>Ga0070659_100000221_pt1 | contig 44165 bp, 36 predicted proteins | sample KBSC23metaG_FD_64666 | JGI IMG/M metagenome (GOLD analysis project Ga0070659, IMG submission 64666) | Corn rhizosphere microbial communities from Kellogg Biological Station, Michigan, USA - KBS C2-3 metaG | ecosystem: Host-associated > Plants > Roots > Rhizosphere > Soil ... | reverse complement strand
TGGTGTACAAACTGTATTGTTTAAGCTGCCACCAGGCAGACGGAAGCGGAGTACCTAACATGAACCCGCCTTTAACCAAAACATCTTATGTATCGGGTGATAAAACCAGGCTGATCAAGGTCGTATTGAACGGTTTCCCAACCCCGGTTGATATTGACGGCGAATCATACAGCAATGTTATGGCTCCTCACGCTTTTTTAAAGGATCAGGAAGTAGCCGACGTGTTAACCTATATCCGCAACAGCTTTGGCAATAAAGCGCCTGCCATAACCGCCGCGCAGGTTAAAGCGGTTAGGGCTAAAAAGTAAGATCAGCAATGAGACGATACGGTTGCATTTGATATCGAAATGTAACCGTATGGTTATACTTGCTTTAATAAGATTATAATTCGTTCCGCTCAAGGTAACACAGTGTAATAACCTGGTTATCGATCAGCGTATGGTGGATATGGATAGTGTGAGGCAATAGCTCCTTACCGGGAAAATCCATGATCACCCGGAGCTGAAATTGGCCGTTAATTAACATCATCTCCACATCCGTAAAATCAAGAAATGTTTTGGTGAGCGGGTACTGAAACTTGTAAAAAGCTTCTTTCCCGCTAAACAGGATGGTGGTTTGCAGGGCCAGGGCGTCGCCGGTATAATTAGCCAGGTAAGCCTGTTCTGACGGGAGGTATAGCATATCCCACATATCGGGCCTCACACCGCCTATGGTTTCAATATCCATTCCTATCGAAACCAGCTTATCGGCAGGAGCCACAACAGCGCCTGCCATGCTCTTTGAATGACTGATAGAACCAACGGTATCCGCGGGCCATAGAGGTTCTTTGCCATCTCCTTGTAGTATCTCGGCATTGGTAATGCCCAAAGCCTGCAATGCCTGTTTGGCGCAAAAGCGGCCGGTGCTGAATTGCTTTACCCGTTGTGGTACAGCGCGCTCAACAATGGCCTTTTCGGCAGGGGTTAATGTTTCGGGGCCGACAAATTCGGTAGTAAAATATTGATTGAATGGCGTGTTTTGTATTCGAAAGTTGATGAGCATATTTAGTTCTGCAGTTGCTTTTTACTATAGTCATCAATATAGATGGTCATGGGTTCAGGCATTTTATCCCTGTAAAGGCCCATTTTAAAATACAGGTAACTGTTATCCTTATAACTTCTTTCGGCGCCATAACAGGTTTGGCCTTTGTAATCCAAAACCAACTGTTCATTTATCCATGCTTTTACAAAGCCGTTATCCGTTCTCGAAAAGTTGGTTTGAAATCTGAAGTTTGTCCATTTATTACGGATGTCTTCTTTGGTCTGGTAAACTACAGTCCTTTCGGGGCCGGTTTGAATGGTAATTTGCAATACGCCCTTGGTATACCGCAAAGCCAATACCGGCGAATCATCATCGCATTGAGGAGCGTTGCATTTTTGCTTCCATTGCGCGATGACAAGTCTGGTTGGGACAATAGGGAAATCGGCCGGAATAAACATACTGAAAGTGTACTCGTAGCTGCTATGCTCCTTGCTTACCAGTTTGCGGGCTTCCAGCAATTCATCGCGCTCGGATACCTTGCTCGAATCGTTACCGGCTTCGTACCGGTCACCCTCATGCAGGGTTATCTTTATTGCCCCATGTCCGGTATGTACAATAGCCGATTGAAACGAGATAGCGCTGATAACCAATCTACTGGTATCCCATATTTTGCTCAGCTCACGGCTTTCGAAATCGTCGTGAACCGGTAACTGCGCTTTGCTGGTACAGCTCAATAAAAGCAGGATAATGATGATGTGGTATGAGCGCATGTGTTATTTACTTAAACGCAGCTTTCAAAATCCCGGCCAAACGTAATCCGGCTATGCCTATCTGCTTTTCTACTATAGGTGCATTGGTATCGGCATAAGCCTGCGTAATGGTGTGGTTTTGAAAGGTGTACACATTGGTTGTTAAGTAGGCTCTTGACTGGGTAAGCCATGCCATTACATCCACCTTTTGTATGGCGGCTATCTGTGCAGGGGTATAGGCGTTATTTGCCTTAATGCAATCGGCAAGGGTGATGTGTTTGTTGTAAATGATATCGCCATCCCAAACATGGTGCAGGTTGTTCTTCGGGTTACCCGGAAACGAAACCGCGGTTTTATTCCCGCCAAGGTCGGTACCATACCCTACATGCAGGGGCTGATGCAGATCGCCCATGAGGTGGAAAAGAATAAGCAGGTCGCGCTGAACGGTATCTGCCGGTAGGGTTGATCTGTGCATCAGGGCGGTTATTACCCGGTTAAGCTGGAAAGCGGCATCGCTGCCGGTGGTTTTATAAGTGGCGCCTTTATCTATATTAACAAAGTGCCAGCTTTTCATGTAACTGAGCGCGGCATTGCCCCGCTGGTCGTCCATCCAGGTTGCAGCTTGCTCTATGTTATAGCTGTTCAGGGCCTTTAATACTTTGGCTTTGGTAGCGGCATCAAGGTAGTTAAAAGCAACTTCGGCCACCATTTGATGTCCTGCCTTGCCCCAGGCATAACTTTTGTTTGTAAAGGTGACCAAGGCGCAGGCCAGCAATAGTAAGGTGAGGATAAATTTTTTCATGATAAGGGTTTTATGGTTTGGTTTAAATGGCTATAATAAACTTAATAAAAATAAGATTTATTCCGGAAAAGTAGACACATGATGTAAAATATGTGTTTCCTTATTTTATACCAACCGTTGTTTTTATGCTACTCAGCTATGTTATAAAAGCCGTTAAGTATGGCATGATAAATGCAAAATGGTATTTGTAATAAATAAGTTACATATATAAAATGAATACCATGAAAAAGATGATCCTATTTTCGGTTGCGGCTTTGGTTTTAGGCTTTACGGCCTGTAAAACAAATAATTCGTCGCCAACCACCCCGGTTTCTATCAGATTAACAGATGGGCCGGGCGCTTATGATGCCGTAATACTAAGCATTAAACAAGTTGTTGTAATTACAGATGGCGGACAGCAAACTATCAATGTTGGCGGCGGACCAATTGACATTTTACATTTCCGCCTTGGTAAAGATACCTTGCTTGCTTCGCAGGATATACCCGCGGGCCATTTACAGGAAGTAAGGTTGGTATTGAACAGTACAGGTAACCGTGTAGTTGTGAATGGAACTTCATACGACCTGAATACGCCAAGCGGTCAAACATCAGGTGTTAAAATAAAGATACATGATGACCTAACCGCCGGTATAGCTTATACCTTGTTGCTGGATTTTGATGCCGCGCAATCTATTGTAAGTACAGGCAGTGGTAAATACAACCTGAAACCTGTAATCAGAGGTATCTCAAATGCAGTTTCCGGTGCGTTAACCGGTGCGGTTTCGCCAATATCGTCTTATCCAAAGGTTTATGCCATTAACGGAACAGACACAGTTGGTACTGTAACCGATGCTAACGGTAAGTTTTATTTCCCCGGTTTGCCGGCTGCTACTTATAAAGTAACGTTTGTACCGGTAAGTCCGTTCTTAACAAAATCGGTTGATAATGTAACCGTGGTGAATGGCTCTGTTAAAGATATGGGTACAGTGCTCATTTACTAATATTATAGTTGCTTGTTAAACAATGCCCGGCTACTTAAACAGGTAGGCCGGGCATTGTTCTATTTTTGCATCACCATCACGCCGTTCATCAGCATGGTGCTGCCGCTATCGGCAACAATATTGTAAACCTTTTGTACACCCTCGCCTTGTTCGCTTTTTTGCAATACGGTATAGGTTTCATATTTGCCGGTTTGATCGTTAAGGCAGAGTATCTGTTGACCAATTGCCACATCGCCTACTTTAGTATTGCCTTGTTTGGTTAACATAGGGTGGTTTGGAGTAGCCTTTAAAACCTTGGTATTGAGTGCCACATTTATGCCCGCTGCTGTTTTTAGCTCTTTCGCAGAGATGAGCACCAGTCGCGTTAAAGCATAGTTTTTAGCCTCGTGTGTGGTGAGTTCTTTTACTTTGGTAATGGAGGCCTTATTGGTTATGGGGTCGATAGTTGTTATCTCATCGCCGCTTTTAACGTTTTTGAGCAGTTTTTTGGTGCCGTTGCTCATGATTACTTCTTCGTCACCCGGAAAGCAGATATCGTTGCCGTAGGTGGCCGATTCTTCTTTCATATCCTTGCCGCCATTCAGTACCTTATATTGCTGAAAGCTCATTTCCTTCGACAGGATATACGATAGTTTGAGGATAAAGTTCTTTTCCACTTTGTTGATGTTATCGATATCATTAAAGTACTTTTCCCAAACTTTGGCATCGGCTGTAAAATCGGGCACCAATGCCTGGTAGCGCTTACCGGTTTCACTGGTATAAAATAGCATGAGGCCAATTTCCTGCAGGCCAGCTTTCGCGATAAGCTTATACAAGTCGATACGCTTTTTCAAGCCATCGCTGCCGGTAATAAAGTAGGGCTTACGGCCTTCGTAACGATCAAGTACATAGGCATTATCAAATTTAACATAGGTATCCTTATCCAGGTCGGCAATGGAGTAGGTGAGGGCCTTGTTGTATTCATCCAGTGTTAAAGGGCGCGGGTTAGGCGCAGTTTGAGCCTTGCAAATACAGGCTATTGATATAAAAGCGATAAAAAGAAAGTTGCGCATGGATATTTAGATAGGCCATGCCGAAACGGGTTCGGCATGACTGGTTATTGGTTTGTTTCCTGGTTACGATAACTGTTTAAAAGCTTCGGCGAAATACTGCATTTCTTCCATTTTGCCAATGCTGACCCGGCACCAGTCTTTCCCGTTAAATTTCCAGTTACGTATGCCTACGCCGCGTTTCATCATTTCCTGTACAAACTGCCTGCCGTCCATTTTTAGCGGGAACATCACAAAGTTGGTTGATGATGGGATATATTCGTATCCTTCGGCTTTAAGTACGCTGTACAGGTATTCTTTTGATGCCAACGTCTTTTTCAGGGCGTCTTCTAAAAACGCGTCTTCACGATACCCTGCAATAGCGGCGGCAAGCGTGGTCGCCGAAAGGTTAAATGGACCCGGAGTATACACTGATAATGTTTTGAGCATATCCGGCTGACCGATAATATAGCCTAAACGCAAACCGGCAAAACCATACAGCTTAGAAAAGGTACGGGCAACAATTACATTCTGTCCTGCTTTCACGGCGCCTATCATGGTTGCGGCTTTCGTATCGGGCAGGTAGTCAATATAAGCTTCATCAACAAATACGGTTACCTTTTTGGATACACGCTCGCAAAATGCTTTCAGTTTCTCGGTGTCTAAAACTGTAGCAGTAGGGTTATTAGGATTGCAGATATAAACCAGTCCGGTATTAGCTGTAATCTTAGCTTCCATAGCATCCAGGTCGAGCTTGTAATCGGCTGTTAGCGGTACTTTTACCCATTTGCCCTCAAACAGCTCAGCATGCGACGGCAGATCGTCATATGATGGATCGCCGGTGATGATCTCTTTACCACCTTTGCTATAGTGCATGGCTGCTGCCAGCAACAGCGGGGTAGAGCCCGAATCTAAAAGAATATTATCCTGTGTAATGCCCTCATAATCGGCAATTTTACCGGTTAATGTGGGTATTTGTTGAAATGGATACTGATACCCGGTATCAATAGCATCCTGGATGGCTTTTTTTGCCACAGGTGATGGGCCGAACGGGTTTTCGTTAGCCAGCAAACGAGCCTTTAATGGGCCGAACTTTGGCGGTATGCTCATAATGGCAGCACGGTCGCTAAGATGTCCTGCGGCAGGTGTAAACTTACGTACAGCCGGCATTGCCGACAGTCTATTTATCGTCCCCGAAAGGAAGGCCAGTCCCCCGGCCATTAAAGCGCTGGATTTGATCCAGTTTCTGCGGTTAATTGAGTTTGCCATTGCTATGTGGTTTTGTTAATGTTGTTCATCCTTTAGTTGTTGCCGGATAGCTTACCCGCTGCTCAGTTATTCGCCCGTGTACGGCTGTAACCACGCTCCGTGCCGATTCAAACGCGCCGGCCATCCAGGCGTTTAAATAGGTTAGGTGCTCGCCGGCAAAGTATACGTTCTTGTCGGGCTTTAATAAAACCGGGTATTGGCTTTTACGGGTTTCGGTACTGTAAACTGCCCAACCGCCCAGGTTATACTTGGTTTTATGCCAGCTTACCGAAAACGAGCTTTCAAATTCGGTATCATATTGCGGGTGTATCAGTCTGCCTTTTTGCAGCGCCAGCTTTTCGCGATCAGCGTAGCTCAGGTCGCCGGTGCGTACCGCTTTCTCGTTAAAGTTATAATAACCTATCAGAATACCTTTTTTGCTTAGGTAATCGTAAGATGGGTAGAAGATCTGCGTCAGATCGTTATTGGTATGGGTTATGCCGCCATAAATATGGTCGTCTTCTTCCCAAAAGCGGCGCTTAAACTGCAGGCCTATCTTGCCGGTTTGCATATAGCTGATATAGTCTATCGCCCGGCTTACATCGCCCGAAAAGTTGTTGTTGATATTGCTCAGAACAGGCAGGGGCAAGGTACAGATGCATAAGTCGCCCTGTAATGCGTGTTCGCCCAGTGCATCTTTGTAAATAACTTTTACACCTTCCGGCAAATTGGTAATGTTGGTCACCTCGGCGCCAAGCTTCATCATTGGCGCTACCTTTGTTTGTAATGCTTTGGCTATCATATCCATCCCGCCCACGGCCTGGAACATGGTCATCTGCAGTTCGTAGGTATATTCAGCAACATTATAAAAGTCCGGGTCGAGCAGGCCCGAATGTATCATATCTGCCAGCTTGTGCACCTCAGATACCTTACCCGGCTTATCGCCTGCTCCCGGCGATTCCGTATAACCCCGGCGTGCAGAAGCTTTGTATAGTTTATCCGAGTTGAGGCCGCCTTCGGCCATCAGGTATTCTATTACCTTTTCGGCGTCCTCTTTGGTTAAAGCCGCATCAAGATTGCCATGATCCATACTTTTGGCCAGCATTTCGGCCATATAGCCGCGGGTGTCGTTATGTACTTCGCGGGCGCGTATCTTTTTGTTGGATAAGGGGCCTTTGCCTTCAGCGAAGTAATAAGCGCCTTCGTTTACATTGTTGTATACCTGTATGGGCACGCCCAGTTCTTTACAGTAATGCAGCGTTAACTCGTGATGGTGCGGTATGCGCGAGGGGCCCGCGTTAAAGTACAGGCCATCGTCAAAGCGGGCGGTTGCGGTAGGTTTATCAGTTTCGGTATTGGTGCTGCCATTGCGGATGCTCCAACAGCGGCCGCCGGCGCGTTGGCGGGCCTCTAAAATAGTGCAGCGATAACCTAATTTATTGAGCTCATAGGCACAGGTCATCCCGGCAAGGCCGCCGCCTAAAATAATGATGTGTTTGCCATTACCGCTGCCCGTTAAATTGAATGAATAAGCCGGGGCGGAGCGTAACATGCCTAAAGCCATCATGGCGGGGTAAGTACCGCCAGCAAGCATAGCGCCTTTGCTTAAAAAACTTCGTCGGGTAATGTTTTTCAAAACCTTAAAATAGTGATCAGTAATTAGTTAATGTTAAATTTAAAGATAGCTTTTTAAATATTCTAATTATTGATCGAATTGTTTTTTGAGGAATTGATAATTTGAAACCAATAAACAGCCATATGTTATTACCGATGCATTTTTTACAGTAAATTATTTAACAAATTTTTATTTCATCAATAAAAACTATGGTTTTTGTAGTTTTTTAGATTGTGCCTTAAAAACGGATCTTTTTACAATAGGAGTAAGTAATTAGCAGCATGCCTTACATCACCATCCTCACCTTAATTTGCCCTGTTGAAAGGGTACGGATGATCAGCTTTTCGCTGATGGGATAGATGGTCTGGATATCCATATCTTTTATGCTGACTTCCGAATGGATGTTATTGCCCATATCGCGACTAAGCTGACTTTGTATCCTGGTTTTACTGTCGGCAAGAAATTTAGTGAAGTTATAGGTTGCCTTTTGGCGGATGGCATCGGTTATTTTGCCGCTGAACATCCATTTAGCGGCCTTTAACATCCAGGCCTTTGTTTGCAGGTCGAATGTCAGGTCGGGGAAGGAGAGCTGGTGCGTAAGGTTATTATAGGTCGGTGTGCCCACAAGGTAAATGGTGCCGGTGTTGGATCCTTTAAAATCAACCTGAAGCACTATTTGTTTGCCTATGCCGCTCACTTTAATGTCATCAACAATAAAGGTTTTGCCTGCAACTTCGGTACTTTGCCTTACAACCTGCTGTTTAATGGTGTTGGTTAAATGTTCGTAATTCTCAACCAGGTCAAGGTAAATGTTAAAGCCGTTTGCCGGGGTATAAACGCTTAAATTGGGTAGTGGTTTTAACGGTTGCGGGCTGCTCACGGTAGTTACTACAGGTTTGGCAGATAGCCCAACCGAAAAATTAAGTAACGATCCGTTCAGATTAAAGCTACTCAGCCTTACTGCCTGCGGGTTAATGTTAAGAAAGCCTATGTCGCCAAGTTTAACTTCAGTAGCCAGGTTTTTCCATAATTGTTCTACCATGGGTTTAACATTGTAAGCCGCTATTTTTGCATCCACCTGTTTGCCAAGGTCGTTCAGCGGTTCGCTGATATAGGTAATAAGCCTGTCGGTAACATCAATGTTCGCAAAGAATACATTACAGCGGTCTATCGCTTTAGGAGCAGGGTAGAGGATGGTTTTTGAATGTAAACGGAAATCGGGCAGTACGTTGATGGTGGATTGGTAGGATATCTCCATTTTTCGCGGCGGTTCGTTTCCTTCACCGCATTTAGCAGATACTGCCGGAACAATACATTGCGGCCCCGAACTAAGTAACGCACTGCATTTGGCGCAATACGAAGCGGTAAAGCCGTAGCTACCCGTAAATTTAAGGTTCACCACATTATTGCTGCCTGTAATGGCGAATGGAGTGCGGGTAAAAGTATACTCGTAACGTAAACCCTGGCAGGGCTGCTGGTTGTCTGAAAATTTATAGGGAACTGAGTTTTCGGCCTGTATAAAGTAGCTTTTCAGATCGGCAGTAACAGGTACCTCGATGTTGGATATAGGCTGAACTATTGCAGGTACCGCCATGCCTGTATTTGCAGGAGCCAATGGCTTTATGGTAGCGCAGGAATAAAGTAAGAATATAAGCGCAATGGCGGTGAGTATAAATTTATGTTTCATGTTAAGATTTAGATGAATAAAAATATAAAAAGCTTTCTTATATCAGGATCTGGAATAATCAGTTCTAATGTAGCAGGGTGATTTTACCCTAAATAAACAGGTGTTTTTACTTGATGGTTAAAATGATGTTGTTTTTAATATTGTTTAAGTAATCATTAAATATTAAAAACTTAAACATTAAAATTATGAGCGATTTTTTTCCTGCCGGGATAATTGTACCGTTTGCCGGCAAATCATCAAATGTTCCTAACGGATGGCTGCTTTGCGATGGGCGTCCATTTAAAAAAACTGATTATCCTAATCTTTTTGATGCTATTGGCACCAATTGGGGTGGTGATGCTACACCTAACTTTTTTTTACCCGACTTGCAAGGAAAGTTTTTACGAGGGGTATCATACTTAAGTAATTCTGATCCGGAAAAGAATAAAAGAGAACCTTCCAGGCCTGATTTAGGTACTAATAACGCCGGTAATAGCGGTAACGAAGTAGGGTCATTTCAAAATTTCGCACTCCAGGTGCATAAACATAATGATTTGGGTCATACTCACCCTGCGACTACCGATGGGGCCACCAGAAATGGTGAATGGTGTGATAGCGGTGATAGCGCTTTGGTATGTGGTGATGAGATACATAATGCATCGGTTACGGTGAATAATAGCAGCGCCGTTATTTCGGATCCTGTTAGTTCTTCAACCCCCAATATACCCCCGGTTATTACTTCTGTCGAAACAAGGCCGGTTAATGTATATGTTAATTATATCATCAAATACTAAAATCAGCAAGCTGTTAACCTTTGTTGCCTCAAAAGCTCTTATCGGGAATATGAGCTTTTGAGGCTTAGTTAATATGGAGGTATACCAGGTAATTCTTCATATATTCGGATATGAAAAAAAACTTTATCCTGGTTTTCCTCTTTTTTGCTGGCCTTATTTTTTCGGCAATTAATTGCCATGATTACTTTACCTGGATATTAGAGGTTTTTCCAGCCATTATCGGCTTTATCGTACTGGTGTTTACCTTCCGGCGCTTTACATTTACTTATTTAACTTATGTATTTATTTTGGTGCATTGCTATATCCTTTTTATCGGCGGCCATTATACGTATGCCAAGGTGCCATTATTTGATTGGGTGAGGGATGTGCTGCATCAGTCGCGTAATAACTATGATAAAGTGGGACATTTTTTCCAGGGTTTTGTTCCAGCTATGATCACCAGGGAATTATTTATCCGCTCACAAATATTTAAAAAGGAGGGATGGATACCTTTTTTAACGGTATGTGTATGCTGCACCATCAGTATGTTGTATGAGTTTATCGAGTGGTTTGTATCGGTAGCCACCGGAACATCGGGCGATTCGTTCTTAGGTACACAGGGCGATATTTGGGATACGCAATCGGATATGCTTTCGGCAATGATAGGTGCTATTTTTATGGTTGTTCTGATGGCTAAATGGCAAGACAAGCAGATCAGGTTTCTTGCAAAAGCTTAGTTATTTTAATATTATTTTATTTGTTTTTTTAATGATAAAATCCGTTACCTGCTTATTTTTAAGCAAGTTTTTACGTTCCGGACATAGTGTTTTAAGGTAATATTTCCGTGACAAAACAGGATGGTGCAGGATGATAAATAGTTGGCGCTTAAATAGTTTTACAAAGAACCATTTAAGAGAAAGCCGAAAATCTTTAAGAGTAGGCACAACCAATTATTAATCTTCTTAATGAAAAGAACCAATTATTTGGGGAGATTCCTCCTCCTCAAAACTATGGCTATTGCCATGCTTATTTTTACCGTTGGCTGTAGTAAAACAGACACCCTGCAGGTACAAAAACAACCAGATTTTTCTAATACAAATGTACAGGGAAGCTTTGCCGCCCTACACACGTATTACGTTGCGCCAACTGGCAGCGACACCAATGCAGGAACCATGGCATCGCCATTTTTAACTGTTCAGTTTGCGCAAAGTGTTGCCGTGCCCGGCGATCTGATCTATATCCGTGGCGGCACTTATACCATGTCGAGTTCGCAAATAGCGTTTGATGACGGTTTGTATAGCTGCGTTACTTATCTAAACAAAAGCGGCACCGCCGGTGCACCAATAGAGTATCGTGCCTATCCGGGCGAGGTTCCAATTTTCGATTATAAAAATGTTAAACCTGCTAATAGGCGGGTAACGGCATTTTTTGTAAAAGGCTCTTATATCCAGATCAAAGGCATCGAGATAATAGGCGTACAGGTTACCATCACCACGCACACCCAAAGCGAATGTTTTAGGAACGAAGGCAGTAATAATGTTTACGAAGCCTGCAAAATGCACGATGGTATGGCCAATGGCTTTTACCTCACCAAAGGCGGCAATAACCTCATACTGAACTGCGATGCCTATAACAACTGGGATAGTGTTTCGGAAGACGGCTTAGGCGGTAATGTTGACGGTTTTGGCTGTCACCCTTACAAACAGGGAGTAGGTTATACCGGCAACGTATTCAGGGGCTGCCGGGCGTGGTTTAACAGTGATGACGGTTTTGATTGTATAAATGCTTTCGAAGCTATCACTTTCGAGAATTGCTGGGCTTTTAATAACGGTTATTCGCAATCTTTCCAAAGCCTGGGCAATGGTAATGGCTTTAAAATAGGCGGCTTTGGTGTAAGTACCGCGCCAAGTGTGCCTGCAGTTATTCCGCGGCATACCATTAGGTTTTGCCTGGCTGTCAGAAACAAAGCCAATGGCTTTTATGCCAACCATCACCTTGGCGGTAACGATTGGTATAACAACACAGCATATAAAAACGCAGCTAATTATAATATGCTGAACAGAAAGGCTGATTATACTGCCGATGTACCGGGATATGGTCATACCATGAAAAATAACCTGGGTTATCAGGGCAATAGCGAGCTAAGTAATATTGACCTGGCGCAATGTACAACCAGCAATAATTATTTTCAGCTAAGCCTAACCATATCTGATGCCGATTTCACAAGCATAGACCAGTCCATGTTAACACAAGGACGCCACTCCGACTTTACCTTGCCTACCAATACCTTTTTACGCTTAGTATTAGGCAGCGACCTGATAGATAAAGGTGTAGACTTAGGTTTTACGTATACAGGTGCAAGTCCTGACCTGGGCTGCTTTGAATACGGTATCAACAAAAGTCCTATACCATCGGGGCCTGTTGCGCCATAGTTTTTAATTGATGATGCAAACCCGGTTTAAATGGTTCGGGGTTTGTTGATGAAACAGAAAGGCTACCTTAAGGGGTAGTCTTTCTGTTTTTATATTACCTGGTGTAAACCGTATTTTTAAACGGCTGTTTCTGAATTGCTTAATGCGGATAAAATTTTGATGTATCGGTTTTATTACATAACTTTAGCAGACTAATTAATGAATTAAATTAAACCCATGAAAGTTATAAAAATATCTTTCCTCGCTTTGTTTGTGTTGTTTGCAGGCTGTAAAAAAGCAGATGACGCCTCTTTGATACTATCATCAGATGAAGTAGCTGATTTTATTGCTACCTCGTTAGCAGCTAATGCCAGTGGTTTAAATACTGTTTCGGCTGATATTACCCTGAATGCTCAATCTACTTTCGATTCCACTGTTGGTTGTGGCGATACAAAAACATACACAGTTTCACATTCTAACCCTCCGGGCACAGCTAATAACTATAATTATCAGTTGAATTACAGTTATACTAAAAATTGTAATGCCAATAATGTGCCCGATAATATAACAGGTAAATCTACAGATAGTGGCTCGTTTGATTGCGCACGCACCTCATCTACAAATACGGGCGCCTCAACATTTCGCGTAGCTGGTCTAACTCCTGCGGCACCGTCTTATGTAATTAACGGAGAGTATAAACGTTCAGGAAACTTCACATCCAAAGTTGAAAGCAAAAGCACCGCCACTACAACTATCGACTTTATACTTACCAATTTAACTATCAATAAGGCAACTAAATTGATCACATCGGGTACAGCAATAGTAACCTTAACAGGTAATACTTCAACAAATGCGGGTATTAACCTGGTAGGTAGCGTAACCTTTACAGGTAATAATAAAGCCACCGTTGCTTTAAATGGTTCTATTTATACTGTCGACCTGTTAACAGGAATATTTACCAAGTAAGTATTTTAGTACTAAACCGGTTTATACTATACCTGGCTTTCATCCCTTTCAACGGTAATACTGCACTCGCCAACCAGCGCGGCAATGGCACCGATAGCGGCAAGCACAGGTGCCAGTAAAATACCTACCACTCCAATAGTTAAGGGGAAAGATGCTATATCTTTGCCGCCTTCATCTGTAATGGTAATGCGGGTTACATTGCCTTCGTTTATCAGTTCCTTTACTTTTTTAAGCAGGTTTTCGCCGTTTATATTAAATGATTCTTTGGTAGTCATGATAGCTCTGATATGTTATTGATAATGAATAATTTATTGCAATTAAATATACAGTTTATTAATAATTTTACATAGATTTAAATAATATTTCTACGTGTTTAAAATTTAAGCCTATGCCTAATCATTTATCCATCTTAGGAATCATTCATACAGCCATAAGTATCATTGCTATACTACTTGCATTTTACGCTTTGGTACAAAAAGGGAAAATCAATCCTTCGCAAGATGCCGGGCGGCTATATGTCATATTTACTGTGATATCATGTGTTACAGCTTTACCCATAATGAAAACCGGGCATCCTACCCCCGGTCATCTGCTCGCTATTATTATCCTGGTACTGCTACCGCTTGCTGTATATGTTCGTTCAATGCGTTTATTCAGGCGTAAGGCAGATTATATACAAACTGTTTTAATGAGCACCACTCTTTTTCTCTCACTAATACCTGCCGTTAACGAAACACTGACAAGGCTTCCGCCCAACGAACCTCTTGCCACAGGCCCCGATTCATTTATCGTTCAGATAATTCTACTTGTTTTGTTTATACTATACATAACAGGTATAGCTTACCAGGTCTTAAAAATAAGGGCACGTAAAAAGATATACAAAAAATCGGGCAACATAATTGATATGGGTTAGTACAAATGTTGTTTACACTTTTTTGATGTTACTCATATAAGTTGTGTTAACAATTGAAAGCAGCATTTAACCACGGCTTATTTAAAGCTTAACACCATCTTCTTATCACAGTGTTAATTTTAGTTCATCAAATTTATATGAAAGATGAAAGTAAAAATTATGATCTCCGCTGTGCTTATTTGTGTGTTTTCCCAGGGAATGCGTATTCTTTCTGATGTTTCGGGCAAATGGGAAGGTACGGTTGTAATACCCGATGGCAGTGCCTTCCCGCTCATCTATGTTTTTAAAATTGACGGTAATAAACTAACCGGCAACATTGAGACCCCGCAAGGCGATTTGCCCATAACCGATGGTAAGGTAGAAGGTAAAACTTTTTGGTTTGCTGTAGATGTTAGTGGCCGCACCATTAAAACATCGGGCAAATATTATGCTGAAGCTGATTCTGTTGGGCTTGATATTGATTTTGGTGGTGATAAAACCCACTCAAAACTTACAAGGCCAAAGTGACAGATACCCTTCTGTTTGTTAAAACCCTGCAAGTGGCCATACAACTTTTGTGATGAAAGCTGTGTGAAACAGTAAGGGGGCCGGTATTACAATCCAAAAGAATACCCATATATGAGCCATCGCTTTGTTTTGTAAAAAATGGGTCCCTCGGTGGGTTAAAGCTTTTTCCAGCAATACTAAACCGCCTTGTATCACAAAATATAACAATGGCAAACCATACCCGCTGTTTACCGGAACGCTTAATGCTAATTCATGCAATATGCCTGAAAAAGCGAAGCCCGCCACCAGCGCTCCCGCACTCCCGATTTTGTTTTTGAGCGGGCGGAATATAGCTACCGAAGTCATTTCGCTGAACGCGATGTTCCAGCGTTTGCTCCAAAACTCGGTAAGGCTTAATGATTTTGCCGGCTGTCTGAACAACAGGTAGGTATTAACACCACATAACCGCCATGCCCCGGCACTGATATTGAGCAAGCCAAAATGTAATACCAGGCTTAAGCCGATCAGCAAAACAATACTAACTATAATGTAGGTTGTCATGCCGGGCAAATGAAGTAGTAAAATGCCATGTGCCAGCAATATGAGCAGCAGCCCCGCGATAACTCTTGTAATGCCAAAGCGTATCATGTGCCAGGCATTTGGCAGGGCAGGGGCGCCAAGTGTTTCAAAGGGCTGCGCGCGCATACCCGCCCAGCCAATGGCATATACAAGCCATTGTATAAAGGTGAGTTTGAGGGCCTTGTTTTTATAACCTTCAGTTACCGAAATAACTTTCATCCCTGTAAAGGTGGTGGCTATAATAGCCAGCATCCTGATAACGGGGTCGGCGTTAATAAATATAAAATGCATAGCTAACACAGTGCCAACAAGCATCAGCCAGCATAAAATTACCGCTTGCTGCCTGATAAATATCCAGCCCAGCAATATCAGGGTGATATTTACAAACACGAAATACAATAAGGGCAACAATAGCGTATGCATTAATAAAGTTATTTCAGGTTGCTGTAAAAGGCATAGCCGTATACAATGCTCAGGACAATAAAAAGCAATACTAAAACAGCCTCGCCGAGTTTATGCAGCTGCCCGTTAGGGAAATCCGAACGGTCAAAATAAAGGAACTGTATCAATACTCTTGATATCCAATACACAGCGATAAAACCATCTATTAATGTAGCAAGCATGCTGCCATTGGTCAGATCGCGATAAGCAAACAACGATACCAGGCCAAAGCATAAGTTAATAACTAATATGTATGCGGCATAGGTCCAAAACATTTGTTTGATCAGTGGGCGCACTTTATCCAACTCTTGTTGCCAATGGAGTATTTTTGGAATAACGAGGCTTCCTATAGCGAGCGTTATTTGCCCTATGCCCGCAAGGCGGATAAAAAACTGGAGACTTGGTTCCATTTGTTAGTAATCAGGGTATAAATATAGCTATGGTAATGCTATTATTTTATAAAGCCGTTTGTTTCCAATTGCAGGTATGTAAAATGTTCACTTGATAAACCAGCAGTAGTATGTTATGATTATCACCTATCTCATACTTTCAGCCACCCAGTAATACTCATCCTTGCTTTATTGCACAGCAACACCTCATGCTCCAGGTCGCTGCTTTTAAAAAATACACCTTTACCATTCATAGGGGATATAAGCTCAGAACTACCGTTTTGATAGATACACAGTTCACCGCCATCAATAGCTAACCAATCCACATTCAGATACATTATCATGGAGTATTGCCTGCTGGCATTATTTTTAAACTGATCGAGGTGCTTTTTGTAAAAGCTGCCTGTTTCGTATAACGTGTAATGAAACTCGTACCCTGTAATGCCTGTATAACAGGTGCTGTTCAGGTATAGCACAAAACTATCCATCAGGTCGAAAAAGGTATTTTCTGTCGCGTCGTTATGTTTGCGATCCAGCCAATGTATTTTATCGCTCCGCACCAGTGTATTTAATACAGCGAGTGTTTCATTTCCGGTCCCCGCGTGGCTGAGCTGGTTACCGGTATAAAGATTTTTTAGATTGGCAGTAAGGCTTAAAGCAAGGGCGTTGCTTAAAAAGCTGCCCGAAATGCCCACATGATTAGCTATATAACTATCTATCAGTTCATCAAAAGTATCGTTCAATATCCACGCCTTACTAAATGTATATTGGCCGCTGTTGGTGAAGGTAAATTAAATAGCCGGTATTTATAACTTTTACCTTGTTATTAGATATAGCTAATGATAATTAACGGGAGTATTGCACAAATCAAATGTTTGGTTCTGCGTCGCTCCAAAATCTTATTGCGTCAAAATTATCTAATACCTGTTTTTTACCGCACCATCTGCAATGCCGGTGCTTTATGCTCATTTGGGTCCAGCTATGAAACCCCAGCCTGCAGAATATTAATTTTATGGCTTTCATTTCCTGATGCTTTAATAATGTAATGTTTTTCATTTTGTAGTTCATTATTGGCTTGTAATAGCCATATATATCAGTGCAATGATTACCAGGATGATGGCAAATGCTTCTTTGTAAGGCCTGTTTGTTGTTGGTGTTTTTCGTATCATGACGTTAAAGGTTAGGTGAATAAATAATAAGCTTAAACTGATTGCAGGGGATGCGAATCAATGAAACAAATTTACGCCCTTGCCCAAAGCAGGCACATAGTGAAAACACCGTTTTTTATCGGTATTTTCACTGAATTATTGGATCGCGATAATGGGTGTTTTTAACGGCAATGTATTTTTCTTTTTGGGAAATATATTAAGTTTAACGTATTGATATAAGAAGACTGTTTTTAACCGGGATAGGCCTTATAATATGTATCTTTTTTATTACCCGATAAATTTGGTGTTTTGCTCATTATCTTCGCACTTAAAAGGTAATTGTGCCGTTATAAGCCATTATATTATCTCGAACTGTTGAATTAAATAAATATTACTCAATGAAAGTATCTCTTAATGCCATTTGTGGGTTGCTCATATTACTAATCTGCGTTAGCGCTACTGTTTCGGCGGTTAAAAATACCCGCTTATATATTGCTGATTACGAAAATGTATTAGGGACGTCGCTTCAACTGAAGGTAGCGTCAACATCTCCGGAACTTGCCGCTGTTGCAGAAACAGCCGCCATGAACGAAATTGACCGCCTGAACAAAATTTTGAGTGGATACGATGTAACAAGCGAGTTTCGTGTTTGGGCAGGTACAAAAAACAAAGCTGTTAAGGTGTCGCCAGAACTGTTTGAGGTATTGAATCTGTTTGATAAATGGCGTAACCAAAGCGGAGGGGCCTTAGATGCCTCTGCCGAAGTTGTTAGCCGTGTATGGAAAGACGCTGCTAAGTTGAATACTCAACCCACTGCTGCGCAATTGGCCACAGCTGTAACAACAGTAAAGCAAGCGCATTGGTCATTAAATGCAACAACAGGCACCGCGACACACCTGGATGATGCGCCATTAATGCTTAACAGTTTTGTGAAAAGCTATATTATGAATAAAGCCTCAAACGTGGCTTTGGCTACTGCAGGTACTACTGGCATTGTAATGAATATTGGCGGCGATATTGTAGTACGTGGCGAACACACAGAACAGATACAGGTGAGTAACCCTAAGGCAGACGCTGAGAACGACGCGCCGGTAGCGAAATTGCTGATCAGCAATAAAACTATCGCGACAAGCGGAAACTACCGCCGCGGCGAATTAGTAAACGGGGTATGGCATTCTCATATTGTTGATCCTCGTACCGGTTTACCTGCCGATAAGATAATCAGCGCTACCGTAATAGCTGATAATGCTGCCGATGCGGGAGCACTGGCTACAGCATTTAACGTAATGACACCGGAAGAAAGCGCCAAATTAGCCACAACTGTTACCGGTGCCGAATATATGATTATAACGGCCGATGGTAAAAAAATAGAAAGTAAAGGCTGGAAAGCATTGAAAATGCCGGAGACTAAGACTGTTGTTACAAAGAATGCCTTTGCCGCCGAAAAAACCTGGGACCCGAAATACGAATTAAAGATAAACCTTGAACTGGCCCAGATTGAAGGCATGCGTGTACACCGCCCTTATGTTGCTGTTTGGGTAGTTGATAAAGACAAAAAGCCTGTGCGCAGTATTGCGTTATGGTATAGTAAACCCCGCTACCTGAATGATATGCACGATTGGTATTCAGCTTATTACAGCCAGTTTACAGAGGCAGGCAGCAGTGTAAGTTCAACCACCAGTGCTACGCGCCCTGCAGGTAAATACACCCTAAAGTGGGATGGTAAAAACGATAAAGGCGAGTTAGTGAAGCTGGGTACTTATACCATTATGATGGAAGTGGCCCGCGAACATGGCACACACCAGTTAATGACCCAGGAATTTGATTTTACTAAAAAAGTAAAACCGGTAACACTGCCTGCCAACGTTGAAGTAGCGGCGGCATCGCTTGAATATGGTAAAAAGAGCGATGACTAATACACCCGGTGGGGCCAAAAGCTCTTCAGATAACAAAAAGGCGGATAAGCAGCCTAAAGCTGCCTGGAAAAAGCGCACGGCCTCAATTTCGCGCTGGCTGCATATTTACCTGTCTATGGTCAGTTTCCTGATCATATTATTTTTTGCAATAACCGGCCTAACGCTTAACCATGCAGATTGGTTTGATAAAGAGCAGATCAAAAAATCGACCGGTAAAGTGCAGTTAAAATGGGTAAACGTACAAGACACCACCCGTATAGCCAAGTTGGAGATAGTAGAACAGCTTAAACGTGATAACAATATCCATGGCGATATCAGCGATTTTTTTATTGACGACAACCAATGCACTATATCATTCAAAGGGCCGGGTTATAGTGCCGATGCCTTTATTGACCGGCATACTGCCGAATATAAACTTACCGAAACCCGTTTGGGCCTGTTTGCTGTAATGAACGACCTGCACAAGGGGAGGGATACCGGTAAAAAATGGTCGTATTTAATTGATGCATCCGCAATATTCATGACCCTGGTATCGCTTACCGGTATTGTAATGATCTGTTTTATGAAAAAGAAACGCTTTAGCGGATTGATACTGGCGGTTATTGGTGGGATAATATGTTATTTGATTTATAAGCTTTTGGTGCCGTAAGTATTTTTAACTATAAGGTATTGCCGGGTGCGTTCGGAGCTATCCGGAGGCTGTTATCTTAATTGATAAATAGGCCGTGTTTGCTCAAAGCACGGCCTATTTATAATATTACTCTCCATTATAAGCCTTCTCCAGGTCGGCAATAATGATCTTACTCATCTTCATCATAGCCTGCATTACACGATTAGCTTTTACACGGTCAGGATCACCTAATAATTTGCCCAACTGCACAGGTATTATCTGCCAGGTAACACCAAATTTATCATCTATCCAGCCGCATTGTTTTGCTCCGCCGGCGCCAAGGTTTTCCCACAGGTAATCAACCTCTTCCTGTGTCTGGCAGTTAATGAAGAACGACGTTGCCGGGCTGAATGGCTTAAATGGCCCGGCATTAAATAAAATAAATTCCTGCCCGTATATCTTTACCGTGGCCGACATGAATGCACCGTCTCCTTCGGTACCTTGTTTTTCAATGAGTTGTATGTTATCTTTAAATACAGTTGAGTAAAAATCAACAACTTCTTTAACTGGTTTCTCAAACCATAAAAATGGAACTATCTTTTGCATCATTTTTAGTTTTAGTGTAGTACAAACTTATACTCAATATGTTGTATAAAAAAGGTATAAATGCGTCATTTAACAGGGGGGAATGCGATAAGGTGTTTTTTAGTTTGATACTACTTCGGCTTACAGTAAATCAACATTTTTCATATATTGTGCCTTTGCACACAAATTAAATATGAACATCAACGCTAAACGACTTAGCCGGCATTTCGCCGAAATGAGCCTGATAGGTAAAATAGGAGAGACCGGCACCTGCCGCCCGGCGCATTCACCCGAAGAGAAACAAGCCTTTGAATTGGCTGCGAGCTGGATGCAGTCTGCAGGTATGAAAACTCATATCGACAACTTTGGCAACCTGATTGGCAGGTTAGAAGGCAGCAAACCCGAATTGCCTGTACTCATGCTCGGCTCGCACCTCGATTCGCAACCTTATGGCGGCCGCTTTGATGGTGTTGCCGGTGTTTTGTGTGCCATTGAGGCCATTACCACGCTAACCGAGAATGGCATAAAACCCGAGCGCAGTATTGAAATTGTTTCCTTTGCGGACGAGGAAGGCTGGCGCTTTAAAAAGGGCTTGTTTGGCTCAAAAGGAATATTAGGCAAACTGGAAGATGGCGACCTGCAGCGTGCTGATAATGACGGTATAACCCGGGAGCAGGCGCTTATTAGCTTTGGCTGCGATCCTACAAAGCTGAAGGAATCAGAATGCGCTGCCAATAGTATTTATTGCTTCCTGGAGTTACATATAGAACAAGGCCCCGTATTGGATTGGGGAAATAAACCCATTGGTATTGTAACCGGTATTGCAGGCCCGTTGTGGCTTACAGTTAAGCTAAAAGGCATGGCAGGGCATACAGGCTCGGTACCCATGCACCTGCGTAAAGATGCTCTGTTAGGTGCCGCCAAAATAATTGTAGGATTAAACGAAATAGTTACCCAGGTTCCCGGCGCGCCGACTGTTGGCACCGTGGCAACTATCGACGTTTTTCCAGCCTCCCGTAACATCATTGCCGAAGAAGTATCTTTTACCCTCGATTTGAGAGACATTGATCTGGAAAGAAGAAACCGTTATGAAAAGCAGGTTCGCGACTTAATATCGGCTACAGCCGAAAAGCACCAGTTAACTTACGAGATCTCTGTAGATACCATTAGTGAGCCACGTTATTGTGCCGATTGGATAAAGGATATTATCCGTGGCGAATGCCAGATATTAGGTGTTGATGCCCCTGAACTTATGAGTGGCCCTTTTCATGATGCGCTGGCGCTATCCTATGCCTGCGATTACGGTATGATATTCATTCGCTGTAAAGACGGTATCAGCCATAACCCGCTGGAGTATTCTTCGGATGAAGATCTGGCTTTAGGAACCGAAATATTATACGGAACAATACTTAAAGTATTGGATAGATAAAAAGAATGCCCCTGGTTAGCAGGGACATTCTTAATAAAGATCACTACTACTTACTTTAATCAGTAAATTCCATATATTCAATTTCCACTTCAATTACCTGCGTGGCTGCTTTCTTTTTTTGATCATTTAATTTTCTTATTTCTTTTCTGATTAAAAAAGAGATAGCCAAAGCAACAACCAGTAAGCCGGAAAAACAGTACAGGCTGCCATCGTAACTGTTAGTAGCTGTACGAATCATGGCGGCAAATATTGGCCCTGCTAAGCCTGCTGCGGCCCATGCGGTTAAAATATAGCCCAACACAGCGCCTAAATGCTCGGTGCCAAACATATCGCCTATGTAAGCGGCTAATGTGGAGTACCCACCACCGTAGCATGATATAATTAAGAATATTATACCCTGGAACAGGATGGCATTGGATACATTTGGAATACACAGAAATGCCAGTATTTGTATCGCGATGATGAGCGAGAAGGTATTTGGCCTCCCGATAAAATCGGATAACGATGCCCAGCCTATGCGCCCGCCGCCGTTAAATATTCCCATAAAGCCAACCATTGCGGCTGCCGCGATAGGGCTTAGGTGCGCCACTTCCTGCGCCATGGGCGATGCCGCCGAAATAATAGCAATCCCACACGAAATATTGATGAAAAGCATGCTCCACAAATACCAGAAACGTTTGGTTTTAATGGCTTGATTTGCTGTTAGTTGTGATAACTCAGTGTTAGCGGCTTTCTTGCTTTTTATATCCTCTGCTTTCATCCCGGCAGGAGTCCAGCCTTCAGGTGGTGGTGCAAGGTATTGTGATGCGGTAAAGATGATCACAAAATAAGCGCTTCCCATAATAAAGAACGTGTTGGCTATACCCAACAAAGCGATCAGTTTAACAATAAGCGGCCCGCTGATTACAGCGGCAAAGCCGAAACCCATTATAGCCAGACCGGTTGCCAGTCCGCGTTTATCAGGAAACCACTTTACAAGCGAAGCCACAGGTGTAATATAACCTATACCAAGCCCTATGCCACCAATTATGCCATACGATAAGTATAACAGCGGCAACGAACCCAATTGCACGGCCAGGCCCGAACCCACAATACCTAAGCCAAACATAATAGCTGATAATAAGCCGGATTTCCTCGGCCCATATTTTTCGAGAAAGTGACCCAGAAATGCTGCGGATAAGCCCAGGCAGAATATAGCGAGGCTAAATGTAAATTGTGTTTCTTTTAAGCTCCAGCCAAACTTCTCTATTAGAGGCTTGGTATAAACACTCCACGCGTATACCGACCCGATTGATAAATGTATTCCAACTGCCGATGCTGCTACCAGCCACCTGTTTTTCACTTTACTCATAGTATGTACTGTTTTTATATGGAAGCAAAGTAAAGAACCCGGCCTGCCGCAAAAAATGACAGGCGTTATGTTTAAGGATGAGTTTGCTTTTATATATGATATAATATTCTCTTGTTTCCAAATGAGTCCTGATTAAAAATTCATAATAGATTGCCAATAACACTTAATAATGGTGCTCAGATATCCCGATATTCGATTGATCAATTATTTACTAAAAACCATTGTTTAAATTACCGATTGCAGTTTTAATACAATAGGAAATTGCAAGTCGGAATAAAGGCTCAAGCCTCAAAAAAATATGAAAAAAACGCTATTTATCCTTGCCATGGCCTGTACAGGCTTTTGCTATGCCCAAACATCAAAAACAGAAGAAGTAGTGAGGCGCGTTGCCGACCGCATTGTGCAAAACACCAGCTTTAAATTTGTAAATTCTAAAACAGGCGAAAAGTACGAATCAACTAAGAGCCTGGCGCCATCCGCTGATATCAGGGCAGAAAGCTACAATAAGTGGGCCTATGTAAATGGCGTATTAACCATTGGCATGATACAAACAGCCGAAGTGTTGAACGATAAAAAGTATTCGGATTACTCACAGCGTAATTTCGATTTTATATTCAGTAATCTGCCCTACTTTGAAGCTTTGCATAAAGCCAAGACACCTAAAGCTGAGTATGGCGGATTTTTTGGCATGAGCAACCTTGATGCCTGCGGTGCCATGGCTGCCGGTCTTTGTGATGTTGATGCATTGGCACATAAAAAAGAATACCGTGCTTACCTTGATAAGGTGGCCGACTATATTTCACACAAACAACTGCGCTTCCCCGACGGAACTTTATCAAGGCCACAGCCAAGATATATGACACTTTGGGCCGATGACCTGTTTATGAGCGTTCCGTTTTTGGCTCGTATGGGGAAGATGACCGGCGATGCCAAATATTTTGATGATGCGATAAAACAAGTAGAAAACTTTAATAAATACCTGTATGATGAGCGTACCGGTTTATTCTTTCATAACTACTATTCAGATTCCGAAGTAACTGGTGTGGCACATTGGGGCCGCGCTAATGGCTGGCTGGCCCTGGCTCAGTGCCAATTGTTGGATAACCTGCCTGCCAATCATCCAAAGCGTCCGGAATTGATTAAGTTTTTATTGAGGCAGATCATTGGCTACTCACGCTACCAGGATCCATCTGGTTTATGGCACCAGATATTGGATAAACCCGATTCGTATCTTGAGAGCTCAGTTACGGCCATGTATACTTACGCGGCGGCACATGCTGCTAACCAGGGCTGGATAAACCCTAAATATATAGCAATAGCCCGCGAAGGTTGGAAAGGTTTAACCAGCAAAGTAACCGCCGATGGTCAACTGGAAGATGTTTGTATAGGTACCAATATGGATGAGAACATCAGCTTTTATTATACCCGCCCTAAAGAACTGAATGATACACATGGTTTAGGTGCATTTTTAATGGCCGGCTCAGAGATGATAAAGGCTGAGAAAGCGGTTAAACAATAAGTTATCGAACATGAGCAGTCGGGCCTTATTTGTCATATTTTTAGCTATGACGGCAGCACCCGTCATAGCGCAAAATATGGTAATTGAAAGCCTGGACGGGCCGGTTACACAAACAGAGATCAATGCTTTTAAGGCCCACATCCAAACAGTTAACGCTCCGGAAGGAAACGGTAATGTTTGGGTATTTGGTAACGGAGGTAAAAGTATTGAAGCCTGTGGTTTAATGTATGAGGTATCGCATGACAGGGCTATCCTCGACAGGATGATATACTATTGTGATGAAATGCTCTCGCGCCGCAATGACCTTTGGCCCGCCGAAAAAGGTGGCCAGCGCATAGTGTGGGCAGGCAAAATTGAACCGGTATGGCCATCATCAAACCCTGATGTTAAACCTGCAGGGGCAGGGGTAGAGCAGGGCGATGAAATTGCGCACATGAATTATTGTGCTAAACTGATCCTGCAGAATCCATCATTGTGGAACGAGAAGGTTACTATTGGCGATGCGTACAACTTTGGCGATACGTATAAAGCCCGTGCTTTAAGATACATTAAAGAAGGCGATTACGTGATCGACAACTGGATACTGCCTCATTTTATCCGCAGCAGCGAAGGCAATCATTATTACTTTCCGGGTGCACCCAATACTTACAAAGCTAATGAGCCCGCTCCCTGGAATCAGGCCTGGATGTTAACCAACGCACTGGTGAGATTGGTAGAATGCCACCTGTTGTTAAACGATGATCACAAAAGAATTACCAGTTATGATGCTATTATTCAACCCAACATCAATTGGTTTATTTCCAGTTTAAGGCCCAGCACATCTGCAAAAGGCACTTTATGTTATACCTGGGCTTATGCTTTGCCAAGGGGGATGGAGGATACCAACCACGCCGCCTATGATAGCGAAGGCTTGTGGATAGCTTATGAGAGCGGCCGCTATAAATTAACTTTTAATGATCTGGTACCCTTTGCTAACACCTATTGTGATGTGGTAATGGGCACAATAACCAACGGGAAATTTGCCGGCCGTGTTGATGGTTCAACAGGGGTAGGGCATGCCGGGGGCGATAATTTTGTGCGTGATGAATACATCTATCTTGCAGAGTTCAGGCCCGATATGTTTGAAGATATGGCTAAAGCCGAGATCAGCACCGGCAAAGTCGCTGTTTCAGTACCTATCACCGCAAGGTTATTATGGGAAAAAGATCGCCGCTATAAAAAACGAGCAGCTAAATGAAAAAGTGCCTGTTCATTTTACTTTGCTTATTTTCTGCAATAGGCCATGCCCAAATAAAAGGTACCTTATGGGATGTAAAAGGAATATACGATGTGCCAAAATATCAAACAGTTAGTACCGACTCAGTTATAAGTATTATTTACCAGGGTTTAACTTATAAAGGAAAACCGAAAAATGTATTTGCCTATTATGCCACGCCAGGTACGCTAAGCGGCGATAAGAGTAGAGATAAAAATCTGCCTGCCGTGGTGCTGGTGCATGGTGGCGGTGGTATTGCATTTAAAGAATGGGCTATACTTTGGGCCAAAAAAGGATACGCTGCTATCGCCATGGATCTGCGTGGCAATGGCCCGGGCAAAAAACATATAGATGGTGGTTTTGATGAGCTAAATTCAATTACTCCTTATTTTACCATTACTCCGGATGTGCATGAGCAGTGGATGTTTCAGGCTGTGGCCGATGTAATACTGGCCAATAACCTCATCAGGAGTTTTCCCGAAGTTGATGTTAACCGAACCGCCATAACAGGTATTAGCTGGGGCGGGATAATTACCTGTTTAATGGTTGGTATCGATCAGCGGTATAAAGCGGCTGTTCCGGTATATGGCTGTGGCTATTTATTGCAAAACAGTTCCATGCGTGCTGAATTGTTAAAGCTGAGCGAGACAGACAGACAAATGTGGGTTAAACAGTATGACCCGTCAAACTATATTGCAAAAACAAAAATCCCTATGTTGTTTTTAAACGGCGCAAACGACCCGCATTTTTATCTGGATAGTCATGCTAAAACATATAGCTTAGTAAAAAATAAAAATCTCTCTATCAAGATCGGATTGCGGCATAACCATCATTCAGGCTGGTTGAATGATGAAACTTTTATTTTTATTGATAGCTATCTGAACAATGCTACGCCTTTAGCTAAAATCGCTTCACCCAAAGTTACCCAAGGTAGTATTACCGCGGCATTCATATCAAAAACACCGGTAACCAAAGCCATGCTGAATTATACTACCGATACCGCAAGCGTATTAATGAAGCGAAACTGGCAATCAGTCGGGGCTGAAATTAAAGCGGGGCACATTATAGCACCCTTATTGCCTACCGGTACAACAATATGGTACCTGTCGTTGTTTGATAACAGGAGTTTGCAGGTTTCGTCACCTTTACAATTTATCCATCCGGGCTTGTAGTATATGTAAATAAGCATTACTCATTAGCCCGAAATAAATAACGTTTGTTTTATTGCAGTCATATATTTGCGTTGGATATAACATGTACTAAACCATTTTATCTCCGAACCATTATTTAACCGTTCATGAATATTTTTCGTTTATCTATTAAATGTAGTGCCGCCGTTTCTTTATTCGTGCTGCTGTCAAGCAGTTTATCTGCCCAGCAAAGAACAATTTACCATAAAGGCTGGATAGATTTTAATAAGAATGGGAAGATGGACGTTTTTGAAGATCCATCCCAAACGGTAGAAGCCCGTATTGCCGATCTGTTATCACAAATGACGGTGGATGAAAAAACCTGCCAAACGGCTACATTATATGGCTATGGACGGGTACTGAAAGATGAAATGCCAACAGCCGAATGGAAAACCGAGATATGGAAAGACGGCATTGCCAATATGGATGAAGAACTGAACAGTTTGCCTTATAACCCTAAAGCGGTTACCAAATATTCATTTCCATATAGCCGGCATGCTGATGCCATTAACACGGTACAGAAATGGTTTGTTGAAGAAACACGCATGGGCATACCGGTTGATTTTACCAACGAAGGTATACACGGATTGAATCACGACAGGGCAACACCGTTCCCGGCACCAATAGGCATTGGCAGCACATGGGATAAGGCTTTGTTAAGGCATGCCGGGGATATTGTTGGCCGCGAAGCTAAAGCATTGGGTTATACCAATGTATACGTACCCATATTAGACCTTGCCCGCGATCCTCGTTGGGGGCGCGTTGTGGAAAGCTATGGCGAAGACCCTTTTTTAGTTGCTGAGTTAGGTAAACAAATGGTATTGGGCGTTCAGCAAAATGGAGTGGCATCAACACTGAAACATTTCGCTGTATACAGCGTGCCAAAAGGTGGCCGCGATGGCAATGCCCGCACCGATCCGCATGTTGCTCCGCGCGAGTTACAGGAAATGTACCTGTACCCGTTCCGCAGGGTAATACAGGAAGCAGGGGCGATGGGTGTTATGAGCAGCTATAACGATTGGGATGGCGAGCCTATAACGGGCAGCTATTATTTTTTAACACAGTTATTGAGGCAGCAGTTTGGCTTTACAGGATATGTAGTATCTGACAGCGAAGCAGTTGAATACCTGTACAGCAAGCACCATGTTGCTGCTGATGATAAAGAAGCCGTGCGCCAGTCGTTTGAAGCCGGCTTAAATGTGCGCACCAACTTTAGCCCCCCGCAAACATTTATAAAGCCTCTGCGCGAATTATTGAACGAGGGTAAGATCTCAATGAAAACACTTGATTCACGGGTTGCCGATGTATTGCGTGTTAAATTTAAACTTGGTTTGTTCGATCATCCTTATGTGGCCGACCCGAAAGCTGCAGATCAGATCGTATTCAATAAAGATGCGGTTGAATTTACCAAACAGATATCGCGCGAGGAATTGGTGTTGCTGAAAAACGCTAATAATACGTTGCCCATAAATCGCGCAAGCATAAAAAAGATATTGGTAACAGGTCCGCTTGCTGCGGAGACCAATCATTCTATTAGCCGTTATGGCCCGTCTAATGTGCACATCGTATCAGTTTTAGAAGGTGTGAAAAACCTTGCCGGGAAAGGAATTGAAGTAAATTATGTTAAAGGGTGCGACGTAGTTGATAAGAACTGGCCCGAAAGCGAAATACTGCCCGAGCCTTTGGATAAGCAAGAACAGAATAGTATTGATTCGGCAGTTGCGGCAGCTAAGAACTCCGACCTGGTGGTTGTAGCCTTGGGCGAAACAGAAAAAATGGTTGGCGAAAGTAAATCAACAACCAACCTTAACCTGGCAGGCCGACAGTTACAGTTATTGCAGGCATTGCAGGCAACCGGGAAACCCGTTGTTTTGGTATTAATAAACGGCAGGCCCTTAACCATTAACTGGGCCAATAAATACGTGCCTGCTATTTTTGAAGCATGGTTCCCCGGCGCTGAAGGTGGTACCGCCATTGCCGAAGCTATTTTTGGCGATATTAACCCCGGCGGTAAATTAACCATGACCTTCCCTAAAAGCGTTGGGCAATTAGAATATAACTTTCCGTTTAAACCTGCATCGCAGGCAGGGCAGCCTGGCAAGGGGCCTAATGGTGGTGGCAGTACTTTAATAACGGGTGCTTTATATCCTTTTGGGTATGGCTTAAGTTATACCACGTTTGCTTACAGCAATTTAAACATCACACCCGAAAGCCAGCATAAACAAGGCGAGATACAGGTAACTGTAGACGTGAAAAATACAGGTAAATTAAAGGGCGACGAAGTGGTGCAGTTGTATCTAAAAGATATGGTAAGCAGTGTTACTACTTATGATACCCAACTGCGCGGTTTTGAGCGCATTACACTTGTACCCGGCGAAACCAAAACAGTAAAATTTACGCTTCATCCTGACGACCTTGAGCTACTTGATAAAAATATGAAATGGGTAGTAGAGCCCGGCGCATTCGAGGTACGCATAGGCAGTTCATCCGAAGATATCCGCATTAAAAAACAATTTAATATCACCGAATAATTATCCCCATAAAAATATGAAAACTTTAAAAAGCACGCTGTCAACAATACTGATCTTGTTTGTATGTAATATCGCTTTTGCGGATAATATCAAAGTGACCTCAATTGAAGGTCTGGAAAGTGCAATTAAAAAGGCAAAACCCGGCGATGTTATTACCTTGGCTAATGGCACTTATACGACTACACAGGATATTATTGTGGATTGTAAGGGATCAGAAAAGCAACGGGTAATGATTTGCGCGGAAATCATTGGCGGTACTGAAATAGGAGGGATGGGAGGATTTTTACTTACTGATGGAGCAAAATATGTTACCATTAAAGGGTTTAAATTTACACACCGCTCATCCCATGCAAAAACAGCCGGTGGCAGCAGCTTTTGCAGGTGGACACAAAATATTTTTGAAAACACCGGAGATGGTGAAGACTTAACCATTGCCGGGAGCGACCACGAAGTGGATTACAATACTTTCCAAAATAAAAATGCCATGGGCCGCTTTCTGGCTATGCGCGGAACCGGTAAACAGATAGCCGAGAGGGTCAGCATCCACCACAACTACTTTAATAACTTTAAAGACCAGGGTGGTAAAAACGGTGCCGAAGCATTGCAATTCGGTTTAAGCGGATTCAGCTTATCTACCAGTAACAGCGTGGTTGAATATAATTTATTTGAGAATTGCGCCGGTGAAAACGAACTCATCTCTGTTAAGGCCTCGGGTGTTACTTTAAGGTACAACACCATCCGCAATTGCCCTGCGCAGTTTACTTTAAGGCATGGCAACAAGTGTGTAGTATATGGTAATTACTTTATAAACACGCCGGGTTTGCGCATTTTTGGTGATGATCATATTATTACCGGTAACTATTTTGAAAACTGTAAACCGGCAATAACCATTGGGAACGGTGATGGCGAAGTTGCCGACGGCGCCCAGCTAACCGCGCATGACAGGCCCGACCGTATAACAATTACCTACAATACCTTAGTTAACAACGCGCAAAATTATGTGATGACACCGCGCACAAACGGCATGGGTGCAACCGTTGTAACTTTTGCCAGCAATATCATACAAGGCGGCGGCCCCGCTGCAACAATAACAGGCCCATACCCCAATGCCAAATGGGAAGGAAATATCTTATTTAATGTAAAAGATGCCGGTGATATTCCTGCCTCAGGGTATACAACTGCCGATCCTAAACTGGTAAAAACCCCCGAAGGCTATTATGCCCCTTCTGATAAAAAAGGTATGTTTTATTATCCTGCAATTAAAGACCCTTTAACTCAAAAATTAAATAGCAGCGCAGTTGTGCTAACAACCGCTAATGTAGGCTACACTGCTATAAAGTAGCAACTACCCCATTTTGGGGTATGTTTTCTTATCATATCTAATGGATACTTAGTGTAAAAAACGCTGAATAATTAGCCAATACTGTGCATAATACTTAGATAAAAAATTTGGTACTTGCATTAACCAATTATTACTAAAAACTAAATCTAAAAAATGACTGTAACCAGAGTTATTTCCTATTCCGTATTATTTAAATTTTTTAAATAATCACCAATTAATTAACCCTTTAATTAACTAAATCCTAATCTGAATTAGTATTATGGTAAAACTATTTACTCAAAAATTTAAGAAAGCTGGTAACCATGCCTTACGGTTATCTATGCTGGCGCTTGTATTGTTGATCTGTGTGTCAACAGTGCTTGCCCAAAGTACCGGTATCAAGGTAACCGGTACCGTTACCGACTCAAAAGGCGAGCAACTGATAGGTGTGAGTGTTAAAGTAAAAGGCACAGCCAATGGTGTAGCTACCGATGTAAGCGGTAAATATACACTGACAGTACCTAATGAAAAAGCCGTTTTGGTGTATACTTATATCGGTTTTAACCCGCATGAAGAAACTGTTGGCGCACGCAAAACCATCAATGTATCATTAAGCGAAACTTCAAACAGCCTGAGTGAGGTGGTTATTACCGGTTATGGCGAAACCGTAAAAAAGGTAGATTTAACCGGCTCAATAGCAACTGTTAGCGCTAAGCAAATAGAAGAACGCCAGCCTGTTACGTTGTTTGATGCATTGCAAGGTCAGGCCGCAGGTGTGTTGGTTACCAATGATAACGGCGACCCATCCGGCCAGGGAACTATTACAATACGTGGTACAGGCACCGTTAACTCGGGTAGCGGCCCTTTATACGTAATTGATGGTGTTATAAACACCGATGCCAACTACCTTAACCCTAATGATATTGCTTCGATGGAGGTGTTAAGAGATGCAGCATCAGCAGCTATTTACGGCTCCCGTGGTGCGAACGGTGTAATATTGATCACTACCAAACACGGACAGGAAGGTAAACCGGTTATTAAATTAAGCTATGGCCATTTATTTGGCCAATTGGCACACAGTTTACCAACAGCATCTGCAAATGACTTGCGATATTACAGGAAAAATCGCGGCGATGGCAATAACGGTATTAATCAGGATTCGGTAAACCATTACCTGAATGCCGATAACGATTACCAGGACTTATTATTCAGAACAGCCAATAAAAATACCTATAACATTGGCATAAGCGGTGGCCAAAAGGGTTTAACCTATTATACCGGTATCGGTTATATTGATGATCAGTCGATAGTAATTAACAGTTATATTAAAAGAGTACAGGCTACCATCAACATTGATTATCAGCCATCCGATAAATTTAAGATCAGCAATAATTTAGCATTTGCATACCAAACAGGTAACGATATTCCTGTGGGAACCACCATTCAACAGATTTTTGAACGTAATCCATGGACAGCAATATATCGCCCGGACGGAACTCTTGCCAGCTATATCGAGTCAAAAAGAAACCCTGTAGCTTATGCCTTGTTACAAACCAATACGGCTACAAGTTACCTGGCGCAATACAACACGTCGGCTACATACTCGTTTACCAAAGATTTAAAGTTTACCACAAGCTTTAACGTTAAACTTAATAATCCGACTACACAATCATTTACTCCAATCATACTGACAAGCGGTAGTACAGGTCCTGATGTTGGTTCAAGTTCTGATACAAGGCAGTTTTCATACCAGTTACAGGCTTTCCTGAATTATAAAAGAACGTTTGCCAAATTTCATAATGTTACCGGCTTGTTAGGTTTTAGCCGTGAGCATTTCCGTAGCGACAGTTATAAAATAGGTGATAACAACTACCTGAGTGAATTGGTATTTACTTCTAACATCGGTTTAGTCGACCTCACAAAAACAGGTACCTCCGCAACAGCATATGGTACTGAATCTGTTTTTGGTCGCCTTGGTTACGATTATAAATCAAGATATATTTTATCAAGCTCTTTCAGGCGCGATGGGTCATCAAGGTTTGGATCCGAAAATAAATTTGGTAATTTTTATTCGGCAGGGCTTGCATGGCGCTTTACCGATGAACCTTTTTTAGCATTTACCAAAAAGGTTTTGGATGATGGTAAGTTAAGATATAGTGTTGGCCAGTTAGGTAACGATCAGTTAAGCGGTAACTACCTTTATTCTACACTCATAAATTTTGGTAGTTCAAACGTTAACGGTTCTTATGCCGGTAACAGTGCAGCGGCACTATCTAACACTTTAGGTAACAACGCAATAAAATGGGAAACCATCACATCGCAAAACTTTGGTTTGGATATGACTTTCTTAAACGGCCGTTTAACGTTTAGCCCTGAATATTATATTAAAAACACATCCGGCTTATTGTATTCTACAAAATTACCTGCCGAAGCCGGCCCCGACAACGTAACTGTGAACCTTGGCGACATCAGTAACCGCGGTTTGGAGCTTACACTTACCGGAACTCCTGTAGTAAGCAAAAATTTCGCGTGGAATATCAGCGCCAACGCAACCTTTCAAAAAGCGGGAGAGATAAAGACACTGGCTAACCATACCCCAATAAATACAGGTTCGTATTTAATACAAGAAGGTGGCCGTGTAGGCGATTTTTACCTGTATAAAAACCTGGGCATATACCAATATGATGTATCAAACTCTTATGGTGTAAACGGCGACAGGTTAACCCCGGTTGGTGTATCTGCCGATGGTAAAACTGCCACCAGTTTCCTTGACGGCGATCAGCCTTACACAGGAGCTATACATCAGCTCACCCGTAATGGACTCACCCTAAAAGGTGGAAATGTTATTTGGCAGGATGTTAACAACGATGGTGTAATTGATGCCGACGATAAACAGTTATTAGGCAACGGTATACCAACTAACTTTTATGGTTTAACCAACTTTTTTACTTATAAACACTTTACGCTGAATGTAACGTTTAACGCGTCGTTTGGTAATAACGTTTATAATGCTACCGCCAATTCACAAAATGCCAATAGTTCAACATACTCGCCACCAACCGTTGATGCTATTTATCATTCATGGTTACGCCAGGGCGATGTTGCACAGTACCCTTTATTTACTAATAAAGATACCTACGGCGATATTAGCAGCGGTGTAAATAGCTTTTACCTTCAGGATGGGTCTTTCATCAGGCTGGCTAACGTAAAATTAACCTATAGTATCGATCAAAAGATCTTATCAAAGTTTAAAGCCAAGAGCCTGCAAATATATGTTTACGGCGATAACCTGGTTACCTGGACAAACTATACCTGGTTCGATCCCGAATTTAGCTCTTCAAATGTGCTTACCCCGGGTTATGATAATGGTAAGTATCCTAAAAGGCGCGAAGTTGGATTTGGTGTAAACCTTACTTTTTAAAAAAGATTTTAAATGATTTTTAATAATAAGAAAATGAAAAAAATTATAGGCATTGCTACTGCTCTCGCGTTGGCGATAATAGTAATAAGCGGTTGCAAAAAAGATGTAACCGAGTTGCCATTGGATTCGGTGAGTTTAGATCAGTATTTTAGGAGTACAAGAGATATTACCGCTGCTTTGGCGGGTATGTATACCTCGTTCCAGGAAGAAATGACCGGTGACGGAACAAATAAAGACGAACCGTATGGTGGCCGTTACCATTATTGGGGCGAAGGTCGTTCTGATAATTTTGACAGGAGTCAGTATAGTAATTCAACCATTACCGAACTGTCGTTTAACGCGCTGACGATAAATAACCAAGCTGCCGATTGGGGCGGGCTATATCGTACAATTTACCGTGCCAATACCAATATTAAATATATACCCCAGGTAAAGCAGTATGACAATTTAGCTACTCCCACAATTATTAATAATGCGCTTGCACAAAGCTATGCAATGCGTGCTGAATGCTATTTTTACATAGTTAGGTTATGGGGCAATGCGCCAATATGGACCGAGCCTTATGTAGATGCAACCGCAGTACCTACCAAGCCACGTTCGTCTCAAGCTAAGATCATTGACTCTGTTATTATCCCCGATCTTAAAAATGCTTATGATCTGATGCCGAAAGGGCAAACAGCTGTTGTTTGGAATATTAATGAGGGCGCTATTTGTGCGATGCTGGCCGATGTATATATGTGGCGCGCAGGCCAGCCGGGCGGTGGTCAGACTGATTACCAAAATGCCATTACATGGATACAAAAATTATTTTTGGCTAAAGGCCCAACCGGAGCTGTTTATACAGGTGCATCGGGCAGTAATCTTGAGCCCCAGGTAACCTGGAAAAATCTCTTTATTAACCCAACAGCCTCAATTGAACCAATATGGAGCATTCATTGGGACAATACAGTAAACGGATGTGCCTGTATACCTATTACTACGGGGTTGAGCAACAACCCTGTAAGGGTCGATTCGGTGGTTTACTTTAACTGGAAGAAAAATAATAAAACTGATACCAGGTTTGGAAAAACGATTGATACCACATCAACAACAGCACAATCCACATGGCTTGCACACATGGATAAAGTATTGAAATATTTTAATGTAAACAATGTTGCAACTAACATTATACCTGCCGGTGGTACTGCTTTAAACCTGAATGTTTACCTGGTAATGTATCGTTTGGGTGATGTATATTTAAGTTATGCTGAAGCATTGAATCAAATTAATGATCAGGCAAATGCTTTGAAATATCTTAACTACATACGTGTAAGGGCAGGAGTTGCCGCTTATACCGCAGTACAGCTACCCACACAGGCGGCAATGCAGGCCGCTATTTTACAAGAAAGACAATATGAGCTATTTGCCGAAGGTAAAAGATGGTTTGACTTGGTGCGAACCGGTAATGTAAAAGCAGTGATGGACCCAATCGTATCCAGAAGGCAAAAAAACTTTGGTACAGTACAAACCGGCTTTCAGGATCTGAATAAAGTATTATGGCCAATAACCCAGGTAAATCTTGCCGCTAATCCGTTATTGGTTCAAAATCCCTCATATTAATATTAAATAATAGTAGCATGAAAGAAATGAAAAATATTTTAACGGTGATTATCATTATAATGACAGTCGCCATTATAACCCCCGGTTGTTTAAAAATGCAAAAAAACTTTGAGCGGAGTACAACAGATACGCTTAACGCAAATTTGAATATGACGGCATGGGCTTATTTAAAATCGAGGGCTTATAACAATCATACACCTAACGATACCCTTTTTCGCAGGATGTATGATGCTATAATTTATTCGGGTATTGATACCAATGAGTATATAAAACCTAATCGCACGTATATATTTTTAAATAACGGTGCCGTATACACGCAGGATAAAACTACAAAGGTAGCTACTACAACCTGTGTTTGGGGAGCAGTGTTTACTTCAGCCGGTAAAATTGCGAAAAGCTGGAAGGATTATCCTGCTGCCGACGTGAAAAATTACCTTCAGTACCTGATTCTGGATGGCGTTTACTCGCACTATAACCTGCCCATTAACGATGTGGCTGCCAAAACATTGTTGGCTCCGGGTGCATATACCAACAATCCTGTGGGTTTTAATTTCAGAACTCCGGCATTTATATCAAACCCGGCATCAATAATGTACATTAAGGTGCTTAACGCGTCGCCAAGTAACACGTCCGATTATCCGATCCAGTTAAACCAGACTTATAATGTAAACACAAGCGATCTGTTAGCAACAAATGGCGTGGTTGATGTAATGACTGCGTTTGTATCTCCAAGTCTCAATTTATAGTATTCATACATAAAGCTAACAGGGTAAGTATGCTCTTGCCCTGTTAGCTTTTTTATTTAAAAGAAGCAAAAAGATCGCGTTAATGAGCACGAACAAGTATTTAATATTGGCTTTTTCGCTGATAAGCGTAACAGCTTTCGGACAAACCGGGGGCTACGATCCTGACCTGAAGTTATGGTACAATAAACCTGCCGTTCCGTGGGAAGAAGCCCTGCCGTTAGGCAACGCTACTACCGGCGCTATGGTATTTGGCAAGGTTGTTACAGAAAGGTTTCAGTTAAACGATCATACTTTATGGTCGGGGTATCCGGTTGATGGTAATAACCCTAAAGGACCGGAGTATTTGCCGCAGGTTAGGCAGGCTATTTTTGATGGTGATTATGTAAAAGGCGTCGCATTATTTAAAAAAGGCTTACAAGGTACTTATTCTGCAAGGTATTTGCCTTTAGGCGATCTGTATCTCGATTTTAAACTGAAAGATACCATAGCGAGTAACTATTACCGCGATCTTGATCTTAACACGGCCATTGCCACAGTGAAATATAAAGCCGACGGCGTTAACTATATCCGCGAAACATGGATCAGCTATCCCGGTAAGGTAATGGTGGTCAGGATTAAAGCAGATAAACAGAAATCCATCAGTTTTAACGCGAAGATATCAAGCAAGCTTCACTTTAATGTATCGCCGCAAGGAAACAATGAATTGATACTAAAAGGCAAAGCGCCAAAATATGTAGCTAATCGCGATTATGAGCCGCAACAGGTTGTTTATGATGAGCCGAATGGCGAGGGCATGAATTTCCAGGTTAATGTAAGGGTGGTAACTGCAGGTGGAACGGTAAAGGCTGATAATGATATGCTACAGGTATCAAACGCTAACGAAGTAACTTTGTATTTAACCGAGGCAACCAGCTTTAACGGGTTTGATAAATCGCCGGGCCTGCAAGGCAAAAACCCCGCTCTTGAAGCAAATGCTAATTTAAATAAGGCCTTGAAAGCAGGATATGAGCAACTGAAAGCGAATCATATTGCTGATTATCAAAAACTGTTTAAACGTGTAAGTTTTAATTTGGGTGCCGATGAAGCCATGTTAAAACAGCCTACCGATGAACGTTTAAAGAACTTCAATATTAACAACCCTGACAGGCAACTGCAAACTTTATACTATCAGTATGGGCGTTATTTATTAATAGCAAGTTCAAGGCCGGGCACACCGCCTGCAAACCTGCAAGGTATATGGAATGATGCTGTACAGCCACCCTGGGGCAGTAACTATACTACCAATATCAACACCCAGATGAATTACTGGCTGGCAGAAAACACCAATTTGAGTGAATGCCATAAACCATTGTTCGATTTCATTAAAGAACTGGCTGTTAACGGCGCTAAAACAGCAAAGGTAAATTACAATATTAACGAGGGTTGGGTGCAGCACCATAACTCTGATGTTTGGGCCAAAACATCTACCGTGGGTAATTATGATACCGACCCTAAAGCCAGTACACGTTATTCGGCATGGCCAATGGGAGGTGCATGGTTAAGCACACATTTATATGAGCATTACCTGTTTACCGGCGATAAAAAATTCCTGAGCCAAACAGGCTACCCTTTAATGAAAGGCGCCGCTTTGTTTATGCTAAACTGGCTTATTAAAGATCCTAAAACTGGTTATCTCATCACCAATCCCGGTGTATCGCCCGAAAACTCGGTTAAGATTAATGGTAAGGAGTATGAGATCAGTATGGCAAGTACCATGGATATGTCCATCATCCGCCAGCTATTTGACGACTGTATTTCATCCGCGAGGGTATTAGGTACCGATCATGATTTTGTAAAACGCTTACAAATGGCCGAGGCTAATCTTTATCCTTTGCATATAGGCCAGTATGGGCAATTGCAGGAATGGTTTCAGGATTGGGATGACCCAAAGGATAAGCATAGGCACATATCTCATTTGTTCGGTTTGTTCCCGGGCAATTTTATCACCATTAATGGTACGCCAGAACTGGCACAAGCAGCCAAGCAATCGATGCTGTTCAGGGGTGATGTAAGTACAGGCTGGTCAATGGCCTGGAAGGTGAATTGGTGGGCGCGCCTGCACGATGGCAATCATGCTTATAAAATTTTGGCCTCGGCGTTCACTTTTATCGATCCATCTAAGCCAAAAGAGCAAATGAGCGGAGGCGGCACGTTCCCTAACCTGTTCGACGCACATCCACCATTCCAGATAGACGGTAATTTTGGCGGAACAGCCGGCATGACAGAAATGCTGTTGCAAAGCCATGCAGGTTCCCTGGAGTTATTGCCTGCGTTGCCGGATGCCTGGCCGTCGGGAAATGTTAGTGGGATTAAAGCGCGTGGCAATTTTGAAGTTGCTATTAACTGGAACAATGGCAAACTAAAAAAAGCGGTGATATTATCAAACAACGGTGGTAATTGCCGCATTAGTAGTCAGGTTCCTGTAAAAGTTTTGGAGGTGACCTCAAAACCGGTGACAGGCATTAATACAAACGGCTTAAATCAACCGGAGCCAAAACCATCTTACCAAAAAAAGGAGGGTGTAACGCTAACTGATCTGCCCTTAAAAAAACAATACACCATTGATTTTAATACGGTGAAAGGTAAAAGTTATACCATAATACCTTTATAAACTACAATTATGAAGCGTGGCATATGTTTGTTGCTGGTATTATTAACGCTTGTTGTTAAGGCACAAGAAAGGGCCGCCTGGATGAAAGATGCCAGGTTTGGGGTGATGACACATTATTTGCCCGACTGGCTTTCAAAAACTGAAGGGCTAACCATCGATATTGCTAAATGGAATGATCTGGTAGATCAGTTTAATGTTGATGCACTTGCAGACCAGGTAAAATCGGTTGGTGCGGGTTACATGATATTCACCATTGGCCAAAACTCGGGCTACTACGGTGCGCCTAATGCCACTTACGATAAGTTTGTTGGGCGACAAACAAGCCGGTGTTCAAAACGTGACCTGATAGGTGATTTGGGTACAGCGCTGCATAAGCGGGGGCTTAAATTTATTGTATATCTTCCATCGGGAGCACCAAATGGCGATTCGCTTGCTAAAAAGGCGTTGCAATGGCAAAACGGCCCCTATCGTAATAAAGAATTTCAGGAAAAGTGGGAGCAGGTGATACGCGACTGGGCCGTACGCTGGGGCGATAAAATTGATGGCTGGTGGTTTGATGGTTGTTATTGGCCCAATATAATGTATCGTACCGAAGAAAAACCAAATTTTAAAAGCTTTGCCGCCGCAGCGCGGGCGGGTAACCCAAACTGTGCTATTGGTTTTAATATGGGAGTTATTTACAGGCTGATAAGTGGTACGCCATATGAAGACTATATTGCCGGAGAGATAAATAAAGATGACCTGGTTACCATTAATCACCCTTATGATGGTAAAATAGATGGTGCCCAAATACACGCCTTGAGTAACCTTGGCGAGAAATGGGGCATGGGGAATCCTCGTTTTACAACAGAACAGATCATTGGTTACACCAAAAAGATAAATGACGCGGGCGGGGCCATGACGTGGGATGTACCTATTAAAAGTAACGGCAGCATATATCCTGCATTTATAGAACAATTAAATGCAATTGGCGCATCGGTGCGCGGTAAGTAAATTTAATTGAATAATAAGCTTAACTTAAATAGTAATTACACATCTATAATTACTTAATTGCCATTGATGATAACAAAACTTATACGACATTCTTTTTTTAGCCTGCTGCTGGTTGTTTCCATATTAAAAACGCAGGCACAACAACTAAGCTGGACGCAGGTTGAGCCCGGCATCTGGAAAGCTGCTGCCGGTAAACCCGACGCGTTCGACCTGTTAAAAACAGCGGGCGCTGTACCTTATCATTTGGGCCTGGTTGAAATGGGCGATGTTGCATTCCCGCTTCAAAAGGCCGATATCAGCGCTACAGTTATTGATGGTAAAACGTACCTGCGTTTTCCGTTAGATAAAAATGAACAGCTTTATGGCTTCGGCCTTAATTTCCAAACGGTGCATCAGCGCGGTAAGATATTAACCTTGCATGTAGATAATTATGCAGGTAAGGATGATGGGCATACCCATTGCCCTACGCCGTTTTATGTATCGTCAAAAGGGTATGGCGTTTTTATTAATTCGGCGCATTACATTAAAGTATATGCCGGTACAGCGGTGCGTATTGATAGTAAAACACCGCCCGTGGTACTCGATCGTAATATGGATAAAAATTGGACATCGCATCCTTACTCGGATGCGGTGGACATGCTGATACCTGCGGATGGTGCCGAGATATATGTTTTTGGTGGCCCGACTACGATGGATGCTGTGCGCCGTTATAACCTTTTAAATGGTGGCGGATGTTTACCCCCTCGTTGGGGCCTTGGTTTTACACAGCGTATGCAGCGCTTAACCGATGCCGCCGGCGTTGCTGAAGAGGCCAAAGCGTTTGAAGACAAGGGCTACCCGCTCGATTTTATCGGTTTAGAACCAGGATGGCAAAGTAAATCGTACCCATGCACGTTCGAGTGGGACAAAACCCGTTTCCCCGACCCTAAGGAATTAGTGCAAAACATGCTGCAAAAAGGTATCCGCATTAATTTATGGACGAACCCGTACGTATCGCCCCAGGCCCCGGTTTATCCCTTATTAAAGCCATATATAGGTTCGCACACCGTGTGGAATGGCGCTGTAGCGGATATAAGCATGCCTGCCGCCCGAAAAATATTTTTTGGTGAACTGGAAAAGAACAAGGTCGATATCGGCGTAAGCGGATACAAAATGGATGAAGTAGATGGTGGCGACGGCTACCTATGGCCCGATGTTGCTATTTTCCCTTCGGGGCACAGCGCCGAACAGTTAAGGCAAACTTATGGCTTAATGATGCAGCGCTATATTACCGAGCTTTACCACAACCGCAACCAGCGCACGTATGGCCTGGTACGGGCATCAAACGGAGGAGGATCGGCTTTACCTTATGTTATTTATAACGATTATTATAACCACCAGGATTTTATAACCGCTTTGATAAATAGTGGCTTTGCAGGTGTATTATGGACACCCGAGGTACGCGCATCCAAAACTGCCGAGGAGTGGGTACGTAGGTTCCAATCGAATATATTTTCGCCCATGGCGATGATCAACGCCTGGTCGAGCGGCACCAAACCCTGGACCTTTCCCGAAGTTGCTGAACAGGTAAAACAACTTGCCAACCTGCGCATGCAAATGATGCCTTACTGGTACAGCGAGTTTGCAAAATATCATTTTCAGGGGATTCCTCCGTTTAGGGCCATGAATTTAGAACCCGGTTTTCAGGGTGTTGAAGTATCCAAAGAACCCGGAAAAAAGAAAATAAACCTGGAAGAAAATCCTTATGAAGATGTGAGCGCTAAAGAAATAAAAGACCAATACATGGCCGGCGAAAATATTTTGGTGGCGCCCATGTTTACGGGGCAAACCACCCGCACGGTTATCCTGCCAAAGGGAAAATGGTACGACTTTTATACCGGCAAACTGGCCGGCGACGGACAGGTAATAACCGTTACGCCAGGGTTAGATAAAATACCTGTTTATGTAAAAGACGGTGGCATCATTCCCATGATGCCTGCCATGCTGCATGCACCTAAGGCCGGTGATAAGGTAGATATTGAAGTACGCTATTACGGCGAAAAACCGGGTGCCTACCGCTTATACGACGATGATGGGGAGACTTTTAATTACGAAAAAGGACAATATACTTTCCGTGATATTAAAGTGGTAAAATCAGGCGGAAAAATTACCGGTACCCTAAGCAATGCTGTTAACGGTAAACCAAATACCATAGGTAAAGTAACCTTTAAAATGATGACAGAATAATATGAAGATAAAAGGATTCCTTTTTTGCGTTGTACTGGTAAGCCTGGCTAATATCAATTGGAAATCTGGCAACAGCCCGGTACCATTTAGGCAACAAATTACCGCTACGCTCCGCAAAAGTATTATGACCGAAGCCGCATGGGCAATGCAGCAAAAGCCAATAACTGTTACCGCGGAAACCTGCAGCCGCAGTGCCGGTGGTAAACATGATTTCTATTCGGAAGGAGATTACTGGTGGCCAGATCCTAAGAACCCTAACGGGCCGTATATTCAAAAGGACGGGATGACTAACCCCGATAATTTTGTTGCCCATCGTTTAGCGATGATCCGTTTTAGTCGTATTGTGGGCGCCCTGGCATCTGCCTATAAGCTTACTCATAATGCTAAATATGTAAAACAGATAGCCATTCATTTAAAGGCATGGTTTATTGATGCTGGAACGTTAATGAATCCCAACCTGCAATACGCGCAGGCATTAAAAGGAATAACTACCGGCAGGGGCATCGGCATTATCGATACCATACAATTAATGGAGGTTGTACAGGGTTTGATGGCTGTAGAAAATGATCCAGTCATGAATAGGGCTGTGGTTAACGGTGTACGCAATTGGTTCGAACAATATATTACCTGGCTCACCACCAGTAAAAATGGCCTCGAAGAAAAAGCCGCCAAAAATAACCACGGTACCTGCTGGACAATGCAAACCGCTTGCTTTGCGCGATTTACACATAACCAGGCTATAATGGATACCTGCAGTAACCGTTATAAAACCATCCTATTGCCAAATCAAATGGCTGCTGACGGAAGCTTACCACTGGAACTAAAACGCACCAAACCATTCGGTTATTCCATATTCGACCTCGACGCATTGACTACGCTTTGCCAAATATTATCTACACCAGCAAACAACTTGTGGGAGTACAAAACAGCTGACGGACGCTTTATGCAAACCGGCATCAGTTACTTATACCCTTACCTGGCCGATAAAAGCAAATGGCCCTTCGCACACGATGTGATGTATTGGGAAAACTGGCCCGTTGCGCAGCCATCGCTGGTGTTTGGGGCATTGGCTTACCATAATACTGAATGGCTGAATACATGGAAACGTCTCGACCATGACCCTAAAGTAGAAGAAGTGATCAGAAATTTACCGGTTAGGCATCCGCTTATCTGGATCGATTAATAAAAACATGAAAAAGAAGAATCTAATAGCGGTCGCTTTTTTGCTTGCCGCGATGGCAGGCAACACCTTTGCACAGGATAAAGGCGATGAAGATAAAACGATGGCTAACCAGGCGAAAAGCCGTGATAAGGTAGCCATTGATGATGCACTGAACGGCTGGTGGAAAGCCAGCATGAAAACCCATGACAGCCGTATTGAATGGTGGCGCGAGGCCCGTTTTGGTATGTTTATCCATTGGGGTGTTTATTCGTTGCCGGGTGGAGAATGGAAAGGTAAAAAGGTAGACGGATATGCCGAGCACCTGATGCGTAAGGAAAAGATTCCACGTGCAGAATACCTGGACCTGGCACATCATTTTAATCCGGTAAAATTTAATGCCGATGCATGGGTTAAAGCAGCAAAGCAGGCAGGTATGCGATATATGAT
>Ga0070659_100000219_pt1 | contig 44254 bp, 47 predicted proteins | sample KBSC23metaG_FD_64666 | JGI IMG/M metagenome (GOLD analysis project Ga0070659, IMG submission 64666) | Corn rhizosphere microbial communities from Kellogg Biological Station, Michigan, USA - KBS C2-3 metaG | ecosystem: Host-associated > Plants > Roots > Rhizosphere > Soil ... | reverse complement strand
ACCCGCGACTGTATTGTTCTCCCGCATTGCAACACCTACACTTCGTGACAGTTGTTCAGACATCGATTGCCTGAACAAGCAATGCAGGTGTTGTAAAGGAGAACAATGATGAAATGGTTAGATATTGGCGCCGTCATGGCCGCCTGGATTGCAAGCTGCGTCGCAGCAGGTTGGCTCATCAGCGCCGCCGCTTTCCTGGCCTGAACCTGGCCCCTGCCAGTTGTACTGGTCGTAACACGCCCTAAAAGGCAAAACGGCCGAGCGGGAACCCCTTCCCCGCCCGGCCATGAATACTTCGGTTGGTCGATCCGTCAGGCGTGTTTTTCACCCGCCCACTGGACGAATCGGTCGACAAACCCCTGCAGGAACTGGCGCGTACGCGCATCCGTCACCCCGCCCTGTGCATCAAAGGGCTCCCCTGCAAAGTGGAAGAACACCTCCGGCAGCGGTAAGACCTTCACGCCAACCGCCGCGAGCACATTGCGCAACTGCGCCTGCGACAATGCCGTGCCGATCGTGCCCGGCGACGCCCCCGCAACGCCCGCCGGCTTGCCGCCCCACACGCTCTGGCCATACGGCCGCGAACCCCAGTCGATCGCATTCTTCAGCACGCCCGGCATGCCGCGGTTGTATTCCGGCGTGACGATCAGCAGGGCATCCACGCCAGCCACTGCGGCCTTGAAGCGCTGCACGGGCTCGGGCAGGTTGCCATCCAGATCCTGGTTGTAGAGCGGCAGTTCGCCAATCTCGATGAACTGCGCCTGCGCGCCGGACGGCAGCAGGCCCACCAGCGCATGCGCCAGTTGGCGGTTGAACGACGCCTTGCGCAGGCTGCCGACGATCACACCGATGGTCAGATTGCTCATGAAAACGCCTCGCTTCGGAAAAGTGTTAGCTACGTTGAAATGGTGTCCCGCTGGTGATCCCACTAACCGGCGCGGCTAGTCCGCCGTCGCTGGCTCGGCCACCACCTTACGCTTGAGGCGGTCGATCAGGGCAAACATCACCGGATTCAGCAGGATCGAGATGATGGCCGCCGACAACAGCAGGCTGCGGGCGCGCACCGGCAAGATCTCCAGCGTGATCCCCAGCCCGATCAGGATGAACGAGAACTCGCCGATCTGCGCCAGGCTGGCGGAAATCGTGAGCGCGGTGCGATTGCCGTGGCCAAAAGCGCGCACGACCACATACGCCGCCAGCGACTTGCCCACCGTGACGATCAGCAATGTCCCGAGCACCGCCCAGGTGTCTTTGATCAGCACGCGCGGATCAAACAGCATGCCCACCGACACGAAGAACAGCACCGCAAATGCATCGCGCAGCGGCAGCGATTCTTCCGCCGCGCGCTGGCTGAATTCCGACTCCGCCAGCACCATGCCTGCAAAGAACGCGCCCAGCGCAAACGACACGCCAAACACGACGGTCGCCCCATAGGCGACACCCAGGGCAGTGGCCAGCACGCCCAGGCGGAACAGCTCGCGGCTGCCGGTCATGACAATGCGCTCGAGCATCCACGGAATCACGCGGCGCCCCACCACTAGCATCAGCGCGGCAAATGCCACCACCTTGGACAGTGTGATCGCCAGTACCTTGATGATGTCCCAGGTGCCCACCGACGTGCTGCCCGCGCCGCCCAGCACACCCGAAAGCGCCGGCAGCAACACCAGCGTCACGACCATCGCCAGATCTTCCACGATCAGCCAGCCGACAGCGATATGGCCTTCGTGCGTGTTCTCCATGCCGCGCTCTTCCATCGCCTTGAGCAGCACCACGGTGCTGGCCACCGACAGCGCCAGGCCGAACACCAGCCCGGGGCCCCAGTCCCAGCCGAGCAGCCACGCCAGGCCCATGCCCATCAGCGTGGCCAGCGCAATCTGGCCCAGCGCGCCTGGAATGGCGATGGACCTGACTGCCATCAGCTCCTTGATCGAGAAGTGCAGCCCTACGCCGAACATCAGCAGGATCACGCCCAGCTCGGCCAGTTGCGGCGCCAGGCTCTGGTCTGCCACGAAACCGGGCGTAAACGGCCCCGCCACCACACCCGCCACGAGGTAACCCACCAGCGGCGGCATCCGCAACCGCTGCGCGATGGTGCCAAAGATGAAGGCCAGCACCAGGCCGCCGATGACGGTGGAAATAAGAGGGGTGTCGGCGTGCATGCGGTCCTGTGGAGTGAAGCGGGTTGGAAGGCGGGAGGGCTCAGTGAATGGCCCAGCGGGATGGGCCTGGCCGGCCCTGGTGCGACAACGATGACGCCGATTTGTTCGGCCGGCGTCACAACTATAAAGGATGCCCTTTAGCGAACCTTACGAAGCAAATGTCATGCAGAAGACATCGCCGCAGAAACGCCGCTCCTACACTGCGCCGCAAGCCGGTCTTCTCACGACATCCCACGACACAGTGCCGGCATCGACAGGAGACACCATGCGCTACGCCAACAAAGTCCTTTCCGTGGACGAGGCCATCGCCCACGTCCGCAGCGGCAGCCGCCTGATGCTGGGCGAATTCGTGGGCGCGGGTGAACCGGCCTGCTGCATCGAGGCGCTGCTCGCCAGCAGCATCGACCAGCTCACGCTCATCACCAACACCCCGGGGCTGCGCGGCGGTTTTCTCAAGGCGAAGCTGTTCGCCTCGGGTCAGTTGGCTGAGTTCATCGGCACCCACGTCGGCACCACCGATGAATCGACCCAGGCTTACCTGACCGACACCGTGCGCGTGGCCGAGTTCTTTCCGATGGGCACCTGGGCGGAAAAAGTGCGCGCTGGCGCGCTGGGGCTGGGCGGCGCGCTTGTGCCGGTGGGCGTTGGCATCCTCGATCAGCCGGGGATGTTTCCTGCGCGCGGATCCCCCAAACCGACACTCACCGTGGACGGCGTGACCTGCTTCGTAGAGCCGCCCCTGCGCGCCGATGTGTCGATCATCAAGGGCTGGCGCGCCGACACCTTCGGCAACGTGGAGTTTCGCGGCACCGCGCTGCAGAACCAGCGCGACATCGCCATGGCGGGCGAGTACACCATCGTCGAGGTCAACGAAATCGTCGACGTCGGCACCATTCCACCCGAGCGCGTCGGCTGTCCGGGTGTGTTCGTCAATGCGGTGGTGCAAGGGCTGTCATTGGAAGACCAGCACGCGCTCTACAAACAGCACTGGACCAAGCTGGGCCGCCTGCCCGCGGCTGCCGAAGCCTGATTGCCGATCACGAACCGCACACCGCAAGGAGACCGCCATGCACGCTCTGCCCGAAACACCTAAGCAACGCATCGCCGCCCGCTGCGCGCAGGAATTGCACGCGGGTGAAGTCGTCAATCTCGGCTTGGGCATTCCCACGCTCACAGCCAATTACCTGGACGCGGATGCCGGCGTCATCTTCCACACCGAGAACGGCGCCTTCGGCTTCGGCGGACGGCCCGCGCTGGACGCCATCGACAGCGACCTCACCAACGCTGGCTGCGAGCCGATCACGCTGCCGCCCGGCGCGGCCATCATGGATCTCGCCACCTCATTGGGCGCGATGCGCAACGGCTATATCGACGTGACCATTCTCGGCGCCTTGCAGGTGGATGCGCTGGGCAATCTCGCCAACTGGGCGTGTGACCGCAACGGCAAGTGGTGGCCCGGCATCGGCGGGGCGATGGACCTGTGCTACGGCACGCGCAAGGTGATTGCCGCGCTGGCACATACCGACAAGCACGGCAACTCGAAGATCCTGCCGCGCTGCACGCTGCCGCTCACGGGCCGAGGCTGCGTGAAAGTCATCGTGACCGAGCATGCGGTGTTTGACGTGACCGAGGGTGGGCTCGTGCTGCGCGAAATCCTCTCGCATGCGACACTCGACGACATTCGCGCCATGACGGCGGCACCGTTTACGCCGGCACCGCTGTTGCAGATGCGCGCACCGCTTGAGGCCTGAGGAACGTCCATGCCCACCACCGTCGATTGGTTTTTCGATGTCATCTCGCCGTTTGCCTACCTGCAGTTGGAGCAGTTCGACGCGCTGCAAGAAGCCAACGACATCGTCATCCGCCCGCGCCCACTGGTGCTCGGTGCGCTGCTGAATCACTGGGGCCAGAAAGGCCCGGCGGAGATCGGCGCCAAGCGCGTGTTCACGTATCGGCATGCGCTATTCCGCGCGCAGCAGCTGGGCATTCCGTTCCGCATGCCGCCCGCGCATCCGTTCAACCCGATCAAGGCACTGCGGCTGACGATTGCGATGGGTGGTTCGCTCGACGCCGTGCGCGCGGTGTTCCGGCATATCTGGCGCGATGGGCACGACGTTGCATCACCCGAAGGCTTTGCGGCGCTGTGCGAGGCGGTGGGGTATCCGGAAGGCATCACCGCTGTCGATCAGCCCGCCGTGAAAGACGCCCTGCGTGCGCACACGGATGCAGCCATCGCGCTCGGCGTGTTTGGCGTGCCCACACTGGTACACAACGGCGAGCTGTTCTGGGGCGAAGATGCCACTGCGATGTTCTTGCAGTGCCTGCACGCCGATTGGCTCGCCACGCCCGAAGCGCAGCGCGTGAGCAACCTGCAAGTCGGTATCCAACGTGGCTGAACACGACACGAACGCCCGCCCCGGCATCAGCCGAGCACGTCTGGCGCACATCGCCGCGTGGTCGATCGACCTGCCCGCCGACGAGGCCGACCGCGCCTGCGCCGGCATCGTCGAGAAGACCTACGCGCGCGGCGCCTGCATCTGCCCGAAGAACACGCTGCTGGAAAGCTGGACCGGCGTGGTCACGGGCCTCATCAAAATCGGTACGGTCTCGCCCGAGGGCCGCAGCGTCACGTTTACAGGCGTGCCGGCCGGCGGCTGGTTCGGCGAAGGCACAGTGCTCAAGAACGAGCCGCGCCGTTACGACATCGTCGCGCTGCGCGACACACGCATGGCCTTCATGGACCGCACGACGTTCATGTGGCTGGTGGAAAACAGCGTCGCCTTCAATCGCTTCCTGGTGCAGCAGTTGAACGAACGGCTCGGGCATTTCATGGCACTGCTCGAATACGATCGCCTGCTCGATGTCACGCCCCGCCTGGCGCGCTGCATCGCCTCGCTGTTCAACCCGGTGCTCTACCCCGGCGCGGGCGACCACCTGGAGATCACGCAGGAAGAACTCGGCCTGCTGTCGGGCATGACGCGGCAAGTTGCCAACCAGTCGCTCAAGGCATTGGAGAAGGACGGCGTAGTGCGGCTGGAATATGGCGGCGTGACGGTGGTCGACCTCGATCGGTTGCGCAGCTACGGCGCATAACAAGCCGCGTTCACACCCCGCGTTTGTTACGGAATCTTCATCCGGCGCAGCGGGCCGCACCCGCTAGAATCGCGGCACAACAAGACAAGATCATTACGCTGCGGCATGCGCCTCGCGCCGCCCGCAGCCGGAAGAGGGAACAGGGCAACGCACCACGTGCGTGCCTGCATCTATGCTGCCGATTCATTTGCTTTCCACCGGCAAGGCGCTGCCGGAGCAACAGGTCACATCTGCTGAACTGGATGCTCGCCTGGGCCATACGGCCGGGCACGTGCGCAAGAAGTCCGGTATTGACGTTCGCCACCATGCCACGCTGACCGAGCACCAGTCGGAACTCGCCGGAGCCGCCGTGCGCGATGCGCTGCGCCGCGCCAACGTACCCGCCGCGTCCATCGACCTGCTGATCTCCGCCTCGGGCGTGCAGGAGCAGGCGCTGCCCAACACCGCCGCGCGCATCCTGGAACCCGCCGGACTGCCGGCCGGCACGCCCGCTTTTGATGTCAACGCCAGTTGCCTGAGTTTTCTGGCCGCGCTGCATGTGGCTGGCAGCCTGCTCACCACGGGTGCGTACAAACGCATTGCCGTGGTGGCATCCGACCTCGCCTCGCGCGGCATCAACTGGGACGATGCTGAAACCGCGTTGATCTTCGGCGATGGTGCGGCGGCTGTCATCGTCGAAGCGGCGCCCACGGTGTCCGGCGCGGGCATCCATGCCTATCGCATGGAGACCTATCCTGCCGGCAAGGCTTTCTGCGAGATCCGCGCCGGCGGCACGCGCCGCAACCCGCGCGCCGGCGCGCAGCCCACCGACTATCTGTTCCATATGGACGGCAAGCGCGTGTTCAAGCTTGCTTCGCAGCTGATGGACGGTTTTCTCGATCGACTGTTTGCCGGAAGTGGCTACACCTTGCGCGACATGCACGTGGTCGTGCCGCATCAGGCGAGCCACCTTGGCATGCAGCACCTGCGCAAACGATTGGGGGTGCCGGAAGCCAGTGTGATCGACATCTACGCGCAGCACGGCAATCAGGTGGCGGCGTCGATACCGACCGCGCTGCATGAAGCCGTGACGCGCCAGCGTATCCAGCCGGGCAAGCCCGTGCTGTTGGTGGGCACCGCGGCGGGCCTGACGCTCGGCGGCATGGTGCTGACGACATGAGGACATTGGTGACCGGCGCCACGGGCGGCCTGGGCCGCAACGCGGTCGACGCATTGCTGGCGCAAGGCGCACGCGTGCGTGGCACCGGGCGCGATGCTGCACAGCGCGAAGCCTTCATCGCGCGTGGCGCCGACTACGTGCCGGCTGATCTAGCGCGCCTGACACCGGCCACGCTCGACGCGTTGCTCGATGGCGTCGACACGGTGTGGCATTGCGCAGCGCTGTCATCGCCATGGGGCGCGTATGACGACTTCTACGCAGCCAACGTGCGTGCAACGGCTGCCCTGGCTGAAGGTGCCGTCAAACGCGGTGTCCGGCGCTTCGTGCATATCTCCACACCGTCGATCTATTTCGACTACCAGCATCACGCTGATCTGCCCGAGCGCTATCGCCCCGCCCGCTTCGCCAACCACTACGCGGCGACCAAGATGCTGGCGGAAGAGGCGATCCAGCAGCAGGCGTCCACACAGCACGCTACGCGCTTCATCATCCTGCGACCGCGCGGGCTGTTTGGGCCACACGATCGCGTAGTGCTGCCGCGCATCCTGCATCTGCTGAAGCTGCGCGGCGGTGTGCTGCCCCTGCCCCGCGGCGGCGCGGCGCGCATGGACCTGACGTATCTGGAGAACGTGGTGCATGCCATGCAGTGCGCCACCACGGCGGACGTGCCTTCCGGCGCTGCCTACAACATCACGAACCACGCGCCTGCTACGTTGCGCGATCTGCTCGACCAACTGCTCGGGCAGCAGCTCGGCCTGCGTTACCGCATCCGCGCTGTACCGTATCCGGCGATGGCCGTTGCGGCCCGCGTGATGGAGATGGCCAGCGCGATCACGCATCGCGAGCCGCTGCTCACGCGCTACAGCGCCGCTGCCCTGCACTACGACATGACGCTCGCCAACGACCGCGCGCGTATCGAACTCGGCTACGTGCCGCCCGTCGACATGACCGAAGGTATCCGCCGCACGGCCCACTGGTTACGCGAACATGGCAACGGAACATGGCAACGTTAGCGGTCTTTGAAGCGGGCTACTGCACGCACACCGCCTGCGTAGCGCTGCGCGGTGCGGGCCTGCGCACCTGCGCCTTCCCCGCACGCGCGTGGCTGATCGAAGCCGCGGGCCGCCGCTGGCTGTGGGACACGGGCTACGCCTCGCACTTCCTCGATCACACACGCAGCGGCCTGTTTGCAATCTATCGCAAGGTCACGCCGGTGTATTTCGACACGTCCGAATCGATGGCGGCACAGCTCGCGCAACAGGGCGTGCGGCCGGCTGATCTGGACGGCCTGATCGTCTCGCATTTCCATGGTGACCACGTTGCCGGTCTGCGCGACTTTCCGGGCGTGCCCGTCATCTGCTCGGGCGATGGATGGATGCATCTGCGCGCGCTGCGCGGCGTCTCTGCGTTGCGGCGCGCCTTCGTGCCGGGGCTGATTCCCGAAGACTTTGAAACGCGCACGCGCTTTGTCGAACAGTTCGAGAAAGTTGCATTGCCGCCTGAGCTGGCGCCGTTCACCTCCGCATGGGCCTTGCCCGACAGCAACGGCGACGTGTTGCTGGTGCCGCTGCCCGGTCATGCCGCCGGCCACCTTGGTGCATTCGTGCGAACGCATGAAGGTTGGGTGCTGCTGGCCGCCGACGCCGCGTGGTCGCCGCTCTCCTATCGCGAACTGCGCGGGCCGTCGGTGCTGGCGTACGCCATCATGGAAGACCGCCACGCTTACTTCGACACGCTGCGCAAGCTGCACGCGCTCGATGCGGGCGGCCATGTGCGCATCCTGCTCACGCACGAGGGCGCGCTGTGACGGCGCTCCACCGTTTGCTGTGGTCATACTGGCAGACGCGCCGGTTGCAGCTGCCTGATCGCGCCGCACTGGAAGCGCACCAGCAGCGCCAGATCGCGCGCTTCACGCAGCGCGTGCTTGTTCGCAGCCCATACTTCCGCCCCTTCATCTCGAAGCCGATGCGCGAATGGCCGTTGATGGACAAGGCCACGATGATGGCCAATTTCGACGCCATGAACACCGCCGGCCTGCGCCTGAACGACGTACTGGCATGTGCGCAGCAGGCCGAGCAATCGCGCGATTTCCGGCCGATGGTCGGGCCGTATTCGGTGGGCTTGTCTTCCGGCACATCGGGTGGGCGCGGCGTCTTCGTCGTCAGCCCCGCCGAGCGTGCGCAGTGGGCCGGCATCCTGCTCGCCAAGCTGCTGCCGCGCGGCCTGTTGCACGGCGAGCGCGTGGCGCTGTTCCTGCGCGCCAACAGCAACCTGTACACGGCGGTGCGCAACCCGTGGCTGACGTTCTCGTTCTTCGATCTGTTTGCGCCATTCGATTCGCACCGTGCGCCGCTTGAGGCATTGCGGCCGACCATCATTGTGGGGCCGGCCCAGGTGTTGCGCGCATTGGCGATGGAGAAGCTGGCCGGGCGACTCGACGTCGCACCAGTGCGGGTGCTGTCTGGTGCCGAGGTGCTGGAGCCGATGGACCGCGCGTTGCTGGAGCAGGCCTTCGGCAATGTCGGCGAGGTCTACCAAGCCACCGAAGGTTTTCTGGGCGCAACCTGCGCGCACGGCACGCTGCACCTGAACGAAGCGCACGTGCACATCGAGCCGCAATGGCTGGACGAGCGCCGCTTCGTCCCGCTCGTCACGGATTTCACCCGCAGCACCCAGCCCATCGTGCGCTACCGGCTCGACGACATCCTCATCCGCCGCGACCCGGCGCGGGCGCCGTGCCCCTGCGGCAATCCGGCGATGGCCATCGAGCGCATCGAAGGCCGCTGCGATGACACGCTCGTTCTGCCCGCGATCGACGGTGGCACCGTCACGCTATTTGCGGATGTGTGCTCGCGCGCGCTGGCACAGGCGTTGCCGCTGCAGGCCGATTACCGCCTCGTGCAGACCGATGCGCACACGCTGGCGCTGTCCATCAGCCCGGTGGATGCCGACATCACCCGCACATGCGAGGCGCATCTGGCCGACGTTTTTGCCTGCCAGGGCGTCGACACATCGCGACTGACATGGCACACGGCGCCCGAACGCATCGCCACCGACTTCACCACCAAGCGCCGCCGCATCGTGCGGCTCGCGCCATCCGGGGCGGCACGATGAGCCCGCTCGCCACGCGCCTGCGTCATCTGGCCTTGGGCTGGTGTTCGGTGGGCCTCGTCTATGGCATGTGCGACTGGCTGCAAGGCGTCGGCACGGTCGTGCCGGAAACCGCGCTCGACCGTGCCATTCCGTTCAGCACGTCGGGCATCTGGCTGTACCTGTCGTTCTTTGCGCTGATTCCGCTGGCGTATCTGCTGGCCGACATGCCACGCCTGCGCTGGTTGGAGCGTGCCATGCAGATGAGTGCGCTGGTGAGCGGCGCGGTGTTCCTGCTGTGGCCGACCACGCTGCATTACCCAGCGCTGGCGGATACGTCGTTGCCGGCCAGCGTGCAGCGCATGCTGATCACCGTGGATTCGAGCCAGAACTGCCTGCCTTCGCTGCATGGGGCGCTCACGCTGCTTTCCGTCTGGGCGCTGGCAGATGCGCGCAAGCCGGTCCGCACCCTGCTGATGGCGGCATGGGGGCTCGGCATTCTGTACGCCACCATCCAGACACGCCGGCATGTGGCGCTCGATCTATCGGCCGGCGTGGCGGTGGGCGTGCTGTGCGGCGTGGCCATCCGCCAATGGCTGGCGCGACGTGCGCCCGTCCCCTCGATCGAACCGGTGTCGATATGAATGCTTTTGCTTTGCCGCTGGCCCTGATGCTCGGCTGCGTGCTGCTGGAACTCGCGGCGCTCAAATGGTGGCGCGGCCAGCCGCTGCCGTGGCGCGATGTCATTCTCAATCTGAACTCGGGCCACGTTCTGATGTGGCTGTGCCGCGGTGTGGAGGTGGCTGGCTTCACCTGGCTGACTACCCATGCCAGCCTGCATTGGGTCGACAGTTGGCACCCGATTGCCGGCTGGGCCTTCGCTTTTGTCGCGTGGGACCTGGGCTTCTATTGGTTGCACCGCATGCACCATCGGTTGGGCTTTCTGTGGGCGATCCACGCAGTGCATCACGAAGGCGAGCATTTCAACCTGTCGCTGGGCGTGCGCAATGCGTGGCTGTCGTCGCTCACATCGCTGCCGTTCTTTGTGCCGCTGGCGCTGCTGGGCGTGACGCCGGAGATGTTCGTGGCGGTATCCGGCCTGCATTACTCGGTGCAGTTTTACAACCACTGTGGGCTGGTCGGCCGTTCGGGCGTGCTGGACCGCTTCATGATTACGCCCGCCAACCACCGCGTGCACCACGGCTGCAACCCCGAATACATCGACCGCAACTTCGGCGGCACACTGCTGCTGTGGGACAAGTTGTTCGGCACGTACCAACGCGCGCTGCCCGACGTGCCGATCCGCTACGGCGTGCACAGACCCACGCACAGCGACAACCCGTTCTGGGCCAATGTCGTGCCGGCACTGCAATGGCTGGGGCTGCGCACGCCGCATCTGCAACGGGACGCGCGTGCCACGCCGACCGGCTGGATCGCCACCGGCGGCGTGCTGCTGTTTGGCGTGGTGATCGACTACGTCCGCACCGACGGCCTGTGGCCGGGGCATTGGCAAGCAGTGTGGTTCGCGCTGATCCTGCTGCTTACGCTCGCGCTGGGCGGATTGTCGGACGGGCGTGCCTGGGGCCGCTGGCTGTGGCCGCTGTTGGCGCTTGCGTTGCCTGCGTTGATGATTGGCGTATGCGGTGACGCGGATGCGCTCTCCGTTTCGCTGACCGTTGCGCTTAGCCTGCATGGCATCGCTTGCGGGCTATGGCATGCGCTGCGTGCAGAGACGCCCTTACCTTCTCCGCCACATGCCGAATCTCCATAAGCTCCCGAAGGTTCGCTACGCTTCACCGCGCTCGTCGTCGTTGGCGGACGACCTGCGCCGGGCCGCGCATGACCACCTGCAAGCGCACGGCGACCACCGCTTTGCAGATGCGGGCCTCATCGCCAAAGGCGTCTTTCTCGTCGTGTTTGCTGCGCTGCTGTATGCCGCCATGGCGACGGCTACGAACGCGACGGTCTTCATGCTCGCGTATCTGGCCTTCCCATTCGTCGCGATGCTGCTGGCGATGAACGTGCTGCATGACGGCGCGCATCGGGCGCTCTCTCCGTGGCCGTGGCTGGATCGCCTGATGACGCGCGTGACCGCCATCCCGCTCGGCATCGAGCCGGCCTATTGGGCGGTGCGCCATGTGCACTACCACCACGCGCACGCCAACGTCGAGCATTACGACCTCGACACCGCCGCCAACCGATTCCTGCGGCAGACGCCGTTTCAACCGTGGTATCCGCAGTTCCGCTACCAGCATCGTTACTGGCCGCTGATTGCCGCGCTGTCGTTGCCGTACATCAACTGGATCTACGACTGGTCGGACCGCTTCGGCCTCACCCCGCTCAAGACGGACCGCGTATTGCCCGGCGTGCGCGGCTGGGCGGCGTTCCTGTGCGCGAAGACATTGCATCTGTTGATTGCCGTGGCCGTGCCGGCGTGGGTCGCGCACCGACTCGGCCTTGGCTGGGGCTGGGTCGCGTCCGGCTATTTTGTCGGGCAGATGCTGGCCTCGTGCGTGCTGGTGGCGTTGATCCTGGGTACGCACTGGGCCGAGGTGACGTTCTATCTGCCGCCCGAGTCCGGCCAGTTGCCACACACGTGGCACGAGCACGCGTTCCACACGGCGTGCGACTGGCAGCCCCAGCCTGCGTGGATCAGCTACTGGCTCGGCGGTCTGAACTGGCACCTGACGCACCATCTCTTTCCGACCTACAGCCATCGGCACTATCCGGCGCTGGCGGCGCGCGTGGCAGAGGTGGCGCGCGCCCATACACTCGACTACCGCGCGCTGACTTATCCGGAGCTGCTAGCGGCGCAGCAGACCTTCCTGCGCGCCATGGGCGAACGCCCAGACTGACGCGCAGGCAAACCGCACGACCTCAATTGCCAGCCTCGACCGCGTGTACCGCATCGAGGATCACCTTCGCCACATCCTGCGGCCGCGACTGCTGCGGCACGTGGCTCGTCGGCAGGCTCGTCACCTTGGCGCCAATCTTTTTCGCCATGGCCCGCTCCAGGTCCGGCTGGATCATCCGGTCGTGCTCGCTGACGATGAACCACGACGGCTTGCCCTGCCACGCGGCCACCGTGGTCCGCTCACCGAATGCCGTCGCCTTGATGGGCCCCTGTGTGGCCGCCATCACGCGGGCCTGGGCGGCCGGCACGTCCTGCGCAAAATCGCTTGCCAGCGCGGCAGCGGGTAGCGAGAGATAGCCGTTGGCATCCGCCACCAGCTTGCCGATGCCGGGCGCCGGCGCGTAGTCCTTGCCGACCTCTTCCGTCGACTGGCCGGCATCCGGCGCAAAGGCGGCCACATACACCAGCCCCGCGACCTTGGTGTCTGCACCGGCCTCGGTGATCACCGTGCCGCCCCACGAATGCCCCACCAGCACGACTTTGCCGGCCTGGTTGCCGATGGCGCGGCGCGTGGCGGCAACGTCGTCGGCCAGCGAGTTCAGCCCGTTCTGCACGGCCTGCACCTTCACACCCTTGGCCTGCAGCAGCGGAATGACCTTGGCCCAATCGGACCCATCGGCGAAGGCGCCATGCACGATCACGACGGAAGGCTGGTCGGCATGGGTTGCGGTAGCGGCAAGGAGGGGCGCACTGGCGGCCATGCCAAGTGCAAGCACAGTGATGGAGGCGGATTTGCGGTCGAACATGTCGGGTCCTTGTGGTTCAGGCGGGTTCTGGTCGGGCGGGCTGGTTTCAGGCGTGGGCACCGTCGTAGTACGGGTCAGCGCTGCGGGCACCGTCGGTGTAGATGTCGGTAGCACGGGCACCGTCCGTATAGACATCAGCCGAGCGTGCGCCTTCCGTATAGGCATCGACTGCGCTTTGCACGGCACGGGCGCCTTCGGTGTATGGGTCACGTGCGCCGACAGACGAAGCGGCTTGCGCGCCAGCAGCGGCCACAGCGAGCGCAACGACAGCAAGGGTCTTGGCGAGATTGCGGGTCATGATCGATTTCCTTTGAACGTTGAAGAGTGGGTTGGGATTGCGTGGCAGGCCGGGTGCTTGGTGTTGTTGACTCGGCGTCGTTGCCACGGAATGCATTTAAGGCGTCCGACGTATCCCGCACGTAGCGGCATACAGCCCGTTTTGTCTGGGCATGTACCGCAGCGGCGGCCGGATACATACGCATACAAAACCCCGCCGGCAGACACCCGTCGCTACAGAGCGATACAAACCGGCTGCATCGTGAAACCGTCGGGATACATCGCGGGCGCCCAATGCTGGAAACGAGGTGAGCAGGACCCTGCCTCGTCATCCATCCTTGATCACTGGAGCCCTCATGCAACCGAATCGATTGGCCGTAACCTTGCTCGTACTCGCAGGCGCCCTGGGCGCCCACACCGCATTTGCGCAAGCCGCCGGCGTGCACCGGACGGATCTCGTCCATCACGACCTGAGCGTGCCCGGCCACGAAACCCTGCAAGTGCGCGTGGATTTTGACGAGCGCGCGTTCGCCCCCGCGCATACCCACCCCGGCGAAGAAATCGCCCACGTCCTGCAAGGCACGATCGAGTACCGGCTGGATGGCGAGCCCCCCGTGACGCTGAAAACCGGTGATTCGCTGTTCATCCCGGCGGGCGTTGCGCACTCGGCAAGAAACATCGGCAGCGGCAAGGCATCGGAACTGGCGACGTACGTCGTGAAGACCGGTGAGCCGCTGGTCAAGCTCGTTCAGTAAGCGCTGTCAATCATTCACGTGAAAGGGAGAAACCCCATGTCGAACCCCATCAACCTTCGTCGCCGCCGTCTTCTTGGAACCACCATCGCCAGCATTGGCGTGCTCGATCTCGGGCTGATTGAACTCGTGCATGCACAACCAGCACCGTCCAACGCGAATGCGCTGTTGGCCGGTCAGGCCGATCCGTTTGGCACGCTGCAACAGATCGACGCGGGCGTGCTCAACATCGGCTATGCAGACCTGGGCCCCAAGAACGGCCCCGTGATGATCCTGCTGCACGGCTGGCCGTATGATATCTATAGCTATGCAGAGGTGGCGCCCGCGCTGGCAGCGGCGGGCTATCGCGTGCTGGTGCCATATCTGCGCGGCTATGGCACGACGCGCATCCGCTCGGCCGACACGCCGCGCAACGGGCAGCAAGCGGCGCTGGCTGCCGACATCATCGCGTTTATGGATGCGTTGAAGATCAAGCAGGCGCACTTTGGCGGCTACGACTGGGGCGCGCGCACGGCGGACATCATCGCGGCGCTGTGGCCGGAGCGTTGCAAGACGCTGGTGTCAGTGAGCGGCTACCTGATCGGCAGCCAGGAGGCGAACCGCAAGCCACTGCCGCCGGCTGCGGAATTTGCGTGGTGGTACCAGTTCTACTTCACGACGGAGCGCGGCGCGCAGGGCTATGCCGCCAACTGCAAAGACTTCAACCGCCTCATCTGGAAGCTCGCCTCGCCCACGTGGAAGTTTGACGACGCCACTTACGACCGCAGCGCCACTGCGTTCGACAACCCCGACCACGTGGCCATCGTCATCCACAACTATCGCTGGCGTCTTGGGCTGGCCCAGGGCGAATCCAGGTACGACGCGCTGGAGCAACGTCTGGCCGCCGGCCCGGCGATCACCGTGCCCACCATCACCATGGAAGGCGATGCCAACGGTGCACCGCACCCGGAACCGTCTGCTTATGCGAAGAAGTTCACGGGCAAATACCAGCACCGGAACATCGGTGGCGGCATTGGGCACAACCTGCCGCAGGAAGCCCCGAAAGCGTTTGTGCAGGCCATGCTGGATGTGGTGCGCCTCTGAACAGTTCGGCTCACAGCGCAGAGAGCACGCCCTCAGGTAACTCACGTGTGAGCAATCAACGAGAAATGCTCTTGGCAGAAGCGATCATCGCTTCCGCCAATGCCTGGGTGACCGCACGGGCGATGGCAACTGGCCTCCGTGCGGAAGCGTCAGTCAGTCATGCCCGAAAAGCCCCCGCGCTTACGCCAGCAGCGCCGACAGCGCCGGCGGCAAACCACGATTTGCCTTGCGTGGCGGACGCGCAAAACTGCCTTCGGCGGCGCCCTTGGGCGCGAGTGCGATCAGGCTCTCGCAATGACGGATGGCGCTGGAAACGCCATCCACCACCGGCACGGGAATGCGGTCCTTGAGCGTGCGGGCCAGCCCCGCGAGCGGCGCGCCGGCCACGATGATGACGTCGGCGCCGTCTTCGCGCACGGCTTGCAGGCTGAGCTCTTCCAACCGCGCAGCATGGTCTTCCTGCACGCTGCCAATGTCACGCAGGGGCTGCTGCAGCGAGCGCACGCTTGCCAGCCGCGACGACAGCCCGTTGGCTGCCACGCACTCCCGGTACCAGGCTTCAATGCGGTGCGAGATCGCGATGATGGAAAAGCGCTGACCGAGCAGGCACGCGCTGGCGAGCGCGGCTTCCGTCATGCCGACCACCGGCACGTTGCACAGCTCCTTGATGCCGGCCAGACCCGGATCACCAAACGCGGCCACGACCACGCCGTCGTACTGGCCTTGATGTTCAGCCACGGCGCAGGCGGTGGCATAGCCGCCCACCAGTGCCTCGAAGCGCGTTTCGATATAGGCCACGCCAAACGGCGCCGTTGCCATGGTGAGCGTGGTGCCGGGGGACACGGAGCGCTGTGCCTCTGCTTGGATCAGCTCCGTCACGCTCTCGGAGATGTTGGGATTGACGACCAGAATACGCATAGTGAAACCTTGAGAATCAGATGAGAGGCGTCAAACCAGCGACGGCGCGCCCGCCGGCAGGAACTGACCGCGCCCCGGTGCCGGTTCGAGGTACTTGCCGTTCTCGACCAGTTGTTCGCCGCGCGAGAAGCAATGCACCGGCCAGCCGGTCACTTCGATGCCCTCGTACGGCGTGTAGTCCACCGCGTGATGCAGCGCATCGTTGGTGATGCGCACGCGGCGCTCCGGATCCCACAGCGCGATGTCGGCGTCGGCGCCCACGGCAATGGTGCCCTTGCGCGGGTACAGGCCATACAGGCGCGCCGGGCGGTACGACGTCAGCTCCACAAACTGGTGCAGCGACAGCTTGCCGCGCGCAATGCCGTCGAACAGCAGCGGCAGGCGCGTTTCGATGCCGGGCACACCGTTGGGAATGTGGTCGAACGGCTGCGCTTGCCCACCGAGTTTCTTGCCTTCCGGGTCGTCATAGTTGAACGGCGCGTGGTCGGACGAGAACACACTGAACACGCCACCCGCCAGCGCGCGCCACACGGCCGCCTGGTTCTCGGGGTCGCGCGGCGGCGGGCTGCAGACGCACTTGGCGCCTTCGTAGCCATCGTCGCCTGGCAGGCCCATGTCTTCAGCAGTGAGATACAGGTATTGCGGGCAGGTCTCGGCCAGGATCTGCAGGCCGCGGCTTTGCGCCCAGCGGATCTGCTCGATGGCTTCCTTGCCCGACACGTGCACGATCAGGATCGGCACGTCCACCAACTCAGCAAAGGTGATGGCGCGGTGCGTGGCTTCACGCTCGACTGCAGCGGGGCGCGACAAACCGTGGAAGCGCGGCGAGATGCGGCCCTCGCCCACCAGCTTTTCGGTCAGCCACGAGATGCAGTCGGCGTTTTCCGCATGCACCATCACCAGCGCGTTGTTCTGCTTGGCCACGTCGAGCACGTCCAGCATTTCGCGGTCCGACAGCTTGAGGTCGTCATAGGTCATGTAGACCTTGAACGAGGTGTAGCCCTTGCGGATCAGCTCCGGCAATTCGTGCTTCAGCACTTCGGGCGTCGGGTCGGCAACGATCAGGTGAAAACCGTAATCGGCCACGGCGCGGCCTTCTGCGCGGCGGTGGTAATCGTCTACCGCCGCCTTGAGCGAATGGCCTTTTTCCTGCGCGGCAAACGGGATCACCGTGGTGGTACCGCCACACACGGCGGCACGCGTGCCGGTGAAGAAGTCATCGGCCATGCGCATGCCGTCGGGCATGGGCTGATCGAGGTGGCAATGGCCGTCGACGCCGCCGGGCAGCGCCAGCAGGCCGCTGGCATCAATTTCGCGCGCGCCACGCGGCAAGCCGTGGCCGAGCACGGCGATGCGGCCGTCACGCACGCCGATGTCGCACGTAAAGCGGTCAGAGGCGGTGACGACATCCGCGTTGCGGATCACCAGGTCGAGTTCGGTGGACATGCTGAAGACTCCCTCTTTCCGTTAGACCAGTTAGACCACTTCCGCGAACAGGCGGCCCCAGCCGCGCAACTCGCGCGTGTCCACACCCGCCAGGCGCAGCGATTTCCACACCACGGTCGAGATGGTGTCGTACACCAGGATGCCGGTCTCGGCTTCCAGTGCTTCCACGAGATGCGCCGCGCGCAGGTTCGTGCAGAACGTAGTAATCGCTGCCGGCTTTTGCTGCGCCACCTCGCGCACCATGGCGCGGATCGTCTCTTCTTCCACGTCAGCAAAGCTGTGGTTGACGTGCAAATCCAGATGGCGTTCAGCCACGCAACGCAGGCCGCTGCGTGCGTAGTTCTGGACGATCAGTTGTTGCACGTCGTTGAGATAGGGCGTGACGAGGGCAAAGTCCCGCGCGCCCGTCTTCTTCAGAATCTCGTTGAGCGCCAGCACCGACGTGGTGGCCTGGATGCCGGTGGCTTCCGTGATCTGGCGGCACAGTGCCTCGTCTTTCTCAAAGCCGAGCCAGCCGGAGGAAGTGCCGTTCCACGCGATCACGTCTACATGCGCGTCGGCCAGCAGCCTGGCGGCGTTGAGGATCTTCTCCAGATCGAACTGTCCTAGCGCCTGGTCGCGCAGCGAGATTTCAGTGACAGTGAAGCGCGAGAAGTGCGCACTCACGTTGGGCAGGCCGCTCACCATGGCGCTGGTGATGGGTTCCAGCGCCGTGTTGGACGACGGCGTGAGCATGCCGAGCTTGATGCGTTTGGTCATGGGAGTCTTCTTCGTGGTTGGCGCGACCCTGACGCGCGGGAAGCTGCATGTCCGCGTGTTGGGCTGCGCTCGTTATCTTGTTGATTACTTTTCTGGCTTGTCGTTGAAGGCCATCGCGGTGCCCGGCTTGCCATGGCTGGCGTGGGCCAGCGCCAGTTCCTGCGCGAGCGCCGCGCGGCGTTCGGCATCGGGCTTGACGGTGTTGCCGGCCTTCAGTGCGGGCAGCACGTAGTCGTTGACCATCGAGCGGTACAGGTTGAGGTACTTTGCGTCCCGCAGGCCGCCTTCGGTCGACATGATGCTGTTCATCACGATCACCGCGTTCTGCTGCGGCAGCACCGTGATGAACTGGCCCTTGTAGCCCATCGCGCTGAACTCGCGCTCGCTCTTGACGATGTTGTTGACCCAGCAATAGAAGCCGTAGTCAGGCGCCGGGCCGGATGGTGTGGTCATGCGCGCCACCCAGCTGGCCGGCACGATCTGCTGGCCGTTCCAGCGGCCCTGGTTCAGCATCAGCAGGCCGAGCCGTGCCATGTCGACGGAGCGCAGGCGCAAGCCCCAGCCGCCCGACACCGCGCCCTTGCCGTCAGCGCCGTCCCAGCGGTAGTGCTGCATGCCGAGCGGCTTGAACAAGCGGGCTTCTGCGTAGCGCTGCTCCGGCTGGCCGGTGATCTGCGAGATGGTGGCGCCAACCAGTACCGGGTTCACGTCGATGTAGTCGAACTCGGTGCCGGGCTTGGCGCGCACGCTGGCAGAGGCTGCTACCTTCAGGCGGTCTGGCACGCCGTAGTACAGCGTGTCGGTGCCTTCCACCAGCTTGTACGACAGGCCGCTGGACATCGACATCAGGTCTTGCAGGCGGATGTCTTTCTTGTCCGCCAGCGACGTAGCCAGGTCCGGCCGCGCAGCCGCCAGCAGCGCCGCGGGCTTGTCCTGTGCACTGAGCTTGCCGTCGCCCACCAGCGTTCCCACCAGCAGCGCGCTGATGAACTTGGTGACGGAGTAGAGCTCATGGTTGTAGTCGCGCCCGAGTTCGTTGCCGTAACGCTCGAAAACCACCTTGCCGTCCTTGATGACAAGCAGGCTGCGTACATCGAGCTGATCACGGCGGATCCATTGCGAGAGTTCGATCAGCTTGCGCGAATCGACACCCACGGCTTCCGGCTGCGCGGTCGGCAGCTCCTGCGTGGTGTGCTGCTGCTTGGCTGCCGGCGCGGCGGCGTGCAGCGGAGCTTGGCCGAACAGGCACAGCGCTGCAACGGCGGCTGCGCTCAGCAGATGGCGTTGGATTGCGTTCATGTGTGTCTCCTCCGCCGCTCCGCGCACACAGCGCGGGCGTGGATTGTGTTGTGTGGCGTGGCGCTCAGATCGGCAGCTTCTTGCTGTAGTCGATCAGCATCGTCGAGCAGACAAACAGCCCGGCACCGGCAACCGCAAACAGCATCAGCGCCATGTCGTAGGAGCCCGTGGCTTGCACGATCACACCCACGATGATGGGCATGCCGATACCGGCCACGTTGCCGCCCAGGTTCATCGTGCCGCCCAGGAAACCGACGCGCTTGCGCGTGCCCAGGATCGACGGAACGCACCAGAACAGGCCGCACCAGCGCAGGAAGAACAGCGTCACCGACAGCAGCACCACGACGAGGACCGGGTCCTTGAAGCGTGCCACGGTGTAGATGGCGACGGTGGCGATCACCGAGGCAATGCCGAACAGCGTGCGCAGCACCTTGGCCTGCGATGCGCCGGCAGCCTTCCACTTGTCGGCAAGCCAGCCGCCGAACATTTCACCGACGAAGCCGGAGAAGAACATGATGAACACCGCGCCGCCCATCTGCTTGATGTCCAGGCCATGCACCTTCGAGAGGTAAGTCGGCATCCAGGTCAGCAGGCCGTAGAACAGTGCGTTGAAGCACATCCAGCCGAAGAACATGCCCCACACCGAGCGGTACTTGAAGAAGTCCAGCACATTGCCGCTCAGGTTGGCCGGCTCTGCGGCCATGTCAGCAGCGTGCGAGGCCTCGATGTAGGAGGCTTCGGCGTCATTGACGGACGGGTGTTGGCGCGGGTGATTGCGGACATACCACCAGGCGAAGAAGCCCGCGATCATGGTGCCGATACCGGCCACCACGAACGAGGTGCGCCAGGACTGAAACTCGCTGATCAGGCCCGCGATGATGAGGGCGCCCAGTGCCGCACCCAGCGGCGCGCCGCCGTCGAGCAGCGTGGCACCACGGCCGCGCTCGTTTTGCGTCATCCAGATGGCGTTGAGCTTGCCGCCGGCCGGATAGATCGGCGCTTCAGCGGCACCCAGACCCAGGCGCGTGAACATCAACGACACCCAGCCGGTACAGATGGCTGCGACCGCCTGGAAGAAGCCCCAACCCAGCGTGGCGCCGGCAATCACGACGCGCGGGCCGAAGCGGTCTGCCAGCATGCCGCCGGGGATCTGCATGAATGCGTAGGTCCAGAAGAACGAGCTCAGCAGCAGGCCTTGCACCGCCGGACCAATATCGAACTCCTTGGCGATCAGCGGCATGGCCACTGACAGCGATGCGCGGTCGATGTAGTTGATGGAGATGAGCATCAACATCATCAAAAAAATCTTCCAGCGCACGGAGCTCTTCGTCTCCGTTAGCGCCTCGGCCTGCACCTGGCTTGCGGTTTCCATTACGCCTGTCTCCTGATAGCTCATGGATGCCGTTCCGAAAAGGAAACGACCCTCCCGAGTCGGTTTGATTGATTTGTGTTGCGCAACGTGGCCGAGTATAGGATACGTAATCTGTAATTACAACATCTGTAAGTAGTTGATTTTATGCAGTTCAAAATGCACAATCTTGGCGTGTGATAGTCTTTTGTGGTGCATCCTCCCCACCTTGGTGACGCCCGTGACTCAACCGTTGCTCAAATCCACGCGCCTGCGCACACTCGGCATGTCGGCCGAAATCGCTACGCGCCTGCGTACCCTGATCGAAGAAGGCGAACTGCCGCCCGGAGCTCGTATCGACGAACGCGCCTTCTGCGAACTGTTCGATGTTTCGAAGACGCCGCTGCGCGAAGCGCTCAAGGTGCTGGTGGCTGAAGGGCTCGTGCTGCATCGGCAGTACATCGGGTACCGCGTGGCGCCGCTCGATCTCGATGAGCTGCGCGCCACCTTCGAAACCCTGCACGGGCTCGAATTCACGGCCGGGGAACTGGCCGCGGCGCGGCTGTCCGAGGTGGCCATGGCGCGCCTGGAGCGCAAGCACCAGGCCATGCTCGATGCGCACGCGGCAGGCCGACGCACCGAATATTTCCGCATCAACCAGGAGATTCACCAGCTCATCATCGACGGCGCGGCCAACCCGGTGCTGGCCGGCATCTATGCAACGCTGATGAGCAAGGTGCACCGCGCGCGTGGTGCGGCCAACGCCGACATGCTGCGCTGGCAGGAATCGCACGAAGAACACGAACGCATCATGGCCGCCCTGCGCGAGCCAGGCCGTCCGCGCTTGGCGCAGGTGCTGCGCGAGCACTCCGAGAACACCGCCAAAGAAGTGCTGAGCGTAGTTGCGCGCAGCCTGGCCGAAGCCGCCCGCGCCATTCGATCCACCAATGAAGCCACCAAAGGAGACCGATGAAACTCGTACGTATAGGCCCGCCCGGCGCAGAACGCCCGGGGCTGATCGATGCACTAGGCAGTGTGCGTGACCTGTCCGGCGTCGTGGGCGAACTGGGGCCGCAGCAATTGTCCGACGCCGCCCTCGCCCAACTGGCACGCGTGGATGTGGCTGCATTGCCGGTGGTACAGGACGCGTGCTTTGGCGTGCCATGGACAGGCATCGGCAAGATCATCGCCATCGGCCTGAACTATGCCGACCACGCCGCTGAAGCCGGCATGGCGCTGCCGCCCGAACCCATTCTCTTTCTCAAGGCCAACAGCGCATTGAATGGCCCGAACGATGCTGTGATGCTGCCGCGCGGCTCGGAGAAGACCGACTGGGAGGTCGAACTGGGCGTGGTGATCGGCAAGACCGCGCGCGATGTTTCACGCGAAGACGCGCTCTCGCATGTGGCCGGCTATTGCGTGGTGAACGACGTGTCGGAGCGCGAGTTTCAGCTTGAGCGCGGCGGCACGTGGGACAAGGGCAAGGGCTGCGACACCTTCTGCCCCGTCGGCCCGTGGCTGGTCACGCGTGACGAGGTGCCCGACCCGCAGGCGCTTGGGCTGTGGCTCGACGTCAATGGCGAACGCGCGCAGCGGGGCAATACGGCGACCATGGTGTTTGGCGTGGCGCATCTCGTCAGCTACGTCAGCCGCTTCATGACGCTGCACCCCGGCGACCTGATCTGCACCGGCACACCGCCGGGCGTTGGCATGGGTGCCAAGCCGCCGCGCTATCTCAAGGCCGGTGACACCATGCGCCTGGGCATCGACGGCCTTGGCGTGCAGACCCAAACGGTGGTGGCCTACACCAAGGCGTAACCGCACATCAGCATCCGGCGCGGCGCGCTCAGTGCTGCGCCGCCACCAGCTTTCGCATGGCATCGACCAGCTTCAGGTCGACCGCGCCCAGCGTGTTCGTGCGGGCGTTGATGCGCCCTTCCGCATCAAGCAGCACGATCGTGCTGGAGTGGTTGAAGTCGCCATCTTCCAGACGCCGGTACTGCACGCCGAGCAGCGCCGCCACTTCACGCGTGCCGCTGGCGTTAGCGCGGGCAACCTGCCAGCGATCATCCGCGTTGTGTGCGGCGGCCGTCTTCTTGAGCGCCGCAACCGAATCGCGCTCCGGGTCCACCGTCACCATCAGGACCCGCACGCCGTCGTGCGCGGGCTTGCCGCCCTTGGCCAGCGTCGCGCGAATGGTCTCGAAGATCATCGGGCAGACCATCTGGCACGACGAATAGAACATGCTGACGAGCACCGGCTCACCGCGCAGGTCGGCCAGGTGAAAAACGCGGCCATTCTGATCGGTAAGTGCCACGTCGGATTGATACAGCGAGGCCGAAGCGGCCGGCCCGGCTGCATAGGCGCCGGCAGTCGCACCTGCCAGCATGAGCGCCACGAAAGCGCGTCGGATGAAGTTGGGGAGTGTCATGGATGATCTCCATTGATGGATCGAGCGCAGCGGAAGCCAAGGCTGCCCGTGGCATCTGCGCCTTCGAGTGAGGACAGCAGCGCCACGCGCATCAGCACGGCGTAGCTGTCGCGGCGCACGACGCTGATGGCACCGGCACCGCAGAATTTCTGTTTGTCGGGATCGCCCTGGGTGCGGCTGTCTCCGGCGATGAAGAGTGCGTTGAAATCGTCGACCCATTCCCAGATCAGGCCATGCAGATCGCGCACGCCGTGCACGTCCGCAGGGCCGCCGACTGGCGGCAGCACACGCGTGGCCGGCCGTTCGTACCAGCCGAGAATGCGTTGCGCCCATTGCGGGTCGTCGCGGGCGTCGGACCGGGTGGCATCGGCGGCGGCGGCGGATTCCCACTCCAGCCACGTCGGCAAGCGCGCGCCTTCGCTTTCGCAATAGGCGCGCGCGGCAAACCAGCTCACGCCCGTGACCGGTGCTTGCGACGATGCCTGTGGATCAGCGTGTGTGGCGTCGGCCCAGTCAGCTAGGTAGGCCGCTCCGGCAAACACCTGTGGCGCTCGGCCGCGCTGCCAGGCTTCGTGACGTTGCACGAACGCCTGGAACTCGCTGATGGTGACCGGCGTGGTGCGCAGCTCGAACGGCGCAATGCGCACCCGCTGCGGCTGCCCCGGTGCGTTCTGGGGCAGCACGCTGTCAAAGTCGCCGCCCGGCAGCCGCACGTAGGCAGCACCCTGTGCAGCGGCACTTGGCAGTGCCACCTGCGCGGCTGCTAACACGGCTGCAAGCGCGGCAGCAATTCGCAAGGTCAGGCGGGCCATGGTCGTGCAAGGTCAGATCAATGTTCGGCCACGGCCTTGCCAGGCGCCGGCTGGGCACGCGCCTTCTTCACGTCTTCCGCGCCGATGCGGCCACCCGGGTTGTCCCAGCTGTTGAGCACGTAGGTCAGGATGTTGGCGACCTCGTCGTCGTTGAGCTGCGTCATCGGCGGCATGACGGAGTCGTATTCCTGACCGTTGACCTTGATCTTGCCGTTCAGGCCATGCAGCACAATGTTCATCGCGCGCTTCGGGTCTGCGGCCAGGAAGTCGGACTTGGCCAGCGGCGGAAACACGCCGGGCAGCCCCGCGCCATTGCCCTGGTGGCACACCGAGCAAGTGCCTGCAAACAGCGCGCGGCCGGCCTGCACCTGATCCTGCACGGTCAGCGTGCCGCTCACCGATGCCTGGGTCGCCTTGGTGACGGCGCTCATGTTGGGTGCCGCACGATCGCCCAGGTACACAGAATCCAGCTCCTTGCCGGAATAGACGAGCTTGTTCTCCGGGCCATCCACCTTGAGGATGGCCATCGCGCCCTTGTTGAAGGCACGGAAGATCGAGTGGTCGACCAGCACATAGCTGCCCGGCACCCGCGCGGTGAATTTCACAATGGCGGAGCCGCCCGCCGGAATCAACGTGGTCTGCACGTTCTTCTGCACGTTGGTACCGCCTTCGTAACGCACCTGATCAAAGATGGCGCCGATCACGTGGAAGCTCGATACCAGATTGGGCCCGCCGTTGCCGACGAAGATACGCACGGTCTCGCCGACCTTGGCATGCAAGGCCTTGTCGCCAGTGAGCGCGCCTTCTGCGCCGTTGAACAGCACGTAGCTCGGGCGTTCGTCGATGGCCTTTTCCATGTCGAACGGCTGCAGGCCTTTCTCGCGGTACTTGCCGGCGGTGTAGAAATCGCCCTGCATGACGTAGTACTCGTGGTCGACCTTGGGCAAGCCTTCAGGCGGCTCAACCAGGATCAAGCCATACATGCCGTTGGCGATGTGCATGCCCACCGGCGCCGTGGCGCAGTGGTAGACATAGATGCCTTCATTGAGCGCCTTGAAGGTGAACTGGGATTCATGGCCCGGCGCAGTGAAGCTCGATGCCGCACCGCCGCCCGGCCCGGTCACGCCGTGCAGGTCGATGTTGTGCGGCATCTTGCTGGTCGGGTGGTTCTTGAGATGGAACTCCACCGTATCGCCCTGCCGCACGCGGATGAAGCTGCCGGGTACCGAGCCGCCGAACGTCCAGAAGGTGTAGCTGACCCCTTCGGAGATCTGCATTTCCTTCTCAACCACTTCCAGCTCCACGATGACCTTGGCCGGATAGTTGCGATTGACCGGCGGTGGCACGAGAGGCGGGCTGGTAAGGACGGCATGGATCGGTTCGCCGCGTGGCGGGCCGAAATCGCCCGGCAGTTTGGCGCTGGCAGCGCGAGCAGCGGTGCTTGCCAGCAGCGCGCCCAGCACTACAGAAATCAGGCCCGTACGCATCAGGTTGCGGACGGTATGTAGACGGCTCATTTTCTTCCCCCGTTATCGGTGTGGTGTCGTCCGCTCCACGTTAGGACGCCGTCGCCAGGAGGGTTTTGACGCAGCGCAAACGAAAATCGGCACTTCCGGATAGACCTGGGCCGCAAGGCATCGCGCCGGCCCAGCTGTGGCCTGGATTGCCGCATCAAGAACCCCGCAAAACAAGCATCTGATATACATCAATAACAGCTCAGATCCCTCTGGCTACTATAGTTGCATCTTAAATGCATCTTTATGGATGCAACACCCACAGAAGGAATCCCCATGACACAGTCCGCCTCGTCCATCCAACTCGACCTCCGCGTGCTGGCGCCGCGCGAGCGCCATCCGCTGATCTTCTCCGCCTTCGGAGAACTCAACATCGGCCAGAGCCTGGAGCTGATCAACGATCACGATCCGCGCCCGTTGCAGTCGCAGTTTCAGGTGGAACGCCCAGGGCAGTTTTCCTGGGACTACCTTGAGCGCGGCCCCAGCACGTGGCGCGTGGCCATCACCAAGGTGGCGTCTGCCGCCAGCGCCGGCCACTGCTGTGGCGGCTGCGGTGGTGGCGCCTGAATTTCCGACTGCATCCTGCGAGGAACCTTGTCATGAAAACCAACCATAGGCTGTGGCGGTGGCTCGGCCTGATCTTCATCCTGTCGTTCGGGGCGTTGGGCTATCTGGGCCGGCAGATCTACCTGGCGGCGCCGCCGATTCCGCAAGCCGTCATCACCTCCGTGGGTGAGGTGCTCTTTACCGGCGAGCAGATCCAGCGTGGCCAGGAAGCCTGGCTGGCAGCCGGTGGCCAACAGCTTGGCACCGTCTGGGGCCACGGCAGCTACGTCGCGCCCGACTGGTCAGCCGATTGGCTGCACCGCGAGGCCACGGCGCTGCAGGCCATCCGCGCGCATCAGCAGTTCGATACCGATGCACCGCTGACCACCGCGCAGCAAGCCGCCGTCGATGCCACAGTCAAAGAGGAAATGCGCCGCAATACGTACGACGCGGACCACGACACCCTGACCGTGTCACGCGAACGTGCGCAGGCCATTCGCGATGTGGCGCAGCACTTTGAAGCGCTGTTCGGCACCGATCCGTCGCTGGCAACGCTGCGCGATCAATACGCCATGGCCACCGGCGTGCTGCCGGAACAAGCCGACCGCAAAGCACTCGCTGCGTTCTTCTTCTGGACGTCGTGGGCCGCCGCTGCCGACCGCCCTGGCGAGACCGATATCTCGTACACCAGCAACTGGCCGCACGAACCGCTCGTGGGTAACACCATGACCAGCGGCGCGGCCATGTGGTCGATGGTGAGCATCGTCCTGCTGCTGGGTGGCATTGCCGCCATGCTGTGGCTGCACGGCAGCAGCAAGCATGAGGAAGAAGCGCCGCCGCTGCCGGCCGATCCGTTCCTCAACGTGGTCGCGACCCCGTCGATGAAGGCCACGCGCAAGTACTTCTTTGCCGTGATCGGCCTGATGCTGGTGCAGATTGGCATGGGCGCCATCACCGCGCACTATGCGGTGGAAGGGGAATCGTTCTTCGGGATTCCGCTGGCTCAAGTGCTGCCGTATGTGATCAGCCGCACGGTGCATACGCAGTTGGGCGTGCTGTGGATCGCCACGGCGTGGCTGGCCACGGGTCTGTACATTGCGCCGCTGCTGTCGGGGCGCGAACCGAAGTTCCAGAAGCTGGGCGTTGACCTGCTGTTCTGGGCGCTGATCTTCATCGTGGTGGGGTCCATCGCTACGGGCTGGATCGGCACGCTGCAACATCGCGGTGCGAACTTCGGCTTCTGGGTCGGAAACCAGGGCCTGGAATACACCAGCATGGGCCGCGTGTGGCAACTGCTGCTGTTCGTGGGTCTGCTGTTCTGGGTCGTGCTGCTGGGCCGCGCACTGTGGCCCGCACTGAAGACGCCGTCGGAATCGCGCGGGCTGATCGCCATGGTGTTCCTGTCGGCCACGTGCATCGGCGGGTTCTATTCGACCTCGCTGGTGTGGGGCCAACACACGCACTATTCGATGATCGAGTACTGGCGCTGGTGGCTCGTCCACCTGTGGGTGGAAGGCTTCTTTGAAGTGTTCGCCACCGCCGTCATCGCGCTGATCTTCACGCGCCTAGGCCTGATCCGTGCCAGCAGCGCCAACCGCGCCATCGTGGCCGAGACGATCGTGTTCCTGTTCGGCGGCATTCTGGGCACGCTGCACCACCTGTACTTCACGGGCACGCCCACGTCGATCATCTCGGTGGGTGCGGTGTTCTCGGCGCTGGAAGTGGTGCCGCTCACGCTGATCGGCCTGGAAGCGCTCCAGAACTATCGCCGCACCCAGAACACGCCATGGCTCGGCGCCTACAAGTGGCCGGTGATGTGCTTCGTGGCGGTGGGCTTCTGGAATACCGTCGGCGCGGGCCTGCTGGGCTTTGCCATCAACCCGCCGGCTTCGCTGTATTACGTGCAGGGCCTGAACATGACGGCCGCCCATGGGCACGCCGCGCTGTTCGGGGTGTACGGCATGCTCGGTATCGGCCTGATGCTGTTCTGCCTGCGCGGCCTGTATGCGCGCAGCCTGCATGCCGACCGCCTGCTCAAGCCCGCGTTCTGGAGCCTGAACATCGGCCTGGCAATGATGGTGTTCATGTCGCTGCTGCCGGCCGGTATCTACCAGGCGTGGGCCAGCGTCACCAAGGGCATGTGGTACGCCCGCTCGCCGGAGGTGGTGCACTCCAAGGTGATGGAAACACTGGTCTGGCTGCGCGTACCGGGTGACATCGTGTTTGCCATCGGTGCCCTCGTGCTGGCGTGGTATGCGCTGCGGCTGCTGCGTCGGCCGACGGCACGGCAGGCTGAACCGGTGTCGGCTTCGGCTCGCGCAACGCGCTAGTCTCCATCCGCGCTATTCCCCAGCACCCGCAGGTCTCGTGTCTATCTGACACGGGCCTGCGGGTTTTCCTTTAATGCCCACGGAAGTCAACTTCCCTACAATGCTAAATCATATAGATGAATAGTTGACCATTCACCACACCATGCCCGCCGACCTCCGCCTGCCCCGCTATCAGCAATTGCGTGACGATCTGGCCGCGCAGATCGCCCAGCAGCACTGGCGCCCCGGCGACGCCATCCCCACCGAGGCCGAGCTGGCCAAGACGTACAACGTGGCCGTCGGCACGGTGCGCAAAGCCGTGGATGTGCTGGTGGCCGAAGGCCTGCTGGAGCGCTTTCAAGGGCGCGGCACCTTTGTGCGGCGGGCCAGCTTTGCCAGTTCGTTGTTCCGCTTCTTCCGCTTCCAGAGCGAGACCGGCGAGCGGCGCATTCCCGAGAGCCGCATCCTCAAGCGCGACGTGCTCGATGCGCCGTCTGCGCCGGCTGCTGGCCTGCAGATCGAAACGGGCACGCCGGTCATCCGCCTGACGCGCCTGCGGTTGCTCGACGGCGCGCCGCTGCTGGCCGAAGAAATCTGGCTGCCGCATGACCGCTTTGCCGACCTCGCCACGCTGGACCTCGGCGCCTTTGGCGATCTGCTGTATCCCCTCTACGAAACGCACTGCGGCCAGATCATCGCAAGCGCCGAAGAAACGCTCACCGCCGAAGCCGTCAACGCCACGTACGCGCGCTTGCTGCGCATCCAGACCGGCGACCCGGTGATGGTCATCGAGCGCATCGCGCGCGGCTATGACCGCGTGCCGCTCGAATGGCGGCGCTCGCGCGGCGCGGCGGCGCACTTCCGATATCACGTCGATATCCGATAGCGACGTCGCCCTTGCCAAATCATTCTTATAAAACACACAGAACACACAGGAGACAACACCCATGCATGCGACCTCACCGCCGTTGCTGGATGTGCGCGGCGTCACGCTGCAGTACAAGACGCGTCAGCATCTGGTTACCGCCACCTACCGCGTCGACTTCCAGGTCTACCCCGGCGAGCGCTACATCCTGCTGGGCCCGTCGGGCTGCGGTAAATCGACCTTGCTCAAGGCCATTGGCGGCTACATGACGCCTACCGAGGGCGAGATCCGCTTGAAGGGCCACCCCGTCACCAAGCCGGGCCCGGATCGCATGATGGTGTTTCAGGAGTTCGACCAGCTCCTGCCGTGGAAAACGGTGAAGGAGAACGTGCTGTTCCCGCTGCTCTCCACTGGCAAACTGGGCGCGCGCGAGGCGGAAGAACGCGCGCTGCACTACATCAACAAGGTCAACCTCACTAAATTTGCCGACCACCACCCGCACATGCTCTCGGGCGGGATGAAGCAACGCGTGGCCATCGCACGCGGCATGGCGATGGAGCCTGACGTGCTGCTGATGGACGAGCCCTTCGCCGCGCTCGACGCACTCACGCGCCGCAAGATGCAGGACGAACTGCTGCAACTGTGGGACGAAACGCGCTTCACCGTGCTGTTCGTCACGCACTCGATTCCGGAAGCGATCCGCTGCGGCAGCCGCATCCTGATCCTCTCGCCGCATCCGGGCCAGGTTCGCGCCGAACTGCCCAGCCTCGCCCGAGGCGACGATGACCCGGAGCGCTTCAAGGCCCTCGAAGCCGAAATCCACAACATGCTGTTCGACCGCGCAGTGGAGGAAACCCATGCAGACTGAAACGCTTTCCATGCCGGCCACCAACATCAGTGATCGCGAGCCGGTGTACCGCACGCCCGTCGCGTTCGAGCGCATCGGTGTGGTCGAAAAACCGCTGTCGATCGCCGAGCGTTTGTACGAACAGGTGTGGCTGCGCAAGCTGGTGATTCTGGTTGTACTGGCGCTCGTCTGGGAAGGCGGCGCGCGCTGGCTCGACAACCCGCTGCTGATGCCAACGTTCTCCGACACGGTGCAAGCACTGTGGGCCGGGCTTGTCAGCGGCACACTGTTCGCACGCATCGGCACGTCCATGCAGACGCTGCTTGCAGGCTACGCGCTGGGCCTGGCGCTATCGTGCGCGCTGGTCGTGCTCGGCATCAGCAACCGACTCGGCCAAGACTTCCTGGAAACACTCACCGCCATGTTCAACCCGCTGCCCGCCATTGCGCTGCTGCCGATCGCACTGGTGTGGTTCGGCCTGGGCAACGGCAGCCTGATCTTCGTGATCGTGCATTCGGTGGTGTGGGCGGTATCGCTCAACACGCATGCCGGCTTCCTGTCGGTGTCGAACACGCTGCGCATGGTGGGCCGCAACTACGGGCTCTCGGGCATCGGGTATCTGACCAAGATCCTGATTCCCGCAGCGTTCCCCTCCATCCTCACGGGCCTGAAGATCGGCTGGGCGTTTGCATGGCGTACGTTGATTGCATCGGAACTGGTGTTTGGCGTGAGTTCCGGCCAGGGCGGCCTCGGCTGGTACATCTACGAAAACAAGAACCAGCTCCAGATTCCGGAAGTGTTTGCAGGCCTGCTGACCGTCATCATCATCGGCCTGCTGGTGGAGAACCTGGTGTTCCGCACCCTGGAAGCCCGCACAGTGAAACGCTGGGGCATGCAAAACTAAGCCGCACAAACCGCGGCGCCCCGCCAAGCACACCAACGGTTTGGCCGTACCCTGCCCTAGATGGCGCCTTGAATTTGTGTTGCAGGGAGGAAAAAGAAGGGAGGCTTGTCTGAGCGCAGCGAGTTTGCCTCCCTTCCCTCCCTGCGACAGAAATTCAAGGAGGAAGTCGCCATCTCGGGCGCGCCTTTCTTTGCTTACTTTCTTTGGCAAGACAAAGAAAGTGAGTCAGCCCCGGCAGGGGATGAAACAGCAAACGCACCCCCAACATAACAACCAACAAACACAAGGAGACAACCCATGCAGCAAACCCGCCGCAACATCCTCCGCCTGACACTAGCCGCCACGATAGCCACATCGCTCTTCAGCGGCGCCATCAGCACAGCCCATGCAGAAGCCAAAGAAGTCCGCATCTCCCACGGCTACGGCATCCTCTATCTGCCCATCATGGTCATGGCCAGCGAGCACCTGCTGGAAAAGCAAGCCAAGGCGGCGGGCCTGGGCGACGTAAAGGTCAACTACCGCATCCTCGACGGCGGCAACGTCATCAACGATGCAATGTTGTCAGGCGCCCTCGACATCGCCTCGCTGGGCGTGCCAGGCTTCCTCACGCTGTGGGACAAAACCCGCGGCAGCGCCATGGAAGTGCGCGGCCTGTCGTCGCTCAGTTCATCGTCGATGTACCTGATGACGCGCAACCCGAACGTGAAAACGCTGGCGGACTTCTCCGACAAGGACCGCATTGCCGTGCCCGGCATCAAGACCTCGCTGCCGGCAGTCGTACTGCAAATGGCTGCTGCCAAGACCTTCGGCGACAAGCAGTTCAACAAGCTCGACCCGATCACCGTGCCGCTGCCGCACCCGGATGCCACCGCCGTCATGCTGGCCGGCGGCAGCCAGATCAACAGTCACATGGCATCGCCGCCGTTCTCGTACACCGAGGCCGCCGCGCCCGGCCTGCACCGCGTGTTCAACACGGTCGACGTGCTCGGCAACATCACGCTGGACATGACGTACACCAGCAAGAAGTTCTACGATGCCAACCCGAAGCTGTCGGCAGCGTTCGTGGCCGCGCTGGATGAAGCGAACTCGCTCATCGCCAAGGACAAGACCCGCGCCGCGCAGATCTACATTGCGCAATCGAAGGTGAAGAGCTCGCCGGACGAGGTGAAGAAGATCCTCGACGATCCGGACTCGCGCTTCACGACCACGCCGGTTGGCGTCGCACACTATGCTGAGTTCATGCAGCGCGTGGGCACGCTCAAGAACAAGCCGGCGTCGTGGAAGGAGCTGTTCTTCCCGACGGTGCAGAGCCGCCAGGGTTCTTGAGCGATCATCACGACAAGCAGCATCCGCACGGAGGTGTTCCATGGCACTACGCGTCGTCCGGCTCGGCGAGCCGCGCTTCCCCGATGAAGGCCTGCGCATCGGCACCGTACGACGCCCGCCACGCGGCGTGCCCAAGGAGGAATTCGCCAGCCGCGATTTCTACGACGTGTGGATGCCGCTGCTCTCGCCCACGCCCGAACTCGTCAAGCAAGCGCAGGCCGCACAGGCCGCACACGATGACAAGGGTTGGCAGACCTTCGTGCGCCACTTCCGCGCCGAAATGCGCGACGGCGATGCGGCACGCCTGCTCGACATGCTGGCCGCGCTATCGCACCAGACCCATCTGTCGATCGGTTGCTATTGCGAGGACGAGGCGCATTGCCATCGCTCGGTGTTGCGCGAGCTGTTGAAGGAGCGCGGGGCGAAGGTGGTCAACTAGACACGTTTGCATTGCGCACCGCATCTGACCTGCCATCTCTGCACAAGGAGCCTCCATGCATCACCCTCCACGCTTGTCGCGTCAGTCCGTGGCTTGCGCAGCCATGCTTGCATGGGCAATGACAGCAACGCACGCCGCCCTTGCACAGACCGTTCCCGACGTGCTCCAGCCCGCTGGCACGCACCACACCGTCGCCGCATTGTCCGCAAGCGGGGTACAGATCTATGTGTGCAAGCACGATGGCAACAAACCGCTGGCGTGGGTCTTCAAGGCTCCGCTGGCGGATCTGTATGACGCCACGGGCAAGCTCGTCATCAAGCACGGCGCCGGCCCGAGTTGGGAAGCCGGCGATGGCAGCAAGATCACCGGCAAGGCCCTGCAGCAGACGGCCAACACCGCTGAGCCCGGCGCCATTCCGCTGCTGTTGCTGCAGGCAACCAGCGCCGGCGGCACGGGCCTGCTGAGCACCGTGCGCTACGTGCAACGGTTGCAGACACACGGCGGCATCGCTCCCGCGCAGCCCTGCACGGAAGAAGGGCAAGAAGGCCGCAGCCCGTATCTGGCGCAATACATCTTTCTGGATTGACATCACGCGAGGCAAGGCCTGTGCCCTACCCCGCATGGGGGACGACGGCACCCTCAGGCAGACCTATAACGACGATACGCGCGACGGTTCTTCACCAGCCGCGCTGTTGTCTTTTCAGGAGCACCGCCATGGGCCGCCGCTACATCGATTGCCGCGCCTTCCCCAGCGACACCAACTGCTCGGTCGCCATCAGCGCCGACAGTGATGCCGAACTGCTGGAAGCGGCTGTGCAGCACGCTGTTTCCGTGCACAAGCACACCGACACGCCCGAGCTGCGGGCGCAACTGCAAACCCTCTTCAAGGACGGCACCCCGACCACCGAGCGACCGCAGATGGCGGGCGCCTGACCTAGCGGCGCGCTGACAACGCCAGCATCAGCCGCACCACATCGCACTGGCTGTGCGTATTGGTCTTGCGGTAGACGTGCTTGAGGTGCGTGCGCACCGTGTCGAGTGAAATACCCAGCGTGCGGGCAATGCAGGCAGGGTCGGAACCGCTTGCGAGCAGATCGACCACATCGGCTTCGCGGCGCGTGAGGTGAAACGTGTCCGTCAGCCAAGGCCCCGCCGGCTGCGCGGGCGAGATGCCGGCACGCGCAGCAATGCGCTGCCAGCACAACGGCAACGCTTGCGCAAAGTGCGGCAGCAAGGCCCTGGGCGCCGCCCGATGCTGCGCGGTCAGCGGCACGCCTTGCCCGCGATAATCCAGCCATACCGCGCCACGCACTTCGGCATCGGCCATCGGCCACGCCTCGACACCATCACCGCGCACCGCATGCAGCAGCGCCTCGGCCGAGCGTGCCCCCTGCGATGCGACCCAGTGCCAGCGCCCATCCACACGCCATCGGATCATGGCGGCAGCATGGTCCGCGCCGCACACATCGCGCAGCACGTTCATGACGCCCACGGTATCGCCCGCGCATGCCGCCACATAGCATTGGCGCAGCACGGTTGCCGTGGCATGAGATGGCATGGCGGCAAAACGCGACATGAAGGTAATACGGGCGCAGCGGCTTGCGGCCGGTGCGCCCGTCTCAAAAAGGGACTTCATTATAGAAAGCGCGCAACGACACGCGCTGCCCTTTTTGCCCTAGGCCGATCTCTATATCAAGCGAGCGCACGGCGCGCCATCCAGCGTGCGCGCAGGTGGTCGTACGCGAGGTTGAAGAAGAACGTGTACGGCAGGAAAAACAGCATGATGCCGACGTCGATCACGAAGGCTTCCCACAAGCTCACGTTCAGCCACCACGCGCCCAGCGGCACGAGCATCACGACAAGGCCACCTTCGAACAGGCAGGCATGCACCACACGCACGACCAGGGTGCGCGCAAGCTTGTAGCGATGCTCCACGCGCTCAAACATCGCGTTGAAGATCATGTTCCACACCATCGCCACGCCGGCAAACATGAGGGTCAGTGCACCCATGTGCGCAAGCGGCAGGCCCATCAGCCAACTGAACAGCGGCGCGCAGATGATGGTGGCGATCAGCTCGAACGACAGCGCGTGAAACACACGCTCGATGGGGGTTTTGACTGGCACTTGCATAACGATGCTCCGATGAATGGGCATGATTTTCATCGGTGGAATCGCGTTGATCCAATTCGATAGCATCGGTTTTTCCGATATATTGAGCTGATCTAGTCACCGGAGCGATTCATGCGCCACTCCCCTGAAGCCCTGCTCGCCTTTGCCGAGGCCGCCACGCTGGGATCGTTCTCGGCGGCCGCGCGCAAGCTGGGCAAGCGGCAGTCGACCGTGAGCGAGGCGATCGGCAATCTGGAGATCGACCTGGGCCTGACGCTGTTCGACCGCAGCACGCGCCAGCCGACGCTCACCGAAGCCGGCCGCGCGATGCTCACGCAGGTGCGCCGCGTGCTCGATGCCAGCGAGCAGATGGACCGCCTGGCCGCGCAGATGGCCGGTGGACTGGAGGCGCGCCTGACGCTGGTGGTGTCCGACACCTACCAGTCCGACCGCTACGAGCAGACGCTTGCCATGCTCGAACAGCGCTTTCCCGAGCTGGAACTCGAATGCCTGATCGCCGAATACGAAGACGTGCTCGACATCATCCAGCAAGGCCGTGCGCAACTGGGGCTGGTGGCCACGCAGCCGGCGTATCCGCCTGACATTGGCGCCGCGACCATCGCAGAACAATCGGAGATCGGTCTGTTCGTCGGGCGGCAGCATCCGTTCGCGCAGTACGGCGACAACGAGGTGCCGCATGCGGTGCTGCGCGAAGCGCGCGAACTGCGCCTGAATACCTTTGTTGATCCGATCGGGCCCCGGGCCGAGACAACGCCTGTGCGCAGCCTGCGCCGGTGGTCTGCGCCGAGCTATCTGATGCTGCTGGAAATGGCCGTGCTGGGCTTCGGCTGGACGGAGCTGCCGCGCTGGCTGGTCGACCACTTCGCGGCGGACCGCCTGCACGAGGTCAATGCGCGCGGCTGGCCGCGCCATGTGCCGGTGGATGTGGTGTGGTCGCGCAAGCGCACGCTCGGCCAAGCCGGTGCGTGGCTGCTGGACACAATGCTGGCGACGACGGCGTAGCCAGCGTCAGCGTGGCTACTCGTCCAGCCGCTCGATGATCAGGCGCGACAGCCGCGCCGTCTGCTCTTTGGAGAGAGAGAACTCCACGCCAAACGACGGAAACACCGACTGCGATGCCCCCAGCGCCGGCGACCCGCTGGCCACCCGGCCGGTCAGAGCGAAATCCTCCTGTTGTCCATCCACGTAGGCGCTGAAATCCAGCGCAAGGTGATCCCCCGGATGGAAAGCGGGACCGGCACTCTGTACCAGCGCGCCATTCAAGCAAATATCGCGAATGACCGCCACACGATCAGCGGACGAAGCCGGCTGCCCCTGGGCACGCACCGTGGCACCGATGCGCACCTGCACGCGCTTGGCCCGCCGTAGCGGCACCATGTGCACCTTGGTCGGCATCGACAGCACGATGTACGGCGACGGAAATTGCCCCACCGCCACCACGCTGCACAGCACGCTGACGACCGCACGGCCCGAGAAACCACGCACCAGCAGGACGTCGCGCACCTCGGGCCGCAACGTGCGCTTGGCATCGGCCGGTTGCGTGATGAACACCGCTTCGCCTTCGATATAGCCGATCAGCCGGCACGGCAGCGGGCCACGCAGCGGGGCAGATTTTTCCTGCACTTGCAGGATGGTGCCGATGGCCAGACCGGTCGCGCCCAGGCGTGGCTTGCCTTCGGGCACGTCAACAGGCTCGGCGGCGGCCGCGTCGTCGGCTTCGGTCAGGGCCATGACGGGGCCATGATGAAACAGCAGCCGCACATCTTCGGCATCCGGCACGACCACACCGGCGGGCAGCAGCAGCCGGCCCGCGGTGTCCGCCAGGGTGAACGGCAGCGGTTGCCCGATGGGTACGTCGTCCTGCGTGAGTTGCCGCGATGGATGGCTCATTGTCTCGAATGGGGGCGAACGCGTTGGAGCCGGGCCAGCACATATGCCCTGGCAAACATTCCGGCCATTTTGCAACAATGGCTGGCAAACGAGCGAAGATCAACCATCATCCGCTGGCCCTGGTGTGACGTGCATCAACGCCAAGCGTTTGCATCACCCCGCCAGCGCGGTCGCCTCGATTTCCACCGCCAAGCCGTAGTGCAACGTCGGCACCGGCACCACGGCACGCGCCGGGCGCAACTCGCCGATCCACGCACGATAAAGCGCGTCGAACGCTGGCCAATGCGTTTCCATGTCGGTCACATACACACGCACCTGCACCAGGCGCGAACGGTCCGTGCCGGCGGCGGCGAGCACCGCATCCAGATTGGACAGCACCTGCCGCACCTGCGTCTCGAACGGCGCATCGACGAGCTTTTCACCCGAGGGCGTCACCGGAATCTGCCCGGCAACGAACACAAAGCCGTTGGCGCAGACCGCGTGCGAGTAATGTCCCGCGGGCGGGCGCAGGTCCGGCGCGTTCAGATAGCGCACGTCGCTCATGCGACCCCCAAGACAAGCTTGGCGAAGTGCTGCAAATCCACATTGCCGCCCGAGAGAATCACGCCGACGCGCTTGCCGCGCACATCCACCTTGCCGGTCAGCGCAGCGGCGGCGGCCAGACAGCCGGTCGGCTCAACCACCGCTTTCATGCGGCCAGCAAAGAACTGCATCGTGCTCACCAGTTCCGCATCGCTCACGGTAACGATGTCGTCCACCAACTCGCGGATCACGGCAAACGTGTAGTTGCCCAGATGCTGCGTCTGCGCGCCATCGGCCAGCGTTTTGGGCGTATCGATGTGGACGATCTCGCCCTTGCGCAGGCTCTGCTGGCCATCGTTGCCGGCCTCGGGCTCGACGCCATAGACCTTGCATGCGGGGTTCAGCGCGCGTGCTGCCGTGACGCAGCCCGACAGCAACCCGCCGCCGCCCAGCGGCGTGAGCAGCACGTCCAGCGGGCCGACTTCTTCGATCAATTCCTTGGCGGCCGTGCCCTGCCCGGCCATCACGTGCGGATGGTCGTACGGCGGGATCAGCGTCAGGCCGTGCTCTTCGGCCAGCTTGCGGCCGATGGCCTCGCGGTCTTCGGTGTAGCGGTCATAGAACACCACCTCGCCGCCGTAGCCGCGCGTGGCTTCCACCTTGAGAGCCGGCGCGTCTTTGGGCATGACGATGACGGCACGCATGCCCAGCAACTTGGCCGACAGCGCGATCCCCTGCGCATGGTTGCCCGACGAGAACGTGATCACGCCCGCCTTGCGCTGCTCGGGCGTGAACTGCGACAGCGCGTTGTACGCCCCACGAAACTTGAACGCGCCCATGCGCTGGAAGTTCTCGGCCTTGAAAAACAGCTCGGCGCCGGTCATGGCGTTGGCGGTGCTCGATGTCAGCACGGGCGTCTTGTGGGCAACGCCTTGCAGGCGGGCGTGGGCGGCAACAACGTCGTCGTAGGAAATGGGCAGGCTCATGCGGTGTCCTCGCTATGTTCGGGAAGGTAGGTGTAGACGGTGGAGCGCGCCACGCCCAGTGTTTGCGCGACTTCCGACAGCGCGCGGCGCAGGTTCAGCAAGCCGCTGGCGGCCAGTTCGCGCATGGCTTCGCGGCGCTGGTCGAGCGTCATGGCCATGGGCGTGGTGTTGCGTGCGGCGGCAAAGTGTTCGAGCGCGGTACGCACGTCTTCCACGCGACGCGGTCTCAGCGATTCAGCCACAGGCGGCGCAGCCACATCGACGCGCATCAACTGCGTGAGGCCCGTCGTCACTGCGCTCAGCATCGAGACATCCATGTTCAGGCAGATGGCGGCCACGTAGTCGCCATGGCTGTTCTTCAGGCCGATGGATGTGCTCTTGGCCGGCCGCCCGTCGGGAAACCGGTTGGCGTAGTTCTCGATGACTTCGGGAAAGGCCGGGTCGGCCACACGGGCCAGACCCATCTCGGTGGCGGCGTCGCCCACCTGGCGGCCGGAAAGATTGTTGGCGATGGCAACGACGGAATGGTCCGGGTCGGTCAGGTCGTGCAGCACGACCTCCACCAGCGGCGCCAGCGTCTTGCCCAGCGCCTCGACGATCTTGCGGCCTTCGCGCAGCAGGAGATGGTTTTCTTCGTCAAGCTTCATGACATTGACGATACGTCAATTACTGACGTTTCGTCAATATCAGTATTGTGCTTGCTTCTGCTCAGCGGGCCGGGGTGTTGATGAAGTGCACCAGCTCGGTCATGGTCGGCTCGGGTGCTTCTTCCATCAGCCAATGGCCGGAGCCCTTGATGGTCACGCCGTTCACGTTGGTGGCTACCATCTTGGCCTGCTCGATCAGGAAGGCGCCGGAGGCCTTCTCACCGGCCAACACGAGCATCGGCATCTTCAACGGCGTCTTGGCAAGGCCGGCAAAGTCCTCCGCATCCTGTGGGAAGGTGTGGAAGTACTCGAAGCCCGCTGCCATGCGGCCCGGCTGGCCGTACGTACGTGCGTAGAACTGACGATCGGCTTCGGGCACCGAGTGCTTCGGATCGGCCGCGAAGTCGTTCCAGAAGTGCTCGAAGTAGATGCGTTCACGGCCCTGCACGAGCTTGAGCGGCGTGTCGCCATAGAAGTGGAAATGCCACAGGTCGCGCAACAGCCAGACCTGTTGCCAATCACCCACGCCGGGCAGGAAGGCGTCCATGAGCGTGATGCTCTCGACTTCATCCGGGTACTGCGCGGCGTAGGCGTACGCCACCATCAGGCCTATGTCGTGGCCGACCAGCTTGACCTTGTGATAGCCCATCGCCTGCACCATGGCGTGGATGCCCTGCGCGAGCGTTTTCTTGTCGAAGCCCGTGGCAGGAATCGACGTGGTGCCTGCGCCGGGCAGGTCCGGCGCCAGTACCACACGGCGATCGGCCAGACGCGGGATCAGCGGCAACCACATGTGGCTGGTCTCGGCGTAGCCGTGCAGCAGCACGACCGGTGTTTCGGGGCCGCTGCCGGCCTGCAGCGTATGGAATTGCAGGCCGGCGGCGCTGACAGTGCGGCCCTGGACTCCATTGGCAGCGTGCGCTTGTAACGCGGCCAGTCCGGTCACTGCGATGAGTGCGGCACCAAGGTGGCGAGCAACGTGGGAAAGCAGTTTCATGATGCGCTCCAAGAAAGGGGGAAGAAGCGACCTGCTTACAGCTGACTCATGCCGCCATCGGCAATGATCTCTGTACCGACGATGAACGCGGATTCCGGCGCCGACAGATGTATCACCGTAGCAGCAATCTCTTCCGGCAGACCAAAGCGGCCCAGCGGAACCTGGCTCTGGATCTGCGCAGCCGTGGCGGCCAGCGCATCGGCGGGCAGACCGAGCTTGCCGTATAGAGGCGTCGTGACCGGCCCTGGGCTCACCACGTTCACACGGATACCCGAGCTGAGCAGCTCGCCCGACAGCGTCTTCGCCAACGAGATCAGCGCCGCCTTGCTGGCCGCATACACCGACGAATTCGGCATGCCGATGTGTGCGTTGATCGAGCCATTGAGCACGATCGACGTGCCTTGGTTAAGGATGGGCAGCAGCGCCTGGATCTGGAAGAACGCGCCCTTCACGTTGGCGTTGAAGGTGGCGTCCCACAGGGCTTCATCCACGTCCGGCACGGCCGCAAACCTGGCCATGCCGGCGTTGATGAAGACGGCGTCCAGGCGCACGCCGGCTTCCTGCAGTTGGCGGGTCAGCTCGTGCGCGGCGGCCACGGTGCCGGTTTCGTTGCGGATGGCGATGGCGCTACCGCCGGACGTGCCAAGCGTGGCGCGCGCCGTTTCCAGCGCCGCCGCATCACGCCCAGTGATGACCACGCGGGCGCCTTCCTTTGCAAATGCCTGGGCGGCTGCCAGGCCGATGCCGCTGTTGCCGCCAGTGACCAGAACGGTCTTGCCTTCGAAGCGATTCATGATGTCCTCCGGGTTGGGAAAATCGGGAAAATTGAACTTGAACAATCGCGTGACTGCAGTGTGGACGCGGGCAAGCGGTTTGCCATACGATTAGGTCGATGAACACGTTCGAAGGAATTGCACATGTTGACGGACGACGAATTGGCTCTGCTGGAGGCCATCCGCCAGACGGGCAGCCTGTCGCGGGCGGCGGCGCAATTGGGCAAGGCGCCCTCGACCGTGTCGTATGCGGCGCGGCAGCTTGAGCAGCGTTTCGACGCCCTGCTGTTTGACCGGCGCCGCTACCGGCTGCAACTCACGCCCGCCGGCCAGCTACTCACCGAAGAAGCCGCGCGGCTGGCGCAGGATGTGTCGCGCGTCACGCAGCGCGTGCGGCAAGTCGCCAACGGTTGGGAAGACCGACTATGGATCGTGACCGACGAGCTGCTGGAGTTCGAATCGCTCATGCCGGTCATGCACGCGTTTGACGCGCTGCAATCGGGCGTGGCGCTGCGTGTCACGCACGAAGTGCTGGCCGGCACGTGGGAAGCACTGCGCGATGGCCGTGCCGATCTCGTCATTGGGGCGACCAACGAGCCGCCATCGATCCCCCACCTGGGGTGGTTCGAGCTAGGCGTGGTGGAGTGGGTATTTGCCGTGTCGCCACGGCATCCGCTGGCGGCCATCCAGGCGCCGCTCACGCGCGAGGAAATCGCCCGGCACCGCGCCGTGGTCGTGGCCGATTCCGCGCGCACCACTGCAGGCCGCGCCTACGGCATGCTTAGCGGCCAACCCACATTGGCCGTGCCGAGCATGCACGCCAAGACGCTGGCCCAGCGCGACGGCCTGGGCGTGGGCTGGCTGCCAAGGCACCGCGTGGCGTCACTGCTCACGCGCGGCGAACTGGTGGAGAAATGCACCACCGACCCGCGTGAACCCAACCTGCTCTATGTCGGCTGGCGCAGCGATGCAGATGGCGAAGGCCGCGCGCTCCAATGGTGGCTCGAGCAACTACGCCAGTCACGGTTGGCCAAGCATCTCGTGCAGGGCGTCGACGCGTTCGCCTGAGGCTCACGACTTAACAGGGCCGTGTGATCTTGCCTATGCTGGGATGACGCTGGCGCCGCATCGTCCGCCGGCTCACCACGCGGCACCGACTGTTGCGGAAAGATCAACGTTGCAGCGTTTGTCTTCAGACAAACCCTCGGTTTGGTCAACGCGCGCATTCGGCTGGCGTTAATCGGACACGCACGTATCTCCGTGCCTCGTTGAGGGTCTCGTTATGAAACTGTCTGCGTTGATGTTTTCGATGGGTGCGCTGGTGATGGGCTCGGCATTTGCGCAGGGCACGGCCGCGCCCGCCACCGCACCGGCGGCTGCACCGGCTGCTGTCCATGCTGTCTGCAAGGACGGCACGCCTTACACCGGCGCGACGCTCAAGGGCGCTTGCCGCGGCCATGGCGGTGTCGACAAAAAGGCTGGCGCAGGCAGCGCACCGGTTGCTGCCACCGCTCCTGCCGCCGCTGCGGCGGCGCCCACACCAGCCATGCCGGCTCCGGCTGCGCCCGCCGCGGCACCGGCCAAGCCTGCGGCCGCCATGCCCACCAAGCCCGCTGCTGCAACCACCGTTGCCCCCGGCGGCGGCCCTGACAAGGTGTGGGCCAACGCCAGCACCAAGGTCTACCACTGCCCGGGCGACCGTTACTACGGCAAGACCAAGCAAGGCGAGTACATGACCGAAGCCGACGCCAAGGCCGCAGGCATGCGCCCAAGCCACGGCAAGGCCTGTACCAAGTAAGACGCACCTGATCTGCACGCACGCCGCGGCCCGCATGGGTCGCGGCGTATTTCTTTGCTGCATCACCACCGAGCCGCATGCACCCCAGCAACGAACATCCCGCCACCGCTCTGCAACGCCCCGAGAGCTTCGCGCCGCTGGCCGCCCCGCCGCAACCGCCCCAGCAGCGCGTGCTGCGCGACGTCATCGCCGGGTTCTCGATTGCCGGCCTGCTGCTGCCTGAAGCCGTCGCCTATGCGGGCATCGCCAGCCTGCCGCCGCAGGCCGGGTTGATCGCGCTGCTCTGCGGCCTGGTGGTCTATTCGCTGGTCGGCACGAGCCGCTTTGCCATCGTCTCGGCCACATCATCGTCGGCCGCCGTGCTATTCGCGACGGTGCTCTCCGAGCCCGGCACGACCAGTGCGACGGCACTCACGATGGCGGCAGCGCTCATCATCGCGACGGGCGTGCTGTTCATCCTGGCGGGTGCAGCCCGACTGGGCGGCATGTCGGATTTCATCGCGCGGCCGGTGCTGCGCGGCTTCACGTTCGGGCTGGCGCTGACGATTGCCATCAAGCAGTTGCCCAAGATCCTCGACGTGACGGTGCACCACAGTGATACGCCGCGCATTGCGTTGGACCTGATCACCAGTGCGGCCCATGCCAATCAATACAGCACGACGCTGGGCGCGGTCGCGCTCGCGTTGCTGTTTGGCCTCGGCCGCTGGGGACGCATTCCGGCCACGCTGGTCGTCATCGTGCTGGCCATTGCGACCGGCTACTGGATCGACTGGCACGCCTACGGCATCGCGGTAGTTGGCCACATCGACTTGCAGCACATCAGCTTCGGCGTGCCCGATCTCAGCCGCGTGCAATGGATGCAGAGCGCCGAACTCGGCTTCGCGCTCATGCTGATTCTCTATGCCGAGTCGTATGGCTCAATCCGCAACTTCGCGCTCAAGCACGGCGATAGCATCTCCGCCAACCGCGATCTCGTCGCGCTGGGCTGCGCGAACCTGCTCTCTGGCCTGCTGCACGGCATGCCGGTCGGCGCCGGGTATTCGGCCACCTCCGCCAACGAAGCGGCGGGCGCGCGATCGCGGCTGGCCGGGCTGTGCGCGGCCGTTGTGGTGGCGCTGATCGTGTGGCTGTTCCTGCCGCAGCTCGCGCGCATTCCCGAGCCGGTGCTGGCGGCCATCGTGATCTTTGCCGTGAGCCATTCGCTGCATCCGGCGGTGTTCAAACCATATTGGGCCTGGCACCGGGACCGGCTCGTGGTGATTGCCGCGCTGCTCGCCGTGTTGGTGCTGGGCGTGTTGCATGGGCTGCTGGCGGCGATTGGCGTGAGCCTGCTGCTGACGTTGCGTCAGCTCTCTGAGCCCAACGTGAGCGTGCTCGGCCGCCTGCGCGAAAGCCACGATTTTGTCGATGTGTCCCTGCACCCGGAAGCCAAGCCGGTGCCCGGCGTGCTGATCGTCCGGCCCGAAGTGCCGCTGT
>Ga0070659_100000218_pt1 | contig 44263 bp, 34 predicted proteins | sample KBSC23metaG_FD_64666 | JGI IMG/M metagenome (GOLD analysis project Ga0070659, IMG submission 64666) | Corn rhizosphere microbial communities from Kellogg Biological Station, Michigan, USA - KBS C2-3 metaG | ecosystem: Host-associated > Plants > Roots > Rhizosphere > Soil ... | reverse complement strand
CTCGGTGCACGTCGCCGCGATCGGCGGCACGGTGCCGGCGGAGCACGCGATGAAGGTCGGGCAGGAGAGCATCGGCCGCAGCGACGGCCGGCCCGGTCAGGCGTTCACCGTCGCGCACTCGCCGGTGCTGCCGCGGCGCTCCGGCGAGACGGTGCGAGTCATCGACCTCGACGGCGCGGCCGACTGGACCGAGGTCGCCGACTTCACCGAGTCCGGCCCGCACGACCCGCACTTCGTCTGGGATAGCTCGACCGGCGTCGTGACGTTCGGGCCGCGAGTGCGCTACCCCGACGGCTCCGTCGTACAGCGCGGCCGGGTGCCGCGCGACGGCGCCGAGATCCTCGTCACGACGTACCGGCACGGTGGCGGCGCGGCCGGCAACGTCGGTGCCGGAACGCTGACCGTGATGGGTACGACGGTGCCGTTCATCGAGCGGGTGTCGAACCTGCGGCCGGCGACCGGCGGCGTCGACGCGGAGAGCGTCGAGGACGCGAAGATGCGCGGCCCGATGACGATCCGCAGCGGTCAGCGCGCGGTCACGATCGGCGACTTCGAGCGGCTGACCCGCGAGGCCTCGACCGAGGTCGCGCGGGCTCGTTGCCTCGCCGCGTCGCAGCACGGCGGGCCGGTGCGAGTGCTCGTCGTACCGCAGGTGCGAACCGCGCCGGAGACACACAAGCTCGACGACTACGCGCTGTCCGAGCCGTTGCTGCGCCAGATCCAGCGGCATCTCGACGAGCGCCGCCTGGTCGGTTCCGCGGTCGAGGTCGGTACGCCGTACTACCAGGGTGTGAGCATCGCGGCGTTGATGCGGGCCGCGCCGGGACGGCCGGCGACGTTGGTGCGGCAGCGCGCGATCGACGCGTTGGCGCGCTATCTCAACCCGCTGACCGGCGGCCCGGACGGCGAGGGCTGGCCGTTCGACGCCGACCTCAACGCGGCGACGCTGAGCCAGTTGCTCGAGTCGATCGAGGGCGTCGACCGGGTCGACGAGGTGTTGCTGTTCGAGTACGACCTGCGCACCCGCCGCCGGCTCGGCGCGGCGAAGGACGTCATCCAGCTCGACGCGCACTCGCTGTTCCTGTCCGCGGATCATCAAGTGGTCGTGCGATGAGACGCGACGACTGGCTGCTCGCGCAGCTGCCGATCGGCATGATGGAGGACGACTTCTTCTGCCGGTTCGTCGGCATCTTCCAGGAGATGGCGTCGACTCTCGTCGACGGCGCCGACAACATCAACAACGTGCTGGACCTGACGGTCGCGCCGGAGCCGATGGTGCGCTGGCTCGGCTCGTGGATCGGCGCGACCGGTATCGACCCGTCGCTGCCGCCGGCGACGCAGCGCCGGCTGGTCAAGGCGGCCGGGGAGATGCTCGCGTGGCGGGGCACCGCGCGCGGGCTCCGGCAGCTGCTCGAGCTCATCAGCGGTGCGCCTGCGCACATCGAGGAGGGCGGCGGCGTCCACGCCGAGGGCGAAGGGCCGCCCGACCCGGCGTGGGTGCGCATCCACGTGCTGTCGACCGGCTGGCTGACGCACGAGGACTTCCTGCGCATCGTGCGGGACGAGGTGCCGGCGTACGCCGCGCTCGAGGTGTGGGCCGGTTCGCACAAGATCTGGCCGAAGGCGGCCATTGACCTCACTGCGGCGCCCAGCCGCCCGGTCGCGCTAGAGGGGACGGGGCAGCCATGACGGACCAAACCGGAGACTCGACAATGCTCGTGCCCACCCCGACTCCGGCACCGCCGGAGCAGGAGCTGTCCGCCGAGGAGATCGTCGGCTTCGACGCCCGCGCCGCGGTCGAGGCGTCGGCTTCCGAGGAGCCGGCCGAGGCCGGCGCCGAGGCGGCAGTGGCCACGCCGACGATCCCGGCCGCCCCGCTCGAGCCGCCGAAGCTGATGACCGCGACCTGCCCGGCCTGTGGCACGGTCGGCACGGTCGACTTCGCCCGGCGCGACGCGACCGGGTTCTGCGCGGCATGTGACTTCCCGCTGTTCTGGTCGAAGGATCGGATCGTGCCGATGTCGGCGGAGGGCCCCGCGCCAGGTGCGCTGCGCCGGCTGCCCGGCACCGCCGGACGCGAGGCGCTGGCGTCGCTGCTCTGCCCGCAGTGCGACGAGCCGAACCCGGCGACGGGAGTGCTGTGCGTGCGCTGCGGTGCGGTGCTGCGTCCGGTCGCCGTCGCCGAGCCGGAGCCGGTCCTCGTCTTCGAGCCGGAGCCGGAGCCGGAGGCTGTGCCGGAACCCGAGCGTTCGTGGTGGCCGTTCGTCGTCGCCGGCGTGCTCGCGGTGGTCGCCCTGGCGATCCTGCTGATCTGGGTCGCCAACTAACGCGGGCCGGCTACGTGGAGCACACAATCGTGACTCCTGAGGCCTCGTGAGACGGCAGGCTGCCGCGGCGGCGCCACACCAGTACCGATTGTGTGCTGGACGGAGCAGTCCTACCGCAGCACGTCGGTCAGGAACGCGACCGCGCGGTCGGTGCAGCGCTGCCAATCCTCGGGTGACCACATGTCGAACGCGTGCGCCCGGCCGTCGAGCACCACGAGCTCGTTGCGGACGCCAGCGGCAGCGAGGCGGCGGTGGAAGTCCTCGATCGGCGCGCGCGGCGTCACCTCGTCGTCCGACCCGGTCATCGTGAGGATCGGCGGCGCGCCGCGGCGGACGGCGTAGAGCGGGGACGCCGCGCGGCGCTCGCGCTCGCCGGCCGGGCCGGGGGTGCCGAAGAACCGCTCGATGATGTCCCGGTCGGTGCGCATGCCGGACGGGAACAGCATCGCGTTGACGTCGACCACCGGGTACCACAGGCACGCGGCCTGCACCGCCTCGCCCGCGTCCGGTGACAACGCGACCCACGCCGCCAGGTGCGCGCCGGCGGATCCGCCGGCGACCGCGATCCGATCCGGATTGGCGCCGATCCGGTCGGCGTTGGCGCGAATCCAGCGGATCGCCGCCTTGAGGTCGTCGAGCGGCTCCGGCCAGCGCGCGTCCGGGTAGCGCCGGTAGCCGATCGTCGCGGTGACGAAGCCGTGAGCGGCGAGCTCGTTGGCGTGCCGGATGTGGAAGTAGGGATCGCCGCCGCTCCAGCCGCCGCCGTGCGCGAACACGACCGCCGGCCGGCGCGCCGCCGGATCCGTCCGCGCGTAGAGGCTCAGCGTGAGCGGCCGCCCGTCCCGGCCGGTCGCGCCGTACGGCACCCGCAACCGGAACCGCGCGCCGCGGGGCGTACGACGGCGGGCGTGGAACGCGATGACCTCCGCGGCGGTGGCCCCGCCGGCGACCGGTGTGTCCGGCTCGACCATCCGCAGCGCGTCCAGCCACTCCGACTCGCCGGTGGCCCGAGCCCTCGTCGCAGCCGTCGCAGCCTCCGTCGTGCCGGGTTCGCGCTGAACCTTAACCGCCGGGCCGCTCGGTCCCGACTGTCGGCTTCGCGACCTTTGCCCGCATCCGCGATTGCCCGCCGGCCGCGGCGCTGCTGTTCTCTCCGCGACGAACTTCGATCGTGCGGAGGAGAACGACATGACGTGGAAGCAACTGCCCGGACTCGGCACCGACATCGCGATCGGTGCCGAGGGCAGCGCATGGGTCATCGGCACCAACCCGGTGCAGGGTGGCTTCGGCATCTACCGGTGGGACGGCGGCAACTGGATCGGCGTCGACGGCGGCGCGGTCCGCATCGCGGTCGGTCCCGACGGCACCCCGTGGGTCGTCAACGACGCGGGGCAGATCTACCACCGCTCGGGGAGCAGCTGGCAGTTGCTGCCGGGTGCGGCGAAGGACGTCGCCGTCGGTGCGGACGGCACGGTCTGGGTCGTCGGCACCAACGCGGTTCCCGGCGGTTACGGGATCTACAAGTGGACCGGGTCCAACTGGGCCGCGGTCGACGGTGGGGGAGTGCGCATCGCGGTCGATCCGCACGGGCGGCCGTGGGTGCTCAACGACACCGGTGCGATCTTCAAGCGGGTCGACGCGCAGCCCGGTACGCCGGAGCACTGGGAGCGCATCCCGACCGGTCTGGCCACCGACATCGCGATCAGCCCGCACGGCTTCGTCTGGCTGATCGGCACCGACAACGTCGACGGCGGGCACGGCATCTACTACTGGGGCGGCGCCGACTGGTACAGCGTCGAAGGCGGCGGCCTCGCGATCGCCGCGGACCCGAGCGACAACCCGTGGGTCGTCAACGACGCGTCCGTCATCTGGGAAGGCGTCGGCATCTACCCGACGTGATCTCGCGTCAACGGCGTCGGGCAGCCGTTCGGCCATCCAGGAAACGGATCGGCCGGGCGGCTGCCCATCGCCGTGCCGAGACGCGTCAGCCGACTACGACAATGTGACCGTCACGTCGTTCGAGCCGAGGACCACTGTCACGCCCGTCACGGTGCCGCTCTTCGCCGGCGACGTGGTCGTCGCGGTGACCGTGTAGGTGTTCGGCGCGACGGCGACGGTGCAGGAGTTCGTTCCGCTGCCGCTCGTGTTGCAAGTGACGCCGGCAGGCGTCAGGTCGCCGCCCTTGACGGTGACGGCTGCGACGGCGCTGCCCGAGACCGACACTGTCAACGTTGTCGACTGCGTGAACGTGAAGGTCAACGACTGCGTCCAGTTGGTGCCGCCGCCGTTCGGCGCCTGGGTCACCGGCTGCGACGCGGGTGTCGAGTAGTTCGGCGCGTCCGCCGCCCCGAGTGCCGCCGCCACGGTGTAGGCCGCCGGCGGCACGTAGATCGCGACGGTCTCGTTGTCGGCCGTGACCGACGGGCTCGGGCTGATCACCGCCGAGGTCGCGTTGTTCGTGATGGTGAACGTCGCGGTCGGCGGCACGGTGCCGGCGGCCCGGACGCTCTTGGCCGTGAGCTGGATCAGCTGCTCCGACACCGACGCGTTGACCGTGACCGCGGTGGACGCGACGTTGAACGCCGACGTCAGCACGCCGAGGTGGCCGTTGACGCCGTCGACCTTCACCTTGTAGCTGCCCTGCGGCACCTGGTTGAACGTGGTCGACGGGGTGGCGCCGACCGTCGCGGGCTCGGCCGGCGCGGCCGACTGGACGACGGTCACGCCGTCCGACGCCATCAGTGTCACCGCGGCGCCGGCCATCGAGTTGCCCGTCGTCGACGTCACGTTGACCGTAACCCGTTGCGGCGCAAGGGGTTGCAGCACCATCTCGACCGACGCGACCTGCCCGCCGCTCACCGTGATCGACCGCGTCGCCCCCTGGAAGCCCGTCGACGCGTTGGACGTCACCGTGATGACGTACGACGTCCCGGGCGCGCTGTCCGGGATGCCGGTGAAGGTGAAGTCGCCGGGCACGCCGGACACGCTGCTCGACCCGGGCGTCTGCGTGAGGTTGACCGACGACAGCGGGTCGGTGCTCGTCAGCGTGACGGTCAAACCGTCGGTGGAGTTCCACAGCGACTTCGTCGTCCCGTCCAGCGCCTGCCCGATGACGCGGCCGCTGATCGTGTTGGTGCGCGCCGCCAGCGTGACGACGATCTCCTGGTCCGGCAGCCCGACCTGGAACGTCACCGCCTGGCTGAGCGGCGCGTAGCCCGCCTTGGTGACGACGAGCGAGTACGTCGTCGGCGGGAGCGACGAGAGCACGCACGACCCGGCCGGTGTCGCGGAGCCGTCCGTCGTACAGCTCACGCTGCCGCCGGACAGCGCGGTCGTGTTGTGCAGCACGACGCTGGCACCGTCGAGCGCCGCCGCGCTGCCGTCTTCCTGCACGACGATCGTCGCGTTCACCGGGTTCGCGTCGAGCACGATGTCCGGCACCGACACGTCTCCGCCGGTGGCACCGATCGCGACCCCGTTGGCGGAGCCGTTGCCGTACCCGAAGATCGACGCGGTCACGTCCCACGACGAGCTCAGCACGAGGCCTTCGCGATCCGTCGTGCCGGTGATCCGGTACGTGCCGTCGGGTGCGGTCACCGCCGAGAAGGTGGACGAGCCGTCGGTCGCGTGCACGGTCACGCCGCCGAGCGGGAACTGGTGGCTGCCGTCGGTGCGGCCGTAGATCGTCCCGGTTAGGGCGCCGAGCTGGGTGCCGAGCACGTCGGCGGTCGTCGTCGTACCTGGCGTCACGTTGAACTGCTGCGGATCGAAGTGGTAGCCGGGCGCGCGCGCCGTGATCGTGTACGGACCGCCGGCGACCGACAGGTCCGGGACGGTGACGGTGTTGCTGCCCGGCGGTGCGGCGATCGTCGTCGTGGCGACACCGGTGCCGCTGATCGTGAACACGGCGCCGTCGATGGCGGCCGCGGTCGCGTCGTCGTGCGCCTCGAGTTGCAGGGTGCCGTGTTCGTGCAAGGTCAACGGCGTCGACGTGAAGTCGGCCACCGGCATCCCGACGCCGGACACGTTGTCGGCAGAGGCCGTGTCGGCCGGTACGACGACCGTGTAGTCGGTGACGCTGTCGAAGCCGTCCAGGTTCGCGCGCAGGTGGTAGGTGCCGGGCACCGCGCCGTTGTTGTGCTGCTCACTGTTGGACAGCGTTGGGTCGACCCACTTCAGCGTGCCGTCGCTGTTGACCGTCACTACGACCGAGCCGGCGCCCGGCGGCAGCTGGGTGACCTGCACGACCGCGTCGGCGGCCGTCTTGCCGTTGACGGACGGATCCGGGTCGATCGCGACCTGCACGGTGACCGAGGTCGGCGGGACCGGCAGCGTGATCGCCGTCGCGTCGGACGACGACGGGAACTCGAAGTTCTGCCGGGACGCCTTCGCGTAGCGGTCCTGCGACGCGTTGCTGGTGGGATCGACGGTCAGGTCGACCGTCGGCGCGACGAACCCGCCGTCGGCGACCGCGGTGCCGGTGAACGTGCCGCCGCCGCACTCGGCCGGGCGGGTGACCGAGGTGCCGGCGGCCGCGTTGTTGATGCCGAAGCAGCCGTTGCTGTCGGTGAAGACGGTGACCGGCGAGCGGTGCGGCACCGATCCCGAGTAGCTGACGACGCCGGTGACCTTCACCGTCGCGTTGGTGACCGGCACCTTCACGCCGTCGACGAGGCCGTAGACCCGGCCGATCATCGGCGTGCCGTCGCGCAGCAGCACCAGCGCGAGCGTCAGGTTCTGGTTGAGGCCGACGACGACACCGGTGATCGTGCGGGTCGCGCTGTTCGCCGAGTCGGTCGACGACAACGTGTAGCTGCCTTGCGGCACGGCGTCGAACTCGGCGACTCCGCTGGTGTTGGTGTTGGCGCTGAGCACGGTCGACCCGAGTGTCAACGTGACCGGCACGCCGGAGCCGACGTTGACCGCGTCGCCGGCGCTGTTGGGCTCCTGCACGATGACGTTGACCGCGGCGAACCGGTTGATCGACACGTCGTAGCGCTGTGTCTGCCCTTCGAGGATGGTCAGCTTCGCGGGCTGCACCGGGACGAAGTGCGACGCGTTGTCCGGTACGACGAACATCCAGTAGGTGCGCGCCGGGACGAAGTCGATCTCGTAGTCGCCGCTGACGCCGATGGTGCCGACGCAGTCGCTCGCCGCACCGACGCACGCGGTCGGGGCGTCGGTGGCGGACGGCGCCGTCGGGCAGCTCGCCGGCGCGGTCGGCGGCGTGTTCGGGTTGGCCGGGTCGACCGGCTTCGCCACGACACAACCGGTGACGACGTCGCCCGGGCTGCTGACGTGACCCAGGATCGTGCCTTCGGGAGTCAGCGCGATCGGTTGCGCGGTGACCAGCGTCGCCGCCGGCACCTGCACCCGCAGCGTCCCGCCTTCGTAGCCGGGCGCGCTGAAGGTCAAGCGGTAGAGCCCCGGCGCGAGGCTGGCCGGGGTGGGCAGGGTGTAGGCCACACCCGGGTGCACGGTCGTCGTCGCTACCTGCGTGCCGGCGCCGTCGTACGCCGTGACGGTCGCCGTGCAGTTCGGGGTGGCGACCGGGCAGTTCAGCGCCGCGCCGGTGTGCGCGTCGACGATGCTGCCGGTGATCTGCGACGTCGACGGCACGCCGCCGGTCGCGTCGCGGTCGAGGGTCATCGTCAACGTCGACGTCTCGCCGGCGTGCAGCGTGACCTTCGCGTAGTTGGTGAAGTACTTGAAGCTGCTCGCGGTCAGCACGTAGTCGCCGGGTGTGACGCCGACGAAGGTGAACTCGCCGGTGTTGCTGACGCTCATCGTCTTGTAGGTGCCGTTGTCGCCTTGCAGCACCAGCCCGGCGGATGCCGCCAGCGGCCCGACGGGCAGGGCGCCGCTGTCGTCGACGACGCCGCTGAGGGTTCCGGTCGCGGAGGTCAGCGTCACGTTGCTGGCGAGGCCGGATGCCTTGCCGTCCAAGGAAACTTGCAGTGTCTGCGGGGCGAATCCGGGCGCCGCGACGGTCACCATGTACTTCCCCGTCGGCAGCGCCGGGAGGAAGTAGCTGCCGACCGGCGAGTTGCTGCTCGTGGTGCCGCTGACGCTCGACACCGAGCGCGTCAAGTCGCCGTTGGAGGCGGTGATCGTCGCGCCCCCGACGCCGTTCCCGGCGGGGTCGGAGACCTTGCCCGTGAGCGACTCGACGCCGGGCTTGAGCTTGATGTCCTGGACCGCGGTGCCCTTCGCGGCCAGCGTCACCATTCCCGACTCGACGTCGTAGCCGTCGCGGCTCGCGGAGACGAGATAGGTGCCGGGCGTGGAGAGCCCGCCGATGCTCCAGCGGCCGGCGCCGCGGCCGCTCGGGGTGTTGGTCGTCAGGGTGACGGCGCCGTTGGTGATGACGACGTGCGCGCCGCCGAGCGCGTGCCCGTGGGTGTCGAACACGCCACCGGAGAGCCGGCCCTGGCCGGCGACCATCGGAACCGTCAACGTCGGCAGCTTCTGCCCGACCTGCGCGTTGACGACGTACTTCGCGGTCTGGTAGCCGTTCTTCGACAGCTGCACGAGGTAGTAGCCCGGTGCCTTGATGCCGGGAATCGCGAACGAGCCGTCGGTCGAGCTGGTCGTCGACTTCGCCACGGTTTCGCTCGGCGCGCTGCTGAGGTCCATCGACATCGACGACAGCTTGCCGACCTGGTCGCCGGGCGCGACCGTCGCGGCGGTGTTGACGAACGTCACGCCCTGCAACGCCTCGTCGACGAGCTTGGTCGGGCGGGCGGTCACCGTCACGCCGCCCGGTGCCGGGCCGGTGACGATGCCGTTGAGCCGGCTCGTGGTGCTCTGCCCGGCCGCGCCGACGGACCCGCCGCCGGAACCGCCGCCGCTGCCACCCGTGCCCCCGGAGCCACCACTTCCGCCGTTGCCGCCGTTGCCGTTCTTGCCGTTGCCGTTGCCGTTCTTCCCGCCGTTCTGCTGGATCTCGATCTGGGTCAGCGACGCGGTCTCCTTCTTGTGCGCGCGCTGCGAGATGAGGTTCAACCCGACGAGTGCGACCGACGCCCAGACGGTCACGACGACGACCGCCGCGAGCAACCGGGTGAGCGTGCGGTTGAACACGGGATGGCCGACGAAGACCGCGTTGAGGCGGACCGGGACGGTGTGGCCCTGCGCGGTCACGATGAACGGCAGCCGGCGCGCCTGCCCGAACCAGCGCCGCCGCGTGGTCGTCGCCCGGCCGCGGATCTCGGCCGCCTCGCCGGCGCCGAGCTCGACGTCGTGCTCGCGCAGCCACACGTCGAGCCCTGCGGACGGGGTGACGTTGAGCTTGAGCGACAGCGGCGTCGTACCGCGGTTGGTGAGCAGGATCCGCAGCCGCTTGGTGCGCACCGCCGCCGGCTCGCTGGGGATCAACTCGAGGGCGAGGGCGGCCGCGTCGCCGACCGCGAGCGCGCCTTCGACCTCGGCGGTGATCGGCGCGACACCCGGCGTGTCGTCGATCGACTGCGCGACCGCGATGAATCCGTAGCTGCCCGCGGGCGTGCCGGCCGGCGGTCGCAGGCTCAGCGTGACGTCCGCGGTCTGCCCGTCGACGAGCGGTGGCGTGCGGACCGGCGCGGGGGACCAGCCGGTGTCGAGTCCGATGACGCTGACGAGGAACGTGCGGATCGACCCGCTGGTGTTGGTGAGCCGGAAGACGACCTCGGCCCGCTGGCCCGGGGCCGCGGACACGTCACCGACGACGGCCAGTTGGGCGAGACGCTGTTCGGCGGTCATCAGTTGCCGTCCTGGACGAAGATGGTGAGGTCCGGAACCGCGGCGGTCCCGTCGACCGCGACCGACGTCGTCGAGTACGCCGCACCCGCGGTCGGGTAGTCGACCTCGACGATGTAGTTCTCCGGGGCGTCCACGTCGCTGAAGCAGAACCGGCCGGAGCTGTCGGTCTGAATCGTCGCGGTGGACTTCGTCGGGTACGACGCGGACCGGAACAGCACGACCTGCACCGCGGGCACCGGAGCGTTGGAGTGGCTCGCGTTCTCGACGGTGCCGCAGATCGTGATCGGCAACGCGACGGTGAGGTTCTTGTCGACGACGTCGCCGGCGACGAGTTGCACGATCTGCGACGTCGGCCGGGTGCCGTGCCGGCTGACGGTGACCGTGTACGTCCCCGGCGGCACGTTGTCGAAGTGGTAGGCGCCGGCGTGCGAGGGCAGCCCCGGCCCCGGGGAGACCGCGACCGACGAGGACGTCATCGCGAGCTGCTGGGTGCCGTTCGACAGCGAGACGAGCGTCTCGCCGACGCCGGTGCTGATGTCGTTGGCGGAGGTGACCGTGAAGCCGTAGAGCTCCGCGGTCGACGTCACCATCGACACCTTGATCCCGTCGGCCGTCACGGTCGTCCCGGCCGCCGCCTGGGTGGTCGCCGTACCGAACGCGTCGAGCGCCACCGACAGCGACTGGCTGGCGAGGTCGCCGCGGCTGAACGTGACGGTGTAGGTGCTCGGCACCGGCAGGCCGCGTACGTCCCACGATCCCGGCGATCCGAGCGTCTGCGTGACGGTCTGCACGCTGAGCACGCCGTTCGTGACGGTCACCGTCACGCCCGGGGCGAGCTGCCCGTCGGCGCGGGTGATGACTTGCCCCGACAGCGCGCCCGACGCGCCGCCGAGCGTGATGCCGACGCCGGTGAGTTGCTGGCCCGGCGCGAGCGACAGGACGACCGTCTGCGCGGCGAGACCGTCGGCCGTGACGACGACGGAGAAGCTCGCCGGGGTCGGCAGCGACCGCAACGTGAAGCTGCCGGGGTCGCCCTCCGACAGCGAGAGCGTCTGCACGGTCGTCGAGTTGTACGTCGCGGTGATCGTCGCGCCCTTGACCGGCCCGCGGACGCTCGTCACGTGCCCGGAGATGAGGCCGTCGCCCTTGCGCAACGTGATGGTGACGCCTTGCCGGTTCTCGCCGCCGGCGACGTCGATGCGCTGCGTCTCGGTCGCGTAGCCGGGCTCGGTGACGACGAGGTCGTAGACGCTCGGCGACGGCACGTTGGCGATCGCGAACGAGCCGTCCCCGCCGACCGGCACGGTCTGCAGCACGGCGCCGGACACGATCGACAGCGCGCTCTGCGGCGTACCGCTCGAACCGACCGGGGTGCCCGGCACCTGCAACGTGATCGACGCGCCTTGCAGCGAGTCGGCCACGATCTTTCCGCTGATCGTCGCCGGCAGGCCACCGAGCCGGGCGTCGATGCCGGAGAGATCCTGACCGGTCTGCAACGTGACCGGAGACGCGTCGGCCGGCGTCAGCGCGGCGGGGTACCAGAGGTCGGTGATGCCGGCGCCGCGGAACCGCAGCTTGTAGTCGCCGGAGCCGAGCGAGCCGAGGTGATAGCCGCCGTCGGTGCCCGTCGCGGCCGACCCGATCGACGTCGACGGATCGTTGGCGGCGAACACGTCGACGGTGAATCCGGACGCCGCCGCGCCGGTCGTGAGCAGCACCGCGCGGCCCGAGATCGAACCGGTGCCGCCGCCGCCGGCGTTCTGCTGCGCCTGCGCCACCTGCAGCGCGAGGTCGCGGTCGGCGGCGGACCGGCCGACGACGCTCGAGAGCGCGTAGGTGATGACGAGGGCGAACACCGTGATCGACGCCAGCAATCCGAGCAACGACACCGCGCCGCGCGCGATGAGCGGGCGCTGCATGAACGTCGCCGTGGTCTTCGGCTGCTGGTCGGGCTCGCGGCCGTCGTTGATCCGCAACGTGAACGGCCGGACGACCGGCTGACCGATGAACCGGCGCCGCGCCTTGACCTTGACCTCGATGGCGGCGTGCTCGCCCGGCGCGAGGTCGAGGGTCTGCGGCGTGAACCGGTAGCGGATCTTCTCCTGGTCGTCGTGTCCGACGAGCACGCCGGCGAGCTGGGTGTTGCCGATGTTGTCGATGAGCAGCCCGAACGACCCGCGCTTGCCGGCCGTGACCGTACGCGGGTCCATGTCCATCTCGACCATCGGTGCCGCGGCGATCTCGAGGTCGAGGTCGAGCACCGTCGTACGCGTCGGCGGGGTCAGCTCGCGAACCTGTACGGCGAACCGCCGGTCGCCCGCGCGCAGCCCGGCGGGGGTCGTGACGGTGATCGTGATGATGTCGGTCGCGCCGGGGAACAGCGAGAGGCGCTCCGGCTCGGTCTGCACCCACGTCGGATCGAGGCCGAGAACGCGCGCGGTGTAACCGCCGATCAGGTCGGTCGTGTTGGTGACCGTGACCGTGAACACGACCGGTGACCCCGCGGTGGCGGGGGCGCGACGGCGATCGACCTCGACGCGCATCAGTGCAGCGCCCCTAGGGTCAGCAGCGGGACGTCGATCGGCTGGGCGGCGGCAGGGTCGACGTAGATGAGCGCGGACACCTGGGCGTAGCCGTCGCGGCTCGCGGTGACGGTGTACCAGCCCTTCGCGAGACCGCTCATCGTGTAGCCGCCGCGCGCGATCCCGCCGCCCGCGTCGACGGTCAGCGTGGTGCGCTGGTTCTGCCCGTCGGTGACGGTGATCGTCGCCCCGACGCTGGCGATCGGACCGCCGCTGGTCGGCTGCTGCACGAGCCCGGAGATCGTGCCGAGCGCCGAGCGCAACACGATGGTCGGCGGCGTCGGCGGCTTGCCGCCGTCGAGGGTCAGCGGCAGCGTCACCGGGATGTCGCCGGGGTAGCTGACGGTGAGCGTGTAGACGCCGGGCACCGGCACCCCGGTGATCGCGAACTTGCCGACCATCGACGGATCGCCGGTGAGTGACGTCGTGGTGATCGGCGTCGGCGCGCCGCCGACCGTGATGGTCGCGCCGCCGATCGGCACGCCGTTGGCGTCGACGACCTTGCCGACCACCGCGTTGGTGCCGCCGATGAGCACGACGTCGTTGAGGATCTTGCTGCCGCCCGGCGCCAGCGTGACGTCCTTGGTCGTGGACGTCGAGGCGTCGCGACGGAAGGTCAGGATGTAGAGCCCGGGCGTCGGCAGGCCGCCGAGGCTGAAGTGACCGACGTTGCCGACCGTCGGCGTACCGGTGGTGAACGTCTGGCCGTTGACGGTCGTGCTGACCGTGACGCCGCCGATCGGCGAGTGGCCGTCGGTGACGATGCCGCTGATGGTGCCGGCACCGGCGGACAGCCGTACGACGGGCTCGTAGCGGTGCTGGCCGCCGCCGACGTCCTCGGTCAGCGACCTGGCGAGGTAGCCGGGTGTCACGAAGCTGACCAGGTAGCTCGCCGGTGCCGGCAGACCGGTCACGGTGTAGTTGCCCTTGGCGTCGGTGAGCACCGGCTTGCCCACCGGCTTGTCGCTCGTCCCCGTCAGCGGCCTTACGAAGACGGTGCTGCGGATCGGAGTGGTCACGTTGCCGAAGTCGACCTGTCCCGAGATCGTCGCCGCGAAGCCTACGACTTTGATCGAGTTGGCCTTCGTGACCTGCTGCGGCGCGGCGGAGACGAGATGCGCGCCGGCCTGCGTCGTCGTACCGGGGTACCACGTGGTCTGGTAGCCGGGCGAGCTGAACTTGAGGTAGTAGTTGCCCGGGAACAGCCCGATGAGGACGTAGCTGCCGTCGGCTTGCGTCGCCGATGACGTGACGAGCTGCAGCCCGGTGCGCGACGGCCGCAGCGCCTCCACGACGATGCGGCTGACCCCGTCGCCGCTCGTCGTCGACACGACCCGGCCGGAGATGACGCCGCCGACGCCCGCGGGCAGCGGGCCCTTCTTCGACAGCACGTCGCCGGGTGTCGAGTCGGCCGCGAGCCCGGTGACTCCGGACGCGACGAAGAACGACGCCGGTGCCGCCTTCGTCACGGGGTCGTTGCCGAACACCTTGGTGAGGCCGAACAGGAACGCACCCGCCCACAGCGCGACGATCGCCATGAGAACAACCGCGGTGAGCACGCCGCGGGCGATGACCGGTCGCTGCCGGTGGATGACGCCGGTGTTGTCGAGCACCGGTTCCGGCGTGGTGCCCGGCATCGTCACCGGCGCCGATGCCTCCGCGTGCACGCTGAACGGTCGGTCGATGTCGTTGCCGAACAGATGCCGCGGCGCCCGGCTGTCGAGGTTGACCGGCTTCGTCGCGCCCGCCGGCACGGTGATCGACGTACGGGAGAACCGCAGCTTCAGCGACCGGTCGGCGTCGGACGCGGTCAGCGCGACGTCGAGCGGCACGTTGCCGTGGTTGCCGACGTCGATGACGAAGTGTGCGCGGCGGCCGGTGCGGACGACCGCCGGCCGGGGCTCCACCTGGACCCGCGGCACCGGTGCGACGGTGAGCTCCACGTCGACGAGCTCGGTCGTGCCCGAGGTGTGCGAGTCGAGCGCGACGGTCAGCGGATGCGTGCCCGCGGGATACGACTCGGGGAGGTCGATGCTCAGCCGCAACTGGCCGGCGCTGTCCGGGAACAGGGACAGCACCTCCGGGCGGCTGGTGACCCGCTCGGCGTCGACGCCGAGCACCCGGGCGCTGATGCCGTCGATGACCTCGCTGGTGTTCGTGACGTCGAGGGTGAACGTCACGGTCGAGCCCGGATCGGCGGACAGCCGCCGCCGGTCCATCCCCACGCGCAGCTGGCTCATGGCGTCGCCGCCGGGCTCGGTGAGGTCGTCGCGGTGGGCGACGGAGACGTGGTCGTCGTCGTGCGGTGCCGGTTGAGGTCGGTCGACGTCGTGTCGGTGGCGATCGGGATCGGGTTGACCTCGGGCGGCGGCGTCGACTCGGCGGGGTCCGGCAGCGGCGGCGGCGCACCGGTGTTGCCCGAGCCGTTCGTGCTGTTGCTGCCACCCGAATTTCCGCTGCCACCGTTGAAGTTCTGGCTGGTCGCGCCGCCGTTGTCGCCGCTGCCGCCGGAGCCGTCTCCGCCGGGCACCGGGCCGTTGCCAGGGAACGTCGTCGTCGGCACCGGGTTGCCGACCGGCAGCAGCGCCGGCCGGGCGGCACCGACGTAGTCGCCGGCGCCGGTGATCGACTGCACCTGTACGACGGCACCCGTGTGCGGGTCGGCGATCATGAAGCCGCTGCCGATGTAGATGCCCACGTGGCCGGGCAGGCCCTTCACGAACTCGCCCGGGTTGAAGAACACGAGGTCGCCGACGCGCAGCTGCCCGTCGGCGACGTGCGGCAGCGACAGCCACTGCTGCTCGGACGTGCGCGGGATGGCGATCCCCGCCGCCGCGTACGCCGCGCGGGTGAAGCCGCTGCAGTCGTAGTACGGGCCGTTGCCACCCCACTGGTAGGGGTCGCCGAGGTGCGCGTACGCCCACGCGATCGCGGTGCGGATTGCCGCGTCCGCGCCCGGTGCGGTGACCGCGAGGTCGGCGTACCGGGACATCAGCGTCAGGACGTCGGAGACGTACCAGTCGGCGGCGTTGTAGGAGTAGATCGCGGCCGCAAGTTGCGTCGGGTCGCCGAGGTTGGCGTTGCCCTTGCAGAGATAGTCCGCGGCCGCCGCGGCGGAGTCGCGGATGCTCTGCGGGTTGGCGATCCCGTCGCCGTCGGCGTCGACGCCGAACGTCTTCCAGGTGCCGGGCAGGAACTGCATCGGGCCGACGGCGCGGTCCCACTTGCGGTCACCGTCGTACTTGCCGCGGTCGGAGTCCTTGATCGCGCGGATGCCGTGCGATCCGTTGAGCCGCAACCCGAGAATCGGCGGCTTCTCGATGCCGTTCCACCCGGGCCGGTCGGAACCGCCGGACGCACCGTGGTGCGACTCGATCTCGCCGATGCCGGCCAGCAACGGCCAGGTGATCGAGCACGACGGGAACAGCATGTTCGCCCGCGAGGCCGCGCTCTCGTACGCCGCCATCACGACCGGCGGCAGTGCCGCGATCCCGTCGCCACCGCCGGGGATGACGTCCGGTGGCGGCTCGGTGGTGATCGTGGCTTCCTGCGTGGCGGGTTGCGGGGTGGCCAGCCGCGTCGTCTGGGCGACCTCCGCGAAGCGTTGCGCCGGCACCAGCCGGTAGTGCGTCCCGAACTTCCCGACGACGTCCGTCGGCTTCACCGACGAAGCCGTCGTGGAGGGGGCGAGGGCCTGTGGCAGCAAGACCGGAATGGCCGCCAGGCATGCGCTGACCGTGGTCTTGGCCAGCACAGAGGACATCGGCTCGCTCCGGTGCGATGACAGGGACCTGGCCATCCTGTTCCGCCCGGACGTGCGTGTCCCCGGATTGCGGAAATGGGTCCGAGATTTATCCGGGTTGTCCGTTGCTGCAGGCAAATGTCGAGTGAGCGGCGACATAGGTACGGGTGGACGGATGTGTGTGACCAATGTGGTCATTCGCCTTGACGGCGTGGGGTGCGCCGTCGAGCATCGGGCGCGTGATCGAGCAGGTCGACTCCGCTCTGGAAAGCTTCCTGCGGCGCGAAGCCGCGCTGCCGGCGCACGAGGTCGAGGTCGTCTTCGACCCGCCGGACAAGACCTTCGCGTCGTCGGTCAACCGGCCGACGCTGAACGCATTCCTGTGGGACATCCGGCGCAACAACGCCTACACGTCGACCGGTCTCGTCCAACGGCGCGACGGTGACGGCAAGCTCGAGCGGCGCGGGTCGGCGCCGTACGTCGACCTCCGGTACTTCATCAGCGCGTGGGCGGCGGACCGCCGCGACGAGCATCGGCTGCTCGGCCAGGTGTTGCAGTGCCTGCTGGTGCACACGGTGATGCCGCAGCAGGACATGCCGCCGACGATGTCGGAGCTGGCGTCGATCGAGATCCGGCTGGCGACGCGGGACACCCGCAAGCCGGACTCGTTCTGGGGTGCGATCGACGGGAAGCTGAAGACCGGCATCGAGATCGAGCTCACGCTCCCGGTCGACGTCTTCGCCTGGATCCCCACCGCGCCGGAGGTCACCGAGATCACCGGCAACGTGTCGCGTCGCCCCGCGCCCGAGCCGGAAAGCGACTCGTCGGGCGGTCAGGTCACTCGCCGGCGCAACAGCGGATCCGTGGTCGCGGAAGGCCGACGCTGAGGTCCCGATCGAACTTCGCACAACGCCGGACACGCGCCGCGGTCCCGGTTACGGTGAACGGTGCGTGCCAGTTGCGCTGGTGCGACGGGGAGGGAGCCTGCCATGGCCGCTCAAGCCCATGACCACGACCACGCACACGACCACGGCGAGAAGAAGGCTCCATCGCGTCGCCGCGGTCCCGTGGGCGAGCAGGTCGTCGAGTCGATGTCGGGCAGCGGCCGGATGCCGGAGGGCGTGCGCCTAGGCGGCCAGTTCGATCCCGAGGAGACCGCGGCCGACGAGGTGGCGCGGCGCGTAGTGCAGCAGCGGCCGGCCGGCGACGACGCGTCCATCATCGCGGCCGCCCGGCGCGCGGGCGCGTCCGTGCCCAGCGGCGTGCGCATCCATCAGGGCGGTCGCGCGAACTCCGCCGCGGCGTCGATGCAGGCGTCGGCGTTCACCGTCGGCAAGGACGTCTATCTCACCGACGACGCGGTGCGGACACCCGAGCAGCGGGTCCGGGTGCTCGCGCACGAGCTGACGCACACCGGGCAGGACCGCGGGCACGGCCACGGCGGCACCGAACCCGTCGTGCAGCGACTGTGGAACCCGTTCAAGAAGAAGACCCCCGGTGCGCCGGTGGTCGCGCCGAAGGACTCGGAAGAAGAGGCCGACAAGCGGCACGAGGGCAAGCAGGAAGAGATCAAGAACGCGCTCACCGACGCCCCGCAGCAGTCGACCGACCTGATCGGCAACGTCGGCCAGGGCATGCACGACAACACCGCCAACAAGATCGGCTCGGACAGCCCGGACGCGAACTGGAAGGGTCCGGAGCGGGGCACCGACGGCTGGAATCAGGACCGCGGCGCGCTCAGCCACAAGTCGATGGACGACTGGGCGAGCGGGCACAAGTCCGACGCCGCGAACATGCAGCTCGCCAGCACGGTCGGTGCCGAGGGGTTCGGCGACATCGGCGGTGGCATCTTCAGCGCGCTCGATGCGCGCAGCGGCAAGGACAGCGTCGACCGCGGGCTGGCCGGGACGAAGGCCGGCCTGTTCGGCGCGAAGGGCCTGACCGACCTCACCAGCATGTCGATCCAGGCCAGCAAGATCTCCGGCCACTCCGCGCTCAACGACAGCCAGTCGCTCATGGGCCAGGGCGCGATGGATCACGCGAGCGGTTGGCTCGGCGCGGGCACCGGCGCGATCGGCATGGGCCAAGACTTGAAGTCGTGGGGCTCGGACACGGTCGATTGGTTCAAGGGCAAGCGCAACTTCGAGAAGGTGAAGAAGGATTCGGCCGGCAACTACGACAAGCTCGGCCAGGCGAAGCAGGTCGGCCTGTCGATGGGCCGCGGCGTCGCGAAGCTCGGCAGCGCGGGCAGCAAGGGTGTCGGTGCGGTGTCGAAGAGCGCGAACCTCGCGTCGCAGATCGCGCACAGCGCCGGCAACATGAGCGTCGCGAGCAACGCGGCGAGCGTCGGCGGCACGTTGGCACACACGCTCGCGCCGTTGCAGATGGCGCTCGGTGGCGTCGACGTGCTCAAGGGCGGCTACAACATGTACCGCAAGGGTCAGCACCGCAAGAAGCTGACCGAGCTCAAGGGCAACCTCGACGCGACCAACACGATGGACAAGCAGAAGATCGAGGCGCTCGACCACCTCACCGAGATCACCAAGAAGAAGCAGGTTCGCCAGGGCATCAACATGGCGACCGGTGCGGCGAGCGTGCTCGGCGGCGCGCTGACGGTGTCCGGCTTCGGCGCCATCCCCGGCGCGGCCATCGGCGCCGGCGTCGGCGCGTTCAAGCTCGGCCAGCTCGGCGTCCGCAAGGGCAAGCAGAAGGGCCGCGACTGGGCGGACAAGTACAACCAGAAGGCCGACGACGAGAAGAGCTGGCTCGGCAAGAAGGTCGCCGGCATGTTCGACACGTCGAAGACGACCGAGAAGAAGCAGGCGCGTTACGAGAAGACCGCCGACATGCTGCTCACCATGACCGGCACCGAGCAGGAAGAGGCGCTCAAGACCATCGGCATCCACGACCTCGCTAGCGTCGACGCCGCCGACAAGAAAGCCCTCATCATCGAGAAGCTGAAGAAGCGGACATGAGCCAGATCCTCGACTTGCTGGAAAAGGTCCTCACCGAGGACGTCTTCAAGGTTCAGCGCCATGCGGCGACGGCCGACACACCGGACTATCTCGAGGTGCGGCTGGACGACGACTACGAGCTGCAGGCCGTCGTGCTTCCCGGCCTGGAGTCCGAACTGCCCGACGTACGACTGCTGCAGCTCTACATCCCGCTGCCGTTCGAAGTGTCGCCGGGCAAGCACGAGGCCGTGCGCAGTGCGCTGACGACGGTGAACTTCGACGTACCGCTGATGGGTTTCAACCTGCACGAGGAGATGAGCTTCCTCTACTTCCGCACCGTGCAGGTCGTGCCCGCGTCGCCGGACGTCGGCACCGGGGCGACGTTGCTCGACATGGTGTCGATCGCGCACTACCTGGTGACCCGTTACGCCGGTCCGCTCGCCGAGGTCGCGCGCTAGGGCTCGAGGTACTTCCGCACTGCTGCGAACGCCGACTTGTCGGCGAGCCGGCCGAGCTTGCGATATTCGGTCTGTACGGCGCGCACGAGGTGCGCCATCCCGACCGGCTGACCGGCCTCGGCCGCTGCCATGGCCGCGCCGACGGTGACGTTGCGGATGTCGCCGCCGGCGAGGTCGAACGTCGCGCACACCGCGAGATCGACGTCGTCTGCGAGCTCGACGTGCGAGCCGAGGCAGGTCCGCCACAGGCTGAGCCGCGCCTCTTCGTCGGGGAGCGGGAAGTCGACGAGCACGTCGATGCGGCGGCGGAACGCGTCGTCGAGATTGCCGCGCAGGTTGCTGGCCAGCACCGCGACGCCGTCGAAGTCTTCCAGGCGCTGCAACAGGAATGCGACCTCGACGTTCGCGTACTTGTCCTGAGCGCTCGACACTTCCGATCGGCGGCCGAACAGCGCGTCCGCCTCGTCGAAGAACAGCAGGCAGTTGACACCTTCGGCGGCGCGGAAGATCCGGTCGAGGTTCTTCTCCGTCTCGCCGACGTACTTGTCGACGACCGTGGCGAGGTTGACCTGGTAGATCTCGAGGCCGAGCGCGGCGCCGATGACTTCCGCCGCGAGCGACTTGCCGGTGCCCGGAGGTCCACCGAACAACGCGACGGTCCCGCGCTTGCGCGACGATCCACCGCCGACCTTCCAGGTGCCCATGACGAGGTCGCGCTGCCGCGCGCGGGTGCAGATCTCTTGCAGCTGTTCGAGAACACCGGTCGGGGCGACGAGGTCGTCCCAACCGACCCGCGGGGTGATCCGCCGGGCCAGCCGTTGCAACGCCTCGCCGGACTGCGAGCGGGCCGCGGTCACCAGGTCGTCGACGTCGAGCTGGCGCTGCTCGCCGTGCGCCTGCAACCCAGCGGACAGCACGGCACGGTTGACCGCGGGCGGCGAGAGATGGAGGTGACCGACCGCGCGGGCGATGTCGTCGCGGTCGGGCAGCGCCGCGCGGGTGGCACCTGGCTGGTCGGCGGCGACGTCGAGTGCCTGCTGCCAGACGACGACGCGGTCGTCCTTCGTCGCCGTGACGGGGGCGAGCTGCCACGGGACCGTCGTCAACAGGCCGGGCCGCCACGGCAGCGCGCCGTACAGCACGAATGGGACGTCGCCGCCGGCGAGTCTGGCGACGTGGTCCGGGACGGTGACGACCTTGCCCGCCGGCCCGGCGACGAGGGCGAGGCTGTCGAGATGTGCGCGGACGAGGGCCTCGTCGAGCACGTCTTCGACGCGATCGTCGTCGTCGATCTCGTCGAGGTCGAGGTGCATGGTGTCGAGGCCGACGCTCGCCATGGCGGCGGCGGCGATCGCGGGAGCCAGACCGCCGAGCGGATCTTGCAGGTAGCAGAACCGCAGCCCGGAACGCAGCGCGGTCGCGAGGCGTTCGCTGTCGGTGCCGTCGAGCTGGCCCGTCGGCGCGAGCGCTGCGGTGAGCGCGTCGCCCGGACGGCGCGGGAGGACCAGCAGGTGCTCGATCACCGCCGGCGGCACCGAGAGCCGGCGGCCGGCGTTGACGACGACCAGACCGGGCCGCACCAGGCCGCCGTCGCGGTCGAGCAACCGGTGGACGGCGATCGCCGGGAGACCGAGGCGTTTCACGACGACATGCGCGCGCACCTCGCCTTCGGGGCCGGTCTGATGGCGCCCCGGATCGAGGAGGTCCGCGACGTCGGGATCGAGATGCGGTGCGGCCGCGGCGAGCAGCAGGTCGATCTCGTCCGGCTGCAGCCGCAGCCGGCTGGCGAGATCCCGCAGCGGCAGCCAGGCACCGCGCCGCTGCGCTTCGTCGGCGGCCTTCTCGGTCGTCGCCAGGAGGTCGTCGGGCTTGGTCGGTTCGCCGCCGGCGCCGCGGGCGCGTTGTTCGAGTACGGCGAGCCGGCCGAGGACGTGGTTGAGCGCTGCGGCCGACGGGCTCTCGAGAGGTGGCGTCTCGGCCGCCGCGGCGCGCGCTTTCGCGGTCGGGCGGGCGGGCGTTGCCATGCGTCCAGCGTCCCGCACTCAGGTGTCGTTGCGAGGGTGTTTCCCGATTTGTCCGGGTGGTGTGGTCAGGTCTTGGTGGTGCTGTCGTCTCCGCGTGCGGGCGTCGTACCGGCGAAGAGATGCTCGACCACCGTCTGACCGTTCGACGGGTAGACGTGCAGGAACACCGCGTCGCCGACCTTGATCGCCGACAGCGACACCCGCGCGCCGTTCTTCACGATGTCGGACGACGCGGTCACCGCGTAGGTCGCCGTCGTGCCGTCGGCGAGCTTCACGGTGACCGTCGACGAGCCCACCGCGGTCACGGTGCCGCCGACGTGCTGCTCGCCGGGACGGCCGCCGAACCCCGGCCCGCCGTTACCCGGCATCCCGCCGGGACCGGGACCACCCGGGAACTGGCCACCGGGACCCTGACCGCCCGGCACCTGACCACCTGGACCCTGACCTCCCGGGACCTGGCCGCCCGGTCCGCCTTGGCCGTTGGGCAGCTGGCCCTGGGCCGCGGCCGGGTTGGCCAGCGGAGTGCTCGTCTGGCTGGAGTGCCACGCGGCCACGACGACGGCGCCGGTCACCACACCGGCGGCAAGCCAGACGGCCGGCCGCAGTGCGGCCTTCCAACTCGGGGCGCCGGTCGCGTTGACCGGTGGAGCCCCGTACGGCGGCGCGGCGGGTTCGCTCTCGCCCGCCGCGGCCGGCGCGCCGTGGAGACCGGAATCGAGGAAGTCGCCGTCGTCCGCGGCCGGATGCTCTGTCACGCGACTAGTGCAACGCGTCGGGCTGAGTCGGGTCTGAGCGTTCGCTGGCAGCATCCTGTGAACTCGACAGCGGCAGCTCGACCCGGAAGACGGCGCCGTGGCCGGGCTCGGAGGTGACGCCGACGCGACCGCCGTGCGCGGCGACCAGGGCGGCGACGATGGACAGTCCGAGGCCGGTGCCGCCGGCTTCGCGGTTGCGGGCGGAATCGGTGCGGTAGAACCGCTCGAACACGCGGTCGCGCGTCTCCGCCGGCAGCCCGGGTCCCTCGTCCGCGACCTCGACGAGCGCACGGTCGTCGTCCACCCCGACCAGCACTCGTACGGACGTGCCGGCGGGCGTGTGCCGCAACGCGTTGGCGACGAGGTTCTGCACCACTTGCCGCAGCCGCGCCTCGTCGCCGAGGACGACGGGCGGCCGGCCGACGACGTCCAGCGAGATCGGCCGCGCGGGATCGAGTACCCGCGCGTCGTGGACGACGTCGTCGGCGACGGCGAGCAGGTCGACCGGTTCGCGGACCAGCGGCCGCTCCTGGTCGAGCCGCGCCAACAGCAACAGGTCCTCGACCAGCAACCCCATCCGGGTCGCCTCGTCCTCGACCCGGCGCATCACGCGCTCGACGTCCTGCGGTGCCGGCGCCGCACCCATCCGGTAGAGCTCCGCGAACCCGCGGATCGACGTCAACGGCGTGCGCAGCTCGTGACTGGCGTCCGCGACGAACCGGCGCATCCGATCCTCCGACGCGCGGGCCGCCTGCTCGGAGGAACGCTGCCGTGCGAACGCCTGCTCGATCTGGTGCAGCATCCCGTTGAGCGCGCCGGTGAGGCGGCCGACCTCGGTGCGCGGATCGCCTTCCGGTACCCGGCAGGAGAGGTCACCGGCGGCGATCGCGGCCGCGGTCGTCTCGACTTCGATCAACGGTCGCAAGGCCCGCCGGATCACGACGTAGCCGAGTCCGGCAATCAGCAGGAGGACGCCGCCGCCGATCGCGATTTCCAGCAATACCAAGCGGTTCACGGTGTTGTCGATGTCGGACAGCGACGATGCGACGACACTCGAGTCGCCGTCGGGATAGACGTGCACGCGGACCCGCCACGACGTGCCGCCGTCGGCGCCGGCGACGGTGAACGGGTGCGCCGACAGCGCGCTTGCCCGTTGCAGAGTCAATCCAGTCAGCGCCGGGCCGGCCGACGTGGTCGCGCCGGCCGGTACGACGCAGAGCGTCCCGCCGGCGGCGTCGTAGCGCGCCACGTAGAACTTCGCCTGCACGTCGTCCGGGCCGAACTGTTGCGGCGGTCCGCCGCCCGGTCCCGGCCGGCCGTGCGTGCACGTCTCGGGCCCGACCGGCGCCGACGTGAGCTGGTCGTCGAGCCGCTTCAGCAGATAACTGTGCAGCGACGCCGTCGCGGCGACGGCACTGACTGCGAGCCCGGCGGCGACCAGCAACACCACCGCTGCGACGAGCTTGATGCGCAGCGGCGTACGGCGCAGGAACTGTCTCACGAGCGAGGGCTCACCGCCGAGGTTGTCGCAGCACGTATCCGACACCCCGCAACGTGTGCAGCAACCGCGGTTCGGTCGTGTCGAGCTTGCGGCGCAGGTAGGAGACGTACGACTCGACGACGTTGGCCTCGCCGTTGAAGTCGTAGTGCCACACGTGGTCGAGGATCTGCGCCTTCGACAGCACCCGCCCGGGGTTCTGCATGAAGTAACGCAGCAGCTTGAACTCCGTCGGCGACAACGACACTAGCCGGCCGTCTTTCCAGACTTCGTGGGTGTCCTCGTCGAGCTCGAGGTCGGCGAACGCGAGCCGCGACGTGCCGACCTCGCTGGCCGGCCGCTCGGCGAAGCGGCGCAGCACCGCGCGAATCCGCGCGATCACCTCTTCGAGCGAGAACGGCTTCGTGACGTAGTCGTCGCCGCCGAGGGTCAACCCGGTGACCTTGTCTTCGGTCGCATCCTTAGCAGTCAGGAAGACGACCGGCGCGCCGATGCCGTCCTGGCGCAGCCGCCGTACGACGGTGAACCCGTCGATCCCCGGCATCATCACGTCGAGCACCAGTAGATCCGGTTTGAACGACGACGCGACGCGCAGTGCCTCCGATCCGTTGGACGCGGTCGCGACCTCGAAGCCGGCGAACCGCAGGCTGGTCGCGAGCAGGTCGACGATGTTCGGCTCGTCGTCGACGACGAGCAACCGGGCTTCAGGGGTCGCTGTGGTCATCCGCCCAGCGTCATTGCTGAGCCTGAACGTTTGCTGTGAGGTCATACACCGTCACCCCCCCGATCGTCGTCGCGGTGTAGGTGCTCTGCACCCACGACGTGATCGCCTGCGACGTCGAGGACACGGCCGGCCCGCCACCCGGGCCGCCGCGGAAGCCGCCGGGCCCGCCGAAGCCGCCGCCGGCCAGGAAGTAGTGCACCTTCCCGGCGCGGACCAACGCCTGGAACTGCGCGAGCGTCGGCGTCGGGTCGGAGCCGTTGAACCCGCCGATCGCCATCACCGGCTTGCCGGTCGCGAGCTGCACGCCGGCCGCGCTGTTCGAGCCGACCGCCGCCGCCACCCAGGTGTACGACGACGCGTTCTCGCGCAGCGCGGCCACCAGCTCCGCGCTCGGCGTCGCGGTGTCGAGCAGGCCGCCGAGACCGCCCGGCCGACCCTGACCGGCCGCACCGCCTGGGCCGCCCGCACCGCCTGGGCCGCCGCCGAAGCGCGTGAAGCCGCCGGGCGGCCCGCCCGCGCGGCCGGGGCCGAAGCCGTTGCCCTGTCCGGCCGGGCCGGCCGACGGGATCGCGCCGCTGTGTGGCGCGGCCGCCGTCTCGAGCGCGTACGCAGTAGGGCCGGCCAGGCCCGCCACGACGCCGGCGACGGCGACCACGACACCCGCGCGCCGCCACCACGCCGGGCCCGCGGCGACCCCGAGCGCGGCGAGCAGCCCGAGCGCCAGCACCGCGCCGCGCAGCCACGGATGCCACGCCGGCGTCCGCGCGAGCAGGTGCTCCGCCCACCACGCGGAGACGGCGATCGCGACGGCCAGCGGCACCCGTGCCTGCGCCGACGCGCGATGCCGCCACAACGAGACCGCGCCGATGCCGATCAGGGCGCCGATCGCCGGCGCCAGTGCGACCGAGTAGTACGGGTGGATGATGCCGGCGGCGAGACTGAACGTCAGCGCGGTCACGACCAGCCACGAGCCCCACAGCAACACCTGGGTGCGCTGCCCGTTCGTCCGCGGCGCGCGCCGGCTGAGGTAGAGCAACGCGGCGAGGAACACCAGCGCGGCCGGCAGCAACCACGAGACCTGACCGCCGAACTCGCTGTTGAACATCCGGCCGAGGCCGGTCGGTCCCCAGCGCCCGCCGGCGCCCGCCGGGCCACCGCCGACGCTGCCGGTCTCGTCGCCGGTGAGGCGACCGAAACCGTTGTATCCCAACGTAAGTTCGAGGATCGAGTTGTGTTGGGACCCGCCGATGTAGGGGCGGGAAGAGGCAGGGGTCAACGCGACCGCGGCGACCCACCAGCCGGCCGCGACGACCGCCGCCGCGCCGCCGGCGAGCACCTGCCGGACGCGGCGGCGCAACGGGACCGGTGCGGCGTAGAGGTAGACCAACGCGAAGCCGGGCAGCACCAGCACGGCCTGCAACATCTTGGCGAGGAAGCCGAACCCGACGAATGCCCCGGCCAGCACGATCCAGTGGGTGCGGCCGTCTTCGAGGCCGCGGACCATCGCGTACGCCGACGCGACGAGCAGCAGCACGAGCAGCGCGTCCGGATTGTTGAACCGGAACATCAGGACGGCGACCGGCGTCGTCGCCATGACCGCGCCCGCGATGAGCCCCGCGGCCGGTCCGAACCGGCGCCGTACGGTCAGGTACAGCAGCCACACCGCGGCGACGCCCTCGAGTGCCTGCGGCACGAGAATGCTCCACGCGTTGACTCCGAACAGCCGCGCGGAGATGTCCATGACCCACAGCGACGCGGGCGTCTTGTCGACGGTGATGAAGTTCGACGCGTCGAACGAGCCGAAGAAGAACGCCTTCCAGCTGCTGCTGCCGGCCTGCACGGCCGCGGCGTAGAAGCCGTTGCCGTATCCCGACGAGCCAAGCCCCCACAGGTAGAGCAGTCCGGTCATCGACAGCAGTCCGGCGAGGGCGGGCCGGACCCATCGCGGGTCCGTGCGCTTCGCGACCGCGGCGGCCGGTGCCTCGCCCGCCGAGGACTCCAGCACGGCGGTCATCGCGTGAACACCCAGCCGCGCAGCAACACGAACCGCAGCGCGGTCGCGGCGAGGTTCGCGGCGACGAGAGCCAGCAGCTCGACCGGCCGCGACGGATCGGTCCACGCATTCAGGATGCCGAGCGCCGACGCGGTCAGGCCCAGCGCGAGGCCGAAGACGAGCAAGCCTTGCGCGTGCTGGCGAACTACCCCGCGGCGGCCGGTGACGCCGAACGTGATCCGCCGGTTCGCCGCGGTGTTCGCGACCGCCGTCACCAGCAGCGCGGTCGCGTTCGCCAGCTGCGCACCGGTGACGCCGCGCAGCGCGAGGTAGAGCAACAGGTAGGCCACCGTGCTGACGGCGCCGATCGAGGCGAACCGCAACAACTGGCCGCGCATGAGCCGCCCGACGCCGCGCAGGTCGCCGAGTGCCGTGGCGACGAGGTCGACCCGGCTGTCGGGATCGTCGGTCCAGTCGACCGGTACCTCGTGGATTCGCAGCCCGGCCCGCTCGGCCAGCACCAGCAGCTCGGTGTCGAAGAACCAGCCGTTGTCCTCGACCTTCGGCAGCAGTGTTCGCAACCGATCCGCTCGAACGGCCTTGAAGCCGCACTGCGCGTCGGAGAATCGCGTCCGCAGCACGGAGTGCAACAGCAGGTTGTAGGCGCGTGAGATCAGCTCGCGCTTCGGGCCACGCACGACTCGCGCGTGCCGTGACAGCCGGGTGCCGATCGCGATGTCGCTGTGCCCGGACAGCAGCGGCGCGACCAGCGGCAGCAGGGCGGCGAGGTCGGTCGAGAGGTCGACGTCCATGTAGGCGACGACCGGCGCGTCACTGTCCGTCCACGCCGCCCGCAGCGCGTGCCCGCGGCCCTTCACGTCGAGCCGCACCGCGCGGACGTCGGGCAGTGCGGCCGCCAGCGCGACGGCGCGCGGCCAGGTGCGGTCGGTGCTCGCATTGTCGGCGATCGTGATCCGGGCGCGCACCGGGAACGCATGCGTGAGGTACGCGTGCAACCGGCGGACGTTCGGCTCGAGGTCGGCCTCTTCGTTGTGGACGGGTACGACGATGTCGACGAGGACGTCGGTCGCGACGGCGGTGATCGTCATGCGAGGAGGGTGGCGGCCCGGCGTAGGAGGACGCTGAACCCTCCCTGTGAGATCGCTGGGAACGCTCAGCGGGCGGCGAGCCGCTGCCGGGCCCACTCGGCGTACACCGCGGCGCCGTCCGCGAGCAGCCGGTCGTCGAACGCCGCCTCCGGCGAGTGGTTGTACGGCGCGGTCGCGGGGTCGCGGTCGGGCAGGCAGGTGCCCAGGAACGCCATCGTGCCGGGTACCGCGTCGAGCACCCGGGAAAAGTCCTCGGAGCCGGTCAACGGGTTGGGCATCTCGACGAACCGCTCCGGGCCGTGCAGCTCGCGAACGGTGTCGCCGAACGCCGCGACCTCGTCGCCGTCGTTCACCGTCACCGGGTAGAGCTCGGACGCGACCGCGTCGACGTCGAGGCCGTGCGCGGCCGCGATGCCTTCGCACACCCGCACCGTCTCGGCCAGCACCCGCGCGTGCGACTCGACCGAGAACGACCGCACCGTCGCCTCGAACGTCGCCTCGTCGGGGATGACGTTGTGCGCCGTGCCCGCGTGGAACGCGCCGATCGTCACGACGACCGGATCGAAGACGTCGAACCGCCGGGTCACCAGCGTCTGCAACGCGGTGACCATCTCGCAGGCAGCCGGGATCGGGTCCTTGGCCCGGTGCGGCGCCGAGCCGTGGCCGCCGGCGCCGCGCACGGTCACCCGCAACACGTCGGCCGCGCTCATGATCGGGCCGCGCCGGGTCGCGAACACGCCCGCCGGCAGGAACGCCGACGTCACGTGCAAGGCGAGGGCGGCCTCGACCCGCGCGCCGCTCGCGTCGAGCACGCCGTCGTCCACCATGTGCTGTGCGCCGTCGTAACCCTCCTCGCCGGGCTGGAACATGAACACGACGTCGCCCGCGAGCTGGTCGCGATGCGCGCAGAGCAACCGGGCCGCGCCGACCAGCATCGTGGTGTGCAGGTCGTGCCCGCACGCGTGCATCGTCTCCCCGTCGGCGGCGTAGTCCAGCCCGGTGGTCTCGTGCACCGGCAGCGCGTCCATGTCGCCGCGCAGCAGCACCGCACGGCCGGGCTGAGGCTGTCGTTCGCTCGATTGGCCGCCGCGCAGCACACCGGTGATCGACGTCGACGTCGTGCCGGTGCTGATCTCCAGCGGCAGCCCCTCCAGCGCGGCCAGCACGGTCTCCTGCGTCAGCGGCAGGTCCAGCCCGATCTCGGGCCGGCGATGCAGCGTGCGGCGGAGCTGTACGAGGTCGTCCTGCAGAGCACGCGCGTCGTCGATGACGGTCATGCCGCGACGATAAGACAAGCTGTCGCCATGCGCTTCGTCGTCCTCGGCGCCGGTGCGGTTGGCGCCACGATCGGCGGCCGGCTCGCCGACGCGGGGTACGACGTCGTGTTGCTCGCCCGCGGCCGGCACGCCGAGGTCATGGCGAGCGACGGGCTGCGGCTCGCGATGCCCGACCGGGTGATCACCGCGAAGCTGCCGGTCGTCACCGACCCGGGCGAGCTGACGTACGACGGCGGCGATGCACTGCTGCTCACGACGAAGACGCAGGACACCGTCGCGGTGCTCGACGCGTTGCCGCGCCGCGACGCGCCGGTCTTCTGCATCCAGAACGGCGTCGCCAACGAGCGGATGGCCGCGCGCCGCGGATTCGACACGTACGGCGTCGTGGTGATGTTGCCGGCGGTGTACCTCGAACCCGGACATGTCGACGCGCAGGGATCGCCGTACTCCGGGTTGCTCGACGTCGGCCGCTACCCGGACGGCGTCGACGAGCGCGCGAGCATTGTCGCGAACGCGTTGTCGGCGAGTGGGTTCGTGTCGACGCCGGAGCCGCGGGTCATGCGCTGGAAGTACGCGAAACTGTTGCGAAACCTGGGAAATTCGCTCGAAGCGTTGGCCGGTCACGACGGCGATCTCGACGCCGTACGGGAGATCGACGCACGGGCCCGCGCCGAGGCGGAGCAGTGTTATCAAGCCGCCGGGATCGATTGGGTGACGGACGACGAGTGGACGTCGCGCCGCGGGATGCAGGTGCAGTGGACGCCGGTCGAGGGCCGCGACCGGATGGGCGGCTCGACGTGGCAGAGCTTGGCCCGCGGCGCGCGTGGTGTCGAGGCGGACTATCTCAACGGCGAGATCGTCCTGCTCGGCTCGCGGTACGGGATCCCGACGCCGGTCAACCGGATGCTGCAACGCGAGGTCAACGAGCTCGCGCGTCGCGACGGTCAGCCCGGGTCGAGGTCACCGACGGAGCTGCTCCGCCTCGTGTCAGGGTGAGGGCATGACCGATCGACAGGTGCCCACCCGAGAGCTCGGCAACTCCGGCCTCACTGTCTCGATGCAAGGTCTCGGGTGCATGGGGATGTCGCAGTCGTACGGCGCCGCCGACGAGGCGACCTCGCTCGCGACGATCGACCGCGCGCTCGACCTCGGCGTGTTCTTCCTCGACACCGCCGACATCTACGGCGTCGGCCACAACGAGGAGCTGGTCGGCCGGGCGATCCGCGGCCGGCGCGACCGGGTGGTGCTGGCGACGAAGTTCTCGATCGTCCGCGACGGCGACCAGACGCGGATCGACGGCCGGCCCGAGTACGTCCGGTCCGCGTGCGTCGCGTCGCTGCGCCGGCTCGACGTCGACCACATCGACCTCTACTACCAGCACCGCGTCGACCGCAACGTCCCGATCGAAGAGACGGTGGGCGCGATGGCCGAGCTGGTGGCGGCCGGCAAGGTGCGGTACCTCGGCCTGTCGGAGGCGAGCGCGGCGAGCATCGAGCGGGCCGTCGCGGTGCACCCGATCGCGGCGTTGCAGAGCGAGTGGTCGTTGTGGACCCGCGACATCGAAGGCGACGTCCTCGCCACCGCGCGGGCGCACGGGATCGGCATCGTTCCGTTCAGCCCGCTCGGCCGCGGGTTCCTCACCGGCGCGATCACGTCGCCGGCCGATTTCGGCGCCGACGACTTCCGGGCCAACAACCCGCGGTTCCAGGGCGAGAACTTCGCCCGCAACCTCGACCTCGTCCGCGCGGTCGGGGAGCTCGCCGCCGAGAACGGCTGTACGCCGGGCCAGCTCGCGCTCGCGTGGGTGCTGGCGCAGGGACCGGACGTCGTACCGATCCCGGGGACGAAGCGGCCGGCGTACCTCGAGGAGAACGCCGGCGCGTGCTGGGTGACGTTGTCGCCGGACGACCTCGACCGGCTCGACAAGGTGGCGCCGCCCGGGGTGGCCGCGGGGGAGCGGTACCCGTTCGCGCACAGCTACGGCGACAGCCCGACGACGTCCTGACCCCGTCTCCCTCCCGCCCACAGCTTCGTGATCATGGCGTTTCCGCGCACTTTCCGGCGTGATCATGGCGTTTCCGAGGGTGGAACGCCATGATCACGGACGCCGGTCGGGATGTCGGCGCGAGGTCGTAGCCTGGGGCCGTGCGGGCGGAGATCGACTGGCAGCCGTCGTTGTTCGACGGTGGCCCGCCCGTGCTCGACCCTTCGTACACCGGGATCCGCCGCATCGTCCTCGACGAGCGGTCGTGGGTCGACTACTGCCCCAACTGGCTCAACGGGTCGGACGAGGTGTTCGAGCTGCTGGCGGGCGAGGCGCGCTGGCAGCAGCGGACGGTCCGGATGTACGACCACGCGGTGCTCGAACCGCGGCTGACGGCGGGGTGGTCGGCCGACGCCGAGTCGACCGACGCGCCGCCGATCCTCACCGACATGGCCGGCGCGCTGAGCGAGCGCTACGGCGTCGGCTTCGACCGGATCTGGGTCAACCTCTATCGCGGCGGCGGCGACAGCGTGGCGTGGCACGGCGACCGCAACCGGCTAGTGATGACGAGGCCGCTGGTCGCGACCGTGTCCCTCGGCGCCCGGCGGCGGTTCCTGCTCCGGCCCCGCGGCACGTCTCGCGCGCTGTACCGGCTGGAGCCCGGGCACGGCGACCTGGTCGTGATGGGCGGCGAGTGCCAGGCCGAGTGGGAGCACACGGTGCCGAAGACCGCCAAGCGGGTCGGCGCCCGGATGTCGGTGACGATCCGCCACTCGCAACCCGCGCCCGGCGAACAGTGGCTCCGGTAGCCCTTTCTATGGCGCGGGGTGCCCGGTAATCGGATATGGCGCGCGGCTGCAGCTTTCAGCAAGGGACTCAACCAACTGTCAGCCTCGCCCAGCTTTGGGCGTGGCGCCAGCAGCCTCAAGGATTTCTGCATAGGTCATAACTTGTTCCTCGGCCGTGACGCTGACCCTTGCGCTGAGACCAAACGGCGGAGCGGAACTGCTGTAGACGGTGATCTGCAGATGGAGCACGGCGTCGTCGCTGGCGATCCAGCCGAATCTTGGTCCCCAGCTGACAGTGCGATCAACCTGAACTACCGGCACGTCCTGCTCAATGCGCCACGATCGGCCGGGCACTGGTTCGGTCCCCTGGTAGCTCGCCCCCCAGTCGATCATGTAGGCGGACGACGACGACGACGTGGGCACCTTGAGGTCCCCGGTGAAAAGCGCAGTCCCGTCAACTTCGGTAGTCAAACTCAGATCCAGGTGCAGGTCGCGCACGGCGACGTCGCCTGTGTTCTTCAGCGCGAGACGGAACCGGGCGGCCGCTGCGCTCTGCTGGTACCACCTGACGAGCTTCCGGTAATACGCGCGATCAAGCTCGGTGCCGAGCGTCTGACCGATGGTGATGCCTGCGATTTTGTTGACGGTGATGGAGTCCGGTTCGTAGTCCGGGATCTTGTCTTCGTCCGAGCAGATAACGCGGGAGACGATGATGTCCGCGTTGGCAGGAATCACGTCCTCGATCGTGTGGCGAGTCACGAGCAGATCGAGCTTCGGTGCCGACGACGCTGATGCCGTAGGTGTTTGTGTCGTCTGCTCGATCACATCCCGAACAGCTGCAGCTAGTTGTCGCGAGACCTTGTCCTTGAACTCCTCAAGCGAGGTATAGGACTCAACTAAGCCGCGAGGGTATACGCGCTTCTTGAACGCGGAGAGCCTGCCGTATTGCTTGAGGTCGAGTGCCTCCGGGTCGACTGGCACACGCGAAAAGTAAAGGAGGACGGGTTTGTTTTCCTCACCGATGCGATCTATCTCCTCGACAGTTCCGCTTTCAGCGACCTCCGTTCTCGTTCCGAGCCGCGTCCAGAAGATCCCGACCGCAAGGTCTGCATGCGTAACGATTTGCTCGTCGATAGCGGTCTGCGGAGGCGTGCCGTAGACCGGGTATGTGTCAGTCTCCCACCTGAGCGGCATAAGTACCACGTTGCGTTCGCGTGCATAGACTGCGTTCCACTCGTGGATCACCTGGGCCATCAGGTCGCGTTCGGCGGCTACGTCGCCGGGCGATGCGATGAGCACTTGAAGCACGCGGGCATCGAAGGGCACGGCTGAATCATCTCACCGCCACCAGGGTGCCGCCGTTCGGCTACTCAGGCTCGGTAGATCGACCCAGACGGCGTAGTGGGTTGTGCCGCCCGACCTGGCCTAGAGGGCCATCCGGGACGAAAACCACCAACGGCGGTCCCTTGCGCCACCGCGAGGGAGTAGGTGGTGTTGCACCGACCGTTGGCCCGGCTTAGGTCAGCCGTACGGTTTGGGCGTGCATCCCACGGGGCTCGGCTGCCTGGCCCTCGGCGTCGCGTGCTGCGAGAACGCGAACCCATGTCTCGCCCGCGTGTACGTGAGCCTCGCCACCGAGAAGCGTGTCATTAGTCAGAGAAAGCAGGACCTCAGAGTGTTTGTGAGCTCTAAGCCTGTCGTATCTGGTCAGCCAAGTCATGCCAGGCCGAGTGGGGCACACCGTGCCGAAGACCGCCAAACGGGTCGGCGCCCGGATGTCAGTGACGATCCGGCACTCCCAGCCCGCCCCAGGCGGGCGATTCCTCGCTGCTGTTTGAAACCGGCCAGCGGGTACGAAATCGGGCCAACCTAGGTTGACCCAGCCCGAAAACATCCTGAAACATTGTGTTTGGCGGCCGACCGGCCAGCCGCAATCTATTTGGGAGAAGTCACGTGAAGACTGCTACGAAATTTGGGACTGTGCTCGTGAGCACGATGGCGATGGCTGGTGGCCTCACCATCGTCGCCTCACCGGCCATGGCGAATATCGCGTGTACGCCGACGATCTTTGTCGGGGCCGACTCCGTCATCGCATGCGCTGATGCCGGCACGTACGACGCGGACCCGAGCTCGGCCGGCGAAGGCGTTCACGCGGCAGCATCCGTCGAGGTCGTTGCCAGCGGCACCACGATCATCTGCACCGGCTACTGGGGAGCCGGCTACAACCTTCCGCTGAGCCCCGACGTCCAGCTCGGCGTAGGCGCTACCACCCCACCCTGCGGGTAAAGCGCAGCCTGGCGAGGGACGCGCGCGACATTGGCTAGTTGGCGGGCCGGTCAGAGTGGTTCCGGCCCGTCAACTAGCCGATCCTCGGCTCCGCGGCGACCCTTCCGTCATGCCGAGCGGCCGGCGAGCCATTCGAAGTTCTCCATCAGTCGCGGCTCGCCGTGCTCCTTGCGCATGGCCTTGCAGAGCTTCTCCGACCTCCGCCAGGCCCCGGCGACCGAGAACAGGTCGTGCACCAGCGCCTCGTTGAGGATGCCCTGGCGGACGAACGTCCCGAGCGTCTCGCACGAGCGCAGGAACGCCTGAATCTGGCGGTACTCCGTCGATTCGATTGGGTACTTGCGCAGCAGCTGGCTGCGCGTTGGCGGCGTCTCGAACGTGTCGTGCAGCAGATGCCAGCCGTCGTCCGCGCCGGTCACCGCGTTGACCTGCGCGAGCTGGAGGATGATCTGCGCGTCCGTGGCCGAGGGCGGGGTCGTCACGATGCGAAGGTCGTCGACCGGTTGCATTACGTGCGTGTCGTGAGTCATGGGTGTCTGCCTACTCCTGTGGGCAGCCGCCGACAAGGCCTGCGCGCGGATCTATAGCCTGCCGAACGTGACGAACGACGACGGCGAGGTCTATCGGCAGTACCGGTTCACGCTGCCTCAGGGCGCGACCGATCTGCTCGTCGTACGGCACGGGGAGTCGGCGGCCGCCCGCCCGGATCAGCCGGCGCCGCTCGTCGACGGCCACAGCGACCCGGAGCTCGCGCCGGAGGGCCGGGAGCAGGCCGAGCGGCTCGCCGACCGGCTCGCGCACGAGCACATCGACGCGATCTACGTGACGACCCTGCGTCGTACGGCGGAAACCGCCGCGCCGCTCGCCGCGCGTCTCGGTCTCACCCCGATCGTCGAGCCGGATCTGCGCGAGGTGTTCCTCGGCGAGTGGGAGGGGCTGGCCTTCCGGAAGTACGTCAGCGAGCGGCACCCGACCGCGATCCGGATGTTCCTCGAACAACGATGGGACGTCATCCCGGGAGCCGAGAGCAACGAGTCGTTCGCCGGCCGGGTCCAGGCGGGGTTCGAGCGGATCGTCGCCGCGCACCAAGGCCAGCGGGTGGTCGTCGTCGTGCACGGCGGCGTTATCGGCCAGATCCTGAGCCTCGCGACCGGCGCGGCACTGTTCGGCTTCGTCGGGGCCGACAACGCGTCGATCTCGCAGATCGTCGCTATGCCCAAACCGCTGGTAATGCGACGATTCAACGACACCGCGCACCTCGACCCGATCTTCTCGATCGCGGCCGAGCCGCTGACCTGACAGGAGTCCCATGCGCAACCGGACGGAATGGCTGTGGATCGGCGTGGGGCTGTTGCTCGTGAGCCTGTTCGCGGTGTTGATGCAGTCCGCAAACCACGTCGAGGACGGCAGCCGGACCGCCTTCGTCCTGGAGGGCTGGGTCGAGCGGACGGGTTTCTGGCTCGGCCTCGTCTTCATCGCCGGGCACGTCCTCGACAACATCTACGGGTCGCGGCGATAAGAGGGATCTGAAGTCGCCCGATTCGTCCCTGGTAACCGGGCGGCCACGGTGCCACGATCGGCCTTGTCGGCCGGACACGTCCGGTGCCCGGCCTGAACCGGGGTGGGTGGTCACATGGCGCAGGCGCTCGTGAGCAACATCGAACGCGACGGCGAGATCCGCACGTTCAAAGGGCACGGCTCGGCGGCGATCGGCAACGCCGGCGGCGCGACGTTCCTGCGCGGCACGTTCGAGCCCGGGTGGCGCTGGTCAACCGACGTCGCCCCGATCGCGGGTACGACGTCGTGCCAGACGCGGCACCTCGGCTACGTCATCTCGGGTCGGATGACCGTGCACAACGACGACGGCACCGAGTGCGACCTCGGTCCCGGCGACATCTTCGACCTGCCGGCCGGGCACGACGCGTGGGTGGTCGGCAACGAGCCGTGCGTGATGGTCGACATCTCGCCGGACGCCACCAACTACGCGAAGGGCGCGGCCGCGGCGAAGCCGCAGGACGACAAGTACCAGACGTTGGTACGCCGCGGGTACGAGGCGTTCAACACCGGCGACGTGGCGACGTTGTCGACGCTGCTCGCGAAGGATGTCGTGCACAGCGTTCCGGGCCGCAACCAGCTCGCCGGCGACCACAAGGGCCTCGACGCCGTGCTCGCGATGTACGGGCAGATCGGTGAGCTCACCGGCGGCACCGCCCACGCCAGCCTGATCGACGTGCACAGCGACGGGCACGGGCATTGTGTCGCGATCCATGTCCTGACCGCGACGCGCAACGGCGTGACCCGCGCCAGCCGCGGCACGATCGTGTTCACCTTCCTCGGTGACAAGGTGACCGAGCTGCACGAGATGCGGTCGGACATCGCGGGAGATGACGCCTTCATGGGCTGAGGTCCACCGATAGATCGCCGGCATCGGGCAGAGCGATAACGTCGCGGGGTGCCTGACCTCGACTTCCCGGTGCCGGCGGGAACGCTGCGCGGCTACGTCGCCGTACCGTCCGGTCCGGACGCGGGGTCCGGGCCGTGGCCGGGCGTCGTCGTCGTACACGAGATCTTCGGGCTGACCCACGACATCCGCGCGCAGGCGGATCGGTTCGCCGCGCAGGGATACGTCGCGCTCGCGCCGGATCTGTTCGCGTGGGGATCGACCCCGAAGTGCCTGATGGCGACGCTCAAGGCGTCGGCCACCGGGCACGGCCGCGCGCTCGACGAGCTCGACGCGGCGCGCGACTACCTCGCGGCTCGTGACGACTGCACTGGGCAGGTCGGCATCGCCGGATTCTGCCTCGGCGGCGGCCTCGCGATGTTGTTGGCCCCCAAGGGTTTCCGGGTGGCCGCGGTCAACTACGGTCACCTGCCGCGGTCACCCAAGACCGCGCTGGCCGGCGCCTGCCCGATCGTCGGCTCGTACGGCGGTCGCGACCTGCAACTGCGCGGCGCCGCCGCGAAGCTCGACGGGTTGCTGACCGAGCTCGGAGTCGAGCACGACGTCAAGGAATACCGCGCGGCGACGCACGGCTTCCTGTTCCCGCACACCGGCAAGACGAAGTGGACCGAGCCCTGGCTGGTCCGGTACGACGCGGACGCGGCGGCCGATGCGTGGACGCGCATCTTCGCTTTCTTCGACACGCATCTCAAGGAGGAGGCGTCATGAGCGACGTCGAGGTCCAGGAACACATCGCGGCCACGCCGGCGGCGCTCTACGAGATGGTGAGCGACCTGCCGCGAATGGGTGAGTGGAGCCCGGAGAACACCGGCGGCCGGTGGTCGCGCGGCGGCCGGCCGATGGTGGGCGCGACGTTCCGCGGCACCAACCGCGCCGGCTGGCGGTGGTGGCGCACCGTCGTCACGGTGACCGCTGCGGATCCGGGCCGCCGGTTCGCATTCGACGTGCACTGGGCGGCGGTCCCGATCAGCCACTGGGAGTACACGTTCGCCGACGCCGACGGCGGTTGCCTGGTGACGGAGTCGTGGACCGACCGGCGGCCGGGCTGGATGCGCGCCGCCTCCGTGCCGGTGATGGGGGTCTCCGACCGCGGTGCGCACAACCGGGCCAACATGGAAAAGACGTTGCAGGCGTTGAAGAAATCCGCCGAGGCTGGCGTCTCAGCGTGAACGCCGCCGACCTGTTGCGCAACCGGGTAACCGCGATCGCGGGCGCGAGCCGCGACCTGCGGGCCGCGACCGCGGCGCTGGACTGGACCCGGCCGTTGCAGCCGGGTACGTCGCCGTTGGGCCTCACCTTCTGGCATCTGCCGCGGACGTTCGACTGGCTGGTGAACACCTGCATCCGCGACATGGCGGAGGTCGCCGACGGTCCGGCGTACGGCGACCTGCCCGACCCGGATCGGTTCGGGTTCGGCACCGCGTTGTCCGCCGACGACGTCGCGGCGGTGGCCGCGGGCGTCGACCGGGACCAGCTGGAGACCTACGCCGCCGCGGTGCACGCGCAGGTCGACGAGTTCCTCGCGTCGCTGTCCGACGACGACCTCGACCGGGTGGTCGTCGAGTTCCCGGACCGGCAGCGGCGGCGGCCGGCGTACTCGACACCGGGAGCGCTCGGCGAGGTCGCGCACCTCAACGCGCTGCCGCTCGGCGTGCTGTTCGCCCGGCCGGGGCTGGCGCACCAGATGATGCATCTGGGCGAGCTCGACCTGCTCAAGCAGCTCGCTTAGACGTCGACGTCGACGTCGACGACGACCGGCGCGTGGTCGCTGGGGCCTTTGCCCTTGCGCGCGTCGCGGTCGATGTAGGCGTCCTTGACCGCGTCGGCGACCTTCGACGTCGCGTAGAAGAGGTCGATGCGCATGCCCATGTTCTTGTGGAACATGCCGGCTCGGTAATCCCAGTAGGTGAACGGTGTGTCGTGCTTCATCGGCCGCGGCACCACGTCGTGCAGGCCGAGGCCGCGGAGCTCGGCGAGCGCGTCGCGCTCGGCCGGGGTGACGTGCGTCGAGCCGACGAATGCGGCCGCGTCCCACACGTCGTCGTCGGTCGGCGCGATGTTGAAGTCGCCCGTGACGACGAAGGCGTCGTACGTCTTCAGCTCGTCGGCGAGCGCGGTCTTGAGCGCCGCGAGCCATTCCAGCTTGTACGGGTAGTGCGGGCTGTCGAGCGACCGGCCGTTGGGCACGTAGACCGACCACACGCGGATGCCGCCGCAGGTCGCGCCGACGGCGCGCGACTCGACCATCGGCGGCGCGCCGATCAGCGCGGGATCGTCCTCGTCGGGCGGCGGCGCGTACGGCGGCTGCCCCGGGAAGCCGAGACTGACGTGGTCGAGACCGACCCGGGAGAGGATCGCGACGCCATTCCATCGGCCGTCGCCGTTGGTCGCGATCTCGTAGCCGAGCGCCTCCGCGCCCTCGCCGGGAAACGCGTCGCCGGCGCACTTCGTCTCCTGCAGGCAGAGCACGTCGGGGGCGGCGAGCTCGAGCCATTCGTTGAGCCGGGGTAGCCGGGCGCCGACGGAGTTGACGTTCCAGGTCGCGATCCGCACGCGGTCAACTCTAGGGTCGGAGGCGATGGTCTCCGACGCCGATCTGATCGCGCTGCCGAAGGCGCACCTGCACCTGCACCTCACGGGTGGCATGCGCCGCGAGACGTTGCACGACCTGGCCGCGCGGTCGGGCGTCCAGCTGCCGGAGCGCCTCGTCGACGACGTTCCCGACGACTGGCACGTCATCGGGTGGGCGCGGTTCCAGCGGCTGTACGACGTCGCGCGCGGCGTGCTGCGGTCGCCGGCGGACATCGACCGGCTGCTGCGGGAGCGGGCCGAGGACGAGCGCGCGGCCGGGTCGCGGTGGCTGGAGATCCAGGTGACGCCGTCGGGCTACGTGCCGCGGCTCGGTGATCTCGTCACCGCGACGGAGGCGTTCTGCGCGGCCGCTCTCGCTGCCGAGGTGGCGACCGGAGTCGGAGTGCGGCTGGTGATCGCGGCCAACCGGACCCGGCCGCCGTGGGAGGCGGAGACGCTGGCCCGGCTCGCCGTACGGCTGGCTGCCGCGGGCGCGCCGATCGTCGGCTTCGGGCTGTCCAACGACGAGCGCGTCGGGCGGCCGGTGGAGTTCGCGAAGGCGTTCCGGCTGGCGCGTGCCGGCGGGCTGGTCGCGGTGCCGCATGCGGGGGAGTTGCTCGGACCTCGGGCCGTGGCGGACACCGTGCGGGAGCTGGCGCCGCGCCGGCTCGGGCACGGCGTGCGGGCCTCGGAGGATCCCGCGGTGTTGGAGCTGCTCGCGTCGCAGGGGATCGCGTGCGAGGTGTGCCCGGCGTCGAACGTCGCGCTCGGAGTGTTCGCGGATCACGCCGCGGTGCCGTTGCGCGCGCTGGAGTCGGCGGGGGTGCCCGTCGTACTCGGTGCCGACGATCCGCTGCTGTTCGGTGCCGGGTTGGTGGAGCAGTACGCCGCCGCGCGGGACGTGCATGGCTATGACCGCGACGACCTCGCCCGGCTCGCGGCGGCGTCGGTCCGGCACGCGGCGATGCCCGCGGATCTGGCCGCCGAGATGCTCGCCGACATCGAGCACTGGCGCCTCGGAACGATTTCCGCGCGGGCGTGATGTGACGTTTGCGGCATTGGCGACGTCCCTGATGATGTGACCGTCAATCGCAGCCGATCGGGGTGGGGGACGGCGTCATCGTCATGAGTCAGTCGCCCGCCGAATTGCTGAAGATGCTCGGTGATCGCCGGGTGCTCGCCGTGCACCCCTACGACGTCCAGTTCGCGGTCGAGGGTTTGAGCTGACGGGGCAATCGCGCTCTGGTTCGCCTAGAGGCGAACAGGCGCGCGATTGCTGGGAACCCGTACGCTGGATAAACGTGCCCTTCCGCAACGACCTTCGCAATGTCGCGATCATCGCCCACGTCGACCACGGCAAGACCACGCTCGTCGACGCGATGCTGTGGCAGTCCGGCGCGTTCACGACGCATCAGGCCGAAGAGGGCAGCGTCAAGGAGCGCGTCCTCGACTCGATGGATCTCGAGCGGGAAAAGGGCATCACGATCCTCGCGAAGAACACCGCCGTGCGTTACCAGCAGACGACCATCAACATCGTCGACACCCCCGGCCACGCCGACTTCGGCGGCGAGGTGGAGCGCGGTCTCGAGATGGTCGACGGCGTACTCCTGCTCGTCGACGCCTCCGAAGGCCCACTTCCGCAGACGCGGTTCGTGCTCCGGAAAGCCCTGCAGAAGCGGCTCCCCGTCGTCCTCGTCGTCAACAAGGTCGACCGGTCCGACGCGCGCATCGCCGAGGTCGTCGACGAGACCTACGAGCTGTTCCTCGACCTCGACGCCGACGAGCACCAGATCGAGTTCCCGATCCTGTACGCCTCCGCCAAAGCCGGCCGCGCCAGCCTCGAACGACCCAAAGACGGCACGATGCCCGACAGCGAGACCCTCCAGCCGCTGTTCGAGACGCTCATCGACACCGTCAGGGCGCCGGAGTACGACGACACCGCGCCGCTGCAGGCGCACGTCACCAACCTCGACGCCAGCCCCTACCTCGGGCGGCTCGCGCTCTGCCGGGTGCACAACGGCACGATGCGCAAGGGCCAGCAGGTCGCCTGGTGCAAGACCGACGGCACCATCGAACGGGTCAAGCTGACCGAGCTGCTCGGCACGAACGCCCTCGAACGCGTCCCGATCGACGAAGCCGGCCCGGGCGACATCGTCGCGATCGCCGGCATCCCGGAGATCACGATCGGCGAGACGATCGCCGACCCCGAGGATCCACGGCCGCTGCCGGTCATCACCGTCGACGAGCCGAGCCTGTCGATGACGATCGGCATCAACACCAGCCCGCTCGCGGGCGAGTCCGGCAAGAAGCTCACCGCGCGGCTCGTCAAGTCGCGGCTCGACCAGGAGCTCGTCGGCAACGTCAGCATCCGCGTGCTGCCGACCGAACGGCCGGACACCTGGGAGGTCCAGGGCCGCGGCGAGCTGCAGCTCGCGATCCTCGTCGAGATCATGCGCCGCGAAGGCTTCGAACTGACCGTCGGCAAGCCCCAGGTCGTCACCCGCACCGTCGACGGCAAGCTGCACGAGCCGATGGAGCGGCTGACCGTCGACATCCCCGAGGACTACCTCGGCGTCGTCACCCAGCTGATGGCCCTGCGCAAGGGCCGGATGGAACAGATGGTCAACCACGGCACCGGCTGGATCCGGATGGAATACCTCGTGCCGGCCCGCGGCCTGATCGGCTTCCGCACCGAGTTCCTGACCGAGACCCGCGGCACCGGCCTGCTGCACCACGTCTTCGACCGCTACGAGCCCTGGCACGGCGAGCTGCGCACCCGGCCGACCGGCTCGCTCGTCGCCGACCGCCGCGGCGCGGTCACGTCGTACGCGCTGTTCAGCCTGCAGGAGCGCGGCACGATGTTCGTCGGCCCGGGCATCGAGGTCTACGAAGGCATGATCGTGGGCGAAAACTCCCGATCCGACGACATGGACGTCAACCCGACGAAAGAGAAGAAACTCACCAACGTCCGGTCCTCCACGGCGGACGAGCTCGTCCGGCTGATCCCGCACCGGCAGCTGTCGCTCGAGCAGGCTCTCGAGTTCTGCCGCGAGGACGAGTGCGTCGAGGTGACACCCGCGACGGTCCGCATCCGCAAGGTCGAGCTGGACGCCGCGACCCGCTACCGGTCCGCGAAGCGCCGTACGCAGGAGTAACAAGCCCGCGTAACGAAGCCGCCGTTCGTTCGTTGACCAAGTGACAACCCCCGTCTCGAAGGTTGGTTTCATGCGCACTCGTCGTACGACGCTCGCCCTGATCGGCGCCGTTGGAACCCTTGCCGCCGCAACGCCCGTCGTGGCTCATGCCACGTCCGGCGGGTCGACCGCTCCGAAGTTCAGCAAGGCCATCGAGCTCAAGGGATTCGGCGGCGGCGAGCCGTCGCTCGCCCTCGACCCGAGCAACAGCAAGAACGTCTACGTCACCGCGCCGCAGGGGATCCCGACCGGCGCCAACGTCGTGTTCGGCAGCTCCACCACGAGCGGCGTCGGCTTCTGGGCCAGCCACGACGGCGGAAAGTCGTTCCCGATCGCGCAGAACCTCGGTTCGGCGTTCGGCGGCGGCGACTCCGACGTCGAGGTCGGCACCGACGGCACCGTCTACGTCGCGGACCTCGAAGCGGCCGGCGCGGCCATCTGCACCAGCAGCGACCACGGCCGGACGTTCACCTCCGGCAACGCGGCCAAGGCTGCCGACAACTGCCAGAACGTCACGAGCAACCAGCAGGGCCCGGAGAACGACCGGCAGTGGCTGAACGTCGGCCGTGGCCAGACCGACGCCGTCTACCTGACCTACCACGACTTCTCCGGCGGCTTCCCGATCATGGAGCGCTCGGACGACCACGGTGCGAACTTCCACCCCTGCGGCTCGATCATCGACCCGCAGAGCGAGGCCGGCCGGCAGTACTCGCCGTCCAACGGCACCCTCGTCGCGAAGCCGGCGATCGACCCGACCGGCCGGATGTTCGTCGAGGTGACGATGCCGCCGCTGCAGTCGCCGCCGGTGGGCGCCGTCCTCAACAGCCTCTACGTCGCGGTCGCCGACCACGGTTGCCCCGACGGCACGGTCTTCAAGAACTACAAGGTCTACTCCGACCCGGGCGCCGACCTCGGCAAGATCTTCAACAGCGTGACCGTCGACCGGGCCGGCAACGTCTACGTCATCTCCGCCGGCAAGACCAAGGCCGGTCAGTCGACGACCAACGTGTGGCTGTTCGTGTCGCACGACCATGGCGTCCACTGGGCCGCGCCGGTCCGCGTCAACACCCCGAACCTGCGCGCGAACGTCATGCCCGCGGTCGTCGGTGGCCTGCGCGGCAACGAGGTCGCGGTCGGCTGGTTCGGCACCAGCGACAGCGGTGACCCGAACTACCTCAAGAGCCAGTGGCGCTACTACGTCGCGACGTCGTTCGACGGCGGCAAGCACTTCAGCCAGACGACGGTGACGCCGTCGCCGATCCACTACGGCGACATCTGCACCCAGGGTCTGTTCTGCAGCGTCAACGACCTGACCGGGACCGCGGCGTCCAACCGCAACCTCGCCGACTTCGACGAGATGGTGGTCGACCCGCACACCGGCGAGCTGATCGTCGCGTTCCCCGGTGACCCGTACAACCGCCCCGACCTGCCGAACGGCCCGAACAACTACAGCTCGTCGGCGTACGTCGTCCGTCAGGTGGGTGGCAAGCCGCTGCGCTAGCCCTCGTACGACGCAAGCGAGACGGGTCCCCGCGGCGGGGTGGCGCTGCGGGGACCCGTCGCTGTGCGGTTCACCCGGGCGGCGCTCAGCCCGCTGCTCGGCCAGTCCTGAGCGATCCGGTCAGTGCGAGAAGCGGGTACGGCGCCGGCGCAGCGACAGGCCGGCGACGATCAGCACCAAGCCGCCGACGGCGGGCGCGATCGTCGCGCCGGTCGCGGCCAGCTTCTTCCCGCCGACCGCCGTACCGCCCGGACGCGGATGGAACACGTGCGGCTGCGCGACCGGCAGCTCGGAC
>Ga0070659_100000217_pt1 | contig 44346 bp, 42 predicted proteins | sample KBSC23metaG_FD_64666 | JGI IMG/M metagenome (GOLD analysis project Ga0070659, IMG submission 64666) | Corn rhizosphere microbial communities from Kellogg Biological Station, Michigan, USA - KBS C2-3 metaG | ecosystem: Host-associated > Plants > Roots > Rhizosphere > Soil ... | reverse complement strand
CCGCCCTTGAGCGACGGACAGGACGACGTAGCGACAGGCGCGAGCAGCGTGCCCAGGACAGCGCCTTGCGCCGTGCCGCTGCTGGCGGTGGTGCTGACTGCCGTCGCCAACTCGGCCAGCGTGGTGTTGGCTGCGGTGATGGCCTTCTGCAGCGTATCGAGAACGCCGTCGTAGCTGTTACCGCCGCTGCCGATAGAAATCGTACCGGCAGTGATGTCGGTGATCTTCGAGACATCAAGGCCCGCTGCCTTCAACGCCGCGAGGACGGCCGTATTCGCCGCTGCTACCGCATCGGCGGAAATGGCCGTGCTGCCGCTGAAGCTGGAAACAAACTTGGCCGGATCACCGGCGGCCAGTTGGGCGACCACAAGTTCCGTCAACGGCGTGATCTGGGCGACCGCAGCGCTGCTGGAAGTACCCGTGCCGGCCACCAACGAATGCAACACGGTGGTGCCGTCACTGCTGGTGGCGGTCAGTACGCAGGGCAGGCCGCCGCCGGTGATCTTGATCGTATAGGTGCCGTCGGTGGCAGTCGTTGCGGTGCCGGAAGCCGACCCGCAGGTCGCATTGATCGTGGCGCTGGGCATGGCCGCGCCAGTAGCGGCCGTGCCCTTCACGACTTGCGCGGCGAGGCTGTCAACCCCGGACGTCGGATCACTGCCGCCGCCGCAAGCGGACAAGACAAGCGCCGCAGCGCCGATTGCGATTGCTGTGCGTTTCATTTTCCCTCCCTCAAGGGTGTTCTGAGGTTGCAGACCACTGCACCTCGGTTCCGGCGTATTGGATAGGAGAAAAAATGCCGACGAATCACCCGAACGGGTGAAAACCCAACAGCCAAGATGCCGCAACATGACAAGCCGCACGAGATTGCTCCTGCGGAACTGGCGACCTGCTGTCCGGTTTGAGCAAGAAGACGCGTGCATGGCATGATCTTGCGAACATTCCCCAGCGATGCGCCCCCTTTCGTAAAAGCACTCACATGGATTCCATGGACGACGGCCTCGACTCTCATGCTGCGGCGCTATCGAAGCTGATCGGCTTGATTTACGACACCGCAGGGGATCAAGCGCTCTGGCCGCAGCTGTTGGAAAACATGGCCAGTTACGTGTCCGCGCTTGAGGCTGAGACCGTGTTGCCTTTTGACACGCGAGATGCGGAACGCATGGTGGCCAACTGGTTTGACAGCCCCGGTCAACTGGCCCCGCTGCAGGACACCAGTGCGCAGCGTGGTGTCTTCGTACACCTGGCGCCCCACTTCGTCCGTGCCTTTGAATTGCAACGGCAATTTGCCGAGTCGGACGAACATCGGCGGCTGCTCGAGGCGGCGCTCGACCAACTGCCGCTGGGCATTGCCGTCATCGGCGCATCCGGGGCGATCGTGAGCATCAATAGCACGCTGCTTGTGATGCTGCGCGAACACGCTTGCCTGGCGATCTCCGCGGGCCGTCTCGTGTCGCGGCCACAGAGGGCGTTAGCGGATGCCTTGCAGCAGGTCATGGCCGAGCCGGGCGGGGACGTGCCGCTTCGACTCGACGGTGCCAATGGCGGCCTGTGCATTTGGGTGAGCCGGCTCATGGGTGATGGGCAGACGGCCGAAGAGGCCCGGCTGGCGGTTTGGGTCGCGAGCTCCAATGCGAGGTCACTCGCAGAATCAGGCTTGCGCAAAATGTTTGGAACAACGCCAGCCGAAACGCGGCTGATTCAACAACTCATCACCGGTCGTGCGTTGGATGAAGCAGCGCAAAACCTGAACATCAGCATCAATACCGCCAAGACGCAATTGAAGTCGGTTTTTGAGAAAGTCGGCGTCAAAAGGCAGAGCGAACTTGTGCACGCCATTTATGCAACACCGCTGTGGCTGAAGGTTGACGGTACCGCCCCTTCATCTGCGCGTCTGCATGAGCCGGCTGTACCAAGCGATCCGATGGGGATCCGGACCCGCGACTCCCAACTCACGCTACCGGATGGACGTCGACTGGTTTGGTCGGACACCGGGGATCCCGATGGCTTGCCAGTCATCCTCATGCATGCCATCGCGGGCTCGCGCCACCTGCGCCACCCGGATGACCGCATCTTGGATGAATACGGGATGCGTCTCATCATTCCTGAGCGGCCGGGTATTGGGGATTCCGACCCCTTGCCCGGTCGGCGCGTGCGGGATTGGCCGAAAGATGTCGCCGCTCTTGCCGATCATCTGGGTCTGCAACGGTTCGTGGTGCTTGGCTATTCCGGCGCCGGGACGCCCTACGCGCTTGCGACCGCGCAGTGCCTGCCTGATCGGGTGTGCGGCCTCTTCCTTGTGGGGGCGGCTCCGCCGATCGAGCACTTCAAGGATCTCAAGATGTTCTCCGACCAGTCCCGCATGCCGATGCTGGTCGCGCGATATTCCCCCAACCTCCTGCCCCCGCTGTTGCGGGTGGGGGTGCGAGGCATCAAAAAGAACGTCTATCGGTATATCGAGCAGGCGATGTTGCATGTGCCCGAATCAGATCGACGCATATTCGACGACCCCGTCATGCGCGAGAACTACGCGCGCGGTCTATTGGCTAGCGTGAAGCATGGCGAGCAGTATCTCGTCACGGAAGCCTTGTTGGTGACGCATGGATGGAGCGCGGACGACTTGGCGTTTTCGGTGCCGGTCGAGTTCTTTCACGGGGATTTGGATTCGCACGTCGCGCTGGACGGCGCCCGGAAACTTGTCGAGCGAGTTCCTGGCGCTCGACTGCACGTTATCCAGGGTGTGCTGGGCACTTCCTGATTTATTCGCACTGGCGGGACATTCTGCAAGCGATCCGTCGGGCGTGCACAGTGAAATAGCGTTCAGCGCCTTCCCCGAAGTTGTCGATGCATGGAACGATTTCCACTGCTGGTGTTGGTATCGCCGCGATGGCCATTCGCCGGCTGTGGGTGCGATCAGCTTGACGTCTTATCTCGTTGTTCGTCTGTAAGACCCGTCAGGCCGTCCTGACGGGTTTTGCCAACATGCAATGGCGTGAATAGTAAGCCGTGGGCTTACCACCCCCAACGCACCCCCGCCTTGCCGTTCACCCCATGCAGGCGGCGATCAGCGCTGACTTGGTACCCCAGGCTGGCATAAAACACACCGTTCTTGGCCACCTGCGCGGTCAGCCCGCCGGTCAGCTCCAGCGTCGTGCTCGGCAGTTCTGACGTGAACGGCACAAAGCCACCGTCCGGCGACGACATCTGCGTGCCGGTCTGGCCGCGGAACTCGTGCCACACATTGGCGCGCACCCACGCGGTGTGCTGACGTTCCGCCGATTCGCCCCAGGTCTTGCTCAGGCGCACGCCCAACCGACCCAGCATCGAATTCACCGAGTTGAATCGCACATCGGCCGCACCATCGTTCGCGTTGGCAAACGCGGCACGCTGATACACGAGCTGCGCTTGCGGTTCGACACGCCATTGCGGCGACAACGCGATCGGATACCCCGTCTCAAGCGACGCGGCATAACCCAGCGCGTGCGTCTTCAAGCCGTTCACGCCATGCGGCGAGGCATCGGCGTCGTAGCGGGTGCCCTGCACGACCCCATCCAGATACCAGCCCGACGGGCCGAAGTGCGTCCAATACAGGCCAACCGTGTTGGCGTTGACGGTGTCGCGGCCGGCGTCCGCGCCATCGGCGTGCGTCACGTCTGCTGCGATGCGGCCGGTGGCGAAGTAGCCGCCGGCATGGTCGTGGCTGCCGTCTTCGCGCTGACGTTGGTAGACATCCGCCCCGACCTGTACGCCGCCAAAGTCATAGCTGAACGCCGGGCCCTGGTTGCCGTAGACGCCATTGCCATCCGACATGCGGCTGCCCTTCTGCGCGATGACGCGCGCCCAGCCGGTGCGCAGCACGGGGGACGTGCCTGCCGGTGCTGTCGCCTGCGTGCTCTCCTCACCCACACGTTCGTGCAGCGTATCGAGCAGCGCGCGGCCGTACAGCAGCGTCAACGACGGAATGGCGGTGTAGAGCGAGACTTCCGGGCGCAACGCTGCCTGCGTTGTGCCCGTGCCCGTGCCTGTGGTGCCGCCGCCGGTGGTCGGGCTGGAAACCTGCTGGGTGCGCAGATACCAGCTGTCTGTGCTGGCCGTGCCGCCGCGTTGCAGCGTGTATTCATACGGGCCGGCAACGACGCGGTTGGCCAGTGCGAAGGCGTTGGCTTGCGTCGTGGCGCCATTGATAGCGCTGACGACTTCGATGCCATCGCCCGTGGTTTTCGCCCCGGCGCCGCCGGCGTTGGTGACGCGCACCGACGTATTGCCGCTGGCGGTGCCACCCGAGATGACGAGCTTGTCGGTCGGCGAGTTGTCGGTGCCCAGCTTGGTGTTGATGGCCAGCACACCGCCGTTGCCGACGTAGTTGCCGTTGACGACCAAACGATTGCCAACGCCCGCGCCGCCAATCTGCAGGGTGCCGGCGTTGTTCAGTGACCCGTTGATCGTCAGGCTGCCGCTGCCGGTGTTGGCAAACGCCGCCAGTGCATCAGCCACGGCCATCGTGCCGTTGTTGGTGACCGCGCCATTCACGGTGCCGTAGCCGCCCAGCGTGGCGTTGGCTGCGATCTGGACATTGCCGCCTGACACGCCGAGTGTCGCGCCGGCATGCGCCGCGTCGCCGATCGCCAGCGCCCCACTCGCGACCAACGTATCGCCCTGGATCGCGTTATTGGCGGTCAGCACGGTCGTGCCCGTGCCGATCTGCGAGATGCCGCCCGTGCCGGAGATCGTACCGCCGAATGTGAACACGTCCGACCGGTTGAACGCCAGCGTGCCGTTGTCCAGGACATTGCCCGTGATCGAACCTGACGTACCGCCGTTACCGAGTTGCAACGTCCCCGCCGAAATCGTCGTGCCGCCCGAGTAGGTGTGGTTTCCCGTCAGTACCGTTGTGCCGGTCCCGCTCTGGTTGACGGCACCCGTGCCGGAGACCTGACCACCATACGTGTAGGTGTCGGAACGGTTGAAGGCGAGCGTGCCGTTGTCCACCACGTCGCCCACGACGCTACCCGACGTGCCGCCATTGCCGAGTTGCAGCGTGCCGGCGGCGATGGTGGTGCCGCCCTGATACGTGTTGTCTGCCGCCAGCACCAGCGTGCCGCTGCCGGCTTTGGTGAGCGCCCCTGTGCCCGAAATGCTCTGGCTCACGGTCGACGTAAAGCCCTGGGTGTCAATCGTGCCATTGGCATTCGTGATGCTGACGGCGCGCGTGGCGGCCACATCCACATTGCCCGTCAGTTGCAGCGTGCCGCCGTTGAGCGTTAGCGCGCCCGTGGCGCCGCCCAGGGCGCTGTCGGCGCCGATGGCAAGCGTGCCCTGCGTGATCGTCGTGCCGCCGCTGTACGTATTGCCCGCGCCGAGCGTGAGCGTGCCCGTGCCGGTTTTTTCCAGCGCGCCTGCACCGACGATCTGGCCGGCGTAGCTGCCATCCACATCCTGCTGGAAGCGCACCAGGCCGTTGTTCGTCACGGCCTTCGTCACGCTCAGCGCATCGCCTTGCAGCGTGCCGCCCGCGTCCACCTGCATCGTGCCGGTATAGGTGCTGTTGTTGCCTTGCACGATCAACGTGCCCTGCTGCACTTCCGCATTGGTCACCCCCATGCTGGCGAGGGTCTTGGACAGCGTCCATGTGCCGCTGTCCTGCTTCTGCAGGGTCTGGAAGTTCGTGATGGTGCCCAGCGTCGCGCTATCCGTGCCGTTCAGCGTGATGAGGTTGGCGCCGCCGCCGCCGTTGATGCTGCCGCTCACCGACGAGCCGGTATAGAAGTGCAAGGCATCATTGCCGCCCGCAAAGATCAAGTTGCCAATCACCTTGCCGCGGTTGGTGAAGTCGACCGACCCATTGCCCGATGCGCCCATCACGTTGCCGTTGGCGACGTCCGTCTGGATCGTCCCTGTGGCGTTGTTGATGACCGTGTTGCTGCCGGAGGTGTTCTGGAACCAGATCGCCGCCCCGTGCGCCGATTTGATCAGGCCGTTATTGACGATGGTGTTGCCCGTGCCTTCCGGGTTGACTGCCTCTCCGCTGAGCTGTGTGCCGTTGGCCAGCACCTGGCCGCCCTGCTCCACCGTCAGCGTGCTGTTGTTGCGGAAGTCGATCGCGTTGCCGCCCGTACCGTAAAAGCCGGAGGTCGACACTGCATTTGCGCTGACCGTGCCGCCGGATTGCACCGTGATGTTGGCGTTGTCGCGCACGGCGATGGCACTGGTGTCACCCACCGCCAGCGTGCTGCCGTTCTGCACCGTCACCGTGCGGTTGTCTTCTGCCGCCACGTTGCCGGTGCCGACGGTGGATGTGGCTGGGTTGGGTGCTGCCGTATCACAGACGGTGGTCTGTCCGGTGGTCGTGCAGGCTGCGTGTGCGAGTGCCCCAAACAGTGCCAGAGGCGAAGCCACTAGCGCGATGGAGACAAATTGAAGCCGCCCGCGGCGGCGCTGGAACAATGGCGTAGACATAACGTTTGCATCCGCGCGCACCGCGAAAAAAAAGCCGCTACGTCTGTCCCCCCGGACAGACGTAGCGCGATTTGCGCAGACTTCCCCTTCTTATTTTCGATGGTTTGATGAAGTCCAACTTCCCCGGTGGGCGAATGGTCTCGCTGAGGCTGTCTCCGGCTACGCCACGTCTTTTGCGATGGACAAGCCGGACCAATCCGTGATTGCGAGCATTCGCCCTATCTGCGCCACTTGAACGTGAACCATTCGATGTGAGGCGGACGGCGTGATTCTATGAACGGCGTCCATGCGAGATTTAAAAAGAATGTAAATCTCATCGTTATTTGAGAATCCGAGGCTTATCAACGACGATTTCGCGGTCTTTTTATTTCCGTTTCCTAAAAAAAGTCGGTGCTGGGCCGGAAATCGCGGTTTTTTTCGCGTGATAGGAAAGCGTTCTGCGCGTGTTTCCGTATCCGCATCGGCGCAGGAGACCGTCAGGTCGAGCCGGCCCCCAGAATGCTGGCGCGCCACGCAACGTAAAATTCCAGGACTTCCAACCGTGGGCGTTCAGGAAAGCGGACGAAGCAACGCCTGAGCGCGCCGGCGACATCCCTTGCGACAAGCGCCCTCTGAAGTCACTCGAATCGAATCACCCTGCGGCTTGAACACAAGGCCCGGCCGACACACTGGGCTGGTGCCTCCAAGAGCCGTTTGCAGACAACCATGCAGCCCAATATCACCACCGACAGCCCGGACAACGCCGAGCCATTCAACAGCGCCGAGTGGGGCGCCGTGCTCGCGATGTCGCTGGGCGCGTTCGTCCTGGTCGCTTCCGAATTCATGCCGGTCAGCCTGCTGACGCCCATTGCTGCCGATCTGCACATCAGCGAAGGGCAGGCTGGGCAGGCGGTATCCGTGTCCGGTGCGTTTGCCCTGCTGACGAGTCTTTTCATTGCATCACTGGCCAGCCGGTTCGACCGCAAGGCCCTGCTGCTCGCGCTGACGCTGCTGATGATCGCTTCCGGCACGGTGGCCGCCTTTGCGCCCAACTACGCGACGTTCATGGCCGGCCGCGCGCTCATCGGGGTGGCCATTGGTGGCTTCTGGTCAATGTCGGCCGCGACGGCGATGCGGCTCGTGCCCGATCACCACGTTCCACGCGCATTGGCGATCGTGAACGGCGGCAACGCGCTGGCAACGGTGGTGGCCGCGCAGCTGGGCAGCTTTCTGGGTGCCGTCGTCGGTTGGCGGTGGGCGTTCTTTGCCATGATTCCAATTGCGGCCATCGCCTTCCTGTGGAAGCTGCTCAGCCTGCCATCGATGAAGGCGCAGCAATCGAAACCGCGCAATGCCTTCAAGCTCCTCAAGCGCACCACGGTTGCGCTTGGCATGGCCTCCGTCAGCCTGTTCTTCATGGGCCAGTTCGCGTTGTTCACCTACCTGCGGCCGTTTCTGGAATCCGTCACGCACGTGGGCGCGTCCATGCTCTCGGTCATCCTGCTCATCATTGGCGTGGCGGGCTTTGTCGGCACGGCGTTGATCGGGGCGCTCCTGAAAGACAGCCTCTACCGCACGCTGGTCGTCATTCCCGTGTTGATGACGTTGATTGCCGGCGCGCTCGTCGCGTTTGGCAGCTCGGTCATGGTGGCCACCGCGCTGCTCGGCATCTGGGGCCTGGTAGCCACCGCCGCGCCCGTCGCCTGGTGGATGTGGCTCGCAAGAACGTTGCCGAACGACGCAGAGGCCGGCGGCGGGCTCATCGTGGCCGTGGTGCAGTTTGCGATCATGCTGGGCGCCGTCATCGGCGGTGCGCTGTTCGACTGGTACGGCTATCGCGCAACGTTTGGTATGAGCGCCGCCTTGCTTACTACGGCGGCGTTGCTGGCCATGCTGGCCGCCCGCAGCGAATCACGGCACGCGATTCGCTGACGCATGCATCGGTCGGATGGGGCACTCACGCCCCGCTGCCCGTCACTTCCACTTCGCACCAATCTCCGCCAACCCTGCCTTCTGCAGGTCTTCCGCGCTCATCACCACGCGGAATTCGCAATCGGCGTTGAACAGCAGAAACCACGGCTCGGCCAGCGCGGGAATTTGCGACGGGTCATCCATGTTGACAATGAGCACGGCGCCGCGCCCACCGCTCTGTTCGGTGAAGTAAGCGGCTTCGGGTTTGATCGCGTCCATCACGCGCGGGATCAGCTCGGCGATGGAGCCGTCGCGGACGTAGGTGTTGAACGGTTCGTGCGGAATCCGCACGTTGACGAGCATGCGCATGGCTGTCCTCCTGGATGGGGGTGGCCCGGCAGACAACGCTTTCGTCCGCGTGGCCGCGCGCGCCGCAAGGCGCGGTGCCGGACACCGTAGGTATAGGACGGCCCAGGGGTTTGCGTTATCAGCCATCGACTAGGCGAGATGGCGTAGAGGCGTGGATGACATCTTGATGCGCGCCCGATCGCAAACGTTGGCATTGCAATCAGGGGCGCGATGCTCGCCATGGCAACGTTACGATTGGTTGCAATTCGCCCAAAGTGCGTCGAGGGGCCGGAACTATTCTTCCGGCATCCCCACTCCGAGGAGACAACCATGAAAACAATCTATCGGAACGCCCTCATCGCCCTGCCCTTTCCCTTCCTCGTTGCGGCATGCGGCGGCGGAGATGGCGGTACGGACGCCGGCACCGGCACGCTCCACGTGTCGATGACGGACGCACCAGCCTGCGGTTTCGACCACATCTACGTCACGGTCAACAAGGTGCGCGTGAATGCCAGCTCGACAGCGGCCGATGCGGACGGCGGCTGGACCGACATCGCACTGAACAGCCCGCAGAAGATCGATCTGCTCTCGCTCACCAACGGCGTGCTGACCGACCTGGGCAGCGCCCCTCTCGCTGCGGGGCAATATCAACAGTTACGCCTGGTGCTCGCGCCCAACCAGGGCAATACGCTGTCCAACTCCGTGGTGGTGACGGGCTCGACGACGGAGCAGGCGCTGGCCACACCCAGCGGCACGCAGAGCGGCTACAAGATCATTCAACCCTTTACCGTGCAGGCCAACACGCTGGTCGATCTGGTGTTGGACTTCAACGCCTGTAAATCCATCGTGCAACAGGGCAACGGCGGCTATAGCCTGAAGCCGGTGGTCACGGCCACGCCCACTGTCGTCAGCGGTTCGATCACCGGGTACGTACCAGCCGCACAGGCGGGCGCCACCGTTTATGCCGAACAGAACGGCCGGGTCATCCGCGGCACGATAGCGGATTCCACCGGCAAGTTCGTGCTTTCGCCGCTGGTGCAGAGCAGCACCAATGGCGCCTATGACGTGGTCATCGTCGACAACACATTGCCCAGCGGCCACGCCACGGGCATCATCCGCACCGTGCCGGTCACGGCCAGCACCACGACCACGGTTTCCACCACCGCCGCGCCGATCACGCTGCCGGCCTCCGCCACGAATACGGCGTCAGGCACCGCAACCGCCTCGGCACAGGCCACGCTGCGTGCGTTGCAGACCGTGAGCTCGGTGGCGTACGAAATCACCTCCGCCAACGCCAACCTGGATACGGGGGCATATTCATTGGCACTGCCCGCCGCCGCGCCACTGGTGGGCACCTACAGTGCGACGCTGCCGATCGCGCTGTCGGCCGTGTCGTCCGTGGCGGGGCAATATTCCGTGCAGGCGACCAGCGCTTCGGGTACGACGCAGAGCAGCGCGGTCAACGTCTCGGCGGCCAGCCAGACGGGCATCAATTTCACTTTCTAACCAGGGAGCATGGGCGGGCTGCACCGCCCTCTACAACACAATGAAGAACATCCTCCTCATCCTGTCGCTGGCTGCCACGCTGGGCGGTTGTGCCGTGTATGTGCCTGATGATGGCCCCGTTGCACGCCCGCAGGGCGGCCCCGGCAATGGCTTCTGCCCGCCGGGACAGGCGAAGAAGGGCAACTGCTGAACACCTGATTTCTGCGCCCAATAAAAAGCCGGTCTGCGTGACCGGCTTTTTGTTGTCTGCGGCGAGCTTACTTGACCTTGCCCGCATGCTTGTGCAGCGTTGACTTGCTGTGCTGGTGCGCGCGGTCTGCAGCACGGGCACGGCCCTTGTCGCGATCGGCACTTTCAGGGCCGTTGGTATTGGCCATGCCGTGGCTGCCCATGTGCACGGCAGAACCCCCGCCTGCATTGCCGCCCTTGGCCTGCGCCGACACCGCGACCGTGCACAGCAGCCCCATCACCACCGCTGCCATCCAGTGTGTTCGGGTCATTTTTGCTTCCTCCTTCTGGTTTTTGGTTCCGTCGATTGTAGGGAGGCGCAGATGAGAGTGTGCGTTTCTGTGCAACCAATCGTAACGGTGCAGCGCAGCGGCGCCAGGCGGCGAACAAGGCACACAATCTCGCTCGTGCCGGCCTACTTCGGCATCAGTTCGTAATGCACCTTGCTGCGCCATTGGCCATTGACGAGTTTCTCTTCGGTGACCTTCATCTTGTCGCCGGCCCCCTGCGCGTCGTCAATACGGCGTTCGATGGCGACGGGCACATCGCGTTCAACGCGGTACGTGGTGGTCTCGTGATAGCAGCAGCCGTCCTTCGCGAACGTGCGCAGGCGCTTGTTCTTGACGTCGACCTGGAAGAACCCGAGTGTCTCCAGGATCAGCCCCGTCATCTCGCTGTTGCGGACAAAGCGCTGCGTGCGCGCATTGAACAGATAGATGTCGTAGCTCGGGCCGCCGTAACTGCCGTCGTTGCCCGTCTGAATGCCGGAGTCTTCCTGGCCATCGAAGTTGAAGTCGCCAACGTTGATGACACCCTGGTAGTCGTAGAGCTTGGCGGAGTTGACCAGCGGCCCCTTGCTGCCCTTGCGCAGCGTGACAAACACCCTCGGCAGATTGATGGTCTGGCGCACCGCCCGTTGGCCCTTGCCATGAATCAGCAACTGGGCGGGGCCTTCGCACGTCGTGTCTTCCTTATCGTTTTCCACCGGGCAGGCTTCAAGCATGCGAAGCACGAAATCATGCTGCTTGGCGATGGCGTTCAACGGGAAGGCCGGCCCCTCCACCGCTTCTTCGGGTGTTGGGAATACGGGCTGCGTCTGCAGCTCGTCAATGCGCGCGCGGTACGCAGTCTTCAGCGCTGCCACATCGATTTCGCCAGACGGCGCGCGCTGCTTCAGCCATTCGCGCTGCGCGGCCTTCAGCTCGTCGGCGGCGGCGCCACGTCTATTCAGCGCGGCGCGATACGCATCGGCCAACTCGCTGTCGAGCGCAGAGAGCTGCGTGTCATTGCAGATGGCGTGTTCGATTGGGCTGCGTGCCGCGCCGCAGTCGAAGCTGGCCGCGTGGGCTGTCGAGAGCGATAGCGCGATGGCGAATGGGATGGCGGAAAAGACGCGGGATGCGGTCATTGCGAATGCCTCGGTTGCTGAAGGGCGAAGAAGCGATTTTCGCTGCTTCGTGGACATGGCGATCACGTAAACGGCCGCTCTCGTATCCAACGGCCAACACCCCACTTCTTCATGCTCTGCGATCGGACAGCGGTCTGCTAGGCTCGCACCGCAATTCCGGCGGTTTTGCATCTGCGCCTCCGTTCCGAACAAACCAACCCACGCGCCGCACATGAAGACCCTTCAACGCTATGCACTGTGCGGCCTTCTCGCCTGCAGCGCCGCCGTCGCATCCCCGGATGAAGACCTGCTGGGCCAGAAGCAAGGTTATCCACTGGCCCCAAGCGCGGCGCGCATCCACGAACCCGCCTACATCGTCGGTTCCTTCAGCGGCATGGATCGTCTCTCACCGTCTTGCGAACTCGCGCCGGCTGACAACCCGTCCCCCCTCAGAACCGCAGAGAAGGAAGCGGACATCCGCTATCGCTTCCGCAACCGCGACTACACGCTGGCGGACTACATGCAGCATCAGCGCGCGACCGCCGTGCTGATCGTTCAAGACGGCGTCATCCTGGCCGAGCACTACGGCTACGACCGCACGCAAGACATGCGCATGCTGTCCAATTCGATGGCGAAGACGCTGGTAGCGCTTGCCTTCGGCAAGGCGCTGGAAGACGGCAGCGTGCATTCGCTGGAGGATCGCGTTGACCAATACGTGCCGGGGCTCGCGGGCACGCTGTACGGCGCAACGCGCATCGTCGATCTGCTGCGCATGGCCTCCGGCGCCAAGTACGTCGAGGACTACACCCCCACTGATGACCGCGCACGCTTCCTCAAGACAGCAACCAAGCAAGGCGTGCTCGCGGCGGCCGCACAAGTGAACGAACGCGCCGATCCGCCGGGCACGCGCTTCAACTACGCGGGCGCGCAAACCGAAGTGTTGGCGCTGGTGCTCAAGGCGGCCACGCAACGCAGCCTGTGCGAGTTCGTCGACGAGAAACTATGGAAGCCAATGGGCGCGCAAGCTAAGGCGACCTATCTCGTGCGCGAGTCCGATGGATCCGCGTTTGCGCAGGGCGGCTTCAATGCCACTGCTCGCGACTACGCGCGCCTCGGCTCCATGCTGGCCAACGATGGCGTGGTGCAGGGCAGGCAAGTGGTGCCGCGCGACTTCCTGTTGAACATGACCGACGCGTTGCGCCAGCCGGATCCATTCCGCCCGGGGCAGATGCTCTATCACGGCAATCGCTATTACGGCTATGGCTTTCAAGTCTGGCTCCTGCCCGGAGAAGCGCGGCGGTTCGTGCTGCTCGGCATCCACGGGCAGGCAATCTATGTAGACCCGCAATCCAAGCTGACGATGGTCCACCTTGCGGTGGGGCAGGATGCAGCGGGTGACGCGAGTGGTGCGCACCTTGGGGCGGAGCGGGAGGCGTTGTGGCGAGGTGTCGTAGAAAAGTTTGCTCGCTAGGCCGCATGGCCTAAAACAGACGGAGCGCAGAGGTTTCATTGCTGACAGCCCAAACGCCACTGTTCAGCGCAATCCAATTCAGCGGGAGCACCCCAATGACCCCCACCATCACCGCGTTTGAACGCTCACCCGACAGCGGCAAGGGACTGGCGCGCGATACACGCGTTCGCTGGGCGCTTGAAGAAGCGGGCCAACCCTACGAGGTTCGCCTGGTTTCGTTCCAGGCGATGAAAGAACCTGAGCACCTGCGCCTCCATCCGTTCGGCCAGATTCCCACCTACGAGGAAGGCGATCTCGCCCTGTTCGAGACAGGCGCGATTGTGCTCCATATCGCCCAGCGCCACGCGGGCCTATTGCCGGACGATGACCACGCCCGGGCACGCGCGATCACCTGGATGTTTGCCGCGCTCAACACCGTGGAGCCGCCGATTCTTGAGCTCGTCACCGCCAAGTTTCAGGAGGGCGACAAGCCCTGGGCCAAGGAGCGCTTGCCTCTTGTCATGGATCGGATCCGCCGTCGGCTGGATCAACTTTCTGCGCGCCTGGGCGATGCGGAGTGGCTTGATGGTGCGTTCAGCGCGGGGGATTTGCTAATGGTGTCGGTGCTGCTCAGGCTGAGGCCGTCGGGCATGCTGGACGAGTTCCCGACGCTGGCAGCGTACGTCGCGCGGGGTGAGGCGCGGCCGGCGTATCAGCGGGCGTTTGCTGCGCAGTTGGCGGTGGCCACCGGCAAGCCGCCGGCCGGCTGACAAAGGACAGCGTTGGGTCGAAAGCGGCTTTTCACCTATCGGCCGACAAGCGGCGGGTCTCGGCCAGTTTCGGCCATCCTCCCCTGTACCGGCGAACGGCCGCGTTGGCCGAGAAAGAGACCATCGCAAACTCTGCTCGGAAGGCCGTTCTCGGTCTGAGAGCGACCTCCATTCGTGCGGTGGGGTCGGGGCAAAACAGGACCCAACCCCACCGATCGCGCGCGACCAGTGCAAAGCGCCACTTCCTGACGGATGCGCAAGGCATTCCCCTGTCATTGACCCTGACTGGCGCCAAGCGCAACGACGTCACCCAACTGCTGCCGCTGATCGAAGCGATTCCTCCGATCCGTGGCAAATGTGGTCGTCCCCTATCCAAGCCCAGCATCGTGCAGAATGATCGCGGATACGATCACGACAAATACTGCAAGCCCTTACACGTCGTCGGCATCACCACGGAGATCGACCGCTGGGGCCAGCCGCGCGGTAGCGGCCTTGGCAAGACCTGCTGGGTTGTCGAACGAACGATCGCCTGGTTGCGCAACTTCAAGCGACTGCAAGTTCGCTTCGAGAGACTCACAATCATTCATGAAGCTTCCTGAGAATCGCTTGCTGCATCATCTGTTGGCGCCATCTCATGAAAGTCATTTTGGTAGAGCTTCTAAGCGCGTATGCTGGGATTGGCACCCTGGCAATCAACGCATTAGGCGCAACAACATGGCCAAGAGTCAACTACGCAGCACTCGCGAAGCGAAAAAGCCCAAGCAGTCCAAGGTGCATTCTCGGGTTGGGAACGAAGGTGTCGCCAAGAAGAAGACGTAAATCGGTTGGCCGCGGACACGCGGCACAGTGATCACACGCAACTTGTAACGTTCACCGCAGAGAATCGATATCTCTACATTGAAAGCGCAAACCGCTTCGGGAGGCGCATCATGATCCATCACAACACGGACCCCACTTTTCGAGGGCTTCCGCTCACCGCCGAGCAAGACTCGGAAATCCGTCACTACCTGAAAAGGAAGGCTAAGCTGGGCAAGCCATGGAATACCCCGGAGCTGCGCGGGATGCTTGAGGACATGCTGCTGCCACCAAGTACCGAGGACGATAGCCAGAGCGACATCCCGCGCGACGCGTTGGCCGCCGCAGAGCACGCAGCGGGGTTCGTCGATCAGGATATGGAGCCAATCGAGGCGTATGAGGAATTGCATGCCGCGATGGAAGCCGAGAGCATGAAAGGCGATACGCAGTAACGGGAGCGCTTCGCGCTGGTAGTGAGCGTGCAACCCGGTCCATCAAAGGCGTAGAACGCAGGACGACACATGGCACTCAGTTTTCCCAACCCTAGCCGCAGCTATGATGGGGTCAGGCATGGCGTGTGGTTCTGGGGTTACGACAACGCACGCGAAATTACTTTCCTTGTGGAAGACCGCGTACTGATGAATTTGGACCCCGGTCTCGGTTCTGACGAAGCCGGGGTGCTGGCCTCCTTCGACCGGCATCGCAATGAGATCGTGAAGATCGCCATGGCCCTCTATGCCGAGGGGCGGCAGACTCTCTACACGCTGCACTAAGAAGCCCATATGCGCGTCGCCATTCCGGTGCATGACACATGGCGGCACGCGCTGGATAGTGAGTGTTGGTAAAGCATGGCTTCGCGGGATTTGACTGCCATTCTCCTGCCGCCAATGATTCCCCGAGCTCCGCGATGGGCGAGGAACCCGGCACGTTGGCCCGTGAAACGACGACCGCCCACCTCGAACTGGAAGACCGCAAGCCACCCCACCGGCCGTTCAGAGAGCGGAGGCTGGATGGCGGTTCATCGGCCGATCCGGCCGCTCGCCCCAATCCTGATGAACGTCCCAAAAGGGTCGAAATCTGCCGGTCGCCGGCAGTGCCATCGCTGACCGCTCCCGGCCAGAAGCAGTCAGTCGGCGCGGTTCGGTCGAGTGGCCGATCAGGATTCAGCATGCGTCGGTGGGCGCTGTATTACTCGGATGGCGAACCTTCCGTGGAGTAGCTTGTGAGCAGGGCGGTGCAGCGTTCCCGTAGGAAGGCACTCAGCGCCTTAATTGCGGGCGTCAGTTGCGCGCGGTGAGCGCAGATCAAATGCAGTGGCGCTGGCTCGCCATACTCCGGCGGAAATAGCTCGACCAATCGTCCGGTCTTCAGATCGTTGACGAGATCCAGTCGCGATTTATAGATCAGGCCTTCGCCAGCAATCGCCCAGCGACGCACTACATCAGCATCGTCGCTGACGCGATTCCCCGTGACTGCCACGGTGCGGTCGCCGCCGGGCAGGGTAAAGCGCCAGCGTTCATGGATCTGCTCGCTCCAGACATACCGAAGGCAGTTGTGCCGCCGCAGGTCATCGACTTTGGCCGGTGCGCCATGTTGTTCGATGTACGACGGTGCCGCGCACAACGCACGTCGGTTGTCGTCGAGCAATTTCATGGCCAGAAGCGACGAATCCGGCAGCGCCCCGTAGCGCACCGCGAAATCCAGCGGCTGGCGGATGAGATCGGCCGCCCGGTCGCTCAATTTCAGGTGCAGCGATACACCGGGGTGCTGGTGCTGAAAATCGTCGAGCCACGGCAGTAGCAGATTTCTCCCGAAATCGGACGGCGCCGATAGCCGCAGCGGGCCGGAGAGTGCCTCCCGGCCGCCGGCCAGCGCCTGTTCGCCCTGCTCCCGCGCGCCAACCATGGTCCGCGCATGCGGCAGGTAGCGCTCCCCAGCCTCTGACAGTTGCATGCTGCGCGTAGAACGTGTGAACAGGCGAGCGTCCAGCGCCTTTTCGAGCCGCTGCACGGAAGCACTCGCCTGCCCTGGCGCGATGTTCAGTTGGCGTGCCGCCTCCGAGAAGCTGCCGGCGTCGGCCGTGTGCACAAAGATTTGCACGTCATCGAGGCGGATGATTTTCATGGGAATGCCGAAAGTGTTTGGGTGTATCGCCTGTTTATCCGCATATCGCGGAAAGATAGCATGGCCCTCATTCACTCCCTGGAGATCACGAGCATGAAAGCCATCGGTTTCTATCAAAACCACCCCATCAGCCATCCACAGGCGCTGCAAGACATCGAAGTGCCGACGCCGGAACTGCGTGACCACGACCTGCTGGTGGAAGTCAAAGCGGTGTCCGTCAACCCGGTCGATACCAAAATCCGGCGGGGCGGAGACATTCCGGAAGGACACGCGCGTATCGCCGGCTGGGACGCAGCCGGCATCGTCCGCGCGACCGGACCGTTGGCTACGCGCTTCAAGCCGGGTGACCGTGTCTGGTATGCCGGCGACATTACGCGGCCGGGCAGCAACAGCGAACTGCATGCCGTGGATGAACGCATCGTCGGCCCCATGCCGGCATCGCTGGATTTTGCGGAAGCCGCCTCGCTGCCGCTGACCGCGATCACCGCCTGGGAATTGCTGTTTGACCGTCTGCGTGTTCAAGCGGCCGACCCGACCGACAACAACGTACTGCTGATCACCGGAGCGGCCGGCGGTGTCGGCTCCATCCTGACCCAACTGGCGCGCACGCTGACGGGGATGACCGTGATCGGCACGGCGTCGCGGCCGGAAACCCGTGAATGGGTGTTGGCGCATGGCGCGCACCACGTCATCGATCACCGTCAACCGTGGGCGCCTCAATTGGCAGCGCTCGGCATCGAACACGTCACCCATGTGGCCGGCTTGAACCAGAGCGCCATCCACGTGCCGCAGATCGCCGCTGTGCTGCGCCCCGAGGGGCAATTCGCCCTCATCGACGACCCGGTGAATTTGGACATCGGACCGTTCAAGGGGAAATCCATTTCGATTCACTGGGAACTGATGTTCACCCGCGCCATGTTCACCACCGACACCCTCGCCCGACAACACGCCTTGCTGCGCCGCGTGGCCGAACTGGTCGATCGCGGAGACATCAAGCACACCCTGACCCAGCGCATTGACGGCATCAACGCTGCGAACTTGATCCAAGCGCATGCGCTAGTCGAGGCCGGCAACATGATCGGCAAAGTCGTCGTCGCGAACGCCTGAAACGCCTGAACCCTTCTGACAAGGAACCTCACCATGACATCCCCCATCGTCACCACCGCAACGATCAGCCTGGAAGCCGCGCAAGCCTTGCTGGCGGAAGCGCGTCGCGCCAGTGCAGCGCGCGGGTTCGCCGCGACCATCGCCATTACCGATGCAGGCGGCCACCTGCGCGCTTTCGAGCGCGCGGACACCGCCCCTTTCCTTACCGTTGATGTCGCCATCAACAAGGCATGGACGGCCGCCTCGTTCGGCATGGCCACACATCAATGGAACCAGTACATGGCCGAACCCGCCGTGGCCCCGCTGGCGCACCATCCGCGCCTGACGCCAGTCGGCGGCGGCGTACCGCTCTTTCACGAAGGGCGTCTGGTGGGGGGCATCGGTATCTCCGGGGGCACCTCTGTCCAGGACCATGAGGCCGCCGAGGAAGCATTGCGTAACGTAGGTTTTCTGTCATGAGGTGCACGCCCGCCAACTTTGCATGACGTGAATACGTCAATTTCGCCCTACCATCCGTTTCAGCGGATGCTTGGAGGCGCCGCTGAACAAACACGTTAGGCCTAACGAGATGCCCAGTCCAACACTCACGTTCAGCAACCAGGAAGCTTGGGAAGCCTGGCTCGAAGCCAACGCAGAGGCTGTGCCCGGTGTTTGGCTCCGCATCGCAAAGCGATCTGCCGAACACTCCACGGTGTCTTATGCACAGGCACTTGAGAGCGCGCTTTGCTACGGGTGGATTGATGGGCAAAAGCAGGCGGAAAACGAGCACTACTGGCTGCAGCGATTTACGCCTCGAACGGCCAAAAGCATCTGGTCCAAGATCAACAAGGCAAAAGCTGAGGCATTGATCTCCGCCGGCAGGATGCGGCCCACAGGGCTTCGCGCAATCGATCAAGCCAAGCGCGACGGGCGTTGGGAGGCCGCCTATTCATCTGCAAGTACGTCGACCGTGCCCGATGATCTGCAGCAGGCCCTCGACGCCAACCCGAAGGCAAAGCAATTCTTCGCGACCCTGAATAGCCAAAACCGGTACGCCATTCTGTTCAGAATTCAGAACGTAAAGAAGGCCGAAACGCGTGCAAAGAAGATTTCTCAATTCATTGGCATGCTGAACAATGGCGAGAAGCTCCACCCATAACCGTCGTCAGTTTCGGCCAATAACAGTGAGCAGCAATGACCTGCACCGCCACCGCCAAACTGGCCAGCGATACGAGCCGCGAGGTAATCCGTACACCCCCGCCTCAATCAAATCCGCAATCTGCATGGTTCGACGGGACGGAAGCCCCAGGCTCCGTCGACCGCAAGACGGTATGATCGCCAGCAGTCACGAGAATCGCTGGGCGACGACACCAATGACGGCAAGGAGAACCGCATGATCAAGGTCACCGTGATGTACCCGTACACCGAAGGCGCGCGCTTCGATCACGCCTACTACCGCGACCGGCACATGCCGTTGATGAAGGCGAGGCTGGGCAGTGCCTGCGCCTACTACACCGTCGACAAAGGCTTGGCCGGCAGAGCGCCCGGTGCGCCGCCCGCCTTCGTGGCAATGTGCGCGTTCATCTGTGATTCAGCCGAAGGCTACGAGGCCGCCATCCAACCGCACCGCGCCGAGATCCTGGCCGACATCGCCAACTACACCGACATCGTGCCGATGGTCCAGGTCAGCGAGATCGTCGTCGAGCGGTCGGATCGTTGAACGCACCGGATCGCTAGTCATACGCTGTCGCGGATCAAGCGCGGAAGTCCTAGCGAACGGACTCCGATGTCCGCATCCGGCCAATAACAGTCAGCAGCAATGACCCGCACCGCCATCGCCAAACTGGCCGGCGATGCGCGCCGCGAGGTAATCCCTACACCCTCGCCTCAATCAAATCCGCAATCCGGAAGCGCTACGCCCGCGCGGATTCTGCGGCCTCGGCCAGTTCCGCCATTGCCTGCCTTGCGGAACGAAGCTCTTTATCGCCTATCCGACCGGCCAATTCCGCTTTGGCTGAACGCCACACCGGGAGCGCATCCGCCACGAGTCGACGCCCAGATGCCGTGAGGGTCAACTGCTTTCCCGCGCGGCCGCGTCCGCCAGTGGCATGGACCAAATCGCGGCTTTCTAAATTTTGAACGGATCGGCTGAGGGTCGTGGCGTCGACCCCGGCCTGATCCGCTAGCTCGACCAGAGTCGTCCCCTCGGCTTCACCGATACCAACCAAGAGGCTGAACTGCTCTGCCGTCAGCCCAAGCGGCTTGAAACAGGCGTTGTAGTAACGCGTGAGTGAGCGCGCCGTTGCGCGCGCCTGGAAGCCCGGACACTCCGCCGCAACGTTCTTCAAAGCTTCTGGATCAAAACCCTTCATGTCTCCCCCCGTTTGACAGCCCTGCTCTCTAGTAATAATGTATATGCATTATTTCGGAGGCACAATGCCGGCATACGTACACGTCAATCTACGCATCATCGACTCCGCCAAGCAGGCGGCGCTTGCTCCACGCTTTCAAGCTGCCCTGCAAGAGGCAGGTGGGCGAATCTTGCATTTCGGTCCTGTTGCGCAGGTTCTGGAGGGAGATGAGGCCCCGTTGCCGATGGCCGGTGTGTTCGAGTTCCCGACGCTGGCGCAAGCGCTCGCCTTCTACAATTCCGAGACCTATGCACCGATCAAGGCCGATCGTCAGGAAGCCCAGCAAGCGCGGATGTTCATCGTCGAAACGCAGTCGTGATTGACCGGTTGAATCCGCAGCCATAAGCAGACGCTCCACGGGCTGCCCGAGATCGTCAACAATGCCGACGTGCAAAGGTTCAGGGCGATGACGGCGAGTTGCACCCCGCTCAGCCTTGAATGCTACTGCCCTGATACAAGCTCGAATTGCCCTATGTATAGACCCTGGAAACCTCTAGGACAGTTGGTAAAAGGCGACCGGCCGGATTTTCAGTTGACCACGAAAGGGCGAAGTCTAACGATCGACCGTTACGTTTGGCGTGATCGAACTTGCGCTGGCGGGATACGGTTCCACTTTGAGAATAGTATTGCTGGCCTCTACATGGTCGACGAAAGTGTTGAAGTCACGACGAACTACTCCGCGCTCCCCTGCCAGTTCGATAACTCTGATCTCACATGGCGTGGATGCGAATTGTGGCTAGAAGAAAACAGCTCGCGAATCGAGTTGTATGGCCAGCTAGGGAGGGTCAACTATGCGCGGTTGAACAGCTACTACATGGTTGGCCAGGATGTCGTGCTCGTCGTCGATGCAGAAAGTGAGCCGATCGTGAATGAGCTGGCAACATCAGTATTGCCCACGTGGGAGTGACTGCTTGTGCCGTGCCGTAAGAGCGCGGTGGCACTGGTGCTGGCAACCCCGGCGGGATGCCCACGAAGAGCGAGTCGGAACAGCACTACGTGTTTGAAGACAGCCTTCAGGCTGCCGAAGAACGAGAGCGGACCGCTGTGTTCGCGGCAGCGGTGACGGGGGAGGGAAAAGTGCGGTGATACTACCTCGCTCGCTCTCACGAGGATTTTATGCGTGTCCTGCCCATCGCTGTTTCGCTGGAAACAGACCCCCAGTGGTCCACTTACCGTAGCCTTGCAGGCGGACGATAACAACGGTCCGCTTTCGACCAGTTTCGGTCGTCCCAGCAATCCATTCGAGCGGCCGAAGTCTGCTTTGCTTCGGCCGCCTTTCCTTTGGAGCGGCGCCAAGGACACAAAGTGCGATACACGGACCAGCCTTGCAAGCGAACCACTGCAAGGCATCCGCTCACCTTACTTGATCCACTGCTTGATGGACTCCGCCATTACGTTCGCCGAGATGCCATAGCGATCGTGCAACGTGGGAAGTGCTCCGGCGTCCAGAAACTCGTCCGGCAGACCTAACTGGCGGAACGGTACTACGGTGCCAGCGTCCATCAACGTAGTGGCCACAGCCTCTCCCAGTCCCCCGATCACTGTATGGTTTTCGGCTACCACTACGAGGCGCCCTTGCCGCTTTGCTTCACGCAAAATCGTCTCGGTATCGAGTGGCTTAATGGTCGGCACATGCAGTACCGCCACACCGATGCGATCCTTCTCCAGCGCCTTGGCCACTTCAAGCGCGCGCATGGTCATGATGCCCGACGAGATAACCAGCACGTCACCGCCATCGCGTAGCAGCTTGGCCTTGCCCAGCTCGAATTTGTAGTTGTACTCGTCGAGTACCACCGGCACATTGCCGCGCAGCAGGCGCGCGTACACCGGCCCGCTATGTGCGGCGATGGCTGGCACCATCTGCTCGATCTCGACGGCGTCGCACGGGTCGATCACCGTCATGTTGGGCATGGCGCGCATCAGCGCCAGGTCCTCGGCGGCCTGGTGGCTGGGGCCATAGCCTGTAGTGAGTCCGGGCAGTGCGCACACAATCTTCACATCGAGGTTGTCTTCCGCGATGGCCTGGTGCATGAAATCGTAGGCACGCCGCGTGGCAAACACCGCATAGGTGGTGACAAAAGGCTGAGCGCCCTCGTGTGCGAAGCCGGCCGCAGCACCCATCAGGAGCTGCTCGGCCATGCCCATCTGGTAAAACCGTTCGGGATAAGCCTTCGCAAAAATATGCAAGTCAGTGTATTTGCCCAGGTCGGCAGTCATACCGATCACGTTCTGCTTGTGCTGACCGAGTTCCACCAGCGCATGGCCGAACGGGGCCGAGCGGGTAGCTTGCCCCTCCCCAGCGATGGAAGCGATCATTGCCGAAGTTTTGAGCTTTGGCTTGGCGGAGGTATTGGTATTGATCATGCTTGTCTCCCGGCTTCGAGGGCCTGCAGTGCGAGTTGCCATTCGTTGGCATCCACGCGGATGAAATGGTTCTTCTCTCGCTGTTCAAGGAACGGCACGCCGCACCCCATGCGGGTATCGCAGATGATCATGCGGGGCTGCGGGCCCTCGTGCTCACGTGCCGCGCGGAAAGCGGCCGCCACGGCGTCTATGTCGTTGCCGTCCACGCGCTGCGTGAACCAGCCAAACGCCTCCAGCTTGGGCACGAGCGGCTCGAACGCCATGATTTGCGTGGAGGGACCGTCAGCTTGCTGATTGTTGACGTCGACGATGGCGATCAGGTTGTCGAGCTTCCAGTGGGCGGCGGACATGATTCCTTCCCAAATTGCGCCCTCATCCAGTTCGCCGTCCGAGAACAGCGTGTAGATAAAATTGTCAGAGCCCTTGCGTTTGAGCCCCAGGCATCGACCCACGGCAATGGTCAGACCCTGTCCGAGCGAGCCGCCGGACATCTCCATACCGGGCGTGTAGCTGGCCATGCCTGACATCGGCAGACGGCTGTCGTCGCTGCCATAGGTCTCCAGCTCCTCGGCGGGAAGAATGCCCGCTTCCAGCAGTGCCGCGTACAGTGCGATGGCGTAGTGGCCATTCGACAGCAGGAAGCGGTCGCGTCCTTCCCATTCAGCATCTTCGGGGCGATAGCGCATGGCATCGAAGTAAGCCACGGCGAGCACGTCGGCAATGTCCAGCGCTTGGCCGATGTAGCCCTGGCCCTGCACTTCGCCCATCAGCAATGCGTTGCGGCGGATGCGATAGGCGCGTTCCCGCAAGGACACGGTCCGGTCGGTAGTTGGATGTTGCATGGGATCTCCTGCAATCAATTGGTCGGTATTCATGGATATCAGCTATCAGCGATTCACTGAGCGGGCGGGAACGAGGAAAACCAGCAAGGCGCCAAACACCACGGTGGCGGAGATGAACATCAGCCCGGCGGTGGACTTGCCAGTCAGGTCGTTGAGCCAGCCCACGATGGCGGGCGAGAAAAAGCCGGCAAGGTTGGCCACACAGTTGACCGCAGCGATGCCTGCTGCGGCCGACATGCCGCCCAACAGCGCGGTGGGCAACGCCCAGAACTGCGAGGAGGCCGCCAGAATGCCGGCTGCGGCGACACAGAGGCATATCAGCGAGGCACTGACACTGCCAAGCAGCGGCAAGGTGGCAAATCCAGCGGCGGCCACCACCATCGGCACCATCAGATGGAAACGGCGCTCGCGGCGGCGATCAGCGCTCATGCCAATCAGGGGCAACGCCACGATGGCACAGAGGTACGGCAGCGCGGTGTAGATACCCACCCACAGGGGATCCGCCACGCCGGACTTGCGGATGATGGTGGGCAGCCAGAATGTCAGGCCGTACTGGCCCAGCACCACGCAGAAGTAGATGCCGGCCATCAGCCACAGGCGGCGGTCGCCCATGAATGCACGGATCGACATATGCTCGATCTTCTGAGCGTTGTCGCCTTCGATATTGCGCTTGAGTAGCGCCTTCTCGGCGTCGGTCAGCCAGTGTGCCTGGTCGATGCCATTATCCAGGTAGACCAGGATGGCCACGCCGAGCAACAGTGACGGCAGTGCCTCGATCAGGAACAGCCACTTCCAGCCGGAGAGGCCGCTCACGCCATGCAGCGCGTGCATGATGTAGCCCGACAGCGGCCCGCCCACGATACCGGCCAGCGGAATGGCCATGAAGAACAGGGACAAGGCCTTGGCACGGCGTTCCGAGGGGAACCAGTAAGTCATGTACAGGATCACGCCAGGCGCGAAGCCGGCCTCGGCCACCCCAAGCAGGAAGCGCAGGGTGTAGAACATCGTTGGCGTGCTGACGAAGGCAAAGCTGGCCGAGATCACTGCCCACGTCAGCATGATGCGCGCCAGCCAGCGTTTGGCGCCCACCTTGTGGAGAATCACGTTACTCGGCACCTCGAAGAGGAAATAGCCAAGGAAGAAGATGCCTGCGCCCAGGCCGTAGATGGTTTCGCTGAACTGCAGATCGTTCAGCATCTGCAGCTTGGCGAAGCCCACGTTGACCCGGTCTAGGTAGGCGCCCAGGTAGCACAGCATCAGAAACGGGATGAGCCTCTTCACCACTTTGGCGTAGGTGCGCGTCTCGAAGCTGGCAACATCGGCGTGCAGCGTCGCCTCGCCCATCGGCGAGGCTGCGTATTTGGTTTTCATTGTTTGTCTCCTGCCTGGTTACGCCGCTTCGGCGGCGCATCGGCTGTTGATCATTCCGCCTCTGCGGGCGGCTTCAACTTGAACTTAGTGGATCAGCATGCCGCCGTTGACGTCCAGCGTGACGCCGGTCAGGTAGGCGGACATGTCACTGGCCAGGAACACGCAGGCGTTGGCCACGTCGGTGGCGTTACCCAAGCGGCCCAGCGGGATGCCCTTGATGATCTCGGCGCGCATCTCGGGGGTGAGTTTGTCGCCGGTGATGTCGGTCTGGATCAGGCCCGGGGTAATAGAATTGACGCGGATGCCGTCCGCCCCGAACTCGCGTGCCATGGCGCGAGCTAGGCCCAGCACGCCGGCCTTGGCCGCGCTGTAGTGCGGGCCGCCAAAGATGCCGCCGCCGCGCTGCGCGGAGACCGACGACATACACACGATGCTGCCGCGCTTTTGCTCGCGCATCTGCGGCAATACAGCCTGCGACATATACAGGGTTCCGCGCAGGTTCACATCGAGCACGGCGTCGTAGTTGGCAGCGAGGATGTCGAGCGTGCGGATCGGCTGAGTAATGCCTGCGTTGTTGACCAGTGCATCGATGCGCCCATAGCGCTGCAGCACTGCTTGGGCCGCACGTTCACAGGCAGCCTTGTCAGTCACATCGCACGCGAGCCCCAAGTGCTGGTCGCCCAATTCGCTGGCGGCAGCCTGTGCGTCCTCGAGGCGCAGATCAAGAATGACTACAGAGGCCCCCTGGGCCGCGAAGGCCTTGGCCGTGGCCTTGCCGATGCCGCGAGGGGAGGCGGCACCCGTGATGATGACTACATTGTTCTCGACCAGCATCTTTGTCTCCTTTGACATTGAATTTTGTTAGGTCGAGTGTTGTCGCTGGCGAGCCCACGATCAACGCGGTCTGCCTCAGGTATTGCTGAGAAATTTTCAGGTAATGAGGGGGGTGGAATTCGGCCAAGCGCCCTTGGAGGCGCTTCTGAGTACTCATGCTCAGCCGGAGTTCGGCAGTTGGCGCTCCATCCAAGCCAGGAAGCGCGCTACGCGGGGCAGGTCGGCGTTCTGCTGAGGATAGACGAGGTGATGACTGCCAACCTCGATAGCATAGGCATCGTCGAACACGGGAACGAGCGCGCCCTTGTCGATCATGACCGAAGCTAGCAGCGTGCTCTCCAGCGCCACACCAAGCCCCAACGCTGCGGTCTCGAGCGACATATACGAGCGGTCGAAGGTGAAATCGAACGTCTTACGACCGCCGGCGACGCTGAATCTGGCAAGCCATTGCTGCCATTGGACGAGCGGGGTTTCCGAAAAGATGAGCCGTTGGGCGAGTAGGTCGGCCGGCGTCGCTATGGGATGCTTCTCGAGGTAGGCCGGCGATGCGAGCGGCGCAATGGTCTCGCCGCGTAATGTCTTGACCTCGACATCTCGCCAGTGGGCATAGCCGTGTCGGATATCCACGTCGTAATAGCCGCTGGTGAAGGAGATGTCCTCATAGGAGCAGGACAGGTTCAACTGGATATCGCCGTTGTCGGCTTGGAAGGATTCCAGCCGCGGCAATAGCCACATCAGTCCAAAGCTGGGACTCGAGTGGACCCGCAGGATTTCGATGTTGGCTGGACTGGAGGCACGCTCCGTCGCACGATTCAGATCGGCGAGCACGCCGGTGACGTCACGGAGATATCGCTCGCCGACGGGCGTCAGGACCAATCCGCGCCCTTGCCGGAAGAAGAGCGCTTGGCCGAGTGCCTCCTCGAGGTTGCTGATCTGGTGGCTAACAGCGGACGCCGTCAAGCCGAGTTCCTCTGATGCACGGCTAACGCTCTTGGTTCTGGCAACGCTTTCGAAGGCAATGATCGCCTTCACCGGAGGAATCCGCATCTTTTGTAGCCTCGGCGTCCAATCGGCGCACGCATTTGCGCTGGGTGATCAAGGACATGGACGTATCGGGATTCTACGCGCGCCCTGCACGGGATTTTCGAATTGGGCGTGTTGCCATTGCCGCAGTTCTCAATGGCAGGGATACACCTAGCTTTGGTCACAACCGAGCTCGGCCAGGAAGGCTCCACGCTTTGCAGCAGCAGCGTCGACGGTTGGCATGGGGAGCGATGCGGGGGCGCTCATCGAGATCGCGCGCTGAAACAGACCCGCGCCATACGGAGAGGCCACAAGAGCCAAGGTTTGCTCGCCGCCAGCCGACTGTCCAAACAAGGCCACCCGCGTAGGGTCGCCGTCGAAAGCGGCGATATTGCGCTGAACCCAGCGCAGCCCGGCAACGCTATCTAGCAAACCTTTCCGAGTCGGTTCGCAATGGGCTCGAGGAGGAACTCATCAGCGGCGCGCTTAAGCCGGGCCAGATCTTGGACGAGCGTTCGTTAGCCGAGCGCTTTGGCGTTTCTCGTACGCCGGTGCGGGAGGCTGTTCTGCGGCTGGCCTCTATGGGGCTGCTGAAGGTTGTGCCCAGGGTCGGAGTGGTCGTGCCTAAGCTGACCATCCGAGATTTGCTGGTTCTGCTGGAAATGCTCGCGGAACTGGAAGGGGCCTGCGCGAGCTTTGCGGCCAAGCGCATGACAGCTGGCGAGCGCAAGGCACTCAATGCCGCGCTGATCGCTTGTGAGCAAGCTGCCCGATCGGGCAACGCGAAAGCCTACGAAAAGGCAAATGCCGCATTCCATGCTGCGATTTACAGCGGCGCACGCCAGATCCATGGTTTGCGCTTACGTTGTGCTGGCTATCAACGCTCCCGATTCGAGCTGTCTGGCCGCTTGGAGCGGTCACTGGAAGAGCACCGGGTCATCGTTGCTGCGATCGAGGCCGGTGACGCCGATGCCGCCCGCAAGGCGATGATCGAGCACATAGCGGTAGGCGGGCGGGACTTCGCTGAACTGGTCAGCACGCTGCCGCGCGCGCTGGACGTCGGCGGGTAGAGACTGGCGGCGTCGATGCGCTAACCGCAAGAGACTCTCTGCGCAGTGGTCGAAGAAGCGTCCGGGCGCTACGATCAACGCTCATAGTCCATCTCTTCGCTGTGGAAGACTTCTTCAATGCCACGTCACCACCACCACGTCTACGTGATCGAACTCTCGCGGCAGGTGCTGACCGAAGCGCGCTTCAGGAAAGCAAATCCCGATTATCTCGGCGACAAGCCTTGCGTTTATGTAGGCATGACGGGACAGTCCCCGGACGTGCGCTTTGACAAACATAAGGCGGGGCTGAAAGCGAACCGGTTTGTGCGGGAGTATGGCTTGCGCCTGATACCGGAGCTGTATGAGTGCTTCAACCCGATGCCTTACGAGGCGGCACGGGAGATGGAAGTGGAGTTGGCGATCGGGTTGCGCGATGAAGGGTATGCGGTGTGGCAAGCGTAAATCAATGACGGACGCCGAAGCACCAGCGTTACCGCCGAATCGTCCATAGCCGTCCGCTCGCGTCTTTGTGCGGAGACGGGGTCCGCTGTGTGCGGCTTTCTTGTTTCCGCGCCGCCGCCTACGCGGGCATCTTGGGCGGCCAGTTATGCGTCTCCGCTTGACAGTGCTTGCACCAGGCATAGAGCGCGTCGTACATCACCAGACCGTGCGCCAGCATCTCGTGGTCGTCGGCAAACACCTGCGACAGCCCCAGTGAGATGGCGTACAGCCCGCTCGATTGCGGCGTCAGGTCCAGCCGCGACGTATCGGCGCCGCGCACGATGCGGGCCAAGTGCTGCAAGGCGGGGTCTTCGCCAAGGTGGTACGCGCTGAGGAAGGCGTCGAAGCTGCACAGCTCTCCCACGTGGGTGAGTTCCACGCCAGGAATGTCATACGGAATGGCGCCCGTCTCGTTGGCAATGCGCAGCACATCGCCCGGCGGCACGTACAGAAAATCGGGTGTCTCGTCGATGAAGCGGGCGATCAGCCAGGGGCAGGCGATCCGGTCGATCTTGGGGCGCTCGCGCGTGATCCATTGCATGGCAGCCTCCTCGTCAGTGGTGCAGCAGCGGGTACACCGCCAGGCCAATCAAGGCGGCGCCCGCCACGATGACCGGCTCTGACAGCTTCTTGAACTTCACCAGCAGCACGACGGTTGCGAGTGCCAGCAGCACCGTCGGCACATCGACGATCGAGCGCTTGGCCAGCACGATCACCGCGCCGGTAATGGCGCCTACGGCCGCCGCCGTGACGCCATCGACAAAGGCCAGGATGGCGGGCAGCTTGCCGTATTTCTTGAAATACGGCGCCGGCAGGATCGTGAACAGGTAGCACGGCAGGAACGTCCCGAGCGCGGCCACGCAGGCGCCCGGCAGCCCAGCCACCAGATAGCCGATGAAGCCCACCGTGATGACGACCGGCCCCGGCGTGATCATCGCCACGGCCACGGCATCGACGAACTGCTTTTCATTGAGCCAGTGGTGCTCGGTGACCACACCGCCGTACAGGAACGGTACGATCGCCAAGCCTGAGCCGAACACGAACGCGCCGGCCTTGGCGAAAAACACGCCGATCTGCGACAGCAGCGGCCAATCGATCATGCTGAAGAGGCCGCTCGCCTCAGGGATGGGCGCTGCAGCCAGCGCGTTCATCTTGCCCTGGCGCAGCCACTTGGGCGGTGCGCGCCAGAACCACACGAGCACCCCGCCCGCCAGAAACAACCACGCCACCTCCGACTCGGTGATGACCGTGACGGCCGCCAGCACGAGGTAGACGAACCACAGCAGCTTGTCTTTGCCGACGCTCTTGGTGGTGAGCTTGTAGGCGCTGATGGCGATGATGCCGATGACCGCCGCGCCCACGCCGTAGAACACCGACTGCATCCACGTCAGCCCGCCAAAGCGCACGTACGCCCAGCCGAGCGCCACCACCATCAGGAACGACGGCAGCACGAAGGTGATGCCGACCAGCGTCGCGCCCAGGATGCGGTAATGCACATAACCGAGATAGATCGCCAATTGCGCGGCCAGCGGACCAGGGGCGAGCTGGGCGAGCGCGAGGCCTTCCTTGTAGTCGCCTTCGGTAATCCACCGGCGGGCTTCTACCAGATCGCGACGCATGTAGCCGGCCAGGGCCACCGGGCCGCCAAAGCCGAGCGTGCCCAACCGCGCGAAGTACAGCAGCAGTTGCCACAACGTGTACGTCGGGCGTTCGTGCTCCGCGGGCAGCGGCGGGATGGTTTGCGGGGTTGTGTTCATCTTGGTGGGCCGACGGTGTGAACTAGGGTTTCCGGCTGCTGGAGAAATGGGTGTACAGCGAATCCAACACGCCGCCGATCTCGGCCAGCAGCGTGTCGTCATCGGCCATCCGCTTGCGCGCGCCCGCCAGGATGGCCTCAAAGCCCCCGGCTTCCGGCACGGTCGATCCGCCCACGTCCAGCGCGTGCACCATGGCGCCGAGCCGGGCCAACCCGTGGTTGTCGTCCAACCCGAAGCTGGCCATCAGCACCTCGAACGACACCCGGTTGCCAACGTGCGTGAAGGTGGCGCCGTCAAAGTCGAAGCCCAGGGCATCCGCCGGGCAATCGGCAGGGCTTTCCAGCCAGAGGAAGCGGACATGGGGGTCGATAAAGCGCTGGATCAGCCACGCGCAGGCGACCCGGTCGACCCACAGGTGGCGGCGTGTTGCCCACAGGCGCCCTTGGTATTGGGTGGGGTCGCGGCGCGCAATGTTGCCGGCGGCAGCATGCGGCTCGCCCGGCGACTGGACGGATTCAACGGCGGCAGCAAAGTCCCGCCATTGCGCATCCGCGCGGATGGACGCCTCGCCGGGGAAGAAGTCGACCTTGCGAATGGCCTCGTAGGCGCGATCGTGGCGGCGCTGTAAGCGACTGAGTTCAGCCGCCCCCAGGCTGGAGAACGTCTTGCGGGCCTCTGCCAGGTCGGCCAGCCAGTCGGTGTAATCGGCGGTGCGATCGAACAGGGCGCGGTAGGCGCTGTCTTCTGCGGCGTCTTGGGCCTGCACGCGCAGGAGCCACGCTTGACCGTCTTCCTGCAGGGCTTCATCGGCAAGGCTGCGCAGTTGCGCCGCCTGCTCGGCATGCGCGGGCAAAAGGTAGGCACCGTCGCGCAACGCGGCGCAGCCGATGGCCTTCAGCGCCCGCCAGATCCGCATGCGCGCGGTGGCGCTGGCGGTGGGCAGGCTGACGATCAGCAGGAGCCAGGCATCGGAATTGGCAGTCATGACGGCAGCATAGATAGCCGTATCGAGTGCTGCAATGATGTAGAGATCGCTACATAGAGCGAGAGCACTGCCGCATGTGGAACAAGCCGCTAGGCGTCGATGCACAGAGTGATGAAGGCGCCGAAGCCATATCACCCGCACCTGCCGAACCCGATGTGGATAACTGCGCCTCCCCTGTGAACAACTCCAGGGAAAAGCGTGTTGGTTCTGCGGGGTCGGCTTGTCTACAGCCTCGGAATAACTTTGACATGCGCTGACAGGGCGCGACGCCATCCCCCGGACTCATCCACGCAACCGCACACGCTGTCCGAGGGGTTGTGCTTTTCTTAAGCCCTTGATGCACAAGCGCTTTTTGCACCTATCCACAGAACTTATCCACCGTTATCTACTACTACTATCTGTATACATAAAGAAGTAAACCTATAAACCCACTGTGGGGCGAGCCGTCGGACCGGCCGTGTGAATATCGACCCCACCGTCCACCCTGAGCTCGGTAACCCCTCCCCTCGTATTCATCCTTGCAGGCCGCGTGGCGCGTACTACGCTTGACCAGTCTGCGCAGTGCCCTGCCCCATGGCGCCTGATCAGAGTGAGCGGGCGGTCCCCAGATCGGCCCTGGCCGGCTTCCCCGCCTGAGAGAGCAAGTCACGAAAAGTGTTTGCAGCCGTTGCACATCAATAAGAGGACTTCCGATGCAGCCAGTTGTCAGGGTCTCGATTCTCCGGTGCCCGCCGGACAAGTTCGCCGAAATGCGGCAGATGATGAGCGATCTCGAACCGCTGCTTCGGCCCGGTATCGAGGCGATGCGCGGATTGGTCGCCTTCTATGTGGGCGAGGATGAGTCGACATCGTCGCTGTCGAACGTGAGCCTGTGGACCGACCTGGACGCGGCCAAGCAACTGAATACCTTCCAGCCGATGCTGGATTCGGGCAAGCCCTTTATCGACAAGGGCGGCACGTTTGAGCGGCCGATCATGAATTACCTGCCGATGTGGGAGTTGAAACCGGTGTGAGTAAGATCACGCCTCATCTTTGTGCAAGGGCGGATGGGCACTGCCGCTTGCGTCCGTGATGACGTACGTCATCGCTCTCGGGCGTCTTCGCCTTTGCTATCGCATCTTCGTTTGGCATAGAGCAATCCCCCGCCGGGGCAACCAGACTGCGATGGGTGTCAACTTGGTTCAATGTGTCCTGCCACCCCATGCCGCTCAAACTGCCCTGCATCTCGCCTGGTGCTTCCGTCACGCATCCTTCGTCGCCACAGGCGAGTACAGGTGAGACCGCTACGCCGTCCACGCCTGCCAGACAGGCGTCCCGCCAGCGCGGCGAACTTGACGGTTTGAAGAAAGCCCCCCCGGCACCCCCTGCGCTGCCAAACGCACCTCAACCCCACGTCGGCATAGCAAAGCGGGTCGGCAAGGCGTTGCGTGCCCAGGTCAAGAGCACCTTCAGTTGCGTGACCAAGGACGGTGCCAGCCGACTCGACTGGAACACCCCATTCAGCGCACATTCGCGGGCTGGCAAACCGACCACATTGCGTGATTTCGCCCAGGTCACGCAAGCCGCGCAGCGGATTGCGGCCGCGCGCGGCGACGCGCCCCAGTCCGGCAGTCCTTCGGGTTCGGCACGTAGAACGGAGCAGGCGCTCAATCATGCAATGACAGGGCTGCGCACTCAGATTTCGGCGATCGCCAATGCCAGCGTCGGTCTCCACGGCGGCAGCTCGCAACCGGCGCAGGCGCTGCAACACGTTGATGACATCATTGCCTACTGGGGGTCGCCGCAGGGGCAAGCGCTGGCTGCGAAGGTCAGTAGCGAACCTGAGTCGTTCGTGGCGGCGGTCCAGGAGATGGCGGCTGCGCATTCGCCTGCCGTCGCCATGGCGGTCTCGCTGGCGCTCGTGTCTGCCAAGGAACGTCTCGACCCAGGCAACGCCACAACGCTCAATGGCGACATCTTTTCGTATCTGAAGCATGCGGACCTGGGTGCCGAAATCGGTAATGCGAAAACGCATTCCGAGACATCGCGCGACACCCATATCCTTGCCCTGCGCTGCGCGCTGGAGCAGACGCGCGAGGCCTTGATGGCAAACCGGTGCACCACTGCTGCCGATTCGAGTGCGGCCGATGCGGCTGGTGCGTCTTCGTCGGCACCGTCCCACGCCATCGACGTCAAGGCCCTGCAGGCATTCATCCAGACGGTGCGAGATTTCCCCATCACCATGCGTGGGGCCGCACAACATGCGCCGCAGGCGCTCGCCAATTGGCCGGGGGTGCGCGACAGCCTCGGGCAGTTCGATGCGCACAACGCCAAGGCCGCCGCAACGTGCCTGGCCGCGCTCGAAGCGGTGGCCGACGAAATCGGCCCGCAACAGCCTGCGCACGGGCAAAAGGCGCCGGTGGTGGTTTCTGCGCAGACCGCAGAGAAGATCCGCGACGCGCAGGAGGCGATGATTGCGGTTGTCTCCACGCCGACGCACTTGCACACACACGACCAGCAGCTCAAGCATGCCGAATCGGGGCGGGCCGTTGCGTGGGGCGCGTTGCAGCACGCCGCGACGACCGGCAATTTCGAGGCAATGCTTGCCGCCACGGGCAATCGCAATCTTGGCGCCACCGATGCGGGCAACCTGCGCATGCATCTGCAGGCCGGCGCCGCCATTGCCACGGCGCTGAAGGCCAAGCCGACGCCCGAGGCGCTGATTGCCGCGCGGCTCGCCCCGCACGAAGCCGTGTCGAGCGCGGTGAACTTCGCCCAGCGCGTGTCCGACGCAAGCGCCAAGCTCATCCACGGCGCAGGCCCCGCCACCCTGAGCGCCGCCGACAAGAGTGATCTGGTCGCATGGCGCAACGGCTTCACCGACGACGCACCGGGTTCCGACCTGAGCCAGTTCAAGGCGCGCATGTTCAAGTCGCTTGCCTGGGTCGATCGGATGGAAGATGACCGGCCCGCGACATTGCCAAGCAGCCACAAATCGCCGCTCTCCGCTGCGCGCATGGGGATGGCGCAGGGCGATCGCGCCGTCTTGGCGAACGAGCAGAAGGCGCTGATGGCCGAGCTCGCGAAACCGGCGGTCAGCGACGTGGTGCAGGCCGTCGCCGCCGAAATGGAGCGCCTTTACGGTAGCCCCCCGCCGACAGAGGCTGACTCCGAAGACGGGGCACCCCATCGTCCGGAGGCGTTGAGTGACACCCATTGCCAGTGGATCGCCCTACGGGTCGCGCTTGACGACTGGATGCCCGAGCACAACGCCGCGCGCCAGGGGCATCAACTGGTGCTAGGCCGCGAGTTCTCGCCTGCCGCATTGCCGGAAGCTGTCGAGCAGCGCATTCGCAAGTTCACGGAAGCCGCAGCAAGCAAGGTGACATCGGGCACCCCCGAGGCACTGGAACAGGCGGTTGCCAACGTCCGGCAGCATCTTGGCAATGTCCGCCTTGGCTTTGAAGACGTGCATGCGCTTGCCAACTTCCTCAATGTCGAGCAGTCCGAGCCATTCCAAAAAGCCATGGAAGCCGCCCGGAAAATTGCCACAGCGCCGCCGCTGGTCCCGGCTGATCGATCGCAGGAGAAAGTGCGCGCGATGGTGGTGGATTACCTGAAGACGATTCCGGGTGGCAACACGGTCCGTTTCAGCCGCGGCACCACCGGCGGGTTCAGCACCAAGGGCATCACCAAGGCACTCGTCAACGCCAAGAAACGGCTGATGGGCGTGCCGGTGGCCGGCAATGCCCGTGTCGATCTGCGCTATGAGAAGGGGCGTGAAGCGGCCGTCTCCATGTCGTACCCCGTGCATGCCGCCGAGCTGTTCATCGGCACGGAAAAGCGGCACCGTGGGCGCATCGGCGCGGGCTGCTTCTTTGGCGCGAAACTATTCAAATGCTGCCGCACCGGCGCCAACGTGGATGTGAATCCGTACGAGCACGAGCGCACGGACGCCACGGGCCTCATGGTCCGAATCCCGCGCCGGACGGCGGCAAAAGATGCGGAAGTCCGCGCGTTGTTCTCGCGCGTGACCGACTTCATGTTTTCGGCGGCGGATGCCCGGCGCCGCTCGCCCGAGGGCATGCCCGACGCCGATGCGCTGTTCCGCGCCTTCGCCAGCGAGTTCTACGCTGAGCACGATCTGTCGATCAGCTGGATCAACCAGAAGACACGCGCCCACCGCAGCGAGATGTCGGTGGGGATCGGTGCTTCCGTCACCAAGCTGCTCAACCCCAGCCAGCACCGCAAAAGCCAGCAAGAAACCGGTGCCCTCGGCACGAGCCTGGGCTACTCGTTCGAGAAGCAATGGCTGTCGACCTTCAAGCAGCTCGACGCCACCGGCACCTACCGGATTGCCAACCTGCGCGAGCAAAAGCTGAGCCGGCACAAGCTCAACCTTGGGCTCACCACCTCGGCCGTGACGGGCACGACCGGCAACACGTCGGCCGATCTGTTCGGTGGGGGTGCGGTGGTCAAAGAGCGCGGCACAAACGTGAAGTTGCGACTCGCCGTCGATCGGGACAACGTGCTGCCGACAAAGTCGGTGGCCGATTTCGAATTCGACAGCTTCCACGACTACGCCCGGTATGTTGAAGCCACCAAGCAGGAGTGGGTGAAATTCTTTGCCTATCCGCACAGGAACGATCCCGATGGCGGGCTGGCGAAGGGGCTCAAGGCCGTCAACGACAATCTGGATACGGCTCGCCTGCTCGACACGCCGTACAACGCCTTCTTTGTGCGGCGGGCCCTCACAACAGACGCTGCGAAAACGCTCAACCATCTGCAGCAGCTTTCGCAGGTGACGCCGCAAAGCGAGACCAAGCTGCACGAGCAGCTGGCGGCGTCTTACACCAAGACCATCAATGCCCCCCACTCCTGGATGCCGATCGGCTTGCGCGCTTATGAAAAATACAGCGAGGCCGATGGTTTCAACGTCAACGCGGGGCTGCGCCTGACGCAGAACACCGGGTTGAGGGTCGAACGGCAGATCGTGTTCGACACCATCGACGCCAAGCTGCTCAAGGAGTACGAAGCCGAGCTGACAGCGAAACAGAACGCGCCGCAGCCACCGACCCAGGGCGAGGCTCCCGCCACCGTGCCGCCATCGCCTCGTCCGCTGCGGCGCGAGGGTTCATCGAACATCCCGCTGTACCAGAGCGTGCAAGGCGCACGATCCGAAATCGAATCGGAGCCCGAGGAATCAGGCCAAGAACAGGCGTCGGCGCCGGCGCGCGAGGCGCAGCGGTCTCCGTCGCTTGCCGACATGTTGGCCATGTCTCCACCGCGTTCGCGGTCCGAATCACAGCCCGAATCGCGACCCGCCGACACGCGCGCGCATCTGGAGCGCTTGAAGCAGCAAATGGATGTGAAGGCCGGCATTGCGCCTGCGCCGAAAAAGTCCGGCGGTCTATCCAGCAAGCTATTCGGACAACGTAAGCGCAAGCCACAACCGAGCACGCCCCCTCTGCAGGCTGATCCGGGCCGGAACACGTCCCCCGCCGCACCCAAGCCAGAGCCGAAACCGACTGCGCGCCGCGGCGGATGACCTCAAAGACGCCAAGCGGGGAGATTGAGCATGCACGGTGCACAACCTCCTCGACTCGCGCGTCTACGGTGAGACGCGGTCCAGCATCTTCATCCCCGATGTAGACGAGGCGAGCCGCCAGCCAGCGATTGACGCAACCGCCACCTGTCGTTGACCGCAGCGGCTTTTGGTTACTCGGCCGCGAGGGCGCCGTGCGCCGAGTTCTCAGCTCGGGCTGCGAGAAAAATGGGATTGCATGTGTATCCTGCCGTGAGTGCATCCGGTCGGTCACGACACCCTTTACATGACACACACAGTCCATATTCAAGTGCCTGGCGAGACCATCGCATGTGCTTCGCTGGCCGATATTCAAGACCTCATCCCACGCTATCCGCGCCCTGAAACCCGAAGACAGATTGGGGCCTATGGGCTCGCGCTGGCCGCTTCGTTGGCGGTGAGGCCAACCACCGACTTTGAAGATGCGACCCACGTGTTGGACGAAATGGCACGGGCAAAAGCGAGCCTCGATATTGCGTCGGGGCACTGCATTGATGTCGTGCAAGCGACGGCTTCGGTGATGCTGGCGACGCAGACATACGCTGATGAACAAACAGTGCCGTGCACCGAATGGCCGCTACCGAAGGAGGTTGCGGACGCTGCACGGCAAGCAGCGGAGCAGGTCGTCGCGAGCCAGCTCGCCCGTTAAGTGAAGTGTTGTGCAAATAACGAGCACAACTGTCCCCGCACAAACACCCCTCACCCAATGCGTCTCACCACCCTCCTCGCAGCACTCGCACTCAGCATTGCCCAGCCGGCAATCGCCCAGACCGACAAGACCGACACCCCCTCGCCGTACGTCAAAGCCGGAATCCCCGCGCCATCGCGCGCATGGACCGGCGCCGACTACGCCCAAGCCGTGAATGTCTTGGAGTCGGGTGCTTCGCCCCTACCCCGGTTCTCAAATAGCAATGGGGCGGCGGTGCTCAACCGCATGACGGCCGTGGAAAACTTGGGCTTCTACCGCAATTCCTCGTTGCCGCTAGAGACGCGTTATGGGGACTACCTCGCCCTTTCCATCGGCGTCAATACGCTGTCGACGATGTATGTGGATTCGCCTCGCGACAGCGCTGGGAAGACGCAGCTTGAAACCGCCGCGCTCGTGGCCTACCGGCTTCGCGTCGCCGTCGCGGGCCTAGGCCTGATGGATGCATTGATATCCACCGTCCCGAGAGATGAGAAGTACGCAACCCGAGTCGCCAGCATGAAGGATATGCAAACCGCTTACTCGTCAACATTGGGGGATGCCGAAATCATGCTTACCGCGGAACACGGCTTTTCTGCAGCAGGCAGATCGCTGGTGCTCAAGGCCATGGCCGACACGTTGCCGACCCTCAAGCGGGCATTCCAACCGTTCTACAAAGAAGAGCTTCGACAGAGGCTCGAAGCGGATCGCGCGAAACTCAACGACGCAGAAGACCGCAGGCTGCTTGATGCCATGATCGGCCAGCTCGGCAACTAGGCATCTGCCACGGACTACCGAGAAAAAGACTCCGCACGCCGAGCTCAGGACTCGGACCGCCGAGAAAATGGCTCCGCGTATCGAGCTCCGAGCTCGGGCCGTCGAGAAAATTTCTCCGCACGCCGAGCTCAGAACTCGGGCCGTCGAGAAAATTTCTCCGCACGCCGAGCTCAGAACTCGGGCCGTCGAGAAAATTTCTCTGCACGCCGAGCTCAGAACTCGGGCCGCCGAGAAAAAAGCTCCACACGCCGAGTCCAGAACTCGGGCTGCCGAGAAAAAAGCTCCACGCGTCGAGCTCTGAAGTCGGCATAGGACTTTTCGGATTCTTCGTCCAGAACGGCCTTCTGCTATTGCGCGCCTGCGTGGCAGCGGCGAACCTCCCGCGGTCGTGCCCTCCATGCAGGGCCTTGCCAACCGATCCGTGAGACATCCGATGCCGCAGAACTTGATCTCGTTTCAGCTCACCCCCGCCGATCTGGCCGCCGTCGACGGCGCGCTCAAAACGCTGGAAGACAGACTCGCCACCCTGATCGACCTGTCCCCGGAGCAACGCCGGGCGCTGGTGAAGATGGGCGACAAGTCCGAAGCCTTCGCCCGCAAGGCCGTGGAGGTGCTCGCCAACAACCCCAACGTATTGCCCGGCAACTTCGATCTGGCCGAACTGCGCCGCGACCTGGCCGGCTTCGATCAGCTCCGCAGCCGCCTCGTGCGCGTGGCGCGCATCTTCGAGCGGATGTCGGACTCACAGCTCGCCCTGGGCAGCGATGTGATGAGCGGCGCGATGGAGGGGTACGCCTTTCTCAAAGTCGCCGGCCAAGGGGAAGGGTTGGATGCGGCCAGGAAGGCGCTGGCGGTGCGGTTTAGTCGGGGAGCGAAGCGGAAGGAGGACGAGGCTGAGCAGGTGTGATGCGGGATCGCGGAGATCGCCAACATCGGCATCACCGCATAGAGAGGCGATGGATGTTCGCGCTTCGTTGTCGCGCTACCGCCTCTGATCCATCGCGATTTCAGGGCGGCCCCGCGCCACTGCGCGATAATGCGCGCCTCGTGCTCCACGGGACGCAGCGCATCAGCAAAATCTGATTTGTCCCGTTCTGCATTGCTTCATTGGAAGGCGGCCCCTATGCTCCCGGTGCCGCTTTCGTGCCATGAGAGAAAGCGGCCGAGGATTGGAACCCTCGTTGACGTCCGGCAGGGACCGAGCATAGGTCCTTGTCGTCAATCTCCCGTGGCCGCTCTCCCTTATGGGCGAGCCTGGCAGGGACGGCCTCGCGCCGATCGAGTGACGTCACTCGGGTTCCAACCTTGTCAGTGCTCGCCCACCCCTCCCCGGGTGGCGAGTTTCCTTAATTCGACGGAGACATCGCCATGACAGATCCCCAAGCCGTTCCCGATATTCGCCGCTATCTAGCGCATGCTGAGTTGTTCGACAAGCTATCGAAGCTGCGGGCGTTTTTGAGCATGCTGCACGCGAGTGGGTTTGAGCATTTCCGCGCGATGGATGAGGTGCGGCAGGCTGAATACTTGTGGACGTGTTTGGACTATGCGGAGGGGGCGTATACGGCGTTGACGGTTTGGGATGGGATTGATGGGCAGCAGAGCAGCGAAGACCTTCACTGACTCGGGCGTTTAACCGGCATTCCGATGTGCGTCAGTCAATCATCTTGTGAGCACATATGTCTGAGACAAACGCCAGTCGCGCAGTTGGATTACGACGTCTTTATTTGCACGCCAGTATGGATTGGTTGATCCCCCAACGTCTGTCAGGAGGCTGAAGTGTCGGTTTTTCCCCGGGTTGTGTACTAGAATCCAAGCCAAGAAAAAAATGCCGTCGCGCACGGATCTGTGTTGAGCATTTGGACGGCGACGGTTACTTTGGGGGTTCGAGGTCACGGCGAACATTTCGTTCGCCTTGGATGGAGTCGATCGCGAACATAAATAGAACTACTGCAGCGGCTTGAGGACGCAGTATGCACGATGCGCTTCTTGGATTCGAAAGGTTCAAAGATATATCGCTTAGCGACCCATTTTTCGATTCTCTAAAGTCTGACTACAGCGAATTTGGCGAATGGTTTTTGAAAAAAGGTGAGCATCAGGCCTACACCTTCAGAAACCAGGCCGATCTGCTTGACGGCTTCTTGTATCTGAAACTTGAAGATGGGCCGATCCTTGACACCAGTCCACCGCTGCCAAGTTCGCGCAGACTGAAAATTGGCACATTCAAGATAAACCCGCACGGCACACGGCTTGGGGAGCGGTTTATCAAGAGGGCGTTCGACGTTGCAGTTCATGAACGTGTGGAAGCCCTTTATGTGACGATTTTTGCGAAACACACGGCACTTGTCGACTTGTTCCTTCGCTATGGCTTTGTGGAGCGAGCCATCAAGAAAACGGCAAATGGGCAGGAACTTGTTCTTGAGAGGCGCCTTGATTCAGTGTCTAAGGATGTTGTTCGGGACTACCCGCGTATTCCTATCACCAGTGGCCGTCATTTTGTCCTGTCACTTTATCCGCAATGGCATTCTCGTTTGCTTCCCGATTCACTATTAACGACCGAGAGCTCATCGATACTTCAAGACATCTCGCATGCGAACAGCATACATAAAATTTACCTCGCGGCCATGACCGGCGTGGAACAGCTGCGGCGAGATGACACCCTTCTCATTTATCGAACGGCGCAAGGCGGGGCTGCCTACTACACTTCTGTCGTCACTTCTCTATGTGTGGTTGAGGAGTTAACTAACATCGGCAAATTTGCGACGGTGGAGCAGTTCTTAGCGTACTGTGCCCCGTACAGTATTTTTTCAGAGAATGAGCTTCGCAGTTTTTATCATAGTAAAAAATATCCCTGGGTCATACGATTCACCTACAACCTCGCGCTTCGTAAGCGACCCAACCGCAAGGCGCTGATCGAGCAGATTGGAATTAGTCCAGATATCTACTGGGGATTCTTCCAAATTTCGACGCCTCAACTTAAAAACATCCTTCAGCTTTCCGGTGACTATGAAAAAGCGAGTTCTCTTGTCTATTCATCCTGAATATGCCAACGCGATTTTTGCGGGGGAGAAGGGATTCGAATTCCGTAGAGTAATTTTTAAGGAGAATGTTCGGGAAGTTGTCGTCTATGCGACATCCCCTATTTCTCGCGTCATAGGCCGATTCAAGATCGAAGAAATTTACCAGGACACACCTGTAAAACTGTGGGAAAAAACCGAGGCTCGTGCAGGGGTGACAAGAGAGATGTTCGACGCTTACTTCAAAGATCGGGCGAAAGCTTTTGCGATCAAGGTGTCTGAGCCGATTCGTTTCTCTGAACCGCAACCGTTGTCCAAGTACTTGCCGTCCAATACTCCGCCGCAGTCGTTTTGCTATATCTGATAGTTCATGGCAACCAGTACCACACCCTCTATCTACGGTTTGCTTTGCTTTGCCCGGGGTGGCACGACGCCGCCCACTTCGGCTACAGCACAGACAGGGGCGGCCGCGCCGACATTGCCCGAGCTCCACCTGAATATCTGGGAACAGAATCCGGGTAAGGGGTCAAAAAATCCGGACTCCTTTCTGGACATCGGACTAATGCTTGATATCCGGGACCACACTGCCTCCATCGAGCTCGTCTTCCCCCGCAAGATGCCTGTGGCATCGGTCGTTGATCTCTCGACAGTCGTGACTCAGGCTCAGGCAATTCCCGCGATATTCAACGAAAGCTGGGCTGTCGTACATATGGGATCCAACGGGGCGGATTCGGTCGTCTACGATCCCACCAGCACGAATAAGAGCTTTGCTGTCGTAAGCATCAACGGAGCCATCACGGAGACTCAGCACGGGGGCACTGACGCGCTGTCGATTTCAGTTTCGAACTTGATAGACCGAGCAAACGCGGTGGCTCGGTCTACGCAACGTACTGTTGAGCGGGTCTACGTCCGGTTTAGACTGCTGGAGTTCAAGAGGGAGTATTACAGTGTTGGTGCAGGGGAGCGAACGAGTAGCTGGTGGCAACCCTCTTGGCAGAAAACGGAAGACATTGATTTCCGTGTGAATGTTAGGCGTGGTGCCCCTCCAGGCCTTGAAACGCAGGTCGGGCGATTTCTCGAGTTCTCAAAGATCCACCTTTTTTTGATGCGGTCTCGAGATAAGGACATAGTGTTTCAGGACAAACTGTTCAAGGCCTCCCGGTCTCTTGAGGACGAGGATTTCTGGGCGCAGTACTCTATTGCTGGTACGCAACTGTCTCCCAAGGCGAGCCACAAGCGGGTGCAAAACAGCCTCGGTTACCATTGGAAGGCAGCAGCGGGTTCCGATCCCGTGAAAGAGTTCGGTACTCTCGCAAGGTTCAAGGTCGTGGAGTTCGGAGTCGGTAAGTTTGTCGCTGTCGCGCTGATCGTCGGTGCGATGGGCAATATGCTATGGGACGGTGTAAAAGTGGTGTACAACCAGTTGGTAAGCCATGGTGACCAGCCCGTGGCGGCGGCAAGTTCTGTGGAGGTGCCGGCCGCCGCCCGCGCAGCCGACCAACAGCCCGCTGCCATGAAAGCCAAGCGGCTGGCAGAAGAGAAGGAGGGTGGATGAGCTATCTACTAACGAAGGCCTCTCTCGAACAAAGTCCTTGGTTGCTGGATGAAGTACTCAGCCTTGCATCTGAAGACGTTGAGTTTTTACGGTTCAGCTATCCACAGTTCGATAACTGGTTTGCAACAAAGGTCATCCCGGGAATCCTTGAGGGCGAGCGCACGTTGCTGCTTGAGCGACGTGGATCCGTCACGGCTGGACTGTTGATCTTGAAACATACGGTTGTCGAAAAGAAGCTGTGCACACTTCGCGTTCGCCCTGACTTCGAGAGTTTGGGGCTCGGTGTGCGGCTCTTTCAGGCAGCCTTTCACCTACTTGAGACAGAGCAGCCACTATTGTCAGTGTCTGCGTTAGCCGCACCGAAGTTTGAACGTCTTTTCAAATATTTCGGCTTCGCGCAAGAGGCGGTGTATCAGGGGCGATATCTTCCCAATGTGGACGAGTACTCTTACAACGGGCTCCTCGAGCCGGTGTACAGATCTCTCGCTCATCATGCGAACTCGGATCATTTTGCGCTGCCAGCCCTCGATGCAAACACCCTCTCGCGCACTAGACGGACTCGTGTGAGCTACTGAGTGGCCCGCGGTCACCCCCATTCGAACACGAAGTGACACTGCCTCGGTGCGAGGACGCCGTCCTCGCATTTTTACACCGCGTTTACACCCCTCCCCCCAACCTTTACCCCGTTTTTACCCCCCTTTCCCTAATGTTGCACTGCACGCAGGCCCTGTGACGGGAGCCTGCCTGCACGCCGCACCGGGCCCCAGTTGACGCACATACGCGCCGGGCCATGCGGCAACCAAAACAACAAGGGAAAGGTCCATGCAAGCCAAGGTTTCTTTGCGCGCCACCGTCATCGGTGGCGTTGCTGTCTGTGCCGCAGCGCTCTCCAGCGCGGCCGCATTTGCGCAATCCACTGACGCCGCTCCGGCACCTGCCGCAGCGCCCGCGAGCCCGCTGACAGCCAACCTCACGCTGGCCAGCCAGTACCGCTATCGCGGTCTCATGCAGACCAACAACAAGCCCGCCATTCAGGGCGGGGTGGATTACGCGCTGCCCAACGGCTTCTACGTCGGCAACTGGAACTCATCGATCAGCTGGCTGGGGGATTCCAACCCCAACGTGTCCGCCCCCATCGAGATGGATTTCTACGGCGGCTACAAGACCGAGCTGATGAAGGACATGCCCATTGATGTGGGCGTGCTGCAGTATTACTACCCCGGCAGCTACCCCGACGGTTACACCCGCCCGCATACCACCGAGGGTTATGCACAGATCGGCTACGGGCCGGTCTCGTTCAAGTACTCGCACGCGTTCTCCAACCTGTTCGGTTTTGCGGATAGCCACCACAGCCAGTACTTCGACCTGTCGGGCAACTTCGACACGGGCTTCTGGGGCCTGACGCTGAACCTGCACGTGGGTTATCAGCAGGTGCCGCATCAGGCGGTGCGCACGTCGTATGCGGATTGGAAGGTCGGCGTGACGAAGGATTTCGGCAGCGGCTGGACGGCGTCGCTGGCGTACATCGACACCAACGCTTCGCGCCTGGCCTACACCAACACGCGCGGCAACTAC
>Ga0070659_100000203_pt1 | contig 46107 bp, 49 predicted proteins | sample KBSC23metaG_FD_64666 | JGI IMG/M metagenome (GOLD analysis project Ga0070659, IMG submission 64666) | Corn rhizosphere microbial communities from Kellogg Biological Station, Michigan, USA - KBS C2-3 metaG | ecosystem: Host-associated > Plants > Roots > Rhizosphere > Soil ... | reverse complement strand
AGCGCTGTGCCGGATAATTTTTGGGATAGCATCAAGGACATGATGCTGCAGCATTTTAAGAACGGCGACCTGGTTGGCGGCTTAACTACAGGTTTATGCCTTGCAGGTGAGCAGTTGGCTAAATATTTCCCGAATGAGGAAAATAAGACCAACCAGCTTACTGATGATATTGCCTTTATGGATGGTGATTAAATGTCCCCTTTCTACATCTCTCCGAAAGGAAGATCTGAACCAATTACACAATATGTGAATATAACGATCATGTTTAAAAAACTTATACTTAGCTGCCTACTTGTATTTACGTGCGGTTTGTTATTTGGCCAGGATATACCCGAAAAACCAGGCACACTGGTTACCGATTATACCAATACGCTTACTTTACAGGATAAGGCCGCGCTCGAAAATAAGCTGGTTGCCTATAATGACTCGACTTCGACACAGATAGCCATTGTGCTGATAAAATCGACAGGGGGGTATGATATATCGCAATACGCCGTTGCCCTGGGCAGAAAATGGGGTGTTGGCCAAAAAGGCATAAATAATGGTATAGTGATACTTGCCGCGCTTGATGACCGCAAGGTTACTATACAAACCGGTTATGGCGCCGAAGGCGCGGTGCCCGACGCGATAACAAGCAAAATTATTGAGGAAGATATTAAGCCAAACTTTAGGGAGAAGAATTATTATGCCGGCTTAGATGCCGCCACAACTTCGCTGATGAAGTATATGAAAGGCGAGTATAAGGCCGACCAGCAGAGCGTGCGCCAGGGTGACGGACATGGCAGCATTGGTATTATTATCTTTATTGTAATAGTTGTGCTTATCCTGGTTTTCAGAAATATTGGCGGCGGTGGCGGGCAAATTATTGGTCGCCGTGGTGGATCGAGTCCGTTCTGGTGGTTCTTAATGGGATCGGCTTTAGGCGGTGGCTTTAATGATAACCGCGGAGGCGACAGTGGTTTTGGAGGCGGAGGCGACAGTGGTGGCGGCGGTTTCGGCGGATTTGGCGGCGGCAGTTTTGGCGGCGGCGGATCGAGCGGGAGCTGGTAACCTTGTTCATTAGTTCATTAGTTCATTAGTCCATTAGTTCATTAGTTCATTAGTTCATTAGTTTGAATAGCGCTATCGCTATGGTTTAAATACAATAACATTTTATTTTTATATGAAGGATCTTACCTGGAAAATACTCTCGTCGGAATACACACACAAAGGCCCCTGGGCCACATTAAGGCGCGACAGGTGCGAGATGCCTGACGGGCGGATAAAAGACCCTTACTACGTATTGGAATACCCCAACTGGTGTAACGCCGTAGCCATAACCGAAGAGGGCAAGGTAGTAATGGTGCGCCAATACCGCCACGCGGCCGAAATTGTATCATTAGAATTACCCGGCGGAGTGATAGAAGACGGCGAAGCGCCCGAAAATGCCGTGAAGCGTGAAATGCTGGAAGAGACCGGATATCATTTTGATAATTTTGAACTGCTTTGCGTGATATATGGCAACCCGGCAACGGGTAATAACCACACCTATTGCTACTTAGCCAAAAACGGCAAGAAGGTGCAGGAACAGGCTTTAGATGAGCATGAAGAAATTATTGTGGAAGAATATACCATTGCCGAAGTAAAGCAGCTGCTGGCGGATAATAAGATAGCCCAGGCCCTGCATTGTACCAATTTATTTTATGCGCTGATGAAATTGGGGGAGTTTTAGGTTAAAACTATTTTTAATTTTAAGGTTTTATAGTTAAATTAGCATTAATAATGAAATATATATCCGACATACCTCGTACTGCAATGGAAGTATTTAATATGCTTCCCGAAGGGACATGTTGTGAAGTTATCGATAACACTTTATATATGTCGCCATCACCAAGTACCGAACATCAAAAGATACTGTTGAAAATCGCTACCCTACTTAACCTGTTTGTTGAAGCAAATAACCTTGGTGAAATATTTATTGCTCCGTGTGATGTTTATTTGACAGATGCAAATGACGTGATTCAACCTGATATTGTATTCATAAATAAAACCAATAGTCAGATCATCCAAAAAAAAGGTATTTATGGCACTCCTGATCTGATCATTGAAATATTGTCTTCGAATCCTGAGTATGATACCAAGAAAAAATTCGAATTGTACCAAGGCAATCTCGTTCCGGAATATATTATCATCAACCCAGATAATAAGGAAGTTCTGCATTATATATTAACAGACGGTAAGTATACTATGCAGCCAACCAAAACTGGCGTGCTTGAATCTAAAGTACTTGCTACACAAATCACGCTTTAGTTTAACTTTTCTTATCATAAAAAAGCCCGATCTGCAAATGCAAGCCGGGCTCTTCAATCAGTTCTTTGAAATGTTATGACATTTTCAGTTTCTTCTGTATATCAGCTACGTAGCCTTTGAATTTTTTGTCGGTATCGATCAGGTCTTCTACAGTTTGACAGGCGTATATTACGGTAGAGTGATCACGCCCCCCGAAGAAGCTACCTATTGATTTTAGCGAGCTTTTGGTATGTGCTTTGGCAAGATACATGGATATCTGGCGGGCCTGAACAATTTCGCGTTTGCGGGTTTGCGATTTTACCATTTCGATAGGAACCTCGAAATACTCGCACACCAGGCTTTGGATGTATTCCATCGAGATCTCTTTTGTAGAGTTCTTGATGAAGTTCTTCAGCATTTGCTTGGCCAGGTTCAGGTCGATCTCTTTACGGTTCAGGGTTGACTGCGCCAGTAAAGAAACCATGGCGCCTTCCAGTTCACGCACGTTGTTATCAATATTATGGGCAACGTATTCAATTACCTCGTTAGGCAGTTCTATGCCGTCCTGGTATATTTTTGTTTTGAGGATAGCCATACGGGTTTCCAGATCTGGAACTTGCAGATCGGCCGAAAGGCCCCATTTGAAACGCGACAATAAGCGTTCTTCTAAACCGGCAAGGTCTTTTGGCGCCTTATCGGATGTAATGATGAGTTGCTTGCCCGACTGGTGCAGGTGATTGAAAATATGGAAGAAGAAATCCTGGGTTTTCTCTTTACCTGCAAAGTTGTGCACATCGTCCATTATCAGCACATCAATGGCCTGGTAAAAGTTCACAAAGTCGTTAATGTTGTTATGCTTCAGAGCATCAACAAACTGCTGGGTAAATTTTTCGCAGGATACATAGAGTACCAGCTTATCGGGCAGCGAACGCTTGATCTCGTTACCGATGGCCTGTGCCAGGTGGGTTTTACCTAAACCAACACCGCCATATATCATGAGCGGGTTAAAAGAGGTACCCCCGGGTTTAGCGGCAACGGCATAACCGGCAGAGCGTGCCAGGCGGTTACAATCGCCTTCTATAAAGCTATCGAATGTATAGTTCTGGTTCAGCTGCGGGTCAACCTGCAGTTTTTTAAGGCCCGGTATAACAAAGGGGTTCTTGATGTCTTTATTAATAGAAATAGGCACCGGCATTGATTGATTTTTGCCTTCGGCACCATTTCCGTTTGATGGCATGTTGGTAGTATACGGTTTGCTTGATGATGATTGCTCAACAACAATATTGTACTCCAGGCGGCCATCATCGCCCAGTTGCTTTTTTATGGTTTTGCGTAATAAACCAACATAGTGTTCTTCGAGCCACTCAAAAAAGAATAAGCTCGGAACTTGTATGGTGAGAACGCTACCTTCAATTCTTAAGGCTTTGATGGGCTCAAACCAGGTTTTAAAACTCTGAGCCGGTATGTTATCCTTAATGATGAGTAAGCAGCTATTCCAAACACTTGTACAAGTTTTTTCCATTGATCTATTCTATTTTATTGATTTACAATCCCCAGCCAAACTTTTGCGGGGGCGGGTTCGGAACATCGAATATTGAAAAAATAAGCTAATTAAAAAATTAAATTTTCAAATTTCAAAGGCCCTCTCCCAAACACATTCTCTGCTCGCTATTTCTATTTTTCCGGGGGCTCACAATAAGCGTTAAAAAGCCCATAACAGTAAAAATTTATTTCTTCACTGCTCACATTCCACTAATCCCGACTATATAAAATTACTACATTACCACAGTTATATGGTACCGAAGAGACTGTAATTTCGAAACTCAATTATGATACTAACGCTCATAAATATTGCCCTGATTACAGGTGATTTTCAAAAATTAAAATTAAGGAAATTTTGATAGAACAGGTAGCTGTTAACAACTTTTTTTGAAAAAATTTTAATACCCTCTATTCCTGTTAGTTTGGCTGATTATGTAACGTTATAGCCGTTAATACTCGCCAAAAACCTGGCGCATCACATCAGCAATTTCGCCTAATGTAGCATAGTTTTCCACAGCTTTTAAAATAAAAGGCATTAAGTTGGCGTCGGTTTCGGCTGCTGTTTTAAGGTTGGCGAGCGCCTGCTGAACGGCATCATTATTACGTTCTTTTTTTAGCTGCTGCAGCTTTTCTGTTTGATGGATACGGATAGAGTCGTCCACCCTGAAAACCTCCATACCAATGCCCGCATCTTCGGTAAACTGGTTAACGCCCACCAGTATCTTTTCGCCGTTCTCTATCTGAGCTTGGTATTCGTATGCTGATTTAGCTATCTCTTGCTGAATATAATCCTGCTCTATGGCTTTTACAGAGCCGCCCATGGCGTCTATCTTATCTATATATAGCTGCGCGGCCGCTTCAATTTCGTTGGTAAGGGTTTCTACAAAATATGATCCCGCCAAAGGGTCAACCGTATCTGTTGCGCCGCTCTCAAAAGCGATGATCTGCTGGGTTCGCAGCGCTATTTTAGCAGCTGCTTCTGTTGGTAACGACAAGGCCTCATCATACCCATTGGTATGCAGCGATTGCGTTCCGCCCAATACCGCGGCCAATGCCTGGGTGGTAACCCGCACAATGTTATTCATGGGTTGCTGGGCGGTTAATGTAGAGCCGCCGGTTTGGGTGTGAAAGCGTAGTTTTTGAGCTCCGGCATCAGTGGCGCCAAGTTCTTTTGTAATGTGCGCCCACATGCGCCTTGCCGCCCTGAACTTGCACACTTCTTCGAAAAAATTATTGTGGCAATTGAAGAAGAACGATAGCCTTTTGGCGAAAATGTTAATATCTAATCCTTTATCCAAAGCAGCTTTTAGGTATGCTTTGCCATTGGCTAAAGTAAAGGCCAGCTCCTGCACGGCGGTTGAACCGGCCTCGCGGATATGGTAGCCTGAAATAGAAATGGTGTTCCATTTGGGCAGCTCTTTGCTGCAATACTCAAACACATCGGTAATGATGCGCATCGATTGCCTCGGCGGATAGATATAGGTACCGCGCGCGGCGTACTCCTTTAATATATCGTTTTGTATGGTGCCCGATATCTGCTTCAGATCAGCACCTTGCTTTTTGGCTAAAGCGATATACATAGCCAGCAAGGTTGACGCTGTTGCATTGATGGTCATGGAGGTGGTTATCTTCTGGAGCTCTATCCCATCAAACAGCGCTTCCATATCTTTTAGCGAATCGATAGCCACGCCTACCTTACCTACTTCGCCTTCCGCCAAAGCGTGATCAGAATCGTACCCAATTTGTGTGGGCAGATCGAACGCTACCGAAAGGCCCATGGTACCCTGGCTCAGTAAATAATGATAGCGCTTGTTTGATTCTTCGGCGGTAGAGAAGCCGGCGTATTGCCGCATTGTCCAGGGGCGGCCCCGGTACATGTCTTTCTGAATACCACGGGTAAACGGAAATTCTCCCGGTTGCTCATCCATAGGTTTGGGCAGGCAGGTGTATACTTCCTTTATCTCGATACCTGAGCTTGTGGTAATTTTCTTTTCAGACATATCCGTAAGTTTAAAGGATATTATCCAGGTCCTGGCGTATCACCGCGGTAGCTATGTCGTAAGGATTTTCTTCCAGTGTACCTAAATGCTGCAGCACGGTACGGCTCAGGTCAAGCCCCGAAGCGCCTTCGGGTAAACCCTTCACAGCGTTGGTAACAATGCTCATGGTATCATCTTTAACGCGGCGTACCACGCCCCAGGCCTTTAAACTCACATAAATTTGCTGGCTTATATTGTGCTGGTATTCGTTACGTATTTCGGCAACAACCAAGCTATGCAATTCGCTTGCCGAATAGGCATTGGCGTTCATCCGGATAAGTAAATTGGCGGGGTTAACGCGCTCAACAAACAGTACTACGCGTTCATAGGCCTGCAAACGTAATGGCAGGGTTTGGTTTGAAGCTGCCTTTTTTAGCTCGAGCAACTGCATACGCTCATTCCTGTCAATATAAGGTTTTATTAAAGCAAAAGTTGCGCCCACTACAGCCATTCCGGCTACAAAGAGCTTAATAATATCCATTACGTAAGGGTATATTTCCATTTTTCTATCAAAGTGTTAGTACGATGTCATAAACATTCACCGGGAAACAAAAATCCACATTTTGCCGTATATTTGTGTATCAAAATAAAAATAAGATGAATACTGCTGTTGAAACCGTTGCCGCCCCTGTTTCTTTTACCGGGGGAGCAATAAAAGAGCTACACAAATTAAAAGACCAGCAAGAACTGGGCGATGATTTTGGCTTACGCGTTGGTGTTGAAGGCGGAGGCTGCTCTGGTATGAACTATGTTTTAGGTTTTGACCAGAAAAAAGAAGGCGACCAGGAGTTTTTGCTTGAAGGCATCCGTGTTTTTATGCATAAAGCGCATGGTTTATACCTTGCCGGGATGCAGATAGATTTCCAGGATGGCTTAAATGCCCGTGGTTTTACCTTTAATAATCCTAACGCGGCCAGTACCTGTGGCTGCGGAACTTCGTTTTCGGTATAAGTGTTATACAATATATTGTAAAAGCCCTCAAAGTATTGCGCTAAACAGAGTTATACTTTGAGGGCTTTGTATTTGTAAATTATTAATGTTTAATGATTAATTGCTGTCTAAATACTTTATTTCCAACGGTAAAATGAACAAAGTATATTTTGGACTGTAGGTCACTGGTATTTACACTAATATCTGAGCCATCTGATTTCCCAGACTTAACCAAGCGCCCAATTTCATCATAAATTTTATAGCTAAATGCTGTTTTTTTAAGTTTTGTCGTTTTTGAGTCTTGTGGTGTAGCGGTTATTGTTACTGTATTACTTGCCGGGTTAGGGTACGCAGCGAAACTCAACGTTTTGCCACCGCCTCCGCCCGTGCAATCCTGTACCGTAACAGTATAAGTTTCTTCCTGGCCATATATTATTCCACTACTACCACAACTTATTCCCGGCTTGCAGTGAATAACGAATGTGCCTGCATGATCAAACGAAAGGCCCGCACCAGAACCCGTACTATTGGGCGACCAGTGAGCAGGCGGTGCTGAACTACCAACTTCAGTATAAGTCCAATCATAAGTAGTGGGGGTAATTGTCCCGCCTGTTTGGTTCATATCAAAATTATACATACCATCTATACAAAGGATTCCATCCGGTGGAAATGGATAACCATGCGAAATATAAAAATCGCCTCCATAAGCATTGGGTGGTGTACAGCCACCGCATAATATTTCGACAGGGGTAAATGTTAGCGTTGTATACATACTACTGCTGCTGCCGCATTGCACACTTATAGAGCCTGTACCAACTGCGAAATGATTAAACTGCACTGTTACACTGCTACCACCCGAACTTCCTATAATAGATATTTCGCTGCTTGTGCTCCATGAATAATAAGCAAATGGATCGGCAGAACTTGGGCTACGCGTTACCGTGTAGGTTACAATACTACTTTGACAAACAGTATCCGGACCTGCAATTGAATAGCAGATAGAAGACTGGGCCTCGGATACCGCGATAGCGCCCAGCAAGAAAAACAAAAACAAATAAACTTTTTTCATGATAAGATAGATTGAAGGTTAAAAAATGGATGATATGATTTGAACGATAATAGGAGATTTTACTGCATAATAAAGCACAGGTATCGGTACCTATACATTTAGTACGCTAAAACAACAATTAGGGGAGATCTGGTAAAAGCCTGCGGGGAACAGGTGATGAATAAATTTTACTAAAAATAATTATTTATATTAAATATTCAATAAAAACATTTTATTGAATATTTAACTCACCATCATCTGTTCATATTATTCGGTGATGGATGTAACAATTAATACTATTCTACCGTCTAACCAATTTAAATAAGCTATTTTTATAGGATGTCGGTACAGATGAATTTCAGGGAGAATGTGGCGGTGGCGCTGCAATCCATCGCGGGCAACAGGCTGCGTACTTCGTTAACCGCACTCATCATCGCTATTGGCATTATGGCCCTTGTGGGGATACTGACAGCCGTTGATGGCGTTAAGAAATGGACAAGCGATGCATTTTCGAGCATGGGCGCCAATTCGTTCACCATTCGCAACCGGGGTACAGGGATAAAATTTGGCGGTGGCCGGCGTAAAACCTATCAAAGTATCCGCTACGAAGAGGCCGACAGGTTCAAAAAAACTTTTAAGATACCGGCATTGGTATCGGTTAATACCAATGTATCAGGTGGGGCAACAGTTAAATTCAATGATATTAAAACTAACCCCAATATTTCGGTTATCGGTGCAGATGAGAACTACCTTGTTACCGCGGGTTACAAACTTGGCGCAGGGCGGAGTTTTTCGCTCTCGGAGTTACAGTATGGCGCAAATGTTGTTATTATTGGCGATGAGCTAAAAACCAAATTGTTTAAAAAACTTGATCCTATTGATCAGGTCATCAGTATTGGTGCTAACAAATTCAGAGTTATCGGTGTATTGGCAACAAAAGGTTCAAGTGCTGGTATGGGTGGCGATAAAATCTGTATCATACCGGTTTTTAAAGCCAAACAGATCAATACCAGCAAAAACCCAACATTTACTATTGGTGTAACCGCGTCAACAGCTACGGTATTAGATGCCACCGCCGGCGAAGCTACTTCATTGTTCCGCAATATACGCAGGTTGCCCATTGGCCGCGAAGACAATTTTGAAATGACGCGCAGCGATTCCATTCAGCAACAGTTGGGCGACCAGATGAAATTTATGACCTGGGGAGGCATGATTATCAGCCTCATCACCTTACTGGGTGCATCAATCGGCCTGATGAACATTATGCTGGTATCGGTTACCGAACGTACCCGCGAAATTGGCGTTCGTAAAGCTTTGGGTGCTACCCCCGCGGTAATACGCAAGCAATTTTTAATAGAAGCAATTGTGATATGCCTTATAGGTTGTACAGTAGGCATTGTTTTAGGTATTGCAGGTGGTAATTTGGTAGCTATGGGCATTAGCGGGTCGTTTGTAATACCCTGGACCTGGATGACCTTATCCATTGGTTTATGTTCTGTAATAGGATTATTATCCGGATTTTATCCTGCTAATAAAGCATCCAAGCTCGACCCGGTTGAAGCTTTAAGATACGAATAGCTATAACAATGTTGAATTGCGGAGAAGCGGGTATTCTGTAAGCAAACGCTGTACATAAGGCAGTTTTAATGACTCTTTTAATGCCTCGGCATGTTTTAGATGATGCATATCGCTCGATATAAAATCAACCAGTAATTCATCCACCAATTGTTCGGCAAACTTTTTCACCTCTTTACCATGATATCCGGTTAACGATGTGGTATTTACCTGCATCAAGCAACCCCAATCTTTAAGCTCCATACATTTAGCTACCGAAAAATAGCCGTAACGCTCAGGATGAGCCAGAATTGGCTGATAACCCGCGTCGCGCATTTTCCGGAGCGTATGTGTAAAATCGGGTGGCATAGACATGAAAGAGAACTCGAACAGCAAATAATCTTCATCGCCAAAGGTGAGGAGCTTTTCGTTATCCAGCTTGGCTACAAAGGACTCATCGCAATAATATTCAGAAGCGGCATCAACTTTTATATCAATGTTTTGACTGACCAGTTCGGCCCGTAAAACACCGAGGGCATTATTAATAGTTTCGGGCGTGTTGCGGTAATAGTCGGCCATGGTGTGGGGCGTGGCGATGATACGTTTTATACCCAGATCCATCATGGCCCTGATGAGTTGTATAGATTGTCCTACATCCTGCGCGCCATCATCAATGCCGGGCAAAACATGCGAGTGCATATCAACCCCGATCACATCGAAGTTGGCATCAGTAGCTGCTTTTTCCTTTTTTTTGAAGATGCCGAACATGCATTACCTATTATCGTACTGTTCCTGGTAATAGTCTTTATAATGACCAGATGTTACATTATTTAACCACTCTTCATTATTCAGATACCAGTCTACCGTTTTTTCAAGGCCCTGCTCGAAAGTGATGCTTGGTGTCCATCCCAACTCGTCCTTCAGTTTGGTAGCATCAATAGCATAGCGCAGATCGTGCCCTGCCCTATCGGTAACAAAAGTGATCAGTTTTTCTGATTCGCCTTCAGCACGGCCTAATTTCTTATCCAAAATACGACATAATAAGCGTATCAGGTCAATATTTTTCCATTCGTTATGGCCGCCGATATTATAGGTAGTACCCGATTTTGCATTATGGAATATCACATCAATGGCACGGGCATGGTCTTCAACCCATAGCCAGTCGCGTATGTTTTCTCCCTTGCCATAAACCGGAATAGGTTTCATTTGCTGGATATTGTGAATAGCCAGGGGGATCAGCTTTTCGGGAAAGTGGTATGAGCCGTAATTATTAGAGCAATTTGATATTACTGCGTTCAGGCCATAAGTATCCTGGTAGGCACGTACAAAATGATCGGAACTTGCTTTTGATGCTGAATATGGCGAATGCGGATCATAAGCTGTCTCTTCGGTAAACATTCCGTCTTCGCCTAAGGTACCGTATACCTCATCGGTTGATACATGGTAAAAACGTGTTTGCTCATAACGCCCCTTCCATAACTCGCGGGCAGCATTAAGCAGGTTAACGGTACCTATTACATTGGTCATCACAAACTCGAGCGGGTTGGTTATCGACCTGTCCACATGCGATTCGGCTGCGAGGTGAATTACCGCGTCGGGTTGCTCTGTTTTAAAAAGTTCATCAATAAAAGCAGCGTCAACAATATCGCCTTTTACAAATTTGTAGTTGGGTAAATGTTCTATATCAGTAAGATTAGCCAGGTTACCCGCGTAGGTTAGCTTGTCAAGGTTAATTATTTGATATTGCGGATAAGTTGTTACAAAACGGCGCACCACGTGCGAACCGATAAAACCTGCGCCGCCTGTAATAATGAACTTTTTCATAATGAATTATTTTAGCCCGTACAAAAGTAGGGTTAATATATTAAAAAGGATTTTGGGCCAGGTATTTTTCCCAATTCCAGGCAGAAAGCATCATTTCGTTAACGCCTAATTCTGCCGTCCATTTTAATACGTTTGTTGATTTTGTTACATCGCCCCAAACTTTTTCAACATCGCCGGGGCGGCGTGGGCCAATAATATAGTTTAACTTTTCGCCTGTGCTTTGTTCAAAGGCTTTGATGATCTCTAATACGGTATTACCATTGCCTGTACCCAGGTTAAATACATCGTAAATTTTATCGTAACCTTCGGCTTCCATTAATTTAAGAGCAGCTACGTGTGCCTTGCTTAAATCAACCACGTGGATATAATCGCGCACACAACTGCCATCTGGCGTATTGTAATCATCGCCAAATACAGTCAGTTTTTCGCGCTTTCCTATTGCCGTTTGTGTAATAAAAGGCACCAGGTTTTGCGGAACACCGATGGGCAATTCGCCAATTAAAGCACTGTCGTGCGCACCAACGGGGTTAAAATAGCGTAATGAAACCACTTTGCATTTGCTGCCAGAGGCGGTCATTTCCCTTAATATTTCTTCGGCTACCTGCTTGGTATTTCCATAAGGCGATTCCGCGGGCTTAACCGGCGCATCTTCGGTTACCGGTAAAACATCCGGCTGACCGTATACGGTACAGCTTGATGAAAATACAAAGTTGATATTGCTGCCGTAATAGGTTTGCAATAAATTGATGAGCGAATAAAAGTTGTTATGATAGTATTTTAATGGTTTGGCTACCGATTCGCCAACTGCTTTGTAAGCGGCAAAATGGATTATGCCTGTTATATCCGGCTCGGCCGCGGCTAAACTTGTTACCGCGTGGGCATCAGCCAGGTCAAGTTCGTGGAAAACTGGTTTATAGCCTATGATCTTAGTTAACTGATCAAGTATTTTAACGTTTGAATTGGAAAGATTGTCAACAATAACCGGCTCATAACCCGCATTCACCAATTCGACAACGGTATGCGAACCTATATAACCTAAACCGCCGGTAACTAAAATTTTAGCCATGTTTTATTTATTATAGTAAGTAAAATCTTTATGATGGATCTCTTTATCCGGTAAAGATTTAAAGTATTCATAAGTAATTTTCAAACCTTCGCTGCGCGATACTTTTGGCTCCCAGCCCAATATGGCTCTTGCCTTGGTAATATCGGGGCGGCGTTGTTTCGGATCATCGGTAGGCAACTCTTTACATACCAACTCCTGGTTGGTACCGGTTAACTTGATGATCTCTTCGCCAAACTCGCGAATGGTGATCTCATCAGGATTACCAATATTCATCGGCTGCGCGTAATCGCTGAAAAGCAAACGGTAGATACCTTCTATCAGGTCGTCCACATAGCAAAATGAGCGGGTTTGAGAGCCATCACCAAATACGGTAAGCGGCTCGCCACGTAATGCCTGGCCAATAAATGCAGGTAAAACACGGCCATCATTTAGTCGCATACGCGGGCCGTAAGTATTAAATATACGAACGATGCGGGTTTCTAAACCATGAAAAGTGTGGTAAGCCATGGTGATAGCTTCCTGGAAACGCTTTGCCTCATCATATACGCCACGGGGACCCACAGGGTTTACGTTACCCCAGTACTCTTCGGGCTGCGGGTTAACCGCCGGGTCGCCATATACTTCGGATGTTGACGCGATAAGCATGCGCGCACCTTTTGCACGGGCAAGACCCAATAAATTATGTGTACCCAACGAACCAACTTTTAAGGTTTGGATAGGAATTTTTAAATAGTCGATAGGGCTGGCTGGCGATGCGAAGTGCAGGATATAGTGCAGATCGCCGGCTACGTGAACAAATTTGGAAACATCATGATTATAAAACTCAAAATTTTCGAGTTTAAACAGGTGCTCTATGTTGCGCAGGTCGCCGGTTATCAGGTTATCCATGCCAATAACATGAAAGTCTTCTTTAATGAACCTGTCGCATAGGTGCGAACCCAGGAAGCCCGCGGCACCTGTGATGAGTATTCTTTTTCTTTCTGCCATTTTTAATTTTCGATTACTTTACGACCAATGCTGTTATAATAGAATCCGCATTCCTGCATTTTTTCAAGGTCGTACAAATTACGTCCGTCAAAAATAGTTTTTGTTTTTAATAAATCACCAACCTGGTCAAAATCCGGTGTACGGAAGAGCGACCATTCTGTAACTATTAGCAAAGCATCGGCACCATGCAGCGCGCTGTAATGATCGGCAGCATAGCTTATTTTGTTGCCAACAACGTTACGCACATTCTCCATCGCTTCCGGATCGAACGCGATAATGGATGCGCCTGCTTTTATCAGTTCATCAATAATATACAATGCCGGGGCTTCGCGAATATCATCCGTTTCGGGTTTAAAGGCCAGGCCCCAAAGCGCAAAACGCTTGCCGGCTAACTCACCGTTATAAAACTTATCTACCTTCTCAAACAAAACCTTCTTTTGGGTTTCGTTCACTTCGATAACCGAGTTTAATATTTTAAAATCATATTTATGCTCGTCGGCAGATTTTACCAGTGCCTGAACATCCTTAGGGAAACAGCTGCCACCGTAACCAACACCAGGGAACAGGAACCTGCGGCCAATACGCTCATCAGAGCCTATGCCACGGCGCACCATATCCACATCGGCACCTACAAGCTCGCACATGTTAGCCACCTCGTTCATAAAGGTGATTTTAGTAGCCAGGAAAGAGTTGGCTGCATATTTGGTCAGCTCAGATGAACGTTCATCCATATAAATGATAGGATTACCCTGCCTAACATAGGGAGCATATAATTCGCCCATTAGTTTACGGGCACGCTCGCTTTGGGTACCTATAACCACACGATCAGGTTTCATAAAATCTTCAACAGCCACACCTTCGCGTAAAAACTCGGGGTTTGATACCACATCAAATTCTACACTGGTTTGGCCGCCAACTGCTGCTTTAACTTTATCGGCCGTACCAACAGGCACGGTAGATTTTGTTACGATAACCTTATAGTCTTTAATGATTTTACCGATGTCTTTAGCTGCACCTAATACGTAGCTCAGGTCGGCAGAACCATCGCCGCCCGGAGGGGTAGGCAAGGCCAGGAAAATGATTTTTGCTTCCTCGATAGCTTCTGCAAGGTTAGTGGTAAATTGTAACCTGTTCTGGTCAATGTTCCGGTTAAATAACAGGTCGAGGCCGGGCTCATATATCGGCATTTTGCCGTTTTGCATCATTTTTACTTTATCGGCATTAATATCAACGCATATTACATCGTTACCGGTTTCTGCCAAACACGTCCCTGTAACAAGGCCTACATACCCCGTTCCTACTACAGCTATTTTCATAATTTGATTTTATCCTGCTTTTTTTGAATTATCTTCGACGACGAAGTTAGCAATTCGGTTTTTAAAATGTTATTGATTTATAATTTTTTAGTCAGATTTTATTTAATATTAATATTAATAGCCTCGTTTTTTAATAAAAAAGCAAAACTTTGGATTGCAGGGCGAAAAAATATCAACCTCATAAACGTAAAAAAAAGTATTTGGTTTCATTTTTCTTCGTTAGGCGAATTTGAGCAGGGAAGGCCGGTTTTAGAAGCGTGCCGGGTCCGGTTTCCAAACAGTACCATTGTTATTACGTTCTTTTCGCCGTCGGGCTATGAGATAAGAAAAAACACCCCCCTGGCCGATCATGTTTACTACCTGCCTTTAGATACACCGGCAAATGCCAAACGCTTAATTGAAGCAATAGACCCGGTAATGGCCATATTTACCAAGTACGAATACTGGTACCATTATTTTAATGAACTGCAGAGCCGCCAGGTGCCCTTATATATTATTTCGGGCATATTCAGGCCGAAGCAGGTATTTTTTAAATGGTATGGCATACTGCACCGCAGGATGTTGACTTTTGTAACTCATTTTTTTGTTCAGGATAATGAATCGGAACGATTACTTAAAAACCTGGGTATAAATAACGTTACCGTAAACGGCGATACCCGGTTTGACAGGGTATGGCAAAACGCGGCTTCGGTTAAAAACCTGGAGTTTGTGGAGCAGTTTAAAGCCGGGCAACCTGTTTTTATTGGCGGCAGTACCTGGCCCGAAGACGAGGAGTTGATAGCGCAACTTGTACCGCTTTACCCCGACTGGAAGTTCATACTGGCACCACATGAGATAGAGGAAGGAAAGATAACCCGGCTGCTTAAATTATTGCCCCCGAATACTGTTATCCGGCATTCTGAGATCAATGGCAAAAACCTGAGCGCTTTCAGAATATTGATCATCGATAATATCGGGATGCTGTCATCGCTATATCAATACGGCGATATCGCTTTTATTGGCGGAGGTTTTGGTGCCGGGATACATAACACGCTGGAAGCTGCTGCCTTTGGCCTGCCTGTAATTTTCGGCCCCGAATATGAACGCTTTAAAGAAGCCCGCGACCTGGTTGAACTACACCTTGGATTTAGTATTGAGAACGAAATCCAACTCAAGGCAATTGTTGACAAACTGATTGGCGACAAAGAGTTACTCGCAGAAAAAAGCACATTGATAAAAGCCTATGTAAAAGAAAATACCGGCGCTACAGAAAGTATTATGAAAGCGATAAGTTGAGTAGTAATGTTCTTCGGGTACTATAAACTTTGCTTAAAAGCTGATAAATACTTTTCAATATACAATTGCTTTGTTTTCATTTTGTATTGCATAATAAAACGCGGATGTTCTAAAGCTATAATTTCTTTAAAATACTTCTTTTCATTATTTAGCTTTGTAAGAAATACCCCATTCTCGCTATTACCAAAGCAGAAGCAAATATCACGATTGACACCAAAATCCAGTTGTTTCTCAATACTCTCTACTATAAAATTGTAGACCGCTGCCTGTAATTCTTTGTTTTGAAAGTAATTATAATTGATAATCTTACCATTATTTTTCTTTAAAGTAAACCCCAGCGGGCATACTGAATTAATGTAAAACTTATTATAAAATGCCTCCGGGCCTCCAAATTCACGAATTACATCATAAACAAAAACCGATGATGGTTCATGGGTTATCTTACCTGTGTATTCAATATTACATTCACTTTTCAAACACTTAGGGTCTGTAAATGGGATACCTGTTAAGCCCGCACCGAATCTGCCCGGATTAATTCCGAGAATTAAATTCCTGCTATTGGAATCATTATAATATTTCCGGTAAAACTGAGACGATATGACATTAGCATTCTCAATACCTCTAAAAGGATTCATGATATCTATCCCTACCGGAAGTGCTTTTCCATTGTATTCTAACTTCTGATTAAAATCAATTACTTTTTCGGCAAATGTCATTTGGATATGAGTAATACAATAGTGGAGAAAAAACTTATATTCTATTAAAAACTATATACTCACCGCCATCTGCTTCAATGCTTCTATCCACTTTGGCGAGTCGTTCAGGCTTTCTACCAATTGTACATGTTCGCCGCCGGCGGCTTTAAATTCCTCGTGGTATTCTACCGTTACTTCGTAAACAGTTTCAAGGCAATCGGCAACAAAGGCAGGGCAAAATACCAACAGCCGTTTTTTGCCTTCTTTAGCCAGCTTATTCACTATTTCGCTGGTATAGGGTTGCACCCATGGGTCGCTGCCCAGGCGCGATTGGAAACAAACGGTATATTTCTCTTTCGGGATATTTAGCTTTTCGGCGATCAGTTTGGCGGTATGGTATGATTGCGCGGAGTAGCAAAACTTATTGGTGTCAGTTAAGGTCTGGCAGCAATCGCTCACCTTCAAGCAGTGGCTATGGGTATGATCGGCCTTGATCAGTTGCCTTTGCGGCAAGCCGTGAAAGCTAAACAGGATATGATCGTAAGTTTCGGGATCATACTTTTTACCGTTATCGGCAAAGGTTTGTATCATCAACTCATTATCGTGAAATGAGTTTTCGATGGAAAGGTTAGGCGAAGTGGGCCATTTACGTACAATATCCAACACCTTTTCGTAAACAGAACCGGTACTTGCCGAAGCGTATTGAGGAAACAAGGGTATTACTTTAATACTATCAACCAGGGCATCTTTCAACTTATTTAATGCCGATTCGATGGACGGGCTTTGGTAGCGCATGGCCAGTTCTACCTGGTATTCATCGCCTAAAGACTGCTGCAACAGGTCGCGCTGTAAAAGGCTGTAGTGCAACAATGGCGAGCCTGTTTTATCATCCCAGATCTCTTTATACAGCTTGGCTGATTTTGGACTGCGGAAAGGTACAATGATACCTTTAACCAAAAAGGTACGTAAAACGGGGTTTACATCAATAACCCGGGGGTCCATTAAAAATTCGTTGAGGTATTTGCGCACATCGCTCACGGCGGGGCTGTCGGGCGTACCCAGGTTTATTAATAAAACGCCTTTTTTACTCATTGTATAGTTCAAATATTATGGCCGGGTTCAAAGATAGCCCGTCTGCGAATTTCAGAAAAAGATATTTGCAATTTGTGATGATAATTACTTTTTAATGACCGGCATGCTCATTGCTTTTTCATCCGCCACAACAGCCACCAGGGAGTGCCGGGCGAATCATGATGTTCATAATGATAACCAAAAAAGTAACAGCTTATAAAAGCAAGCAGGTGGTTTTTAGCCTGCGTGCGTGATTGATGCTGATTGGCATGCTCGCCTTTATGTGGCAGGTACGTGCCGAAATAAAAAAGCTGTACGGTGCTTAACAGCGATGGCAATACCCAAAACAGCAACAGGTTAGCCTGCGGTATCCATAACTTTAAGATATTAAACAGAACGGCCATAAATACTACTTGCCAAACCGACAGGTAATTTTTGATGAAGGTGAAATACCATGTGAAAAAGTTGCCTTCATGATAGTCGGGATCATCAGCCGTATGCACATGCTTGTGGTGCAGATGATGCTTGGTGTATAAAGCTCCGTACCAAAACGCGGCGTAAAAAAAGGTGGCGATATAACCGATAGCGTTGTTGACAATCCTATTTGGCGATACCGTTCCGTGCATGGCATCGTGCGCGGTAATGAACAGGCCGGTGTACAGGTGCATTTGCAGCAGAATGAAGCAATACAGTATCGGGTTTGCCCAACCTATCTCCCATCGCATCAATAAAACTGTTGATATGAGCCAAGTCAGCAACACGGTTAAAGCAATAATAATTCCGAGATATGCGGGTGGCTTTTGCATGATAGCATTAACGCCCTGTAATGGCTTAAAGTTTTTGGAGCGCGGTTTTTACTTCTTCCATCAGCCACATGGGTGTGGATGTAGCGCCGGCAATGCCTACCTTGTCGCCCCGGGTAAACAGGGTCGGATCGATCTCATCGGTTGATGATATGAAGTACGTATTGGGGTTATGTTTGCGGCATACCTCGAACAGCACCTTACCGTTCGACGACTTTTTGCCTGATACAAACAGCACCTTATCAAACTTAACGGCAAACTCGGGAAGGTCGCGGTCGCGGTTTGATACCTGGCGACAAATGGTATCATTAGCTTTCACCTCGTAGCCACGGTTTTGCAGTTCTTCTTTTATCTGGTAAAACTTGGCGGTGCTTTTGGTGGTTTGGCTGTACAGTGTAAACTTTTGCGGCAGGTCGATGGTATCCAGTTCAGAAACATCCTGGAAAACCAGTGCGTCACCATTGGTCTGGCCTTGCAGGCCTATCACCTCGGCATGGCCGTGCTTGCCGAATATGACTATCGGCTCATCAGCATCAAACGAAGTTTTAATGCGGTTTTGCAGTTTTAACACCACCGGGCACGAGGCATCGATAAGGGTAATATTGTTTTCGAGCGCGATCTTATAGGTTTCGGGGGCCTCGCCGTGGGCACGAATGAGTACTTTTTCGTTATGTAATTCGGGAAGTACATCGTGCGAGATGATGCGCAGTCCTTTCGCTTTCAGGCGATCTACTTCTTCGTCATTATGCACAATATCGCCAAGGCAATACAAGTAACCATCTTCGGCTAATATCTCTTCGGCCATGTCTATCGCGTAAACAACGCCAAAGCAAAAACCAGAATCCTGGTCGATAGTTACCTGAAGGTCTAATGCTTCCATGCTGCAAATTTACATAACAATTAATGATTTATTGAATGATTGATTTACTGATTTTTTTAAGTGACCATAATACGCTTATGCCCAGCGCACCAGTGTAAAGAACAGGAACTGCGCGGCCAGCATTATTACCCCTACCCTGTTTTGCTTTTTAAACTGGAAAGCTTCGAATATGGTCAGGAAAAAAAGGCTCACAAAAAACCAATCGATATAGTTTGATATGGGCCCTGTGAGCTGGCTGTTGCCTATATGCCAGTGCCAAAAATCATATTTAACGGCAACAGGCTCGATAAACATATCCAGAAAAACCATCAGGATAGCCCCGCCTATAATGCGCAGTGCAAAATGATCGACCACGTAACGCATAAACACCCCGGTTGCATAGGTAATTAAGAGCCAGTTAAAACCGATGATGAGGGGTACATCATCATACTTTATACCTAATACACTGCCATAAGCATACTCGCCAAATAGGGTATGCTTGTTTATACCGCGCCACTCGGCACCGTAGCCTAAAAGAATGATTGACACCGAGAATATGGCAAAGAATTTATTTAAAGTTTGATGGCTGTATACGATAACCCCCACCATCAGTAAAATAAAGTAAGGCACAATTTTTATAAACACGGGCTGCAAAGGCGGGATATAAAAACCCACCAAACCAACCACATGGAATAAAATGATAATAATGATGGCTATCTTTTCTTTATCTAACCTCATACGCGCCTGCCTTTCCATACATTAGTTTTAGTGAGGTGCCGCTGAATAGCCAATACACCGATGATAACCATGCTCAACATTTGCAAAGGGTGTAAAATTACATTCTGCGTTACATTTTGCCCTGATGTGAGTGATACCATGATACGAGTTAAAATAATGAGCCCCGCCATAAAAAAGATGAGCGAGAAATTGATGGTGGTTATTACCAGCAAAGGCCCTCCCACCAATAATAGCAAAAAAAACAAAAAAGCAGGCACACTATAATTAAAAGCCGCCAGGAAATTTTTGCTGAAGCCGTTTATGCATTCATTATAAGTTTTATACATGCGGCAACTTATCATGCCGTTCGCCATTAAGGTTTCACCGTTTAAGCGTTGGGCCTTTACGCGACGCATGATCTCGATATCTTCCACCACTTTATCCTTCGCCTGTTCATGCCATTGGTGTTTGCGATATGTAGCGGCATCAAACAACATGAACTGGCCGCTCGCGGCTGCTATTGTCGCGTTTTTTACCAGCAGCACCAAGCGTACAGGTAATAAGTTGAGCAATATAAAATGCATTAAGGGTATTACCATCTTTTCGCCGGTGGTGGGCATTCGCTGGTCGGTGAACAGGCTGAGCAGGCTCAGTTTATTAACCTGCATACGATGAATGGCGCTGTTTATCAAACCATCGTGCACCTCTTCGTCGGCATCTAAAAACAGCAGGTATTCGCCTTTGGCTATCGCGGCGAGCTGGTGGCAGGCATAATTTTTTCCTAACCAATACGGTTGCAATACATCGCCTTTTACGATGCGGAACCGCTCATCGGCTTTGATATATTGGCTGATGACGTTAAATGTATTGTCGGTTGAGCTGTCATCTAAAATAATGACCTCATAGTTCGCATAATCCTGCTTTTGGATGGATGTGAGCAGGTGGAGGATATTATCCTCTTCATTACGGACGGGGATCAGGATAGATACCAGGCTATCATAAGGCCGGTTTACTTTGCGCAGTTTGGGGTCGGATATAAAATTGAACATGGTTACCGTAAAACGCAGTATCAAAAAAAAGAATACTAAATAAATGGCGTAGATCATTTAAACTGTTATACGGGTTTGTTGCGATTTGGTTGATTGATAATGCTGCTGATAAGCCGTTTGCAGGTGTGTTAAATCATCGATCTGATTTTTATCAATGGTTTTTAAACCGACGTAAACCGAAGGCTTTTTATGCTCAAAGTTTTCGACAAAGGTGGCTGCTAAAACATATTGAAAACTGGCCGGGGAGGTGATTATTTTAGAGAGGCCTTTTTCAAACTTAACCTCATCTACAAAATTAGAATGCAGTTTGCCTTGCGGGAATATCACCACCATATTATCGGGACCATCCAACAACTGCGCGGCATAGTTTAATGATGCCATTACCTGCATTGAGTTTTTGTTTACCGAAAAAGCGCCAATATATCTCATAAAGCCGAATTTTTGTATGGTTTCATCGAGCACCATGATATGGAACGCTTTTTTAAAATGTATCTTATTTAAATGATAAAGTAAAAGGCCATCCCACCAGCTAAAATGGTTTGCTACCAACAAAACCGAGCGTTGCGGTATAATGCCAGCATCGTTAAAGGTTATACTTTTAAAATGCCGCTTAATTATCCAACTGATATACCAATTGAAAAATCCGGTTATTATAAAGTTTCGCTTAGGTGTTACCATGTGCCGCAAGATAAGAATTGATTGCAGCTGTAAACAAATCCGCCGAAAAAAGTAATAAAGATTATATTAAAAGATGCTGCTCATCACCTTTCGGGATTAAACCTTTTTACAAATTACGCTTCTTAACCAACGTATGAACAACGCCTCCGAATATGTGTTCAATAAGCTATTGCTCATCCAAAAAAAGCATCGTAAACACTTTGCAGGTACAAGGCATATTTTTTCGTGCGTGCATATTAACTGGGAAGTACCGGTAAGCGTGCGGGTTATTTGTACAGACCTGCCAATAGAGGTCAGAAGCGAAATAGAAGAAACATTCAAAACCGCCGAATGAGTTACCTTGCTGCGGATGTGACGGATTCGGCATCGGCCAGGTATTCATCTAATTTTTTGGTTACCAGCCAGTGGCCCATCGGTACGTGGTGTACCCGGACGCTATCGATGAGGCTGATCACTTCCATTGCAGGCTGCAGCGGGAACAGCAGGTCATCTTCGCCAAAAATAAGGCAGCATTTTATTTGATACTGATTTATCAAAGCCACAACCTTATCCATATCGGGCTGTAAAAAACGGATGAGGTTAAGGGTATAAAAAACATCCGCGCGTTTTTTAGGGGTATCAATTTCGTTATAGGCAATGGTGTATAAACTTTCGTCGATCCCTTTAAGGCGCTTTAGGGCCTTGAGCATGGCGGGTATGAGCCATTTACTTTTAGTGGCCCTGCGGAACAGTAACTTACCGAAAGTATGGTGCTGTAAAAACTTAAAGCCTTTGTAGCCGGCCAGGGCATCGGGCGCCATCAGGATGATCTCGTCTACCAGGTCGGGGTATTCTTCCAGCAATATGAGCGCGAAATTTGCCCCTATGGAGTAGGCCATGAGGGAGATGCGCTGCCGGCCATGAAGCTTGAACCATTCATCAATATAAGCCCTTACCATTTGTTTTGGTATTCCGGCTATGATCTGCTTTTCGGTCCAGTTATCCAGTTGGCTCTCGCCATGAAAAAAATGGTCGAAGCCGTAAACACGGTATTCGCTCAGTACAGACTGCTCCAGCACATGGAATTGTTTCCCCGTCATACCATAGCCATGAAAGGCCAGCAGGGGTTTTACGCCTGTGCCATATTCATGATAGTGTACTTTACCAAGCCCCGGTATTTTTAAAAAGCCCATTTAGGCGCTAAGTTAAAAATAATGACTGAATGATTGATTGACCTAATGATTGAATGTTAATATAGGGACGTATATCAATCATTGGCTTTCTTCATTACCACGCTTACTTCGCCGGTAGTTTCCATGTTCATTTCGGCAATGTCGTTTAACGTGGTGGTGCTGCCTTTAAGGCGCAGGTCGCTCATCAGGTCGTCCTCGCTCATCAGGGAAGCTTTCAGGTTATCGCGGTCTATTTTGCCGTTCTTATAAAGTACCATGCTTTGGCCCTTGATGATATGCGACAACTTTTCGCTGTAAATACTGAGCATGCCCAATATGCGGTGTATAAGTACCAGGGCAAGGCTTGACGCCACAGTTGGCAGGAACGCCGAAGCGCCAACAACTGCCCTGCTGAGTACAGCGCCGAGGATAATGCCGATCACGTTATCGAAAGATGATTTTTTGCCGAAGGTACGGCGTCCGGATATGCGGATGAACAACAGGGCGATAAAGTATATAACGATGGCCCGGGCGCACATCTGGTAAACGGCGAGGTCTTTCCCTTCGCCAAATATATCGATGAGTATTTTCATGTTGTTTATCAATTATTAATAGTAGGGTAATAATTGATAAACGGCTGGTTTTGTTTGGCGCGGATACTAAATCATCCGCACTTTTGCCAAAGCTTTACGGCTTCCACGGCTTCCTTTACATCGTGAACACGCAATATATTGGCGCCTTTGGTGAGGGCGATGGTATTGAGCACGGTTGTGCCGTTAAGGGCATCGGCGGCGGCGCCTCCCGTCAGTTGCCAGATCATTCGCTTGCGCGATACGCCGGCTAATAGAGGAAGGCTCAGAGCCCGAAAATCATGCAGGCGATGCATCAACTCATAACTATGTTCGTGTGCCTTGGCAAAGCCGAAGCCTGGGTCGAGTATCACATCGGTTACGCCTGAAGCCTTGAGTTGTGCATAGCGCTCGGTAAAATAATCGTACACCTCGTTAAAAACATTGCTGTATTGCGCCTGCTGCACCATGGTTTGCGGCGTACCCTTCATGTGCATTAAAATATAGGGTACGCGCAATTTGGCAACTGCGGCAAACATACCGGCATCCAATTGCCCGCCCGAAATGTCATTAATAATATGTGCACCCGCATTGATGGCAGCTTCGGCAACGGAAGCACGAAAAGTATCTACAGATAAAATGGCATCGGGATAGGCTTTTGCAATGGCTTCGATAGCGGGCAGCAGGCGGTCGGTTTCTTCCTGCACCGGTATATCCGTTGCGCCGGGGCGCGACGAGTAAGCGCCGATATCCAGAATGGCAGCACCATCGGCCAGCATTTTACCGGCCTGCTGCAAGGCGGCACCGGTATTTTGATGGCGACTGCCGGCATAAAACGAGTCGGGCGTAATGTTGATGATGCCCATCACCTTTGGCGTACTCAAATCAATGAGTTTACCGCGTGCATTTAGGGTTGTCTTTTTATTAAAAAATGTATCTTTAGCCACTGGAAGTTGTAATGTTGAAAGGTTGTAATGTTGTAAAGTTACGATGTTTGAAATTAAGAGTTATAATGTTTAATGTTACCTGATACATCACATAAAAACAACCTTACAACTTTCAAACATTACAACATTTCAACAAACAAAAACATTACAACAAAATTGGCAAATACAGCAGCAGAATACGAAGGAGTAATAAAAGTTTGCAGGGAGCTTTTTGTAAAAAAAACCCGCGATTACGGTACGGCATGGCGCATATTGCGGCCCGAATCTATCACCGACCAGATATTTATCAAGGCGCAGCGCATCCGCACACTCGAAGAGAAAAAGGTATCGAAAGTAGGTGATGATATTATTGGCGAGTATATCGGTATCATCAATTATTGCGTTATCGCGATGCTGCAACTGGAGTTACCCGCCGATGCCCCTATGGAAATGCCGGCGGATGAGATCAGCGACCTGTTTGATGAAAAAATACATGAGACCAAAGAACTGATGTTTGCCAAAAACCATGACTACGGCGAGGCTTGGCGCGATATGCGTATCAGCTCACTAACCGACCTGATACTGATGAAGATTCTTCGCGTAAAGCAAATTGAAGATAACAAGGGCCAAACTCTGGCATCGGAAGGGGTTAAAGCCAATTACCAGGATATGCTGAATTACGCGGTTTTCGCACTGATCAAAAGCGTCCCCCCCGCCCCCTAAAGGGGGAGCTTTTGAAGTGCATGGTGGATTTGTATCAATAAGTTTTAGATAATGACTGATAAAAAAAATAATAAAGGTTTACTCCCCCTTCAGGGGGTTGGGGGGCTGTGCTGCGTTCTGGTGGGATTACTTTTCATCTTCTCGGGCCTGATCAAAGCGAACGATCCTTTGGGTTTTTCGTATAAGCTACAGGAGTATTTCGAAGTATTTCATATCACCTTCCTCAATAACCTCGCGGTTAGCCTTGCCATATTTTTATGCGCTTTGGAAATGTTCTTTGGCTTCGCTTTGCTTATCGGCGTTCGCGGCAAGCAGGTAGCCTGGGGATTGCTGCTGCTCATTATATTCTTTTCGTTCCTCACGTTTTACTCGGCTTATTTTAAGGTGGTGCAAACCTGCGGCTGTTTTGGCGATGCAATAGTGCTCACGCCATGGCAGTCGTTTAGTAAAGACCTCATCTTGCTGTTGCTGATATTGGTGATATTCAAACAGCGCGACCGCATACAACCTCTGTTCAAACCAAAAACGGAGCAGAACATCGCTATTGTGGCTATTGTACTATCATTCGGTGTGGGCATTTATACTTATAACTTTTTGCCGGTGATAGACTTTTTGCCTTACAAAACAGGCGCTAATATTTTGGATGAGATGAAAACCCCGCCGGGCGCGGTGCCCGATGAGTTCCAGTTAACGTATCACCTGAAAAATAAAAAGACCAACGAAGAAAAATCGATGACGGACAAGGAATACCTGAAGACCGGCATCTGGAAAGACAATAACTGGACGATAGTTGGCGACCCGGAAAGCAAGCTGATTAAAAAAGGCTTTCATCCTAAAATACAGGACCTCAACATCAGCGATGCTTCGGGCAGCAGTTATACGCAGGAGCTGTTATCGAACCCGTTTTACAACGTTATTATAGTGGCTAATAACCTGGCTAAAACCAATGTAAATGCCATGCGCAATTTAAACGCGATGGCCCTGGACCTGAAAGAGAATTATAATACCCGGGTGGTAATACTTACCTCAAGTTCGGCTAAGGACGCCGAGGCTTTCAGCAAGGCAAACCATTTGGTGAGCGAAATATTTTATGCTGATGAAGTACCCCTGAAAAGCATGGTGCGTGCCAACCCCGGCGTATTGCTGATGAAAGGCGGTACCATCATCAATAAATGGCATTACCATACGGCGCCCTCGTATGATGCCCTTGTTAAACAATATTTGCAACATCCATAATATATGACGGCGGGACAAAAAGGCCATGGCCTTATTTTTTTGGTGGGATTTATGGGCTGCGGCAAAACCACCTGGGCCAAAAAGCTGGCGACAAAACTGGACTGCGATTTTATGGACCTGGACCATGTGCTGGAGGCTAAGGTGGGGATGACGATCCCTGAATATTTTTCAACTCATGGCGAGGCTGCTTTTCGCGAATTGGAATCGGATGTTTTAAAGAATACGCCTTATCCGGCTAATGCAGTTATATCAACGGGCGGCGGACTCCCCTGCTTTTTTGATAATATGGAATGGATGAACAGCCATGGCAAAAGCATTTATATTAAACTATCCCCAAAAACATTGGCCGACAGGCTGGAGAATGCCAAAACTGTGCGCCCGGTGCTGCAAGGCAAAAAAGGCGATGAACTGGTAGCCTTTATTGAGATAAAGCTTGCCGAACGCGAGGGCTTTTACAACCGCGCCACCTTTATTGTGGATGGGATAGATATGAGTGTAGAGAAGTTAGAGAACGTGATAAACGGATAGTTGATTGATATGTGGCTAACAGGAAGCTCCTAATGGAGTTAAATATTTGGCCTATTGTTTTTCTATAAACAGGATGCTCCGCTGGAGCAAACATCTATTAGTTTTCCGACTCCATCGGAGTCGCCTGTTTATAGATTCAAAATATAAGAGTTTTTTAGCTCCGTAGGTGCTACCTAATTTGCGCACTATCTCAAATAAACCGCGTCTTCCTGGCCTTCTTCGTTTAAAACAACATCAACATGTTCTTTTAAAACAGTTGACATGGCGAGTCCCGAGTAATCGGTTGAGATAGGGAAACTTTTGTGGTTACGATCAACCAGTACTACGGTACTTATTTTTTTGAGATGGACATCCAAAAATACGCCTAAACCATAGGCCAGTGTTTTACCGCTGTTCAGCACGTCATCCACCAGGATGATCACCTTTTCGGCGCAGTCGTTCACATCAAAATCGATCTTCGATTTCAGGGTTGAGCTTTCTTTTTCAAGTTCGATGCTGAGCAGGGTGCTTTTGAATGGAGCGATTTTATCCAATACCTGTTTTAACCGCTCAGCTAAAAAATTGCCACGGGGCAGTATACCCGCAATAACAATTTCGGTTTCGTCCAGGTTGTCTTCCAATACCTGGTAGGCAATACGATCTATCTTTTGTTGTATCTGCTGCTGGTTAAGTACAAGTATCTTTCTATCCGACATTGGGCTGTAATTGTTATGCGTACTAAGGTAATAACAGTATTCGGATTATGAAAACGGTTACCACACGTTTATGCTATAGATATTTTGCGCCAGAGGGCAACACAACAGGGCGATCGGTTTGTTTGTTAATGTATTGCACCTACGGCGCAAAATATACATTGGGTTATTTTTTGCTACCGGGCTTTTGCCCCGATGGGGCAACATGGACGGTGGTGATCGATGCGCTGTACCTCTTCCCGACAAGGTTGAGCCGTTCATTTATTCCTACGAGATGCATATATAATCTCCGGCTTTTTTACCGGGCTTTTGCCCCGATGGGGCAACCTGAATTGTGGCGAATTTTGGACTTGATAATAGCTTATCTTTTCCCGTAAGGATAAAAAACAAAATTGGCGCCTTCGGGGGTTACCACGAAGATGCACATGTAATCTTCGGGCTTTTTGTAAGTTTTCAGAAATTTATCCTGCAGTTGTTTTTTGATGATGCCGATCTCCACAAATTCCTCCAGTGTGGAGGCATTGATGGTCCAGTTGGTATTGAGTTCGATGCGGTCGAGTATCACTTCGCCCAGCTTAACTTCGTGCTGGTGCGCGATGAAAATTGGATACAGGGATATGCCCTCTACCATAATTTCGATAGCGACCTCTTTCATCGATTCGCCATATATTTTCAGATCGGCCTCCAGGCTTTTCAGCGGGCTTTCTTTTGGGGCCTCGCCCGGGTTTTCGTTGAGCAGTTCTTCAGGGTCCATGTTTTTTAGCATAGCGCTGAGCGCATGGCGCAAAGCGTTTTCAGTAAATTATTTATCAGCTTGATGTAGCCATTTGTTGTTCAAGTGAGAGCACGATAAATTCGGCCGGGCGCACTACAGCTACCTGTACAGTAACCCTCATAATTCCGTTTAAAATATCATCGCCGGTCATGGTACTTCCCAGTCCGCAGGCAACAGAAAACGCATCTGATGGTTTTGCACCTTGCAAGCCACCTTCTTTCCAAACACCGGTTAAAAAACTGCTGATCATGGCAACAACCGCCTGCCAGCTATTTTTGTCGTTTGCCTGGAAAACATAAGCCTGCATGGCCAGTTTGCAGCTTTGCTCAATATAGATGAGGGTACGCCTTACAGGAAGGTATCGCCAATCCTGGCTATTGCCATCTAATGTGCGGGCGCCCCATACCAAAATACCTAATCCGTTAAATAAGCGGATAGCGTTGATGGATTTACCGGTTACGGCATCCACGTTTAAATTAGCCTGCTGGGTGTCGGATAAGCGGATGGGCAACGATGCAGCACCAACGATGCCCGTATTTGCAGGCGCCTGCCAAGGGCCTTCGGCATTATCGGTAGTAGTAATAACGCCTGCCATTGCCCCGCTTGCGGGCAAAATATTGGCATCGGCCAGCACATGCTTCATTATGATGGCATAGGTTGAGCTGGCTGTAAGTAAGGCGTTATTATTCTGGCTAACCGTTAGTGATGAACCATGGATAATACCATTCAAAATAGTAGCCGCGGCAGGGTTAGGATTATTTGTCGGATTAAGCAACGGTGCCAGTTGTTTAACATCGCCGCCAAAAAGATTGGTATAGTCAATATCGGTATTTTGTATCACATTGGTGCCGATGAAAGGGTAGTAAGCAGTACCATAATCCAAACCGGTTTGGCCGGTATTGGCTCTGAATGTGGCAATATCGTTGGTGTACAATACCGGATCGGGGTTGCGGCCGCCGATCACATCGAAAATACTGACGGCGGTTTGCATGGTTTGACATTGCAAAAGCATTTCCTGCATCAAGGTTCCGTTATCTGCAACAGAGAGCAATGTAGCGTCCGGACAAATATACATGGTGGGCTCTTGCTCGTTAACGAGTGTTTTAAGTCCGCCGGTAAGGTCGTTCAACTTTACATTAGGGTTGATGATCTGTCCGCCCGGGTTCATCGGTTTTTTTGACGACGGGCCGTATGTGCCTACAGAAACGATATAAGCATTAGCGCCCCCGTTATCAAAAAACAGTTTAATGCTGTTATACAGATAGTAAATAGTTGCAGGATCGGGTACAATGGAGTAATAAACGCCATTAATAAGCATATAGTCGCCAGCTATTGGCTGTGCTTTTTGCTGAACCAGGTAATATTGCGGGCTGTATTGTTTGGCCGGGGCTGCCGGTACAGGTGGATCGGGGTAACAAAAGAAGGCTTGAAAATCGGCAAAGGACGTGATCTTTACAGGTACGTTTAAATATGATTTTCCCTGGTATGACGCCTGTGGCGTGTACCCGATAAAAGCGGGTACAGCTGTAGCTACAGGTACCACTGCATTTGGAAAACCGTTTAGCTCATCAATATATACGCCCGGAGTTTTGATAATAGTTGGTTTAAGCATAACATAAAGTTATTATTATTTGCGCAAAACCAATAACAGTACATTTTCAACATGTTGCGTATGCGGAAACATATCAACGGGTTGTATTTTAACCACGTCGTATTTTTCTTTGAGGATGATGAGGTCGCGGGCCTGGGTGGCGGCATTACAACTTACGTAAACTATCTTTTCGGCCTCAATTTCCATCAGGCGGTTTACCACATCGGCGTGCATGCCGGCGCGCGGAGGGTCGGTGATGATGACATCGGGTTTGCCATGTTCGGCTACAAAACCGGGCGTCAATACATCCTTCATATCCCCTGCGAAGAATTTGGTATTGGTGATGTTGTTGATGGCTGAGTTCACTTTGGCATCTTCAATAGCTTGCGGCACATACTCTACCCCAACTACTTCTTTTACCTTGCCGGCAATAAAGTTGGCGATGGTACCGGCTCCGGTGTAAAGATCGTATACCAACTCATTACCGGTGAATCCTGCAAAATCGCGGGCAATTTCGTACAAGTGCAGGGCCTGCTCCGAGTTGGTTTGGTAGAACGACTTGGGCCCTATCCTGAATTTTATCACACCTGTGCCATCGGCGTTGGTGGGCATGGCTTCGTGGATATAATCCATCCCCCGGTAGGTTACCACATCCTGGTCGAATATGGTATCGTTCATTTTTTTGTTAACGATATAGAGCAGCGACGTGATCCGCGGGAACTCATCGGACACAAATTTCATCAGCCCTTCTATCTCCTCTTCGGCAGCATAAGCGAACACCACGATCACCATGAGCTCGCCTGTTGATGAGGTGCGGATGATGAGGTTACGCAACGCGCCTTCGTGAGCCTTTATATCGTAAAAACTGATTGTATGTTGCAACGCGTATTCGCGCACTTTGTTACGAATTTGATTCGATGGATCGGCCTGCAGGTAACAATGGTCAATGTCCAATATCTTATCAAAACGGCCGGGGATATGATAGCCGAGGGCATTCATTTCCAGGCTATTGTCTTCGCGGTTCTCACCGTCGGTGAGCCAGCGTTTATTGGAGAAGGTGTATTCCAGCTTGTTACGATAATAGCTGGTTTGCTTTGATGGCAAAATAGGTATAAGGCCGTGCAGTTCAACTTTGGCCAGTCGCTGCAAAGCATCGGTTACCGACTTTTGTTTATAAACCAGCTGCGCATCGTATAGCATGTGCTGCCATTTACAACCTCCGCAAACGCCAAAATGCTCGCAAAAAGCGTCTGTACGGTATTCAGAAGCTTGTTTCAGATTGGTGATCTTAGCTTCGGCAAAATTTTTCTTTTTGCGGTAAATCTCTACATCCACTACATCGCCGGGTATGGCTTTCTCCACAAAAACCACCAGATCGTCGGTTTTACCTACGCCTTTGCCTTCTTCGGCAATATCAATAATGGTAATATTTTGGAGGAATGTATTGGGTTTACGTGCTGGTCTCATTGGCAGCAAAGTTAACCTGAAATATGGAATTTGCTAAACGCAGGGCACAAAAATAGCCTTCACCTTTAAAAAGATGTGCAATAGTTATGAATCGCGCTCTATCAGATAAACCAACTTACAATAACGTCCCAAAGGCTCTCTTCTTCGTTGATATCAGCTAATTCGAAACGCTCGTCGATCATGCCTGAAAATTCTTTTAATTCGCGGCTCATGATAAATTAGTATTGATACTATGCAAACATAGTAAATATATACCAAAAACCAAAACGGTATAGTGAATATTTTCGTAACTATTTTACATTTTAAAAGCAAGCGAATGCCTGCTGCAGTTTATGCTACCAATAAGAATTACGTTTGTAAAGGCGAATGAATAGATGGAATGCATGCTGGCATCCGTTTATTTTACTTCAATTCTTCTTTTGCTTTATTGATCCAGGTACGCTCATTTTTACGTCCCATCGAACTGAGGTGTGTTGCTTCATCCAGTATGTCGGTGAATATTTTATCGGCATCATTATCACGACCGGCCCTTCGCAAAAACTGACCGTATTGATAACGGTGTTCAAAGCAGGAGTAACGCCCTTTCATCAGCTTAAATTCTTTTTCAGCATCATCCAAACGGCCCAGGTATTCAAGCGAAAGCGCATATAATATGTGTGCCTGTGATTTTGCAAATTTCGGCGACCCGTAAACCTTTTCCGCAGTTGCCACCACATCAGCATATTCTTCCTGGTTAAAATAAGCAACAATGAGTTGAGATAGTACATGCACATTCTCGGTAAATACGCCTTTAAGGCTACTCTCATATAATTCTATCGCCTTATCGTATTGACCGGCAGCAAGGTAGGCATCGGCTAATTTTATCCTGTTGGCAAAGGTATCGGTAAACTGCAGGTTGGCTTCCAGTTTTTGGTGTGGCCGCCCGGGTTTATTACAGCGCCGATATGTACTTTTTTGCGCACAAGGTGATTATTGCGGCGCGAAAATACTTCGGTGTACAAATAGGCAATGCCGCCGATGAATGGTACAAAGATGATCAACCATATCCACCAGGTTTGTTTGTTATTACGTATACAATGGATCACACAGAATATCTGCAGCGCAATGTCGGCATAATAGTAATAGCCACTGCCATGAAACAGGTTGAACATAATACATGTAAATATAAAAAATTATGCAATGTTAGGAAATGTGCAGATACAGAAAATGCTGGTAAGTTCCTTTGCAGGTAATATGTTACAAAGTTGGTGTATAATAGACCCCACCGGGTGTTTCTCCAATACTTTACACAGGCTTTATGGTATCGTAATAAAAAAACTACATAGTTATTTGATTAATATTTTTTATTAATTTTGATATTTTTTATTCACGACACCACTTTCATAATATTACGTACAACTACCCCTTAAATTGCGTATAAATACTCTTTTGACAGCATTGGTTTGATGCTATGTTTGCCATGTCAATTATAATAATATTTATATTTCTTTAAAATATATTATCAATTCTATTGTAATAAATAATTAAACCCCGGGTTAACATTATACGACCAGGAGCGAAAAATATTGCTGTTCATAAAGCGGAGTTCCGGAGGCCGTGGAAATGAACAGACCTGTCTGCGCAGGTAATTAAATGCAGGGGCGTTACCCGAAAAGCCGATACAACAGAGTAGGAACCAAAAACCAATTTAGAAACTTATGTACAATTATCATGTTCAGAATCAATGGGGCGGCAATTCGGCCCCATGGCACGAAGGCGGCGCCTGGGTATTAGGATACCGTAACAACCAGGCCTGTGTAGCTATCGATATTCAATCGGGCGACGGCGGTAAAACTTTTCATGGCACCATGACCTATGCCGGCGAAGGCCCGATAGGATTCCAGGGCACATTGGTATGTGGAAATACCTATGTGGTACAAAACCAATGGGGTGGTAACTCTGCCCCGTGGCACCCGGGCGGCCATTGGGTAATTGGCGCTCGTGACGGACAGCGTTGCGTGGCTCTGAAAGTAACATCGGCGGATAATGGTATGACCATGACAGGCACTAACACTTATGCCGGTGAAGGCCCGATAGGTTTTAAGGCAACGGCTGCATTAAAACAACACTCTGATGTTCAAAACCAATGGGGTGGCGATAGCGCCCCATGGCATGAAGGCGGCGCCTGGATATTAAGCTCGCGCGAGCCACAATTGGTTGAGGCGATCAATATCACCTCGGGTGATGGCGGCAAAACCTTTACCGGCAGTATGCAATATGCAGGCGAAGGCCCGATAGGCACTAAATGCATCTGGGTTATGGGCAACACCTATACTGTACAAAACCAATGGGGTGGTAACAGTGCGCCATGGCATGATGCAGGCCAATGGTTAATTGGTGGCCGCGATGGTCAGCGTTGCGTAGCCCTGAATGTTAAGGGAAGTCCGCTTGCGGGTCAAAACACCTATGCCGGCGAAGGGCCAATAGGTTTTAAAAGTGTATTAGAGGGATAAAGCCGGAAAGCTTTAACCTGATACTATAAAATTGAACTGACCTTATCACCAAACCCCGGTTATATGCCGGGGTTTGTATTTTTTGGCGAAACTGAGATTATTTACCGTTATTTTTTCGCCTCGACTGCCGTTTCAGGTTTCTTTGCTGTACTTACCGGGTTTATCGGGTAAACATAGGCTAAATACAGGTAAAAGAATGCCAATGATAGCGCGATGATAATAACCCCCAATACCGATGAGTTGACCTTTACACCCGAAGTGGAAATTTCCAGGTCCGTTTTCAGGCCATCCACCGGGTTATCTGTTCCGGCATCTTTATTTTGGAGAATGAGTGCCTGCTTTATACGCACATGATGCATGGTAATATAAAACTGCCATGCCGAAAACGCCAGACCCGTAAATACGATAAACAACACTACAATAAAAATGATGATACCTGATACATACTGGAACTGGAAAATGTTGCGTTTGTAGGTGTTTGTCCAAACATAATAATCGTTTGCAGCTTTATCATATTTTTCCTGCAATATCAATCTTTTTTTTGCCAAAGGGTCGCTCGCGTTTTCAAGTGAATCTAATGAGGTATTGCTTAACTCTACCGCATCGGGGTTAAATTCATTGCTGTTAGCTTTAATTGCCTTTGTCGCAGTATCTTTAACCTGTGCAACTCCGATAGCTGTGTAAAAGCAAAAGATAAGAATGAGTATTTTTTTCATCAGTTTACATTAATATTTGGATATGGGATGTGGTAATGGTCGTGTAAAAAAAGGATGAATTTGCGGCGCATAATAAGAGTCGGTATCTTGCTTGCTTTCTCCTTTGCCTGGTACGATGCCAGGTCGTTTTTATCCTGAAGCAATAGTACGTTTAGTCCGGGTGTTTTTGTCATCGCTACGATCATCTTCATATAATTAGCCAGGCTTTTTGTATCCGTATTATTAAAGCCATAGTCGGGCATGGCGTCCGGATCGTAATTTGCGCCTGCAGTTCCCGGTATGTGGTATGTGGTAAATTTAAGCTTGTTTTTCGCATACATTTGCGATAATGTTGTGATCAGCCCATCCTGTTCCAGGCATTTATAAAAAAGAGTTTCGGATTGGCTGTCAAATACATTACGCGATATAACTATGCTTAGTGGTTGCTTAATTGTAACGGTTGTTTTTAAGCCGGTATTAGATGATTTTTCCATACGTGTGATGGCTTGCTGAATATCCGGTATCTTTTTCAGGTTATATAAATTTATGAGCGAATCGAGCGACTTAAAATATTTTATACTCGGGTGGATAAAAGCTGTATTGTAAACAAGTCGTGTGTTTGCCTTTATTTGGTCGGCATCTTTGCCACCCGCTGCTTTATATTTTTTCCGAGCATCGTCTTCGGCCGCAGTAGGGGTTTCTTTTCCATCGGATATAGCGACAAGAACTTTATTTGTTGTAATATAGTTTCCTGATATCACGGCAAGCCAACCGGCCTTTTTGCTTTCAAATATTAATTCGCAGCCCTTACCGCAAGCGGCTAAGCCATCGCTTTTAATTTGCTCCACTGATGTTGGCTTTCCATCGAGTTCAGCCATACCGTCTGTATTATAGCCTATTCCGTAATTGCCTGTAGTTTTATTTACATAAACTACAGATTGCCCATAAGAGAGGGCGATGCAAAGAAGATACACCAGGACGAGTAATAAATATCGACGCATAATTAGGGATTAAGCTATAAACATAATAATAATATATTTATAATTAATACCCGTTAATAATATATTTTGATGGAGTATATGGCAAACATAAGCTAAAAAGCCCCAGGCACTGATTTTTTAAACCTTCGTGATACTTATTCTTTAATAGCCGCTTTCACCAAATAAGGTAATATTTCCTTTTGGAATGAAACAAAATTCTTACGCACGTCCGAATCGCTTACCGAGGTAAATGCAAAGCTGAATACGATGCTTTTGCTCGATTTGATGAGGAAGCGCAGGCGTTGCGGGTAGGTTTCATCGCGACGGATATCGGTTACCCGGGTAAAGGAACTGATGAGCAACTCTTCCAATTCATTGGATAAGCTTTTCAGGAAATCCTGAGAATTGGTGCTTTCGCGGATAAAATCCCAGCCAATAAATTCGTTGCAGATGGTATAGCTCAGACGGCTGGTTTTCATGATGAGGTTGGTGAGATGAGTTTCCTCGTCCATCTCGTCATTATAATTCGAGATCAGGTCGTCAACGCTCAGGCGGATATAGTCCATCAGCAGGGCATGCAGCACATCCTCTTTACTGTCGAAATACTTGTATATGGTAGCTTTAGCTATTTTGGCCCGGCGCGCAATTTCGTTCACACTGGTTTTGTGGTAGCCAAACTTGCGGAACAATTCCTGCGCGGCGCGCTTAATGCTTTCTTTTATTTTATCAACTTCCATTATCTAATTGGATACAAATATCTCATTAAAGTTAACACTTACCACATACATTTTGAGCGACCTGGTAGCCGGCGCTTTTACCGGCGAACCGTCTGTAAGCGAAAACTTGGAGCCGCTGCATGGGTCGGTAACGGTAAAGGTCGGGTTATCTAAAGTAACCGCGCAACGCTTTTCGGGCTGGTAGCTGCTGCACCTGTCATAAGCCACATAGCCACCTGCCGGGCTATGGTAAATGATAAGACCCGAAACTCCATAACCATTTATCAGTACCGCGCCGCCGGCAATACTGAGGACGCTTAAACGCGGATCGGACAGGGGTGCCTGAAAATTAACAGGCACATCGGGCACATAGCTGTTATCCGTTTTACCGCAGCTAAAACAGCATATGCACAACATAAGAAAACATGCTGCTTTCATTACCTTGCTTAATATCTGGTCGCTTTCACCCATTTATGGTTATTATTATGGCCTGAATATTATATTATTTCAGTTTTAAACTGCTCCAGGAAACGTACATCGTTCTCTGAGAACAAGCGCAGATCGCGGATAACGTATTTTAAATTGGTGATGCGCTCAATACCCATCCCGAAGGCGAAGCCTGTGAATTTCTTACTATCGATACCGCAGTTCTCCAATACATTGGGATCCACCATGCCGCAGCCCAGTATCTCAACCCAGCCTGAATATTTGCACATATTACAGCCCGCGCCTTTACAAATGGTGCATGATACATCCATTTCGGCGGAGGGCTCGGTGAATGGGAAATACGAAGGGCGAAAACGCACCTTGGTACCTTCGCCATACAACTCCTGAACGAAGTGATAAAGCGTTTGCTTCAGGTCGGCAAAAGATACGTTCTCATCAATATACAAACCCTCTACCTGGTGAAAAAAGCAATGCGCTCTTGCCGAAATAGCCTCGTTACGATATACACGGCCCGGCATAATAGCACGGAATGGCGGTTTGCCATTCTCCATCATACGTACCTGTACCGATGAGGTATGGGTGCGCAAAGCAATATCATCCGTACCCGAATTTTTCTTGATAAAGAAGGTATCCTGCATATCGCGGGCCGGGTGTTCTTCTGGGAAGTTAAGGGCCGAAAAGTTATGCCAGTCATCTTCTATCTCGGGGCCTTCGGCAACTACAAAACCCAATCGCTTAAAAATATCGATGATCTCGTTACGGGTAAGTGACAGCGGGTGGCGCGAGCCAACAGCAACACCTTCTCCCGGAAGGGTAAGATCAAGTTGTGAGTCTTCAGTCTTGAGTTCTGAGCCAATACTTTCTTTAAGCTCATTATATTTGGCTTCGGCAAACTGTTTAAACTCGTTCAACACCTTACCGAAAGTGCGTTTTTCTTCAGGGCCAACAGTTTTAAATTGCTCAAACAGGTCTTTTATCAGGCCCTTGGTTCCTAAGTATTTTATACGGAAAGCTTCCAATTCATCGGCTTTTGCCGATGTAAAAGCCTTTATTTCGGCGGTGTACTTATCTATTTTATCCTGCATTATAATTTTGCTCAGTGCTTTGATGCCACACCAAACGTAAGCTACAAATATAAAAATCTATACGGGTATTTTTGTGTCGCCGGGTCTAAAAACTGCTTGTATTAGTCATTTTGGTATAATCTTATCGTGTAATCCAAACTTTTTATCAAAAAATCGCTTCTATCTTATGAAACCATTATGAAGAAAAGTTTATTACTACTCCTGTTTTCAACCATATCAACCGCCCTATTCGCCCAGCATATTTTCTTATCAGGCAAGATAACAGATTTTGCAGGGAACCCGGTAGCGTTTACCTCGGTATATGCCAGGGGCGCGTCGTTGGGTACCGCTGCCAACATTGGCGGGCAATACAGGCTAAAATTAAAGCCGGGCAACTATCGCATCAGCTTTCGCGCGGTGGGGTTTAAAGAGCAGATTGAAAACGTAGAGATAAGCAGCCAAAACCTGGTAAAAGATGTGAGGCTGCATACAGAAGAATACCAAAGCGGACCGCCCGCGCAAGGTGAAGACGCAGCTATGTTGATCATAAAAAACGCCATCGGCAAACGGAAACAACACCTGTATGAAACCGAGGCTTACAACTGCGATGTTTATATAAAAGGCATACAGCGCCTGCTACACGTATCAAAAAACATGTTCAGCAAGGCGGTATCAAAACAACTGGATATTGATACCAGCGCCAACAATATACTTTACATGTATGAGTCGGAATCGCGGTTAAGCTATAAGCGGCCAAATCAATATAAACAGGTTGTTTTATCGGCCCGCTCCGCAGGTACAAACAATGCTTTCAATTTTGACCGCGCCGCCAACTTGCAGGTGAATTTTTACCGGAATACGTTTGATATTGAGGGGCTGAACCAACGCCGTTTAATTTCGCCGCTGGCAGATGATGCGTTTGAATTTTACCATTATAAGCTGTTAGGCACCTTTACCGAAAATGGTAAAACGATAGACAAGATACAGGTTACACCCATACACCGGCATGGCCCTGTTTTTAACGGCAATATTTATATAATAGATGGCGAGTGGCGTATATATAGCGCGCATTTGTTTGTTACCCCAAAAGCTAACCTAAGCTATGTAGATACGCTGAACATTAACCAGCAATATATTGAGATAGCCGATGGTAAATGGCAGCCGGCTTCGGTTACGTTTACTTATAGCGGCATTAAATTCGGGTTTAGGTATAACGGGTATATTGTGGGAGCGTTTAGTAATTATGATCTGGCGCCTAAGTTTCCGGAACACTTTTTCAATGGCGAGATCATCCGGGTAACCGAACAAACTCTGAACCATGACCCGGCATATTGGGAGCAAAACAGAGCGATACCGCTTACTGCCGAAGAGCGGCGTAACTATCTGGTAAAGGATGCTATTGTGAGGCACGAAGAAACCGATGCCTACCAGGATTCGCTTGAAAAAGCGGATAACAAATTCAAGCCATTCCGCTATTTGTTGTTTGGCGATACGATAAAGAACCGGGCTAAACGGTCGTCGTGGTTCTTCCATCCATCATACGAAACTATTTTGTTTAACAACGTAGAAGGCTTTGCATTAGATTTGAAAGCCGACTATAATAAGCAGGTTGACCCGCTCAAAAGCTATACCATAAGCCCCGAGGTACGTTACGGTTTTTCGAGCGATCTGCTCAGCGAAAACGTTGGCTTTCAATACCGGTATGACCCTTATACCAAAGCTGTTTTTTATGGGAAGGTGGGCAGCAGCGTGCTCGACCTGAATAACGAGATCAATAACAGCCCGTTCATCAACTCGATAAGTACTTTGTTTTTTAAGAGCAATACCATGAAACTGTATCGCTCCAAATATGCCATGCTGGGTATGCAGCGTAATTTGATTAGAGGTATATTGCTGGATGGCTTGCTGGAATATGCGCAGCGCGAACAGTTGTACAATACCACCAACTATGCAGTAGTGGACAAACCGGGTGTGCCTTACACATCTAACAATCCTTTCCACCCCGAACTACCGGATACGGCACGGCTGTTTCGCACCAGTAACGCGATGACGCTGAAGGCATCGTTAACTTTTACTTTCGACGAGCAATTTACCGCCACCCCCAATGGGGTATTTTATGAACAGAGCAAGCTGCCTAAAATTAAACTCACCTACAAAAAAGGGATAAAAAACGTACTCAACTCTGATATCGATTATGATTATGGCGATGTACAGGTTTTCCAGGATCATATTAAACTGGGGCATATTGGCTACTCGTCGTTCACCGCCACGGCGGGTAAGTTTTTTAATACCAACGCCATGGTGTATCCCGACTTTAAAAAATTTAAGGGTAATGAGGGTATTACTTTTACACCGCTGGTAAGCTATTTCCATTTTTTAAAATACTATACCTACACTACCGATAGCTTTATTGAAGCGCATTATGAGCATAATTTTTCGGGCTTTTTGCTCAATAAAATAAAAGGTGTGCGCGAATTAAAACTGGAAGAGATGGCCGGTATAAACTATCTTGGCCGTGCAAACGCCCCGGGTTATATGGAGTTTTACCTGGGCGTTAAACGCTACATCTTCCGGGTTGATTACGGCGTAGCCTATATGGGCGGCAAGCAATTTATGCAAGGGGTTATGTTTTATTATGGATTATAGTTGAATGTGCAGGTGTGAGAATGTGCAAGTGTGCAAATGATGAAAAACTGTGAGGATGCTGAATAATCCGGAATCAATAATTCGAAATCAATTCCACATCTTCCATCTTACCTCTTCCATCTTCCATCAAAAACCCTATCTTTGCAGTTCATTAAACGCTGTTTGCAACAGTATCAATGCTTTATGACGACATATCAAACATTACTCTATTATTGTTATTCAACAATAACCGACGGTGAGCTATTTGCTGCCGATCATCTCAAATTCTGTAAATCATTAAACCTGGTGGGCCGTATTATTGTGGCTGATGAAGGTTTGAACGGTACCGTATCGGGCATGGCCGAATCGTGCAAAACGTACATGGATACCCTGCATGCCGACCCGCGTTTTGCCGGTATCGACTTTAAGGTGGATGATGTTAGCGAGCCTTCATTCGTGAAAATGCACGTGCGCTATAAATCAGAAATCGTGCACTCGGGCCTGCGCGATCCGCATATCATCAACCCGCAGCAAAAAACCGGAAAACATCTCGACCCAAAAGAGTTTTTGGAGATGAAGGACCGCGATGATGTGGTAATACTGGATGTTCGCTCCAACTATGAGCATTCAGTAGGCCGGTTCAAAAACGCCGTTACACTGGATATTGAGAACTTTCGCGATTTCCCGGCTAAGATAAATGAACTGGCTAAATACAAAGATAAAAAGATACTGACCTATTGCACCGGTGGCATCAAATGCGAAAAGGCATCTGCCCTATTGCTGCACGAAGGCTTTACCGATGTATACCAACTGCACGGCGGTATCATCAAATACGGCAAAGAAGCAGGCGGACAAGATTTTGAAGGTAAATGCTATGTATTCGATAACCGCCTTACCGTTGATGTGAACGCGGTAAACCCGGTGGTAATATCAACCTGCTATAACTGTGGCACCACTACCGCTAAAATGATCAACTGTGCCAACCCGGAATGCAATGAGCATTTTACACAATGCGATGAGTGCGGCACAAAACTGGATGGCTGCTGCTCAACCGAATGCCAGCAACATCCGCGCAAGCGCGTGTATGATGGTACGGGGTATTATGTAAAAGTACCACAACAGGTAAATACGGATAAAAAAGTTCAAAAAAGCTTAGTATCTTCGGAACACTAATTAATAATAGCTACTGGTTAAACCAAAGGCAATATTTTGTGTCGTACTGATAATAATCAGTGCCAACCAATTTATTGCCATAGCTGTTTATTAAATCCCGAAACAAATTGAACTATACTTTAAGCCAACTAAAAAATAAAGTTAGTACCCTCTACTCAAATTTGTTTGGGCTTACATTTGGTGCCGTAAAACGCGGAGATCATCTTCTGTTTGAAAAAGGTGTGTACACACAGCAAAAAGATAAACTCCAATATCGCATCCTCTTCCCTCATCAGTTCGATCCGCTGAAAAAATACCCGCTTGTTTTTATGCTTCACGGTTCGGGCGAGCGGGGTAATGATAATAATTCGCAATTAAGCAATGGGGCTTCGCTGTTTTTGGATAGCAGGGAGCAATATCCGGCGATAGTGGTTTTTCCGCAATGCTCCAAAAATGGTTATTGGTCAAACGTACATATTACTTACGAAGCCAACGGCAATGAGCGGCTCGATTTTCAAACAGGCGGCGAACCTACCCGGGATATGGGGCTGTTGTTAGGTGTCCTCGATGATTTTTTGACCCGGCCATATATTGATAAGAACCGGGTTTATGTAGGTGGCCTCTCGATGGGAGGTATGGGCACCCTTGAACTGTTAAGGCGCAGAACCGATGTGTTTGCAGCGGCCTTTTGTATTTGTGGTGGCGATAATAGCCTGAATGCAAAATTTTATGCCCCAAACGTACCCCTATGGATATTTCACGGCGAGAATGATAATGTGGTAGCGCCATCATATTCGGAAAGCATTGTGGCGTCGATTGAGCAATTTGGCGGTAAGCCCCGGTTTACTCTGTACACAGGCGTTGGCCATGATAGCTGGATAAATGCTTTTGCCGAGCCCCAGCTATTGCCATGGTTGTTTGGGAATAGTAAGTGAGCTCTTAGCCTAAATCAGGGGTCTTAAGTACTTAAGCCTATTCTTCCTCTTCCGTCTTCGGTTTGATGTTTTGCGCTTTGAACTTTGGTTTAAAACCAAGTTTGGGCGCGGGCGTAGTTTCTGCTGCCTTTTCTTCAGTTTTAGTTTCTTCTACAGGCGGTGTTGTACTTTCCGCAGGTTTGGTAACTCCCGCTTTAAATTTTGGCTTAAAGCCAAGTTTAGGCGTCGGTACTGTTGTCGGCTCTTCAGTTTTAGTTTCTTCTACAGACGGTGTTATGCTTTCAGCTGGTTTGGTAACACCGGCTTTGAATTTTGGCTTGAAGCCGAGTTTAGGTGCAGGTACGGCTGCCAGCCCTTCAGTTTTAGTTTCTTCTACAGGCAGTGTTGTGCTTTCCGCAGATTTGGTGACACCTGCTTTGAATTTTGGTGTAAAGCCAAGCTTGGGTGCAGTTGCCTCTAACGGCTCTTCGGTCTTAGTTTCTTCGGTTGCCGGTACCGGACTCTCCGCGGCAGCGGTAATCCCCGCCTTGAATTTTGGTTTGAAACCGAGTTTGGGTGCAGGTACTTCGGGCACTTCGTTGGTAACCGAGTCGATCACCGTTTGCTCGGCCACCTGATTCTCTATCACCACCTTTTCAACTTTTACCTCCTCGGGCGTATGGTATTTACGCCTCAGTTCGTTAAACCAGTATTTCTTGGTATGATCGAAGCTCTTTTCGCCCATTACCGCGTAGTGCGCTTCAAATTCGGCAAACAGAACCGGCTCAGCTGCTTTAAACTGCGCCAGGTCTATCTTTTTCTTTTTGAAGAACTCTTCGAACGTCATACAATAAGGCTATAATCCGGTAACGGTAATATCTTCGTTTAGTTTGTTCCAATGGATGCCGGTTGGTGTAAGCGTCCAATCGGCGCGATCTTCATCACTCGCGTTTAGCAGTTTGGGCAGCCATGCCAGCGGAAAAGCCTGTGGTTTGCCGCCGGTCCACTCCACGTAAAGCATTCCATTATCAAAGGTGAGTTTGATATCTTTTTTTTGCTTACGCGAAGTGAAGATGGCCATAGATTAAAGCTGGTTTCTCGTGGTTCCTTTTATTTTTATAATTCAACAAAGCCTACTATATGTGCATCTATATCTAATTTATTCCAATGTATACCAGTAGTTGTCAAATCCCAATCGTTCCTATCTTCCTCACTCGTATTTTGCAGTCCGGGGAACCATTGTAATGGAAAAGAACGTGCCACACAACCCGCGGTTTCCAAATGTAACATCTCCTTGTTGAAAGTTAACTTAATGTCTTCTTTTTTAAATTGAGATATAAATTTAGGCATTGGGATTAATTATGATTCACAATTCTGTCAAATCCGAAATCGTAAATCCGAATTTCGAAATTAAATTACTCTTCCATATTATGATACACCGCCTGCACGTCGTCATCCTCTTCCAAACGGTCAATCAGTTTCATTACGTCGGCAGCCTGTTCTTCGGTAACTTTGGTATGCGATAGCGCGATACGTTCCAACTTGGCCGATTTTACTTCGATACCTTTTTCTTCCAGCGCTTTTTGCATCGAACCAAAATCTTCGAAGGCGGTTTGTGCTACGGCAATATCGTGTCCGTTCTCATCCGCTTCTAGGTATAATTCTTCCAAACCGGCATCTATCAGTTCAAACTCCAGTTCTTCCAGGTCACGGTCGGCCGGCTCAAAACGAAAGATGGCTTTACGGGCAAATACAAAATCCAGCGAACCGGTTTTGCCCAGCGTACCACCTGTTTTAGTGAAATAGCTGCGCACATTGGCAACGGTACGGTTAGTATTATCGGTAGCGGTTTCTACCAATACAGGCACGCCATGCAGCGCATAACCTTCATAAACCAACTCTTCGTAGTTCGATTCATCTTTGTTCGATGCGCGTTTAATCGCAGCTTCCACACGGTCTTTAGGCATGTTAACTGCCTTGGCGTTTTGCATGGCCGTGCGCAGGCGCGAATTAGTTTCGGGACTTGCTCCGCCCGATTTTACGGCCATTACTATTTCTTTCCCTAAACGGGTAAACTGCACCGCCATTTTGGCCCAGCGCTTAAATTTTCTTTCTTTACGGAACTCAAATGCTCTTCCCATTGTTATTCTTAGTTGTAGGGTTATTTAGTTATCAGGTTGTTGGCCCTTCACTATCATTCCCATATTGGGGCAAAGTTAAAAAAATGGTGGTAATGATGTGAATTTTTCGGAGGGCTTAAATTTGACTCCGTATCCGCCTCAATAGGCATCGGGATTTGGAATAAAGCAAAGCGCAGGGGACAGAACGCATGGCGTAGAACCATTTGCATATTCACACATTAAACTAAGCTGTTGTTAGTGCTTCGTAAAGCTTATCGATCTCGATGGGTTTGCGCAGAAAACCGGTGAAGGTGGCGTATTCGTCATCGTATTCGGCGGTGATATCTGCAGTGAGCGCAAATATAGGGGTGAGTTGGTTGGGGTTAGGGTTATTGCGGATATGGGCGGTAGCATCGTACCCGTTCATTTCGGGCATGTGTATGTCCATCAGTATGAAGTCGAACGCCTTTTCACTGGCTTTGGCAACGGCTTCAACCCCGTCTTTAGCATGCTCGCTCACCATACCCCAGTTGGATAGCAGTTTGCGGGCCACCATGGCGTTTATCATGTTATCTTCGGCCAGCAGCACGGTTTTGCTTTTAAGCTCGTCGGAGCGCTTGGTGGGGGTTTTAATAGGGGCGTTTGTTCTTTTAAGTTCCAGGTCGAAATAAAACTCAGAGCCTTTTTTCATCACACTGGTAAAATGGATCTCGCTGTCGTGCAGTTCGATCAGCTTTTTTACAATGGCTAAGCCCAGTCCGGAACCGCCATGTTTACGGGTGGTGACCGATTTTGGCTGCGAAAAGCTTTCGAACATGTGCGGGAAGTAGCTTTCGGGAATGCCCTGACCGGTATCTGAAATTTTGAAGCGGATATGGTCCGACCCATCGCCGGCCTTTATCCTGTCAACACAAAAATCAACCTTACCGGTTTCGGTGTACTTGATGGCATTGCTGATGAGGTTACCTAAGATCTGCGAAAGTTTGGTTTCGTCGAGCTGGTAGTTTTCGGCTATATCATTGCCAATGCTTAAATTAAGCCTGAGCCCTTTTTCTTTGGCCATGCTATCATAAGTGCGGTAAATATTTTCGAGAAGGTTCACAAAATTAACCGGCCTTAACTCCAGGTTTACCTTGCCCGTTTCGAGCTTGTTAAAATCGAGGATATCATTAATGATAAACAACAGGTTGTTAGATGCGAATTTGAGCGAACTGAGCAGCTGCTGATCTTCCGGATCGGTCCTGTCTTTTAACAAGGAGGTGATAGTGATAACAGCATTTAAGGGGGTGCGTATCTCATGGCTCATGGTCGAAAGAAATTCTTGCTTTATTTGTGCAGAGCGTTCCGCTATTTCCTTCTTCTCCATAATGTCAGCTTTCTCCTTCTGCATCCGCGCTTCTTTTTCAAAGGACTCCATCTTGGTGATCAGCTCGTAATTCTCGATAATCTTGAGGGTTTGGGTGTTTATCACCTGCTCCTTTGTGGCTAAGTATTTCTCCAAGTGTTGCAGCGCGGTAACGGTG
>Ga0070659_100000200_pt1 | contig 46333 bp, 47 predicted proteins | sample KBSC23metaG_FD_64666 | JGI IMG/M metagenome (GOLD analysis project Ga0070659, IMG submission 64666) | Corn rhizosphere microbial communities from Kellogg Biological Station, Michigan, USA - KBS C2-3 metaG | ecosystem: Host-associated > Plants > Roots > Rhizosphere > Soil ... | reverse complement strand
GGACGTGACGGTCAGCAGTTCGTACACGCCGGTACGGCCCTGGTAGCCGGAGTTGCTGCAACGGTCGCAGCCGACGTGATGCCACACCGATTTGCGCGCTGGCGCGGCCGGCGCAACACCATCGACGACCGGCGTGCCCGCCACGGCTTCCACTTCAGCGGGGGTCAGTTCGAGCACTTCCTCGCGGCGGCAATGCACGCACAGGCGGCGTACCAGCCGCTGCGCCAGCACACCCAGCAGTGACGACGACAGCAGGAACGGTTCGATCCCCATGTCGATCAGCCGCGTCACAGCCGAGGCCGAATCGTTCGTGTGCAGCGTCGCCAGCACGAGGTGACCCGTCAGCGAGGCCTGCACGGCAATCTGCGCAGTTTCCAGGTCGCGGATTTCCCCGATCATCACCACGTCCGGGTCCTGGCGCAGGATGGCGCGCAGGGCCTTGGCGAAGGTCATGTCGATCTTCGGGTTGACCTGCGTCTGGCCGATGCCGTCAAGGTCGTATTCGATCGGGTCTTCCACCGTCATGATGTTGGTGGACGCCGAATCGAGCCGCGACAGCGCCGCGTACAGCGTGGTCGTCTTACCCGAGCCCGTCGGGCCGGTGACGAGCACGATGCCGTGCGGCTGGTTGATCAGGTGGTCGAAGCGCGCCAGCGTGCCGGCGCCCATGCCGAGCCTGCTGAGGTCCAGTCGCCCGGCTTCCTTGTCGAGCAGACGCAGCACCGCGCGCTCGCCGTGGCCGGTGGGCAGGGTGCTCACGCGTACGTCCACCGGGCGACCGCCCACGCGCAGCGTGATACGGCCGTCTTGCGGCAGGCGTTTCTCGGCGATGTCGAGCTGCGCCATGATCTTGATGCGCGAGATCAGTGCGCCGTGCAGCGCCTTCTTCGGGCGCACCACGTCGCGCAGCGTGCCGTCCACGCGAAAGCGCACGACCGAGGCATTCTCGAACGGCTCGATGTGGATGTCCGATGCGCCTTCGCGCGCGGCCTGCGTGAGCAGCGCGTTGATCATGCGGATGATCGGCGCGTCGTCTTCGGATTCGAGCAGGTCTTCCACGGCGGGAATGTCCTGCATCAGACGCGAGAGATCGACTTCCCCCTCCACCTCGCCGACGACCTGGGCAGCACTGCCGTCTTGCGCGTTATAGGCCGTCTGCGTGGCGGTGGACAGCGCCGCGGCGTCCAGCGTGACCAACTCCAGTGCGCCGAACACGCGGCCGAGTTCGGCCAGCGCCGTACGCGAGGTCTCAGGGCAGACCCACACTTCCAGCGTGTCGACGTCCTGACGGGCGACGAGCAACTTGGCGTCGCGCGCGAACGCGTACGGCACCAGCCGCACGGCTGACTGCGAAGGCGGCTCGAGCGTGCTGGTGTCGGTAGTGGGAGCTTGCGTCGTTGCCATGGTGTGTTGTCCTCAGCCGCTGTGTGTCAGCATCAGCCGCCGTTCCTCGGCGCGTTGCTGTCGAAGCCGCCTGAGGTGGGTGGCGCGAAGTTCTGCAGGCGCGGCTGGCTGCGCGTCGTGCCTTGCGGCATCGGCATCGGGGCACCCGGCGGCACCTGCGTGCCGGCCGGCCCCTTCGGCACGATCGACACATCACCGTAGTTGTCTGCCGGGCGCATGGCGTCCGCCGACGGCAACACCGGCGTGTCCTTGTCGGAGGTGGTCGGCAGCATGTTCGGCGAGACAAAGCCCTGCTGCGTGTCGCGCATGTAGTTGTAGCGGTTGTCCGACAGCGCGCCGGTGGCATCGGCCGTGCGCAGGATGATCGGGCGCAGGAAGACGAGCAGGTTGGTCTTCACGCGTGTCTTGTTTTCCGAGCGGAACAGCGCGCCGAGCAGCGGGATGTCGCCCAGGCCCGGCACCTTCTGTTCGCCGTCCTGATAGTTGTCTTCCAGCAGGCCGCCCAGCACGACGACCTGGCCGTCGTTGGCGAGCACATTGGTCTCGATCGAACGTACGTTGGTGGTTGGGCCTTGCGTCGCATTCTGCGTGCCCGGCACCACCGCCGACGATTCCTGGAAGATCTGCATCTTCACCAGCCCGCCGTCGGTGATCTGCGGCTTGACGCGCAGCGTGATGCCGACGTCCTTGCGGTCAAACGTCTGGAACGGCGTGACCGACGCCGCGGTGCCCGTCTGCGCATACGAGCCCGTGGTGATCGGCACGTTCTGGCCGATCAGAATCTTGGCTTCCTCGTTGTCGAGCGTGATCAGGTTCGGGGTGGACAGCACGTTGACCGAGCCATCCGAACCCAGCGCCGAGAGCAACACGCCCAAGCCGCTGCCCCTGTTGAACACGCCGAAGTTACCGCCGTTGAGTTGGCCAACGTTGAGGCTGCCAAGCGCCGTCTGCGCTGCCGTACTGCCGATGCCACCCGAGCCGATGGCGGCGATCGTGCCAGCCAGACTGATCAAGTTGCCCGAACCGGTGCCGTAGTTGGTGCCGCCACCAATGAACGTGCCCGGCCCACCTCCGCCCACCAGCCACTGGATGCCGAGCTGCGACGCCTTGGTGGCCGTCACTTCCACGATCATCGATTCGATGTAGACCTGGGCGCGGCGTGCATCGAGGTCGTCAATCACGGCGCGCAGGTTGCGGTAGACCGGCTCGCTGGCGGTGATGATGAGCGCGTTGGTGGCCGGATCGGCCTGGATGATGCCGCCGGTGGCTGGCGTGTTGTTCTGCCCGAACGAGGCGCGGAACGACGAGCTGCCGCTACCCGAGCCACTGCCCGAACCCGAGCCGCTGCCGTAGTTGGTGTTCTGCGTGTTCTGGTTCTGCGAGCCGCTCATGCCGCCCGTGGGCTGCGAGGTCGCGCCTTGCGCGGCGCTCTGGCCGCCGGGGCCGGTCGACAACGACGCCGACAGCGTGGCATCCGCCGCCACGATCGCGCGCAGCGTGGTCGCCAGTTGCACGGCGTTGGCGTTCTTGAGCGGCACCACCCAGATGTTGCCGGGGCGCGCATTGGGCAGGTCCAGCTTGGCGATCAGTTGCTTGGCCTGTGCCAGGCGTGCGGCGCTCGATGCACGCACCATCACGCTGTTCGAGCGCGGTTCGGCCACCACGGAAGTGCGCAAGCTTGGGTCCGACAGCGCGGCGCCGGCACCCGCTGCGCCACCACCACCGCCCGACGGGTCGAGCAGCTTCTGCAGCGTGGCGGCCACGTCGATGGCCACGGCGTTCTTCAGCGGAATCAGCTCGGTTTCGCCGGCGACCGGCGTGTCGATCGAGGCGATGATGCGGCCGATGCGGCGCAGGTTGTCGGCGTAGTCGGTAATGACCAGCGTGTTGTTGGCCGGGTACGCGGTGATCGTGTTGTTGGGCGCGATCATCGGCCGCAGCACCGGCACCAGGTTGTTGGCCGATTCATGCTGCAGGCGGAAGACCTGCGTGACGACCTGCTCGCCGCCGCGCCCGCCCGCGATGCCCACGCTGGTGGGCGAGCCCTGCAGCTTGGCGTCGGCTTCTGGCACGACCTTGGTGAAGCCGTTGCCCTCGACAATCGCATAGCCCTGCATGCGCAGGATCGAGCCCAGCGATTCCAGCGCCTGCGCGCGCGTCACCGGTTTTTCGGTGACGAGATTGACGGTGCCCTTCACGCGCGGGTCGACGATGAAGTTCTTGCCGGTGGCCTGGCCCACGGCCTTGACCACCGAGTCGAGATCCGCATTGACGAAATTCAGCGAGACCTCATCCCCAGGGTTGCCGGCGTTGCCGCTCTGGGCAGAGGCCGGGCTCGGCGGGGCGGCATAGACGGGCATCGAGCCGGCCACCATCGTTGCGCAGCATGCCAGGACGATGGCGCGAACGGTGAGTCGGGAAGCGGCGTTGTACATGGTCTCGTTCATGGTTGTCGGCACGCTGGCTCGCGCGCCGGCTTGGGATCAAAAGCGTAGTCGATGGTGCGACCCGTCGCGCGGGCCCAGCAGACTCAGCAGGCCAATCAATTGCGGTTCCGACTCCGGCGTGGCACTGGCCACCCCGTCAAAATGTGCGCTCGGCCCAAGGGTGCCTTGGCCCTGCAGAGACAACGGCCCGGCCAGCGTCGACAGCGACAACTGCATTGGCCCGCCGCTCACGCCGCCAAACGACATCACCGCCCGGTAGCTGCCCAGCGGCCGTACCCGGCTGAGGCTGGATGATACCTGCTCAAGCGTGACAGTCAGCGCGCCCTGGGCGGTGTTTGGCTGGCCCTTTCCACGCCCGAACTGGCCCGAAAGCGGCGTCCATTGCGCACGCAGCCGGCCGTCCAGCTTGAGCGTGTTGAACGGCGCCCCGATACCCTCCAACAGCGAGGCCGGCAGCGACATCGCGCCGGCTTCCGCCTGCCAGTTGCCTGGCGAAACCGTCAGCGTCACGGGCCGCTCCAGCGCGCGGTCGTGCGCCAAGTGTGCTCGCAGCGTGCCGGTCAGCAGCGGCAGCACGTCAATCGACCACGACAGCCGGCCGGGCAGCACCGTCGCATCGGCGCCGCCGTTGCCGGCAGTGAGCGCCAGCGTTGCGCTGCCGTGCCAGATACTGCCCTGGCTGTCGGCCAGCAACACGCGGTGCCCGGTGGCCGCGGCCACCCGTTCGGCGGCCCACGCGGCCGGGTACTGCGCTACCACGGTCACGCCTACGGCCAGCAGCGCCACGCCGCACCACAGCAGGTGCCAGCCGAAGCCCGCGCGCTCATCAGACCCGACCTGGCGGCGCAGGCGCAGCGGCGGCAGCGATTCAATGCTCATTGACACGCTCCGGCACGATCGAGCCCATCAGTGGCCCGCGGCGGCGGGGCCTTGCAGCGTCGCCGTCACGTTGACCAGGGCGGTGGCACCCACGTACTTGATGTTCGTGTCGATTACCTTCATGCGCTGCGCTTGCCGCACTTCCTGCAGCCATTCAGCGACGGCGCCAAAGGGCACCTTGTCCAGTTGCACTTGCACGCTCTCGCCCGACATCGCCATTCGCGTGGCCTTCAGGCCGTGGTTGGTCAGGCTCGTGTTGAGCGCCTGCTGCAGTTCGGCGCCGCGCGGCACAGGCGCGGCGGCAATCGCAGAGAGGCCGCGTGCTTCCTGGCCGAGCGTTTCCATCTCGGCCAGTTGGTTGCGCATTTGCGGCAGGGCTTTTTCGATGCGACGCTGGCCTTCGAAGGCGGGCTCCCACAGCACCAGGTAAATGATGACGAGCAGCAGGATCAGGCCGCCGCCGGCCAGGATCTGGCGCTCGCGCGGTTCGCGCTGCATCCAGAACGTCATGGCCGCGTCGCGCACCGAATCCGGCACGCCGATACGCGGCAGCCGACGGGACGACGATCGGGCGGAGGAGGGGGAGGAAGTCGCCATGGCGGAATCGTTATTGGGCGATGGAGACTGTCCAGCGCGAGCCGGGCACAGCGGCTTCGGCGCCGCGCGGGGCTTCCGCTGCAGCCATGTTCAGGCCGATGTTGCGGGCGGCGGTACGCAGGGTTTCGGTGTCGGTGCCGTCCTTGAGCGTGACCGTCAGCGCGCGCCCATGGTAGTCGAGCGCGAGCAGCGCATCGGGCGCAAGGCCCGTGGCGGCCTGGGCAAAGCGATCGGCCAGCGGCAGGAAGTCTTCCGGCGCCGATTTGCCGGCGGCCAGGCGCAGCTGCTCGACCTGGCGGCGCATCTGCGCGGGCGGATCGAGGATCACCGGCGTATTGGGGAATGCCGTCTGTAGTTGCGCGCGCATGGCGGTATCGAGCCGCTTTTGCTCGGCGCGCAGCGTGAGCCAGCGCGCGTTCATGCCGATGAGTTGCACGACTACGAGCAGCACGGCCAGCGCGATCGGCAGGCGCCAGGCGCTCCAGTCCATGTCGGCGACACCGCCGCGTGCAAAATCGAACTGGCAGAGATCAGCGTCGCCGGAAGCCAGTGCGTCGCGTGCGCCGGCGGCCCAGGTCGACCAGTCCAGCGTGGCGGCGGCCGGGTCTGCCGATAGGCCGGGCGCCAACTCGCGCAGGGCGGGCGACACCATCAGGGTGGCCGGCGTGGGCGCAATGCCCAGCCAGCTGCCGACGTTGGCCGGCAGCAGGCGCAGGCCGTAGCCCTCGGCGTGGCCGGTACGCACGGTAATGTCGACGGCGACCGGCGCGTCGGGGTCCGACGGCGGTGCAGCATCGAGTGCAATGGTTGCCCGCGCGACGGCTGCCGGCGTTTCAACGGCAGGCACGTGGGCAGCCGGTTCGGCGGAGGCATCGAGCGATGGTTCCGCGCGTTCGACGCCGTTTGCCGGTTCTGCGATCGACGCTGCGGCGGCGGCAGGTGTTTCAAACGGCACGCAAAGCTGCGCAGGCAGCAGATGGCAGGTGCGGTGCTTGTGGCCGGCGAAAGTATCGAGAATGAAGCGGACCCACGCGCGGTCGGCAATCATCAGCGCGCGCGATTGCGGTTCGCGCGGCGCGCGCCAGCCGCGTGCCGGTGTCGCACCCAGGCGCGGGCCCAGGGCGATATGGCACTGCTGCGCGTCTTGCACCAGGCGGTCTTCCACCAGGTTGGGCAGGGCCAGGCGCAGTTTGGGCAGCGCCAGCGGCGGCACGTTGGCCGGCACCAGCAGTACATCGGCAGCAGGCAGCAGGAGGATCAGGCGGTCGGCGGCGGGCAGTTCGTCGGTGCGCGACATGCCTTCGCGCTGAACACGTTGCGGACCTTGTGCACCCTCTTCACGCACCAGCGCGAAGGGCACGGAGGCGAGCGCACCCGCCGACCAACGTTCGGGCGATTGAATGGGCCGGTGCGGCAGGCGCACATACAGGGAGGTCGTCAAACCGCTCCTCTACTGAGAGTGTTGTTGATGCGAGCTACCGGAAGCGCCGGGAGAACCGCCCGCATGGTCCGATGGCGCAAGACCCGCGATGCTGAACGATGCGGATGACAATACGGCGAAGGCTGGGGTCTGTCTACAAGCGGCGCGTACGCATGTCGAGGGGTGTTGCGCCGGCGTCATGACGGAATCTCGTCAACACGGCGGATCCAGACGATGCGGGTCGCGTTATTGTTGACCGGATCGCCACGTGAAACAAGCGCCACTTCGCCGATGCGCGCGCGCTCGTGGCGAGCCATGCCGTAGACCAGAAAGTAGTGCGTCTGCACGTCCAGCAGGTTGGCCGCGGCGGTCGTATCCGCGCCGGCGGCGATGCCGCGCAACTGGTTGGTGACGTCGCCGATATTGCGGAAGTAGGCGCGGTCGCGCGCCTGTACCAGCGCGCGGGCGCGGTCCAGGCTCAGGTTCGGGATGACGGCGGCCAGCACTTCGGCGCTGGCGGTGTTGGCGTTGATCTGCGTGCGGGTGGGCAGCACGATCACGTAGGGGCGCAACTTGGCGACCATGTCCGCCGTGTAGCCGGGAATCGTCAGCAGGCTGTCGGCGTCGTCGAGCGGGCGCGGGCCGTTGCTGTTGCCGCCCCCACCGCCGCTGCTGGTGTCCTCGCCGCCTTGCGTGCTCTCAAGCGACTGGAAGCCGCCCAGCATCTGCGCCAGATATGTGGCGGTGACGTTCGCCAGGCTCGGGTCGATGTTCAGCGATTGCAGCAACAGGCCGTACGCCTTGATGGCGTCCTTGTCGCGGCCGGTGATGACGGTGCGGGCGCCCAGCGTCTGCTGGGTCAGCAGGTTCATCAGGTTGAAGCGTGCCTGGGCATCGAAAATGCGGCCCGACAGGTACGACTCCTCGCCCGCCGTGTCCGTGCGCAGCGAGCTGCCGAGAAAGTCCGACAGCTTGGTCTCCTGGATCGGCACGGCCCAGATTTCGCCCAGGTGGTCGACGGCGCCGGTGCGGCGCTGGTCGTCGCGCAAGATCAAGCGCGCCCAGTCGATGCCCGCCCGCGCGATCCACGTAGCCTGCGCTTTCAGGCGCTGATTTTCCACGGCGCGGATCTCCACCTGCTGGCGCCACAGCATGCCCGAGACAATCACCACCGCCAGCGTGACCACCAGCAGCGCGGTGATGATGGCCGCGCCGCGCTGGCGTGCGATACGTCGGGCAGGCTGGGTAGGTCGACGGGAGCATCGCGCCATGTCAAAGCCCCGTCATGCAGATGCGCGTGAAGCGCTGCGGCGCGCCCTGCGGCGTCATGCGCACGAGCAGCGCCAGCTCCACCGCGCGCACCGAGGCGGCCGGCACCACCACGCCGGGGGTGTTGGCCGATGGCGCCGACGCGCTGGGCGTGGAAGCCGACGGCACGCCGGTCAGGGTGGTCGTATTGCTGCCCGCCGGAAACAGCGCCGCCGACAGCGCGCCGGTGTTGTCCATCCAGCCGCCGGGTTCGATCCAGGTACGCGCGCTGATGCTGTCGACATTGGTGGCGAGCAGATAGCGCGCCGCATTGCCACCGCCCTGGCGCAGGTTGTCCAGCGCGTTGCGCAGGTCACCGCGATTGGTGATCGGCGGGCTCTGCAGGCGTTCAAGGCGGCCGTCGACGATGCGATAGAGCACCACCTGCCACGCGGGCGGCTGGCCATCGTCGCGGCGGTCGCGCACCATCAGCACGCGGTTGGCATCCACCTCCACCGGCGAGCGCGACAGCGTGTTCGGATCGGCCAACTGCGTGCAATCGGCGTCGAACTGGGCGTAGGCGGTCTTGAGCGCTTCGATGCGTTCGTCGCGCTGGGCCAGCGCCTCGTGCGTGCGGGTCATGCTGTCGAGCCCGCGCCAGGCGATCACGGCCAGGATGGCCAGCAGCGCGATCGCCACCAGCAGTTCGAGCAGGGTGAAGCCGCGCGCGCCGATGTGCGTCCGGCGATCAGAAGACATTGCGCGCATCGTTGGGTAGCAGGGTCACGAGCCAGGCCAGGCGCACGGATTTGGACGCATCCGGATACACCGACACCTCCACGCGGCGGAACACCGGGTTGGGCGTGGTGGCGATGGTCTCTTCGCACCACAACTGCGTATCGCCCTGCGGGCAGGCAAAGCCGCGCGCGCCGGGGTCGGGGAAGACGCGCGCCAAGCGCAGGTTGGCCAAGTGGTTTTCGGCGCTCCAGGTGGCGATCATGCGTGTCTGCAGGGAATCGCTGGCGGTGGTCATGCTGCCCATGGCGCGCATGGTGGCAGTGAGCGCCACGGCCACGATGGTCAGCGCCACCAGGACTTCGAGCAAGGTGAAACCACGAGCGCGGGCGGATTGGATGGAGCGGGCCGGGTTCATTGCGCTTCCGTCAGCACGCGCGGGCCGCCGTCGGATACCACGTCCACGCGCGAGCCCTGGGAGGTCAGCGCCACGCGCCAAGGCAGCCCGATGGCCTCGCGGCCGAACACCAGCCGCTGCGGCGCGCCCGGCACCGCGGCGGCACCGGCGACGATCTGTACGTTGTCCATGCCCTGCCGCCAGTGGCCCGGCGCGAGCACATCGCGCGTGAGCACGCGCCAGCCGTTGGGTGTCGATTCATAGAAGCGCCAGCCCTGCGCATCGCCTTCCCAAGCCACGGGGCGCGAAGTCAGTTGCGCTTCTTCTTGTGCGAGTTCGATCAGGCGGGCCAGCTTCTGCCCGTCATCGGCCAGTTGCGAGCGCGGGTTGGGCGTGGCATTCACGGCCACCACTCCCAGCACGATGCCGATGATGACCACCACCACCAGCAGCTCCAGCAGCGTAAAGCCGCGAGTGTGCCGGCGGCGGGATAGGTGGCCGAGCATGGTGAGAGATCGGGTGGCGAGTTAGTTGTCCCAGTTGCCGATATCGGCGTCGTTGCCTGTGCCGCCGGCCTGGCCGTCGGCGCCAAAGCTGAAGACGTCCACTTCACCGCGTACGCCCGGGTTCAGGTACTGGTAGGGGTGGCCCCACGGGTCTTTGGGCAGGCGTTCCAGATAGCCGCCGCCTTTCCAGTTGTTGGGGATCGGCTCGGTGGTGGGCTTGGCGACGAGCGCGGAAATGCCCTGCTCGGTGGTCGGGTAGCGGCCGTTGTCCAGGCGATAGAGCTTGAGCGCCTGCGAAATGGAAGCGATGTCCTGCTTGGCGGCGATGATGCGCGCCTCGTCGGGGCGGCTCATGATCTTCGGCACCACCAGCGCAGCGAGGATGCCCAGGATCACCACCACCACCATGATCTCGATCAGGGTGAAGCCGCGTGCGACGTGTCGAGCGAGAGCACGCTGGCGGAAGGAGGAGCGAAGTTGGCCTTGCATCATGGCGACAGAGTTGGCAATAAGAGGGGGAGACACAGTATATCCGTGACATATGACCATACATTGCGCGGCGGGGTCATGCCGGGCGATGCGTAGAGTGGCCCCTCCAAGCTGTTCACCGAACCGGCATGAAGGGCGGATAGAATCGGCGTATTCCTACGGTGCTTCACCCCATTTCATGAACGCTCGACAGTCGTCCCGCCTGCTCAGTCTTGTACTGTTTGCTGCTCTGTGCGCGCTGTTGACGCATTGGGTGCTGACGCTGTCGTCGCTGCGTTCGCTGGGCGCGCCGCGCGAGGCGCGCGTGGCACAGACCGATGCGCTGGAGACCGGCGCGGCTGTCACGCTCTTCGGCGGCGGCCCGCAGAACGGCCCGCGTGATGTGCAGGTGATGGGCGTGGTGGCCGATCTGGCCGACGGCAGCGGCGCGGCCATCGTGTCGGTGGATGGCGGCGCACCGCAGGCCGTGCGGGCCGGCAAGTCGCTGTCGTCCAACCTGAAGCTGGTGGAAATCAAGGCGCGCTCGGTGGTGATTGAGCGCAACGGCGCACGCCAGGAAATTGCGCTGCCGGCCAGTGCCGTGGCGGGGGTGTCTCCGGTCAACCGTAGCGCGCCGCCCGCACCGCTGCCGCCGTCGGGTGCCGCCGCCCCGCTGTCGACGCCGACCATGCCGCCCGCACCGCCGGCGGTACCCAACAATCCGGCCAACACAGCCATGCCGGGCGCCATGCTGCCCATCGCGCCCGCGCAGATCAACACGGGCGATGAAGTGGCCAACCAAGGTGGTGGTATCGCCGGCCCGCGCCACCGCGCGGCGGCCGCTGCACGCAAGGGCGATGCCCCTCAACAGGGCGCCGACCAATAGTCATTTAGCGGCCGGCCATGCGTTGGCGGCCGCATATTACAGCGCGTGTCATCGGGGTAACAGCGTGTAAAACCCGGCAACGCGCCGGCATTGTCGGGTTCTAATCCGCTACACAGTCCATGTGAAAAGGAGCTGACCATGACCAACAGACGTGCTGTCCAAGCCTTCCTCGCCACCTCGGCCCTGTTCCTGGCCATGTCGGGCATGAACGCCCGCGCCCAGGATGCCAGCGGCCCCGCCGCCAGCGCACAAGCGCCGGCCGCCGTATCGGCTGCACCGGCGGCCGACGCCCGTGCCGGCAAGCCCGGCCACCACGGCGGCTTCAAGGCCATCGACACCAACGGCGACGGCCAAATCTCGCGCGACGAGGCCAAGGGCCACGCCTGGCTGGAGAAGAACTTCGACCAGATCGATGCTAACCACGACGGCCAACTCAGCAAGGACGAGCTGGCCGCCTGGCACAAGGCCCACAAGGGCGAGATGCATGAAAAGATGGCGCAACGCTTCGATGCCAAGTTCAAGGCTGCCGACAAGGACAATGACGGCGCCCTGACCAAGGAAGAAGCGCAGGCCGGCATGCCGCGCCTGGCCAAGAACTTTGACCAGATCGACGCCAACCACGACGGCAAGATCACCGAAGACGAGATCCGCGCCTACATGAAGGCCCGCCACGACGCCCGCAAGGCGCAAAAGAACACCCCGGCAGCCGCAGCCATGCCGGGCGGCCCGTCGGCCACCAAGGGCGAATAAGCGCTCCTACGGTTGCAACGCACACGGCGCCTTCGGGCGCCGTTTTTCATGCGCGCAAAAAAACACCCCGATGGCGAACCACCGGGGTGCGGGTACAGCACGCCTGAAGTTTGAGGGTCTTCAGGCCGGCTGATCGTCGGCCTTGAGCACGCCACGGCGCATCTGGTCGAGCTCGATCGACTCGAACAGCGCCTTGAAATTGCCCTCGCCAAAACCTTGGTTGCCCTTGCGCTGGATGAACTCGAAGAAGATCGGGCCGAGTTGGTTTTCCGAGAAGATCTGCAGCAGCAGATCGCCCGGGGCACCGTCGATCAGGATCTTGCGCTTCTTCAGTTCCGCCACGTCTTCGCCATGGCCGGGGATGCGCTTGTCGACCAGCTCGTAGTACGTGTCGATGGTGTCCAGCAGGTTGATGCCCTTGGCGCGCAGCGCGTCGACTGTCTTCGGCAGGTCGATCGAACCCAGCGCGATGTGCTGAATGCCCTCGCCGTGGTACATGTCCAGATACTCCTGGATCTGGCCGGCCTTCTCCGTCCCTTCCTCGTTGATGGGGATGCGGATGTTGCCGCACGGGCTCGTCATCGCCTTGCTCTTCACGCCCGTGACCTGGCCTTCGATGTCGAAGTAGCGCACTTCACGGAAGTTGAAGAAGCGTTCGTAAAACTCGGCCCATTCCTTCATCCGGCCACGGTAGACGTTGTGCGTCAGGTGGTCGATGTAGGTCAGGCCGTGCCCGGTGGGGTTCGGGTTGGCGCCCGCGATGGGCACGAAATCAACGTCGTAGATGCTGATGTTGCCGATGTCGCCCGGCTGCGCACCGTTCTTGCCGGCCCAGCGGTCCACCAGGTAGATCAGCGAATCGCCAATGCCCTTGATGGCCGGGATGTTCAGCTCCATCGGGCCGCTGTGGGTGTCGAAGCCCCACGCACCCAGTTCCAGCGCGCGCTTGTAAGCGAACGCGGCGTCTTGCACGCGGAACGCAATCGCGCAGATCGATGGACCGTGCAGGCGCGCAAAGCGCTGCGCAAACGAATCCGGCTCGGCGTTAATGATGAAGTTGATCTCGCCCTGGCGATACAGCGTCACGTTCTTGTGACGGTGCTTTGCAATGGCGGTAAAGCCCATGTTCTCGAACAGCTTGCCCATGGCAACGGGGTCCGGTGCGGCGTATTCGATGAACTCGAAGCCGGCGGTGCCCATCGGGTTTTCCCAAGGCGTGAATTGCATAGCGGTCTCCTGCGGGGCGGGCGTCTTCACTGCAATGAAGACGCTCAGGTTCTTTGACGATGCTCGCAGTGTAGAAGTGTCGCTCCACGCAAAAATTGCGAAGTTGTGCCCGTCTTGATAAATTTGCGCAAGAAAATTGCCGAAACAATTGGTGCGGAGCAACAAAATGAATAAAGTGGAGCTCGACAAGATCGACCGCAAGATCCTGGAAGTCCTCCAGAACAACGGCCGCCTCACCAACCTGGAAGTCGCCGAGCGGGTGAACCTGTCGCCCAGCCCGTGTTTGCGACGCATCCGCCGCCTGGAGGAAAGCGGTGTGATCCGCCAGTACGCCGCGCTGCTCGACCCGGGCAAGATCGGCCTGGGGCTGTCGGCGTACATCAACGTGCGGCTGGAGAAGCAGGGCGGGGCGCCCAAGGGCAAGGGGCCGTCAGATATCTTCCGCGCGGCCGTCGCCACCTGGCCCGAGGTGGTCACGTGCTACGCCATGACCGGCGAGATGGACTACCTGCTCAAGGTGTTTGTGGAAGACATGGAGCACTTCGCGCGCTTCATCCGCGACCAACTGCTCGCGCATCCGGCGGTGATTGATGTGAAGAGCAGTTTTGCGTTGGAGCGGATCAAGGATACGACGGCGTTGCCGGTGGTGATTTGAGGGGGAAATCGCTGGACCCGCTTGAAACTGGAAGACAGCAATGCCTGCACCATGAGCGGGAATGCTGTCTTAAGGAGTCGGTTTGTAGAACGGCTTCAGCGCATTGCTGACGAGTGAAGCGACTGTCGGTTCCGAGCTCATGTACTGCGTACCCTGCCGATAGCGCGCCACCATGGTGAGTGTCTCGCGCAGCTTTTTGGGTTCCATTGTCTCGTCGAGGATGCCAGACATTCCGATGACGTCACCATCAAGGTAACTTTCCAATTGCCTAGTGGCTCTCTCGACATCAGCGGCCTGCAGTGCTTTAAGCACGCTGATTCGGGTTGTGGCATCAGCTATCTGGCGCGATTCGTAAGTGGTCTGGATAAAAGCCAAACCGAACCTGTATGTGACCCAGGCACCAGCAAGCAAGCCGACGAGCAGCGACGACAGAGCCAAGAGAACCGCATTGCGTTTGGTCATGCCGCAGCATCCGGCATCACCAAATTCGCATCCCGCACCAACCGCCACTTCCTATCCGCCTCCTTCCGCAGAATCGTCAACGTCTGCCCTGACCGCTTCATCACCTTCCCATCCGGCATCGTCATCCTGATGTGCAGCTGATTCCGCAGATAAGCGATGTTGCCAAACACCTGCACCTCCTGAATATCGCTCGTGCCTTCGACGCGCACGTCCTTCATGCCGTCAGACATCTTGGCGAAGGCTTCCTTGCCGAAGGGCGGCTGGCCGGGCGTGAGGAAGAGCACGTCGTCGGTCATGAGGCTCAGCACGGTTGCCGTGTCGCCGGTCTTGCTGGCGGCGAGCCAGGTATCCACTACGTTGCGGATGGCGCGTTCGTCGTCGGTCATGGCGGTGCGTATGTCGGTGAAAGCAGGGTCTTTCACTCTACTACGCGCTGCACGGGTTCGATCGGCGGCGCCACGCGGCGCTTGATAAAGACCGCCGGCGACAACCGCGGAATGTGCCGCGCGCGCAGCGTGACCAGCCAGTCACCGTCGGTGCCCTCGCAGGTGAGGCGGAAGTGCTCCGCGTCGATCCACTCGACTTCATCCAGCCAGAACGTGTAATACGCCGCGCCGATGGTGCCGGTGCTGATCACGCGTGAAAGATCGGGGGCGACGAGCGTGATGGAGACGGCCTCTTCAAACGGGCAGTCGTACTCGGTAATGAGCACGAAGCCGAGATCGGTCTGGTACTGCCGCAGCAAGTCGTAGCCGGGGATGGCGAGGGTGGGGTGCGGCACGCCGTCGACGATCACGCGCGTGCGCGCGGGCCACTTCTCGTAGGGGCCGCTGTGCTTCTCCAGGCTGAAGCGTTGGAGCGGTTGCATGGCGGCGGCGGGGTGTGTTGCGTTATTCCTTGCGCATGCCGCACAGGGCGACCTGCCGCGCAGGGTCGGGTGAATCCTTCCAGCCGGGTTCTTCTCGCTTCTGGTACGCCTCCAGGGTCTGGTAGCCCTTCACGCTCCACGAGAACTCGCTGTAGTGCGACACCTCGATGACGGCGAGCCCACAGCGCTTGCGATGGTCTTCAATCTTGAACGCGGCGCGAGGGTGGTCGCCCGACAGGTTCTGCTCGATGACCTTGTAGCGCGTCGGCCCGCACTTGAAGAAGCTCGCGTTCCATTCGATGGTCTTGGGTCGGACAAACAGCGCGCCGGAGCACGCACGGCCGTCACCGTGGAACGTTCCGGTGAGGGTATCTGCGGCCATGGCCGATTGCGCCGATTGCGCGGCCAGCAAAGACACGGCGATGAGGAGGCGGCTTACTTGCATGCGGCGGTTCCGGCGTTCGGGATGAGCGTGAGCACGTAATCGAGTTTGCGGATGTAGGCGGCGTCGCCGTGGTTATACAACACGGCAATGTTTTGCGTGGTCACGGGTCGCCAACCGGTGATGACCTTGCGCATGGCCGCCTTGCGGTATTTCAGTACCTGGCCGGGTTTGAGCACGGCCGCGTTGGGGTTGAGTGCGCGCATCTCCACCAGGGTCGAGCCTTGCGCGCTGGCGATCTTGTCGAGGCTGTCGCCTGCCTTGACGGTCACTTCATAGACCTTGTCGTCGGCATCGCGCACGCTCTGCACGTCGAACTTTGCCAGGCGCGTGAGCAGATAGCCGATGCCTGCGCGGATGTTCCAGGCCGGCACCGTTCGGGCCAAGGCGGCATTGAGCCGGGTGCGGATGGCGGGCGGCAGGATCAGGTTGCTGCCTTCCTCGCCGCGCAGGAGGGTGTTCAGGCCGGGGTCGCCCAGGTTGCCGATCTGCATTGGCTTGTTGGGCCACGCTTCCGAACCCGGCCCGGTTTCGACCCACACCATCGCCTTGACCATCTGCCAGTCCAGCGGTTGGTAGCCGGCGTTGCCCATCAGATAGCGGTTGTATTCGGTGACGGCGGACCGGATGTCGCAGTCGTAGCCGTTCCATTGATCCGGATGCTGTGTTGAACCGTTGACGTAGTCCTGCCAACGCTCGAAATCGGTCTTGGGTTTGGCCGCCGGCTTTGCCTGCGGTTTGGTTTGGGCTCGGGTAACCATGTGCCCCTCCACGGTGGCGTCGTATGGAGGGGCATGGTAGCCAGCGCCGGTCGGGCGCGTGTTAAGGGGCGTTTATGTACCTTGCGTGCGGCTGGCGGTAGTGGCCCGGTGTGATCTATTGCTTGGGCGACGGATCGTCTTTCGGATCGACGTATTTGACATCCAGCGGCCCCGTGCCGTGGATCTGCACCACCGTCGGCGTCTTGGTGAAGGCGTAGTGGTGCACACCGCCCGGCAGGTTGTGAAAGCCGCCGGCCTTGAGCGCGTGTGCGGCGCCCATGTCCATGGTGTCGCCGCCGCCCAGGTACAGCGTGCCCGAGATCACCGTGAGGTTTTCGGTTTGCGTGTGCCAGTGCGGGGGCACCTTGTAGCCGCCGGGCGCCTTCAGGCGGATGACGTAGGGGCCGTCCTTGCCCGGATCGCCGTAGAGCACGGCCAGCTTGACGCCCTTGGGCAGACTCGGGGGGCCGTCGCCCCACTTCATGCCAGACGGATTGGTCATCATCATCTCGCCCATGGCGGTGTCCTGGGCGGCGGCGGGCAGTGCGCCCGCACACAGCAGAGCGAACCCCACCAGCAACGGCCATTGTGCAGAGGGTGTTTTCATCTTGGTCTCCTTCTTGCCTCGGCATCGGCTCGCGGGCGACGGGTGTGGCCGCCCCTGGAGGGCGAGTGGTGCCTCGCAATCATCGTAGGAGAGACCGCCGTACGGACGACAAGCGCGCAATCGCTCTAGGCGATGTCGGCACGCTCGGGATAGACGCGAATCTCCAGCGCGTGGCCATCGGGGTCATCAAAGTAGATCGCTTGCGCCATGCCGCGCGCGCCAACGCTGTGCCCAACCATGCCGTTGCGTCGGTCAAATGGCGAGCCGCCGAAGGCGATGCCGCGTTCTACGATGCGCGCGTGGATGGCGTCGAACAACGCGCGGTCCAGGCTGAAGGCAAGGTGTTCGCTGTGTAGCGCGTCGGACTGGCGCAGGTCGAGCGTGAAGGTGTCGTTCACGCGCATGACGTCGAACGGCCCCAGCCGCCCCTCATGCACGAAGCCCAGCACCTGCGCGTAGAACGCCACCGAGCGCGTCACGTCGCGCACCCGCAGGATGGTGTGATCAAGCACAATCATGGCGAATCTCCTTCAGCCGACTCAGCCCACATACCGGGCGATGACCATGCAGACCAGCGCCACGGCGAGCAGCGGCGCCGCAACGCGATGCGCCAGCGCCGGCCGCTTGCGCAGTGCGCCTTGCACGCCGGCCGCCACAATGGCCGCCAGGGCACCGATCATCAGCACCGTGCGCGGCCAGCCCAGCAGCCCGGCGTGAATCCAGGCGCCCAGCCCCAAGCCAGTGAGCATGGCCACGGTGGCGGCGCCCATCTGCGGGCGGAACATGACATCGGCATTGGCGCCGCCGGTGCGGGCGAGCATGAAGGTGGACCCGGTCCAGAACACCGTGGCCATGGCGTGAAGCGCAATCAGCAGAATCCATCCGAATTGCATGGTGACTCCTGGTTTGAGCGGCAACGTTAAAAAGCGAAGAAGGGCGAGACGCGGCCGGGTGTGGCGCACAACTCTTTGACGTCGAATGATTCGATATCTATCATAGGCCGATATGAAGCCAATGCAAGCCCATGGCATCCCTGTGGGATTCCTCCTCGCCCAGACCGCAAAAACGACGGCGCGCGCGTTTGACGACGCACTGCAGGAGCGCGGCGGTTCGTTGCCGGTATGGCTGATTTTGAAAGCGCTGATGCAGGGCGGGCACCGCACTCAGGCCGAGCTGGCTGCCATGGTGGGCGTGCAGGGGCCCACGCTCACGCATCACCTGAACGGCATGGAGCGTGACGGCCTGCTGACCCGCAGCCCGCTGCCGGACAATCGCCGGGTGCACGAGGTGACGCTCACGGAAGCCGGGCGTGCGCTATTCCTCAAGCTGCGGCAGGCGGCGATGGCGTTTGACGCGCGCCTGCGCGCCGGCATCGACGCAGCCGATTTGGACGTGTTCCGCGCCGTGCTGCAGCGCATGTCGGCCAACGTGGGCGGCGCGGCCGAACCCGCTGACGACGATGCCACCGGCTGACGCCTAGTCGGTCACCTCAAAGGCCGCCGGATCGGGCAGCGCTTCCAGCCGATGCGGCGGCGCGGGTTGGGCGGTTGTTGCCGCCATTGCTTGCAGCATGAGGCGCTCGCGCACGCTGGCCAGGAAATCGGCGCGGTGGCGGCGCAGGACGAAATCCCGGTAATTGTCAGCTTCGAGCGCGCGCCAGGCCGCCTGGCGACCGGCTTCCGAGTGCACGTGCGCGGCTTTCCATGCGCTGGTTTCGATGTGCGCGTCGGCGGCGGTCAACGGGGCATAGCCGTAGCGGGCCATGTCGTCGCGCGCGAGGGTTTCGATGAGCGCGATCTCGTCCATCGAAAGCTGCTGATGGAACTTGTCGATGTTGGCGGCGATGGGCGCAAAGCAGTTGGACGTCCACAGCGCGGAGAGTTGCGAGATCTGCCGTGCCTCGGCCGAGCGCGACACATCCAGCATCTGCGGCAGAAAGTCGATCTCCAGAAAGGCGCAGACGCGGCGCAGCGTGGTCTCCTGATCGGTCAGAAAATCTTCATAGCGGATGGTGAACGTGCGCTCCGGGTACCGCGCGATGAGCGCATTGGCAGCGCGGTGTGCGGCCACCCAGGTTTGCGTGTTCAGCAGTGTGTCGAAGTCGTGGATGATCGCGCGGTTCATCGACGCGACCTGCGCGCGCGGGTCGCGCACCACGTTCAGGAAGCGCATGTCCGGGAACAGCGCCATCAGCTCGGCCGCGTAGTGCACGCTGTCGAGCGATTTGTCCATGACCACGCGGGCGCCATGTTGCGTGCCGGCGCGCAACAGCAGTTCCCACACCACGCGGTGCACGCTGCGCGGTTGGTCGCGCAGGCTTTCGAAAACCTCTACCGGATCAAACACCGCGCCGGGCCACTTCACCATGCTGGCTGCTTGCAGGCCGATCACGTCGGTGATAAGCCGGAAGTAGGCACGGTCGTCCTGCAGGTTGCCATACAGCGGCACCAGCGGCATGAAATCGACAATGTGCAGTGGATACGGCGCGTAGAACGCGGGGTTGAAGTTCAGGCGCAAGCGCAGCGCGTGGCTGCCGCAGCGGCGCAGCGGAATCATCAGAACGGGGCGTGCAGGGGCGGTCATCGAACGGTCTCCGGTTGACGGCTGTCCAGCCAGGCAGATAGGTGGGCGTGCAGTGCCGTCGTGGCGGCCACCAGCGGCATGGCGCCGGTATCGAGCCGCAATGACGGCGCCGCCGGGGCCTCATACGGCGACGACACGCCGGTGAATTGCGGGATCAGCCCGCCACGCGCACGGGCATAGAGGCCTTTCGGATCGCGCGCCTCGCACACGTCGAGCGCGGTACAGACATGGACTTCGACGAACCGGTCGGCGCCGATGATCTCGCGCGCCATGTCGCGGTCGGCACGCAGCGGCGAGATGAACGCGGTGATGACGATCAGGCCGACGTCGTTCATGAGCCGCGCGACCTCGGCGGCGCGGCGCAGGTTCTCGGTGCGGTCGGCCTCGGTAAAGCCGAGATCGTGGTTCAGGTGGTGGCGCAGGTTGTCGCCGTCGAGCACGGCGCAGCGCTGCCGCGCGTCGTACAAACGTGTTTCCAGCGCATAGGCGAGGGTGGATTTGCCCGCGCCGCTCAGGCCCGTGAGCCACAGCGTGAGCGGTGCGTGGCCGAACTGGCGCGCGCGTGCTTCGTCGGCCACGGTGCCGGCGTGCCAGTAGACGTTGCGGGCGGCGGGGCCGGATAGGGCGGCGGTGTTCATCGCGGCATCCTCCACATCAGGCTGGCAGCAGCGCGGGCTGGCGATAGCCGATGCGCGGCGCTGGTGCGGTCGCGATCGTCGGGTTCGCCAGCTTGAACACGCTCACGACATCCACCAGTCGGCACGACTGTTCGCGCATGGACTCGGCCGCCGCTGCGGCTTCTTCCACCAACGCGGCGTTCTGCTGCGTGACTTCGTCCATCTGCGTGATGGCGCGGTGGATCTGGTCGATGCCGCCAGCCTGTTCGTCCGTCGCGCCCATGATCTCGGTCACGATGGCGGTCACGCGGTGAATGCTGGTCACCACGTCCTGCATGGTCGTGCCGGCCTGTTCCACCAGCAGGTTGCCGGCGTCCACGTGGTTGACCGAATCACTGATCAACAGCTTGATCTCCTTGGCCGCCGATGCCGAGCGCTGCGCCAGCCCGCGCACCTCGCTGGCGACCACGGCAAAGCCGCGCCCCTGCTCGCCGGCGCGCGCTGCTTCCACTGCGGCATTGAGCGCGAGGATGTTGGTCTGGAACGCAATGCTGTCGATCACGCCGATGATCTCGCTCACCTTGCGCGCCGATGCGCTGATCGCGGCCATGGTGTCGACCACGCGTGCCACCACCGTGCCGCCTTGCGTAGCCACGTCGGCCGCCGTGGTGGCGAGCTCGTTGGCCTGCCGCGCGTGGTCGGCGTTCTGCTTGACGGTGGCATTGAGCTCTTCCATCGACGCGGCGCATTCCTCAAGGGCGGAGGCCTGCTCCTGCGTGCGGGTCGACAGATCGAAGTTGCCGGTGGCGATCTGCTCCGATGCGGCGGCCAGCGTGTCGGTGCTGGTGTGCACCTGTTCGGCAATCGCGGCCAGGCTGTCGCGCATGCGTTTCATGGCGTGCATGAGGCTCGCCTGGTTGTCGCTGCGCGTGTGGATGACCACGGCCAGGTTGCCCCCGGCAATCTGCCCCGCAATGTCGGCCACCGTGCTGGGCTCGCCGCCGAGCTTGCGCAGCAACCCGCGCGTGATGAGCACGCTGGCGGCCAGGCTGACCAGCAGCGCCAGTCCGCCGAGCGACAGCAGCCAGTTGCGGCTGTCGGCGTAGCTCGCCTTGGCCTTGACGGTGTTCTCGTCGTTGAGCTTGTCTTCAAAGACCTGCAGCTTGGCGAGCTGATCCCACCAGGCGCGCTGCACCGGGCGGAACTCGAAGCGCAGCACCTTGTAGGCATCGTCCTTATGCCCGGCCGCGATCAGCGCCTTGACGCGCGAGATGAACGGCGCGGCCAGTTCAGCCTGCTGCCGGATCTGCGCAAACAGGGCCTTCTCGTCGGTCGTCGTGTCGCCCAGGGTGTCGAACATGCGGCCGAGTCGCTGCTCGGCGTCGCTGTAGAGGCGTTCCTGCTTTTCGATGCGGCCAAGCTCGACCTCGATTTCCTCACGCTGATCCAGCAGCACGATATTCCGATAGGCGAGGGCGCGCTCCGTTACGCTGGCGTACATTTTGGCGGCCAGTTTGGCTTCGACGGCGTTGATTTCCGTGGTCTCTTCCATCAACCGCCGAAAATCGGCCATGCGCAGCAGACTGAATACCATCAGGAGCACCAAGAGCCCCATCGTCAGGCCGAACCCCCACGCCAGTTGGGTGGCCACTTTCATTTGCGAGAAACGCATGGTTTTCCCCGTCTTCATCGATAACGACTGCTCTAACGAACGGTCTGACGGGAGCTTGAGTGATTTAAATCGAATTACTCAAAATGCGCGGCGGCGCGTCGAGTCTTCATCACAAAAGGAGTAGCTGGATAATCGCTGCGCTTTTGGCAGATATTATTTTCATGAAATGGCTTGCATTGAATTGCGCCCAATTTAAGCGCATCACGCAAAATAAAAACGCCCGGTCAGAGCCGGGCGTTTTCGTATGGGCGGAGGCGCGATCAGACCGTGCGCTTTTGCGGCACCAGCGAGCGCCAGAAGCGTTGGCCGAAACGGCGTACGTCGCGCAGGTTGCGCTTGAGCATGTAGTCGAGATCGGCGACTTGTTCGTCGAAGGCTTCCGTCAGCACGCTCATCGTGTCGGCGGGCGGCAGTTCCAGGTAGGCATCGGCCTCGCCATAGGCGTACTGCACGCGCATGCCGGCCTTCTTGGCGATGTGCATCATGGCCGCGTTGCGCGACAGGCAGTGCATGTACAGCGTGCGCACCTTGGTGTTCTGACCGTGCATGGCGGCACGCTGGAACAGCGCACTGCCCACGCCCTTGCCGCGCGCCGATTCCGACACCGACACGCCAAACTCCGCCACGCGCCCTTGTGGGTTGTCGCGCAGGTAGGCGAGGTGGCCAACGCCCGTCAGCTCCAGACGCTCGTTGTAGACGCCGAAGACCTTGTCGTGGTCGAAATCGATGCTGTCGACGTAAGCCTCGATGACGTGATCCCGCACCACCTGGCCAAAACGCAGCAGGCGGTCTTCCTCGCCCAGGGCGAGCAGGTGTTTGAGCAGGCGCGACCGATGGTGCGCGGCAAGCTCGCGCACCAGCACGGCGGAGCGCGGCGCGCCTTGCGCCGCCTCAGTCTTGTCAATGTCGTCCTGGGTGACGACGCCGATGGCCTTGCTCAGTTCGAGCGGGTTCACGACAACGTTTCCTATTCTGTGGCCGGCCCTTCATGCTGGGCGGCTGGGTGATGAATCGGAGATGCGGATGGCACCTCCGGGACACTCAATCGGGGTGCAACTGAGTGTTGTGCAATGCACCATGCTATTGTAGGGCAATCAGGGATTTCCCGTAAGACTCGCGTCAGTCTTCGCACAGAATTTCCCGACAAATCATTGATTTACCGCAGTCGAATGCGGCTTCAGGTCTTGTGGTGCATCAACAACGCGCGTTGCTGCGGTGCGCAAAAAGAGCGGTTGAGGTCGCTTACTTTTGCGCAAACGCACGTCGCGTCACCCGTGAACTGCGGGGCGCTCTGTAACGCCGCTCAACAATAGCCGTGCGAAGATGCGCCATCAAGACGCCCCGTCTCCTGATTTTCCATGACGCCATCGCGCATTCTCGTCATCTACGCGCATCCCGCGCCGCGCCGTTCGCGCGCCAATAAGCCGCTTGCACGTGCGCTGGCCAGCCTGCCCGGCGTGGCCATGCACGACCTCTACTGGCATTACCCCGATTTCGACATCGATGCACGCGTCGAGCAGGAAGCCATGGAGGCAGCCGAATTGGTCATCCTGCAATTCCCGGTGCAGTGGTACGCCACGCCGTCACTGCTGAAGGAATGGGTGGACGTGGTGCTTGAAATGGGCTGGGCGTATGGGCCCGGCGGCACCGCCCTGCGCGGCAAGCACCTCATGGTGCTGGCCACCACAGGCGGCCGCGCGCATTCCTACAACCCGGCCGGTGTCCACGGCCACACGTTCGACATGTTCCTGCTGCCGCTGCAACAGACCGCCGCGCTGTGCGGCATGCAATGGCAGCCGCCGCACGTGCTGCACGACGCCGACGACGCCACACCCGAGGCCATCGAAGCCCACATCGCCCAGATCCGCGCCGCCCTGCAGCCGTGGCTGCCTGCGGACGCCGACTCCGCCGCCTGACGTTCTCCGATTTTTTTCTTCGCCCATGCAATCGCACGACCTGCTCGTCAATTTCGTCATCTACCTGGCTGCGGCCGTGGCGGCCGTGCCGCTGGCGCGCCGGCTGGGGCTGGGTTCGGTGCTCGGCTACCTGCTGGCCGGCGTGATCGTCGGGCCGTGGGGTTTGCGGCTCATCACCAATGTGCAGTCGATCCTGGATTTCTCCGAGTTCGGCGTCGTACTGATGATGTTCGTGATCGGGCTGGAGCTGGAGCCGGCGCGGCTGTGGTCGCTCCGGCGCAGCATCTTCGGTTACGGCGGCTTGCAGCTCATGGTGTGCGCGCTGATGGTCGGGCTGGCGGTAATGGCGGTAGGCCACCCGTGGCGCGCGGCCGTGGTGGCGGGGCTGGGGCTGGCGTTGTCATCCACGGCGATTGCGCTGGCAACGCTCTCCGAGCGCAACCTGATGCGCACGCCGGCGGGCACGGCCAGCTTCGGCATCCTGCTGTTCCAAGACATTGCGGCCATCCCGATGATCGCGCTGCTGCCGCTGCTTGCAACCGACGCGGGCGACGCATCCGGCGGCCATCACTGGATGGCGGCGGCCAAGGCCGTGGGCGTGGTGGCAGGGGTCATCTTCGGCGGGCGGACGTTGCTGCGGCCCGTGCTGCGCGCCATTGCCCGCACCAACATGCGCGAGATGTTCACCTCGTTCTCGCTCTTGCTGGTGGTGGGCATTGCGCTGCTGATGCACAGCGTGGGGTTGTCGATGGCGCTGGGCGCCTTCATTGCCGGGGTGCTGCTGGCCGATTCCGAGTACCGCCACGCGCTGGAAACCGACATCGAGCCGTTCAAGGGCCTGCTGCTGGGGCTGTTCTTCCTGGCGGTAGGCATGTCGATCGACTTTGGCGTGCTGATGCGCCAGCCGCTGGCGGTGATCGGCCTGGTTGCCGTGTTCCTGGTGGTGAAGATCGGCGCACTGCGCCTGCTGGCCACGCGCTTCGGCATTGCGCGCGGGCAGGCGTGGCTGTTTGCGTTCCTGCTTTCGCAGGGCGGTGAGTTTGCGTTTGTGGTCTTCGGGCCCAGCGTGGCGGGCGAGGTGTTGGGCGCCGAGACAGCGGCCACGCTGAACCTGGTGGTGGCCCTGTCGATGGCGGCCACGCCGCTGTTGCTGCTCTTCCACGACAAGGTCCTCGTGCCGCGTCTGCTCACCGGCAAGAAGCGTCTGCCAGAAGCCATCGAACCGCAGGAAAACGAGGTGATCATCGCCGGCTTTGGCCGCTTCGGGCAGATTGTCGGCCGCATGCTCTATAGCCAGGGCTACAGCGCGACCGTGCTCGATCACGACCCCGACCAGATCGACATGCTGCGCCGCTTCGGCTTCAAGGTCTTCTACGGCGACGCCACCCGCATGGATTTGCTGGAAACCGCCGGCGCCGACAAGGCTCGCATGATGGTGGTCGCCATCGACAACATGGAAACCAGCCTGGAGGTGGTCGACCGCGTGCGCGAGCGCTTTCCGCACCTGACGCTGTACGTGCGTGCGCGCAACGTGTCGCACGTGTATCAGTTGCGCGACCGCGGCGTGGAAGTGATCGAGCGCGAGATGTTCGAGGGCTCGCTCATGCTCGGCCGCCGCGTGCTGGAGGGCCTGGGCAAGGAGCCCTACGAGGCGCAGCGCATTGCGCAGACGTTCCGCCGCCACACGCTCAATTCGATGGAGCAGGTCTACCCCGTCTATCGCGATCAGAAGAAGCTGGTTTCGCTCGCGCAGCAGGGCCGCGACGAACTGGCCGAGATGTTCCAGCGCGACCGCACCCAGCGCAAGCGCCTGCGCGAATCCGGCATGCCGTGGGGCGAGGGCAATGAGCACGACGCCGAGTCCGAAGGCGCCGCGGACGCCGCCGCCGCCGACCTCACCAACGAGATCGACGGCGGCACGCCAGTCGACGGTGCCACGCCCATCGACTGCCCGGCGCGCGCCGGCATCCGCCGCGACGGCTGACGCCCAGACCGCCCAAACAAGAAAGGAGCGCTCAGGGCGCTCCTTTTGCATTGGGGGCGTGCGGAACGCTAAACCGCCACGCTCACATTGCGGCGCAGTTCGCAGGTGGCGAGCGAGTCCGATTCGCCGCGCAGCAGCAACTGGCCGTTGCCGACCAGCTCGCGGCAACGCCAGAAGACGAACCAGTCGCTGGCGAGCAGCCCGTCGATGGCGCCCATGATGCTGCCGACCACGTCGCGCGCGCTGGCCCAATCGGTGGGCACATGCTCCAGGATCACCTCGTCGACGGTGCCGTATGACACCGGCACCAGCGTGTTGCCCTTCCACAGCCGCACGTCGGCGTTTTCGCGCACGGTCTGCTGCCATTCGTAGGCCAGGCGACCGATACGCAACACCGATACCGGCGCGATGGTCGAAAACCGCCGCGCCAGCCGCGCGCCCGAATACATGCCGATGGTCGTGAGCGGCCCCTGGCCGTTTGGGGCCTCAAGTTCGCGCACATCCATGCCGACTTCATTGATGCGCTGGGGCGATTGGTGCAGATGGAACGCCACCCGGCGCAGCATGAGCTGGTCCGATGCGCTCTGGCCGTGCCAGATCGCGACTTCGGTGGCGGCTTCGCGCAGGTCGGCGAGCGAGGCGAGCGCGTCGCGCATCTCGGCGGCGAAGTCGATGTTGCTGTTGGGCGCTACCCGTTGCCAGAAGCCCGAGCGCGCCATCGCCACGCTGTCGACGTCGGCCAGCGGCCCGACGGCGAGATCGTCGCGCAAGACCACTACGGAATCGGGGCGGCCAGCCTGTGCGAGCGCCTGCTTGAGCGTGGCGCCGGCAACATCGCCGTTGACGACATGGATGTATTGCATGGCAGCAATTGTAGCGAGAGTGTCAGCCGCTTGCTGTCGTTTTGAGCAGGTCTATCGGTATTCCGTTGCGCTGTGTCATGGCGCCTATCCGAAGGGGGGATGGCCCCTCGGGCAATCCTCAGGCGAGCGTGCGAAAATTGTTCTTTTGTTGCAGACCATAACTAAGAAACAGGTGAGGGACCCTTCATGAGAGTCATGTCGTTTGCGCGGGGAGCGCGCCCGATCATCTTGGCGTTGCTGGTGGCAGCCGGCACGCTGGTGGCTGGTCAGGCCGCTGCCGTGCCGCCCGCTGAAATCTACAAGCGTGCCCAGCAGGAAAAGCCCGCATTGATCGACACCATGAAGACATTGGTCTCGATCGAGTCCGGCAGCAAGGATCTCGAAGGCCTGGACAAGATTGCTGGCGTGATCGCCGAGCGCCTGCGCGCCATGGGCGGCGACGTCAAGCTGATCGACCCGAGCGACCATGCCTACCGCATGGCCGACACCCCCGAAAAGATCGGCAAGATGGTGCTCGCGCGCTTCAAGGGCGAGGGCAAGCGCAACATCATGCTGATCGCGCACATGGATACGGTGTACCTGAAGGGCATGCTCGCGCAGCAGCCGTTCCGCATCGACGGTGAGCGCGCCTACGGCCTGGGCATTGCCGACGACAAGAACGGCGTGGCGGTCATCCTGCACACGGTGTCGATCCTGCAGGCAGTCAATTTCAAGCAGTACGGCACGCTCACGGTGCTGATCAACGGCGATGAAGAGATCAGTTCGCCGGGCGCGCGCGCCGTGCAGGCCAAGCTGGGCGCCGAGCAGGACGCCGTGTTCTCGTGCGAAGGCACGCGGGTGACGTCTGACAAGCTGTCGCTGGCCACCAGCGGCATCGGCGCGATCCTGTTGGACGTGAAGGGCAAGGCTTCGCACGCGGGTGGCGCGCCGGAACAGGGCCGCAATGCGCTGTATGAACTGTCGCACCAGGTGCTGCAGATGCGGGATCTGTCCAAGCCCGAGACCGGCCTGAAGGTGAACTGGACGGTGGCGCAGGCGGGTACCAACCGCAACGTGATTCCGGCCGTGGCCAGCGCCCAGGCCGATGTGCGCCTGCTGCGCGCGGCGGATGCCGACAAGCTGGAAGAGACCGTCAACGAGCGCATTAAAAACAAGCTGATTCCAGAGACGCAGGTGAGCGCCAGGTTCGAGCGCCGCCGCCCGCCGCTGGAAGCCACGCCCGCCTCGCGCGTGCTGGCCGAACACGCCCAGAAGATCTACGGCGAGCTCGGCAAAACGCTGGAAATTGACGACAAGGCCGAAGGCGGCGGTACCGATGCCGCGTTTGCCGCGTCGAAGACCAAGGCGCCCGTGATCGAGCGCTTCGGCCTGGCCAGCTTCGGCGCGCATTCGAATGACGCTGAATACGTGGACTTGAACTCCATCGTGCCGCGCCTGTATCTGCTCACGCGCATGGTCATGGATGTGTCGCGCGACCGCGTCGGCATGGCCAAGTAATCATCTCTCTGCAACGCGGCGCGTAAGCCTTACACGCGCCGCAGCAGATTGCTTCTGCGAAGCCGCTGCTCAGTGGCTTCCTCCCGTCGCTTCAAATCGCCCGGGTGCCGGGTATTCCGCTTGCTTTCCCCACACGCATGTCCCCGTTTCGGCCGCGTGGCCGGTGGAGCATGTCATGTCCAAACTTTCCCGCATAGCGTCGAGTGGTCCTGATCATGAGTCGGACGGATCACCCGAGCGGCCGAGCCGGCGCGGTTTTCTGCAGAGCGCGGCGGCTGCGGCTTCGGCGCTTGCGCTGCCGCATGAGTCGGCAGGTGCGCCCGCTTCCGCCCATGCACCGGCGCGCCCAACTGCATTGGCGCCGGCGCGGCCGGTGTCGCTCAACATTAACGGCAAGCCGTACGCGTTGTCGTTGGAGCCGCGTGTGACGCTGCTTGATGCGCTGCGCGAAGTGCTCGGCCTGACCGGCACCAAAAAGGGCTGCGACCGCGGCCAGTGCGGTGCGTGCACCGTCCTCGTGAATGGCCGGCGCATCAACAGTTGCCTGACGCTGGCGATCATGCACGAGGGCGAATCCATCACCACCGTCGAAGGGCTGGCGCAGGCGCATAACGGTGTCGTCGATCGCGCGGCATTGCACCCGGTGCAGGCGGCGTTCCTTGAGCACGACGCGTTTCAGTGCGGGTATTGCACGCCGGGGCAGATCTGCTCGGCAGTGGCGGTGCTCGATGAAGCGCGGCGCGGCATGCCGAGCACCGTCACGTCGGCTGCGGCACTGGGCAATGACGGCCCGATTGCGCTGACGGAAGACGAAATCCGCGAACGCATGAGCGGCAATATCTGCCGCTGCGGCGCGTATCCCAACATCGTGGCGGCGATCCGCGTGGTGGCTGCCAAATCTGGCAACACCGCTGGCAACACCGTCTGAGGAGCCGCCATGCAATCGATTGCCTATGACCGTGCGTCTTCCGTTGAGGCGGCCGTGCGACTGGGGCGCGAACCGGGCGCGCGCTATATCGGCGGCGGGACGAACCTGCTGGATTTGATGAAAGGCGGGGTCGAGCAGCCCCAGCGGCTGGTGGACGTGAGCCGCCTGCCGCTGGCGCAGATCCGCGCGTTGCCCGACGGCGGCCTGCGCTTGGGCGCGATGGCGCGCAATGCCGATACGGCGGCGCATCCGCTGGTGCGCTCGCGCTATCCGTTGCTGTCGGAAGCGATTGTGTCGGGCGCCTCGGGCCAATTGCGCAATATGGCCACCAACGGCGGCAACCTGATGCAACGCACGCGCTGCCATTACTTCTACGACACGGCGTACCCGGCCTGCAACAAGCGACAGCCCGGCTCCGGCTGCGCGGCGCGGGAGGGGTTCAACCGCATGCACGCCATCCTGGGTGCGAGCGAGGCCTGCGTGGCGACCCATCCATCGGACATGGCTGTCGCGCTGGCCGCATTGGATGCCACCGTGGTGGTGCACGGTGCGCACGGCGAGCGGCGCATTCCCATCGAGGCGTTTCATCGGCTGCCGGAAGCGCATCCCGAAGTCGATACGACACTCGCGCCGGGCGAATTGATCATCGCCATTGATCTGCCGCCGCCGGTGTTCGGCGCGCACGTGCACTACCTGAAGGTGCGCGACCGGGCGAGCTATGCGTTTGCGTTGGTGTCCGTGGCGGCGGCCCTGGCGTTGCAGACAGATGGACGGACGATCCGCGAGGCGCGCATTGCGCTGGGCGGCGTGGCGCACAAGCCGTGGCGCGCGCATGCGGCCGAGCAGATGCTGGCGGGGCAGGCGCTCGACGTGCAGTTGTTCGCCCAGGCCGGTGCGTTGGCCGTGCAGGGTGCGCAGCCGCTGCGCGACAACGGATTCAAGGTGCCGCTGGCCCAGCGTGCAGTTGCGCGGGCGCTTAGCGTGGCAGCCAACCCGGTAGGAGGTGTGGCATGAGCAACGTCGGCCAACCGCTGGACCGTACCGACGGTCTGCTCAAAATTACCGGGCAGGCGCGCTATGCGGCGGAGTTTCAGGTGCCGCATCTCGCGCATGCTGTGCTGGTGCAGAGCACGGTGCCCGCCGGGCGCATCACGCGCGTGGACACGCATGTCGCGCAGGCCATGCCCGGCGTGCTGCTGGTGATGACACACGAGAACGCGCCGCGCCTGCCCAACGGTGGCAAGCCCGCGCTGGAGCCGCCGGCCGGGCGCGCGCTGTCGCTGCTGCAGGACGATCAGGTGCACTACAACGGCCAGCCCGTCGCGCTGGTGGTGGGCGATACGCTCGAACACGCGCAGGCCGCCGCGCGCATGGTGCGGCTGGAGGTTGCGCAGCAGCCGGCGCGCCTCGATTTCGAGACCGCCCGCGCCGATGCCCACTCGCCCGGCAAGGTGCAGATGCAAGCCGCTGACACCACGCGCGGCGACATGGCCGCCGGCATGGCGCAGGCCGCGCAGCGCATCGAGGCCGTCTACGGCACGCCCATGGAGACGCACAACCCGATGGAGCCGCACGCCACCATCGCGGTGTGGGACGGCGACGCGCTCACGCTGTACGACAGCACACAGTACGTCTCGGGTGTGCGCCGCACCGCCGCCAAAACGCTTGGGCTGTCGCCGGACAAGCTGCGCGTGGTGTGCCCGTTTGTCGGCGGCGGGTTTGGGTGCAAGGGCTCGGTGTGGTCACACGTGGTGCTAGCGGCGATGGCCGCGCGGCAGGCGGGGCGGCCCGTCAAGCTGGTGCTGGAGCGCCCGCAGATGTTCGGCCCCGTTGGCGGTCGACCGCGCACCGAGCAGCGCATCGCTGTCGGCGCCGCCCGCGATGGCCGCTTCACCGCCATCTCGCACGATTCGTTGACCACCACGTCGATGATCGAAGACTGGACCGAGCCCTGCGCCATCGTCACGCGTATGCTCTATGACACGCCCAACCAGAAGACGACGCACCGGCTCGCGCGGCTCAACGTCGGCACACCGACCTTCCAGCGCGCCCCCGGCGAGGCCACTGGCAGTTTCGCGCTGGAAGTCGCGCTGGATGAGATGGCCTATGCGCTCGGCATTGACCCCGTGGAACTGCGCCTGCGCAACGATGCCCCGCAAGACCCGGAAAAGCGTATCCCCTGGTCGAGCAAATCGCTGACGGCGTGCTACCGCACCGGCGCCGAACGCTTCGGCTGGGCGCGCCGCAACCCGCAGCCCGGCACCATGCGCGAGGGCAACACGCGCATTGGCTGGGGCATGGCGACGGCCACGTACCCGGCCAACCGCAGCGCGGCCGGCGCCACGGCACGCTATCTGCCGGATGGCACGGCGCAGGTCGAATCCGGCTCGCAAGACCTCGGCACCGGCACCTACACGGTGATGACGCAAGTGGCGGCGGATGCCATGGGCGTTCCCGTCGAGCGCGTGCACTTCAGTCTGGGCGACACGCGGATGCCCGAGGCCCCCGTATCGGGTGGCTCGCAGAGCGTGGCGAGTGTGTCGCCCGCCGTGCAGGCCGCCGGCGCCCAGGCGCGCGAGGCGTTGATTGCCGTGGCCATTGCCGATGCCAGTTCACCGCTGCACGGGCTGGCTGCCGGCGACATCACCGTGGCCGATGGTTTCCTGAGCGCACGCAGCGGCGCCCGCGAGCCGATGGCGGCGGTTGTCGCGCGCCACGGCCGGCCCATCGAAGCCACCGCCAAGGTGCAGCCCGGTGACGAAAAGCAGAAGTTCTCGATGCACTCGTTCGGCGCGGTATTTGCCGAGGTGCATGTCGATGCGGACCTGGGCGCGATCCGCGTCTCGCGCATCGTGGGCAGCTACGGGGTGGGGCGCTTGCTCAACGCCAAGACCGGGCGCAGCCAGCTCATGGGCGGCATCATCTGGGGCATGGGGATGGCGCTGTTTGAAGAGAGCCTGTTCGACCCGCGCTACGGCCGCATCGTCAACAACAACCTGGCGGAGTACCACGTGCCCGTCAACGCCGATGTGCCCGAGATCGACATCCTCGTGCTCGACGAGGTGGACCCGCACATCAACCCGCTGGGCGCCAAGGGCATTGGGGAGATCGGCATCACGGGCGTGCCGGCGGCCATCGCCAACGCCGTCTATCACGCCACCGGCCGGCGCGTGCGCGAATTGCCCATCACGCTCGACAAGCTGATCTAAGCACGCATGAAAAACCCCGCTGGCGCAACACCAGCGGGGCTTGAGTGGGCCAAGAGGCGGAAAACGGAGGATGCCTGGAGACCGGCCCGTAATCGGTTAGCAATCACGATCAGCGATTGCCGATCCGGGCATCAACTCGGTACCGGATACCCGTAGACCGAGCCGCCGCCGTCGCGGGAGCGGCCGGCCGGGTCACTGCGCACGCCGTCCGAATAGGGATCGAAGCGGCCGCTGCGCGCGCCTTCTGTATACGTGTCGAAACGTCCGGTGCGGGCACCGTCGCTATAGACGTCAAACCGTTCGGCGCGTGCATCCTGGCCAAACACCTCCACGCGGCTGGCCTGCGCCCAAGCGCTGCCCGCCGCGAGGGCCCCGACCGCCAACAAAGCGGCCAACCCCATTTGCTTGAGTCGCATGGCGAACTCCTTCTTCAACTGATTTTCGACGCTATCTAGGCGTGGTCTTTTGTATGTCCTGCCACGGTCTGAAGACTAGGTCAGGGGGCATACCGTATCCACGGTGGTGCGACGAACGGTTTGTTGTCGGCGCCGAAATGATGCAAGTCAGCGTGAATGGCGCTGAAAAACACGCCAATGACGCCGCCGCGCTCGGCGGCCCCTAACCTTTTTGTCTAATCAACAGAACCGGTGGAAGATGGCAACCCGCCTTGGTGCACCACAGCAGGGCGCCACGAGCCGGCGAGCCTTGCGGCAGGCCGTTTTGGTGCGGCGCATTAAGAGCGATGCGCGCGTACCACACTTGGTAGAACGATTCCGTGAATTGTTTTGCCGCGCATATGGGCTTTTGTTAAATTTGCGCGGCACTTCCGACACGGAAGTTAAGGAAACGGAGGAGCCCGACCTCATGCACACGGGGGCGGGCGGTTTGAGACAACTCTTTTTAATACGAGCCCACATGAAAAAGTCTGCCATTCTGGTTGCAGTTGGCGCCCTGTTCGCAGGTTCTGCCTACGCCCAATCGAGCGTGACGCTGTACGGTATTGTCGATACCACGATTCACTACACGACCAACGCCAATTCCAACGGCAACAGCAAGCTGGAAATGACCAATGGTGCCGTGTCCAACAGCCGTTGGGGCTTGAAGGGCAATGAGGATCTGGGCGGCGGCAACAAGGCGCTGTTCGTGCTCGAAAGCGGCTTTGATCCGGATACCGGCCGTGCCAACGGCGGTGGCCTGTTCAACCGTCAATCGTTCGTGGGTCTGTCCAACAAGGACATGGGCACCATCACGTTGGGCCGTCAATACAACTTCGGCTTCACGATGGGCGGCAACTTTGACCCGCTGGGCGTGGGCAACTACGACGAGAACTCGTGGATCTACTACGGCGTGACCGGCCTGCGCGTGTCGAACATGGTGAAGTACGAAGGCAAGTGGAACGGCCTGTACGTTGGCCTGGGCTACGGCTTTGGCGAGAAGGCTGGCAGCACGGCTGACAACCGCTATCTGGGTGGCGCGGTTTCGTACGAATTCGGCCCGGCCATGATCGGCGCCTTCTACCAGCAACAAAACGATTCCACGGCCGCTGGCAACAAGCAGAAGGTCTGGGGTGTCGGTGGTAACTACACCGTTGGCCCGGCCAAGCTGTACTTGGGCTACATCGACAGCAGCGACGGCACGGCTTGCGTGAACAGCTCGACCACCTGCGCTGGCGACCGCAGCACCTTCGGCCTGAACCTGTATGGCAACGCGACGAGCACTGCTCCTAACAACGGTCTGACCCCGGGCGGCACCAAGCGTAAGGACCACATCGGCCTGGCTGGTGTGACGTACCAAGTGACCCCGGCCCTGGCACTGACCGGCGCGTTCTACTACGACAGCATCAGCAGTGCAGCGCTGGACGCCGGCAACGACGGCAAGCGCTACACCGGTGTGCTGCTGGCCGAGTACTCGCTGTCCAAGCGCACCCAAGTCTACGGCACGGTTGCCTACGACAAGGTGAAGAACGGCGCGGTTCCGGAACTGCCGGGCGGCACGGGCACTGGCACTGGCGCCAAGACCAACCAAGTTGGCGCTGGCGTGGGTATCCGCCACATCTTCTAATCGACGCAGTCACTCGATTGGGAACGGAAAGGCGCCTTCGGGCGCCTTTTCTTTTGCCTCTGGTTTTGGTTCACCGTGGCGAGCTTGCCTGGGCATCCGCCTACAATGTTGTTTCCCGTTTTGTTCCTCTGACATTGCGCCATGACTTCCGCACGTATCGCCCGTCGTCGTCTGATTGCCTCTGCCGCGCTGTTATGCGCCGGCCTGCCGCTGCTTGCTGCCATGCCCGCGCAGGCGCAGGACTATCCGGCCAAGCCGATCCGCATCATCGTCGCGTATCCGACCGGCGGCATTTCCGACAACGTGGCGCGTGCGCTGGGTGAAAAGCTGTCGGCGCAACTCGGCCAGCCGGTGGTGGTGGAAAACCGTGCCGGGGCCGGCGGCAGCATCGGCATGGACGCGGTGGCCAAGGCGGCGCCGGACGGCTACACGCTGGGCTTTTCTTCGGTGAGCCCGCTCACGCTCAACCCGCATTTCGGCAAGCTGCCGTACGACCCGCAAAAGGACATCGCGCCCGTGGCCAACGTCATGTACGCGCCGATGATCCTGCTGGGCACGCCGTCGTTCACTGGCAAGAGCTTTGCTGACATGCTGAGCCAGTCGCGCGCCAAGCCGGGTTCGATCCGCTGGTCGACGTCGGGCCTGGGCACGGTGGGGCATCTGGCGCTGGAGCAGATCAAATCGCAGGCGCGCGTGGATATCACGCTGATCCCATACAAGGGTGGTGGCCAGCAACTGACCGATGCGTTGGGCGGCCAGGTGGAGGTGATGTCGACCAATGTCGGCCCGACCCTGATGCAGCACATCACGAGCGGCAAGCTGCGCCCGCTGGCAGTGGGCGCGCCGCACCGGCTCGATGCGCTGCCGAATGTGCCGACCTTCACCGAGCTGGGTTACGCCAAGGCCAACATGGCGTCGACCTTCGGTGTGTTTGCGCCGGCCAAGACGCCCGCGCCAGTCGTCGCGCGGCTGAATGCGGAGATCAACAAGGCGCTGGCTGCGCCTGATCTGCGCGATCGCCTCACGCAGGCCGCCGTGGTGCCGGTCGGCGGTACCCCCGAGCAATTCGCCGCCGCCATCCGCGCGGAATACGACAGCAACGGCCGCATCGTGCGCGCCGCCGGCATCAAGGAACAGTGATCCGGCTCAGGCGGTAAAGCGGTACCCGACGCCGACTTCCGTCAGCAGATGCTCGGGCCGCGCCGGGTCGCGCTCTAGCTTGTGGCGCAGGTGGCCCATGTAGATGCGCAGATAGTGGCTGCTGTCGGAATGCGCGGGGCCCCAGACTTCGCGCAGCAGTTCGCGGTGCGTCATCACCGTGCCGCGCCGGCCGAGCAGCACGGCCAGCAGCCGATATTCGATCGGGGTGAGGTGCACCGCCTCGCCGTTGCGGCTGACCAGGCGGCGCGCCAGGTCGACTTCCACCTCGCCGAAGCGAATGACGCTGCCGCCGTCTTCGCCGCGCTTGGCGTGTCGCCGCAGCAGCACGCGCAGGCGGGCGATCAGTTCGCCCACGCCGAAGGGTTTGGTCAGGTAGTCGTCGGCGCCGGCATCGAGCGCGTCGATCTTGTCGCGTTCGTCCACGCGGGCGGAGAGCACCAGTACCGGCACCTCGGTCCAGGTGCGCAATTCGCGGATCAACTGCATGCCGTCGCCATCGGGCAGGCCGAGGTCGAGGATGACCGCATCGGGCTGGCGCGTGCCGGCCTCGATCAAGCCGCGCTCGACGCGATCGGCTTCGTGGACTTCGCAGCCTTCGGCCTCCAGCGCAGCGCGTACAAAGCGTCGGATGTGCGGCTCGTCGTCGATGACGAGGACGGTGGGCGTGAATGTGAACGGCATGGCACGCATTGTAGATTGAGTGCCCATGAAAAACGGACCCCAAAGGGTCCGTTTGCGTTGGCGCTCAGTCGCTTAGGCTTTCTTGGCCCAGGCGCTGCACCAACCCTTGTTGGCGACGTCCTTGCCGGCAAACAGCGGGCAGCCGCCTTGCGCTGCCGTACCACCCTGGTACAGGGCACAGTTGCCGCAGTGCTGATCCGCCGTGTGCTTCGGGAACTTGGCCTTGTCGGCCTTGGTGGTGTCTGCCACGTAGCCAAGCGCCTTGGCTTGCGGATCGGCCTCCGCCACCATCGGGGCAGCCAGTGCCAGATCGGACATCGACATGACGGCGCCAGCGGCGGCCACGATGGGGATGCTCTTCAGGAATTGACGACGATTGGACATGCTGATTCCTTTTGTGGGAGTGTGTTGTGTGGCGTCCCGTGCCGCGCCCGCGCACTGCGCAGGTTCGCCCTAGGGGACAGCGGACGGCGTCGGCGCGCCATTTTCCCGCTCGTGCATTCTGGCACAGCAATCGGCCGGCAGCATCTGCGTGCGGTCAATGTTCCGCATACCTGGATGCAGCAATCGCTCACTTCGGTGGCGCGCAGCCCACACGATGCAACGCCGGCGATGCGCCGTGTGGCGGAGGGATTGCGCCGTTACCGCGCGCGCCGTCCATCAGATGGCTGGTAAACCCCGGTGGCAATTTGACGCACGCATCGCGCGTCTATCCCAGCAGATCGCGCAGTGCCTTTAAGAATGCGTCGCATTCATCGTCGCTGCCGACGGTGATGCGCAGATGCTGGTCGATGCGCGGGAGCTTGAAGTGGCGCACGAAGATGGCTTGCTCTTTCAGGCGCGCGGCGAGCGTTGCGGCGTCGTGGGCCGGATGCCGTGCGAAGACGAAGTTCGCCATCGACGGCACGACCTCGAACCCCAGCGACTGGAGCGACTGCGTCAACCGCGCGCGGCTCGCCATCACGCGTGCGCACGTGGCGCGGAAGTGGGCGTCATCTTCGTATGCCGCCTGCGCGGCGACTTGCGCGAGACGGTCCAGCGGATACGAATTGAAGCTGTCTTTCACGCGGTTGAGCGCTTCGATGAGCGTCGCGTGCCCGAACGCGAAGCCCACACGCATGCCGGCCAGCGAGCGCGACTTCGATGTCGTGTGGACGACCAGCAGGTTTGGGTAGCGGTCAATGAGCACGATGGCCGATTCGGTGCCGAAATCCACATAGGCTTCATCCACCACGACCACCGACGACGGGTTGGCCGCGATGATCCGCTCGATCTCAGCCAGCGGCAACGCGTGGCCAGTCGGCGCGTTCGGGTTCGGGAAGAGCACGCCGCCCGCATCGCCAAGATAGTCATCCGCGCGGATGGAAAAGTCTTCGGCCAGCGGCACCACTTCGCAGCGCACGCCATACAGCCGCGCGTAGGTCGGATAGAAGCTGTACGAAATGTCGGGAATGCGCAGCGGCTTGTCGTGCTTGAGCAGCGCCTGAAAGACGTGCGCCAGGACTTCGTCCGACCCGTTGCCCGCAAAGACCTGCTCGGGCTTGAGGCCGACTTGCGCTGCCACCGTTTCGCGCAGCCGGCGCGAGAGCGGGTCGGGATAGCGGCGCAGGCTGTCGCCGGTGGCGCCCAGCTCAGCGGTGATCGCCGCCACAACGCGCGGTGATGGCGGGTAGGGATTCTCGTTGGTGTTCAGCTTGACGGGCCGCGCGATGGCCGGCTGTTCGCCCGGGACATAGGGCACGAGTTGCTGAACGATAGCGCTCCAGTAACGGCTCACGGCTGGACTCCTGACCGGTGAATGCCCAGTGCGCCCGCCGCGCGATCAAAGCCTGCAAGGCTCGCGTATCGGGTCATTGGGTGTGAGGGTGAAAACAGGCAAACCGGTACGTTGCGGCAGAAGCGCGGTTCAGGCGGGAAAGCGCCTTACAAGTTTGCGTAAATCCTTGATTTTTTGGCGCGCCCGGCTGGGATCGAACCAGCAACCCCTGCCTTCGGAGGGCAGTACTCTATCCATTGAGCTACGGGCGCATTTCGGCACAGAGCGCACCGAAAGAGAAGCCCCGCAGGATAGCGCATTTGGGGGAAAGCGTCCATCGCCAACCCGGGACAGCCTCGGTACGAGGCGCGCTGCAGCAACGTTTCGTTGGGTTTTTGATGCAGGTCGAAAAGCGGCGCCTAGGGCTGTCCCGCGTGTCAAAGGCCCAGGCATTACGGATATAATCGCGCGTTATTTGCCAGAAGAAACGCGGGGACAGGTCTGTTCGGGCCGGGCGGCTTGCCCAAGGTCTTCCTGCCCTCATTGCGATCCAATGCGGCCCCCATGCACTGCCGGCGATGCTCGCGACGTTGCCGGCGGCGCTCTGAGGGCTCCAGAGCGGTTCCACCATCCTGAGAGTTGAGCATGAGCGACGCGCAACACGACGAACACGAGCCTTTGATCAAGACCCCCAAGCAACTGATCATCGCGGTTATCGCCGCGTTTGTCGTTCCCATCCTCATCATCATCCTGCTGGCCAATTACGTTGGCCTGGGCGCCAAGGAAGGCGCCGGCGGTTCCGGCATGTCGGAAGAGGCCGTCAATGATCGCATCAAGCCCGTTGCGCAACTCGAACTGAAAGATCCGAACGCTCCGCGCGTCTACAAGACGGGCGAGCAGCTCTATAAGGAAGTCTGCGCAACCTGCCATGCGGCGGGTGTTGCCGGCGCGCCCAAGTTTGGCGATGCGGCCAGCTGGGGTCCGCGCCTGTCGCAAGGCCTGGACGGCCTGACCAAGGTGGCGCTGGCCGGCAAGGGTGGTATGCCCGCGCGTGGCGGCACATCGCCGGACGACGTGAGCGACTACGAAATCGAACGCGCCATCGTCTACATGGCCAACTCGGCCGGCGGCAAGCTGCAGGAGCCGGCCGCACCGGCAGGTGGCGCAGCTGCGCCGACGGCTTCGGCACCGGAAGCCGCGGCGCCCGCCGCTGCACCGGCCGCAGCCTCCGCACCGGCACCTGCTGCTGTTGCTCCCGCTGCACCGGCCGCCGCCGCTGCACCGGCCGCCGCCGCTGCACCGCAAGCCTCCGCGGGCGACGTCGGCAAGAAGGTCTACGACTCGACCTGCCAGATGTGCCACGCGGCTGGCGTGGCCGGCGCCCCCAAGTTTGGCGACAAGGCAGCCTGGGCTCCGCGCATTGCTGAAGGCAAGGCCAAGATGTACGACATCGCGCTGCACGGCAAGGGCGCGATGCCGCCCAAGGGCACGTACGCCGGCTCCGACGATGATGTAAAGGCTGCCGTGGATTACATGGCCGCAGCCGCCAAGTAAGCCGTCACGCCGATGTTGCAGAAGAGCCCGCCTTGTGCGGGCTTTTTTGTTGTTTGCCGAGGCGTCGCGGCACGCGCGGCATGCCGTTTGCTAGTCGTTTAGCGATGTGCGCAGAACGATGCCGGTAAGTCGCGTCGCTCCGCATACGCCCTGATGACGCGAACGGAGGTTGCAATGCGAAGGGATCGAACGAGGCGGGCCGATTGGGTGGCGGCTGGGGTGGCGGCTGCGCTGGCCATCGGTGGCCCGACGGCCATGGCTGCCGACAATTGGGTCAAGTTGGCGCCGCTGGCCGACAACAGCGGCACGCTCTACCTGGACAAGGACTCCATCGAGCGCAACAACGATGGCACCGTGCGCGCCACCTCGCGCGACGCCTACGACGCGCCGCGCAAGCTCTCCGACGGCAAGGCGTACCAATACGACTCGCGCACCTCCCTCTACGACTGCAAGAACGAACGCATCCTGCCGGTCAGCGCGTTGATCCAGGATAGCCAGCACGCCACCTTGCTCGCCAAAAACATCGACGGCCCCCGTTGGGAAGCCGCCGTGCCGAACACGGAAGGTGAGGCGGTCCTGCGCGCGGTCTGCCAGAAGTAGGGCAGTCGCGGTTGCGATTGCGACTGCCTTATTGCACGGCCGCTGCCGGCGCCAGATCGACGCGCAGTGTGCCGTCCGCATCCATGCGCGTGGTGCCGCGCGCGGCGGCTTCGCGGTAGTGGTACAGGTCGAAGCGCAGCGGCCCGCGCGTTGATGTGTCGGTGACGAGCACGCGGCTGTTGGTCACCAGCACGTTGTACATCTTCAAGTCGCCGGACTGGATCCAGATGCGGCTGGCCGCGTCGGTGGGCGCGGGCGCGCAGGTTGCCGGCGCGGGGCCGAAGCTGAGCACCAGCCCATCGGGCGTCACGCGTGCCGCCTTCATCTGACCGACCAGGCGCGGCGGCGGAAACACCGTGGTCTGGTCCAGCACCATGGTATTGCCGTCCAGCTTGGCGCCGCCACGGTCGAGCGGCGCGAGCTGCGATAGCTCCAGCCCCATTCCCTTGAGCAGCGCCAGCGTTTGGATGCCCATCACGCGCGCTTCGGTGGGCGTGTAGACGAGGTAGCGCGCTTCCTTGAGTGCCAGCGTGCCGCGCATGCCGAACGGCAGCCACACGCCCGGAAAATGATTGCGCAGCTTGAGCCCGCCCGACACGTCGAGCACGCCATCGCCCGGCGTGAGCGTCAGCGCATTGAGCGAGCGCGGCGCGTAGTCGAGCAGATACGTATTGAACAGCGCATCGAGCGAATCCTTGGGCACCGTCACTTCACCGCCGAGGATGCGGATGTCGAACTGACCCGGATCGTCCATGTCGACCGGCTGCCCCGGCTTGTGCGGCACGAGCTGCGCGGTGAGCTGATGCACGTGGAAGCCGATGTTGCCGGTGATGCGGAAATCCACATCGCGCATCTGCACCACGGGCGGTGCGGTGCCGGAGTTACGGGCGACCGCCGGGCCGCTGGCGTTCGGCGCGCCGGAGGACGGGTCGCAGCGCTGCGACCATTGTTCGCGCACGGTGGTCAGCGCCTTGCGCTGTGCGCTGGCCATGGGTGCAATCGGTGGTTGGGCGGCGCGGCAGAGCATGCTGGCAAACAAGCTCGCCAATCCGAGCGTCAGCAGCACCAGGCGCAACGCGAGGGCGGCGAGGGCGAAGGCGGGGGCGATCATGGCGCGGTCCTCTTGGCGACTTGCACGACGGGCTTGGTCGCTTTGGCGGCTTTGGCGACCTGGGCCGCGGTGAGCGTGTCGAACGACGGCATCAGCACCCGGATGCCGCCATCGGGTGAGAACCGCAGCGAACCTGCAACAAGCTGATCCCGATAGCGATACAGGTTGAACACGAAAGGCTTGGCCGGATCGGCGACGACGATGTCGATGCGCGCATTCATCGGCATGGAGCGCAGGAAGCGGATGTCGCCGCCGCGGAAGAGGATGTAGGGGCGCTGCGCGTCGGCGGCATTGGCCAGCGGCGGCATCTGCGGATTGCCGTCACCGATCTGCATGACCAGCCCGTCGCGCGTGACGCGGATGGCCGAGAGCTTCAAGTCCAGCGCCGGCGGCGGAAACAGCTTGGGCACCTGCATGACGATCTCGCTGCCGACGAGCTGCACGGATGGCGTGGACACCGGCAGCAGGTCGGCCAGTTCGATATGCGCCGCGCCCATCAGCGCGCCGGCATCCTGGCCTTGCACCTTGACGACGTTGGGGCGGAACACGATGGTTTGCGGATCGTGCAGCACCAGCGGGCCGCGCAGCTCGATCGGTACCCACGCGCCACGTCGGCGCATCTCGGCGCGCATGTCGAGCGTGCCGTCGTCGAGCGCGAAGCTGAAGCTTCGCAGCGGTGGATCATTGCCCGGCCCGCGCGCGAAGACCACGGTGTTGAACAGGGCGGCCATGCTCTCCGCCGTCACGCGCACTGAGCCGCTGACGGGCTGCAGCGTGTACGACGATACGTCGTCGAGCCAGACCGGGTCACCCGCCTCGCGCGGCACCATGCGCAGCGCGAGCTGGTCGACCAGGAAGCCGACGCCGCCGTCGAAGCGGAAGTCGACATGACGTAGATACGAGATGGCATCAGGCTGGCCGGAATCGCGCAGCATGGCGGGCCGCACCTCGCGCGTGGCAAGCGTACCGGCCTGGAACGGCGCCCGCGCCTGCGCCCGAGCGTCTTCCAGTTGCTTAGCCTTTTCAGCTTCGATGCCGCCGTGGCTGTCCCCCGCACTGGCGCAGCTTTGCAGCATCAATGCCGCCACCAATGCACCTGCCCCCCGAAACCACGGCCCCCCCGCACGCGCCCCGACGGTTTGGCCGTCCCCTGCCCTATGCGGCGCCTTGAATTTTTGTAAGCGGGCGGAAAAAAGATGGGGAACCGTTTGGGCGAAGCGAGTTTTCCCCGTCTCCGCCCGGTTACGAAAATTCAAGGAGTGGGTCGCCGCATCGGGCGCGCCTTTCTTTGCTTCCTTTCTTTGGCAAGACAAAGAAAGGGAATCGGCCCCGGCAGGGGACGAAACACAGGATGCACCGTCAGCGCCAACCGACCGCCAAGCGCGCACGCAACACAAGATCAAGTCCCACATCGACGTGTCTCCTCGTCGTGAGCATCAGCCGGAAGGTCCGGCAGCCCGGCGCGGTTGTGTCACCGCGCTCGTGTAGAATTTTTTGCATGCCTGCCCGCAAACCAACCGGCGATGCCGGTTCACCCTCTGCTCCGCCCGCCCGCGAGTTCACCATTGATGAACTGGCGCGCGCGGCTGAAACCACCGTCCGCAACGTCCGCTCGTACCAGGACCGCGGGCTGATCGATCCGCCTGAGCGGCGCGGGCGCGTGGGCATCTACACGCAGGCGCATCTCGGGCGGCTCAAGCTCATCAATCACCTGCTGGCGCGCGGCTACACGCTCGCCAACATCCAGGAACTGCTCAAGGCCATCGTCGAAGGCCACGATCTGCGCTCCATCCTCGGGCTGGAATCCGCCATCAGCAGCCCGTGGTCGGATGAGCAGCCCAAGCACTTCTCGCTGCTGGCACTGGCCAAGCTGTTCGGCCGCTCCATGTCGCGCCAGGCGCTGGCACGGGCCATTTCGCTTGGCCTGCTCGAACCCGATGGTCTCGGCTACCTGGCCCGCAGCCCGAAAGCGCTGATGGCCGGCGCGCAGATGGCGAAAGCCGGTTTCCCGCTGGTGGAAGTGCTCGACATCCTCGAGCGTGCCCGGCCGCATACGCAGGCTGTGGCCGACGATCTCGTCTCCATGGTCGTGCGCGAACTCGACAAATACGGCGAAGGCCAGCTCCCGCCGGTCGAGGACGTGCCGCGTCTCGTTGACGTGATCTGGCGCATCCGCCCGCTGGCGCTGGTGGCAGTCGAAGCCGAGCTGATGCGTGCGCTCGAGATCGCCGCCAACAAGTACCTGGGCGACCGCGTGGCACAGGTCATCGAGCATCTGCACGAACCGTCGAATCCTTCGAACTCGCCGGACAAAGGCTAGTGTCTCCTGGCGCACCCATACGTGGGGCGCGCCTCATTGATTTCTCGTTCTCTATTGCACTACCGAACCGGCCGCGGTGGCTGGTGTTTGGAGCACCCGCTCAGGAACCGGCCGCGCCTGCCGTCGACAGCTTGCGGCGGATCGACGGTGATGGCGCTTCGCCATTGGCTGCAGCGTAGGCTTCGATCTCCGAGATCAGCTTGGGCAGGCGCTCCAACGCCGCGCGGTTGTCTTCATCCCACGGATGGAATGACGGCCGGAAGAAATCGAAGAACTCCGGAATGATCTTGCGCAGCGGCGCCGGGTAGATCCACAGGTAGTGGAACACCTTGCCCAGCCCCAGGAATTTGCGCTTGCAAGTGCGATCGGCAAAGATCAGCCGCAGGTGCACGTAGAACACCATCGACCAGAACAGCACCGTGGTGGTCAGCATCACGGAGGTGCGCAGGATGTAGCGGCGCAGCCCCGGCTTGATGGCGAGGTTCCACACGTCGTAGCTCACCGCCTTGTGCTCGGTCTCTTCCATCGCGTGCCACATCCAGACCTGGCGATAGCCGGGTTGGGAGTTGCGGCCCAGGCCGTCTTCGTGGCTCAGTACCTGGTTGGCCAGCATGGCGGTGTAATGCTCCAGCGCTACCGTCACCGCCAACTGGTGCGACTTGGGTGTCCACTTGCGCAGCACGTTGAGGAACTTGCCGACAAAGCGGTCGATGCGCGTGGCGGGCAGGCCGGCGCGGTCGAGCAGATCGTTGTACAGCACGTGCTCGCGCGTGTGCATGGCTTCCTGGCCGATGAAGCCGGCCACGGCCTGCTTGAGTTCGGGGTCGGTCACCAGATGGCGGTAGTTGCGCACGCTGTCCATGAAGAAGCGCTCGCCGGTCGGGAAGAAGATCGACAGCGCGTTCAGGAAGTGGGTGACGTGGTTCCCTCGCTCGTGCCAGTTGCTGATGCGATCAGCCGGCAGGTGAGGATGCACGTCGCGGCGGACTGGCATCATGGGCGGTTCTCCTGGGATGTGGTTTCTGCAAGGCAGCTCGTGGTGCGGCCCTCGTCTAGGAAGGCACAGAGGTCGGTCCCCACGCGCACGGGGTCTTCCTCCATCGGGATATGGCCGAGCGCCGGGTACGTGCGCAGCGTGGCGCCGGGAATGCGGCGGGCAAATTCACCGGCATGCGCGGGCGGGATCCACCGGTCGCGCTGGCCCCACAAGATGAGCGTCGGCACGCCGATTGCGGCGAGCCCGCTGGTATCGACATCGTCGAACCGGAACTTCGGCACCATCTTGCCGATGGCCTGGCGGGCACCTTCGGCATAGAAGAAATCGGTGTAGCGGCGCAGCGTCGGCTCCGACACGCGCGACGGGTCGCCATACACATCGCGCGTGGCGGCGCGGATGATGCCCTCGGGCAGCATCCACGGCGACGTCAGTCGCACGGCGAGGTGGTTGAACAGATCGATGTAGATCGGCAACTGCATCGGGAAACCGGCTGAGTCGATCAGCACAAGCTTCTCGACGCGGCCCGGGTGCCGCACGGCAAAGTCCCACGACACCATGCCGCCGAGCGAATTGCCGATCAGCGTGAGCTTGGACAGGCCCAGCGTGTCGACAAACGCGTCGATGAAGTCGCGGTACAGCGGCAGCTCCATCGTGCGCGGGCGGCCTTGCGCATCGCGCAGCGGGCCGGTGATGCCGAACGGCGGCAAGTCCAGCCGGATCACGCGGTAGCGGCGCGTGAGTTGCGGCAGCACACCGTCCCATGTATGCAGCGAAGCGCCGAAGCCGTGGATGAGTAACAGCGTGCCTTCTGCGTTGGCGGCGCCTTCATCGGTGTAATGCACGCGCGTGCCCATCAGCGGCAGGTAGCGCGATTGCGGCTTGGCGTAACGGGCGATCAGCACGTCGCGCCCGATGCTGCGCAGGCCGATGCGGCCGGGCCGCAGCATGGCGCGGGCGACGTTGAGCAGGTTCGCGCGCGGGGGGCTGGCGAATTGGTCAAGTTCGGCGGTGGTGGCCGGGTTCATTGGCGGCCTCCTATTTGGCACGTGCGGTGGCTGGTGCAGAGTCTTCGCGCAGCGCCTTCTTGCGCGTGCGGCGGGCTTCGCGCACGACCAGCGCCTGGTACGCGGCGGGCAGCACGCGGGCCATCACGTCGGCGGCGTGGGCGTCGGGGCCGATCAGCACGCGGCGCTTGTTCTTGCGCACGCCATTGAGGATTACTTCGGCAGCCTTCTCGGCGCTGGTGATGAAGAACTTCTCGAACTCGGCCTTGCCCTGCTGTTCGTCGCGCACCAGGAAGCCGTTCATGCTCGGCGACACGCGGCTCGACTTGGCGATGTTGGTCTTGATGCCGCCCGGGTGCACGCACGTGGCCGACACGCCGCAGTTCATCAAATCCAGCTCCTGGCGCAGCGCTTCGGTGTAGCCGCGCACGGCGTACTTGCTGGCGTTGTAGGCGCCCATGCCCGGCTGCGCGAAGATGCCGAAGATGCTCGATGTGTTGATGATGTGTCCATCGCCTGTGGCTTTGAGCAGCGGCAGAAACGCCTTGGTGCCGTGCACGACGCCCCAGAAGTTGATGTTCATGATCCAGGCAAGTTCGTCGTCGTCCATGCCTTCGATCGTGCTGGACAGGGCCACGCCCGCGTTGTTGAAGATCAGGTTGACCTTGCCGTGAATAGCGTTCGCTTCTTCGGCCCAGCGGTAGACGGCGGCGCGGTCGGCCACGTCGACGGCATGCGTGGTGACGCGGATGCGGTCGCCTTCATGTGCACGTACCAGTTGCAGCGTCTGCGCGAGGGCGGCTTCGTTGCGATCGGCCAGGGCGAGGTGGCAGCCTTCGCGTGCCAACTGGAGCGCCAGCGCGCGGCCCATGCCCGATGCGGCGCCGGTGATGGCGGCGACCTGGTTGTTGAAGGACTTCATGGCGGGGTCTCCTGTTTTTCCTGCTTGTCTTGTATGGGCTGGTGGTGCATCTCTTGTTTCATCCCCTGCCGGGGCTGACTCACTTTCTTTGTCTTGCCAAAGAAAGTAAGCAAAGAAAGGCGCGCCCGAGATGGCGAC
>Ga0070659_100000199_pt1 | contig 46342 bp, 44 predicted proteins | sample KBSC23metaG_FD_64666 | JGI IMG/M metagenome (GOLD analysis project Ga0070659, IMG submission 64666) | Corn rhizosphere microbial communities from Kellogg Biological Station, Michigan, USA - KBS C2-3 metaG | ecosystem: Host-associated > Plants > Roots > Rhizosphere > Soil ... | reverse complement strand
TAGTAGAAACACGCTCGGCTCAAGGTATTGTTAATGCTGTAAAGAGCCTGTCGGCAGATAAAGCACATATGCGCACATTAAGTACCAATGCCCGCGACCTGGTTTTTAGGGATTACAACCCCCGGAAATATATTGCGACCCTGAATAAGATATACCAGTATGAATAAAATTTTAAACTTTCATTTGGTGAATGACGCGGAGTGGTTTGAAAAGATCATCATCCTGATCAAATCAAAATATACTATGGTGAGCATTGATACGCTTGACCAATATTACCAGGGAAAAATTGAATTGAAAAATGCCTGCCACATTACGGTTGACGATGGCGACGAAACTTTTTACCGCATTATTTATCCTGTTTTAAAAAAGCATAATGTACCGGCATCATTATACGTATCGCCCAAGATATTTAATGAGCATATTAACTATTGGTTCCAGGAGATAGAGGGTTATGATTTCAGGATAGTAAAACAGATAGTGGCTGATATGACAGGCGCGCCTGTTGAAAAACTGGAACCTTACCCGGTTTGGGATATGATGAAGGTGTTGCAAATCGGGATGATACATGATGTGCTGGCCGAATACCGCAAACGTACCGGTACGCCTTTAAAGCCCTACCAAAATATGAGCATTGCCGAACTGAAGGAGGTAGACCGATACGGCCTGGTTACCATTGGTGGCCATACCATGAATCACCCGATATTGATGAATGAAAGCGATGAAAGCAGCGATTATGAGATAAGTAATTCGGTAACAGAATTGGCTGCATTGCTCGGCCATCCGGTTAAATGTTTCTCGTATCCTAACGGTATTCCTGGTTATGATTTTACAGAGCGCGAATGTGATACCTTAAAAAGGAATGGCATTACGCTAACCTTCTCTACCGAGGCGCGCGATTTTTCAAAGGCTGATAATATCTACAAAGTACCGCGCATCGGCGTATCAAACAGCGAAAGCATGTTGTTTTTAAAGACCAAATTATTTATGGGACCATTATGGCTCATCCTGAAAAAGCTAAAACCCAGCGGAGAATATGTGAACCGTGTGGCAATAAAAAAGATAATCGGACAGCTATGATCCGGTTTTAGCGGTAAAATACCGCAAGATATTTCTCACCCGCGAGCGAGTGCATTTAAATTGCAAAAATCATTTGCAAATACGCACATTTAAAACTCTAACTCCAATAATACCGGGCAATGATCGGAATGCCTTGCTTCGGATAAAATGGCCGCCCGTTTTATATGAGGTTCAAGCTCAATTGTGGCCATGTTATAATCGATACGCCAGCCCAGGTTTTTAGCGCGTGAGTTTGCACGGAAGCTCCACCAGGTATAATTATGCGGTTCTTTATTTATATGACGAAAAGTATCAATAAAGCCCGATTGCGTAAAGTTTTCCATCCACTCGCGCTCTTCGGGTAAAAAGCCGGATGAGTTAGCGTTTGATTTTGGGTTATGAATGTCGATAGGGCGATGGCAAATGTTATAATCGCCGCAAACCACCAGTTTAGGGTATACCGATTTTAAATGGTTAAGGTATTGGCCAAACTCGTCTAAAAAACGATATTTAAATACCTGGCGCTCATCGCCGCTGGAGCCCGAAGGGAAATAAACGCTCATTACCGATACCTCATCAAAATCAACACGGATACAACGGCCCTCGCGGTCAAAATCGGGGATACCGCAGCCATACTCTACATATTTTGGTGTTTGTTTGCAAAAAATGGCGGTACCGCTATAACCTTTCTTTTCGGCAGGGAACCAGTAGTGCTGATAACCTATTTGCTCAACCAACAGCAGATCGGTGAGTACATCAGGCGTAGCTTTAATTTCCTGCAGGCAAACCACATCCGCATCGGTAGCCTGCAGCCACGCGAGCCAGTTTTTATTTATTGCCGAGCGGATACCGTTAACGTTATAGGTAATGATCTTCATGCTGAATATCGAATAATGAATGTTGGATGTCGAATATCGAATTTTTATTTGGGATGACAAGAGTGGATTTTTCTTTCAGCTCTTTCAATGGGCGCCGGATATTGCTATAAACCCAATATCTTATCCAGTTGCTTACATTCCCTTTTACTGAGCAGTTCAACCGTCATGGGTACATCCTGCAGGGGGCGGTCGCGTGGGTCTTTGGGAACGGCGGCTATACGATCTACCATATCCAGGCCCGAAACTACTTCGCCATAAACGGTATATAACTTGTCGAGGCTGGGCGTACCACCTACAGTTTTATAAATTTCGCGTTGCGATTGTGGTATCTTATAATTCATGCCATTGTAGCGGGGCAGCTTTTCAACTTTGTCCAGGTCGGCATCGGTATACCTTTTACCCTCAACAATATAAAACTGCGACGCACTCGACGCGCGTTTAGGGTTTACCTCATCGCCGTTTCGGGCCGCGGCCAATACACCGCGTTTATGAAAAAGGCTATCTCTAAACTCGGCATCAACAGTATATTTCAGGTCGCCGTTGCCCAGCTCAATACCCGGTTTCGCTGTTTTTGAGTCAGGATCGCCACCCTGGATCATAAAATTCTGGATAACACGATGAAACAGGGTGCCATCAAAAAAATGTTGTTTAGCCAGCTTGATAAAGTTATCGCGATGCAACGGCGTTTCGTTATACAGGCGAATGATGCATGTACCATAACTTGTTTTAATACGCACATACTGATTTTTTGGCCCTCCGGCGAAAGCCGCGGAAGATACAACAAGCAGTAAAGCAAGGGTAAACAGTTTCTTCATATACTATCGGGATAAAGCTTCGTCAAAATAATCAATTATGAGCGATTTGAGGATCATTTCCTGTTCCAGCAGGGTATACGCCGGAATAGGCTGTACCAGTTTCCAATGCGGCCAGCCGTCCTGATCCAAACCTTCCAACTCATAAAAGCCTAATTTACTGAATAGCCTGCAATTAGCAATATGCATCAGCTCTTCTTTTTGGCGCTTGCTGAATTTGCCCGGCCCTTTACCCAGTTCCTGCACACCTATCAGGAACAGCATTATTTTTATATCGGGTGTATCGGTATCAAAATCGGCAGCAAGGCGTTCTTGCAATTCTTTATATCTTATATTTACTTCGGCAGGTGTCATGTTTGCAAATATAGGGTTTAATACGGCCGGCTATAATAGCGTGCTATCGGACTATCACATCATTGTTACGCAAGTATGACCATCTAAAAAAACAATTTAAAGGCAATCTGCTATATTTGTTATCGTTATTGTAAAAATATCGCATTAAGGATACTATTTATTTAACAGCATTAACAGAACAGAAACAATTTAGCAACAGGGTTTGTTGCCATAAAAATGAGAAACCGTTTACGCCATATCGTTTATTCGCGGATCGTATTGATCTGTTTTGCTATTGGCCAGATCACGGCATTTTCGCACCAGCATTTATCCGACTTTAAATCGCAAAATCATTTAACAAAACATAGCACTACGGGCCAAGCTGTAAAAGAGAAATGTTATGTATGCGATGCCATGCACCATACCAACATGGCCATTTTTACAGATACTAAACCGGCCCTGTACGTTACTGTAATTGACACCCAATACAAACGCCAGCACGACTATAAGGGCATAGCGTTAATTCTTTCGGCCGACCGCGGGCCTCCTGTGGCTTGATTCTGATCTTTTCCTTATTACCGGCTCTCTTTCATTATCCGCCAAAACAGGTGCGATAATTGTGACCGGCTCAGTTCAAGCAGTTTACATTAATTATTATACATGAAAAGTAAAATATTCATATTACTCTATATATTCTTATTTCCGGCAGCAGCGGTATTTGCTGATGCAAAAAACCATCCGGGCGACACAGGTAATGGCACCCTGACAGGTACTATAACCGATAAAAAAGACGGCTCGCCATTGGTTGGTGTAGCACTCTTTTTCCCCGACCTTAAAATTGGCGGCACTACCGATGCCAACGGTAAATACACCATTACGCATTTACCAAAAGGTATTTACTTGTTGCAGGTAACCTATATAGGTTATGGCGCCATAAACCAAAAGGTTGACCTGGCTAAAACCAGTGTGCTGAATTTTCAAATGGAGACATCATCCATCGAGATAGCCGAGGTAATGGTAACCGGCGTGAGCCGCGCTACCGAAATTAAGCGCAGCCCCATACCGCTGGTCGCGGTAAGCAAAACCAGCATTGACGAGCATGCCGCAGCCGGCAACGTGATAGACCAGATAGCCAACCTACCCGGCGTGAGCGCGGTAACTACCGGCCCAAATGTATCCAAACCTTTTATACATGGCCTGGGCTATAACCGTGTGGTTACTTTACAGGATGGCATACGCCAGGAAGGCCAGCAATGGGGCGATGAGCATGGTGTTGAAGTTGACCAAAATTCGGTGGAGCGCGTTGAAGTGATAAAGGGCCCGGCCAGTTTGGCTTACGGGTCGGACGCGATTGGCGGTGTAGTGAATTTAATCACCGCGTCGCCGGTTGCCGATGGCGTAATTAAAGGCTCGGTGCTGGGCAACTATGGCACCAATAACGCCGCGGTTGGCGGATCGTTCAATTTACAGGGTAATACCAATGGTTTTGTTTGGGGTACCGTACTATCCAGCAAAGCAGCCATCGACTATCAAAACCAGCACGACGGCCGTGTGTACGCCACCAATTATAAAGAGAACGACGCCCGTGTGATGCTGGGACTGACCAAATCATGGGGATACTCTTATCTTAATGCTTCGGTGTTTGATGACGAACAGGCGATACCCGATGGCAGCCGCGATTCGGTAAGCCGCAGGTTTACCAAACAGGTTACCGAAGCCGACCTGAGCAGACCGATAGCTACTTACTCCGACCTGAACAGCTATACCATACCTGTATTGCATCAACACGTACAGTTATACCGCATCTATAATAACAGCAGTTTTGCTGTTGGCGATGGCAATATTTTGCTGAACCTGGGTTACCAATACAGCCACCGCCGCGAGTATACCCACCCGCAGGATGCGGATGTACCGGGCCTTAATTTAGAGCTGACCACCTTTACCTACGATACCAAGTACAACTTTAACATAGCCAAGGAATATGAAACTACCGTAGGCGTAAACGGCATGTACCAAAGCAACGCTTTAGGTTACAGTACCGATTTCCCGATACCGGCATACCACCAGTTTGATATAGGGCCCTTCTTTATTGTAAAGAAAAGCTTTGGCGACCTTGACCTGGTTACCGGCGCACGTTACGATAGCCGTTCGTTTACCGGAGAGGCTGCTTATGTTGATACCCTGTCATCAAAATTCCCGGTATTGTATACGGGTGCTAACCCCACCACAACAACTGGTGTGGTAAAACAATTCGATCCGCTTAGTAAAAACTTTTCGGGCTTTTCGGGCAGCTTTGGGGCCACCTATAATTTTTCGAAGCAGTTTTTGCTGAAGGCCAATATCGCCCGCGGTTTCAGAGCACCGAGCATCGCGGAGCTATCGGCCAACGGGCCCGATCCTGGTTCGCAGATCTACCACATGGGTAACAGTAATTTCCAACCCGAATTTAGTGTACAGGAAGACTTTGGCGCGTTTTTAACCCTGCCCGCTTTTACCGCGAGTGTGGAGGTATTTAATAACGATATCTCTAACTACATTTTCCAGCAGCAGGTGTTGGATGCCACAGGCTCGCCGGTAATTACCGATGGGTATAACACCTTTACCTATACACAAACCAAAGCGCGCATTTATGGCGGCGAGGTTAACCTGGATATTCACCCTTATAAATGGCTGCACTTTGAGAATGCCCTGAGCTTAACCTATGGTGAAAATTTAGGTACAGGCGGCGCTGTTGCTACCGACCTGAAATACCTGCCGTTCATTCCGCCACTGCATACCCACTCGGAGCTGCGCGGTAACTTTGGCAAGGGCTTCAGTTTCTTTAAAAACTTTTACGCCGAAGTTGGCTTTGACCACTTTGACGCGCAGGACAGGTTCTTCGCAGCCTATGGCACCGAAACCTATACCGCAGGCTATAACCTGATAAGCGCAGGCATTGGCGCCAACATTGTGAACCATGCAGGTAATCCCATCATCAAATTATTTATTGAAGGGACCAACCTGGGCGATGTGAGCTATCAATCGAACATGAGCAGGCTGAAATACTTTGATAACGCTAACGGTGCCGGGCCGGGTGTACAGCCGGGCATATTTAATATGGGGCGTAATGTGAGCTTTAAGGTTATTGTGCCGTTTGAGTTTACTAAAGAGAAGAAACAATGATTTAATGGAAGATGGGAAAGGTAAGATGGAAGATGTAACTTTCTTTCTTAAAACAGAAAAACTGGCCCTAAGCCGGTTTTTCTGTTTATATAACACCATGTCATTTCGAAACGAGGTACGAGTGAGAAACCTTTACAAAGCGAGACGCAAATGCATTAGCGCTAATGAATTGTTCGTAAAGTTTTCTCCCTGCGGTCGAAATGACAGTAGAGGGGGCTTACAGCTTAACCTCAGCCAGCTTTATCTGGGCCGGGTCGGTGATGATGATCTCGGGTTTTCCTTTGTAATCAACCAGTGTTCCGGTAACGCAAACGGCTTTGCCTTTAAACGCGTCTTCGGGGGCCTCTTTAAATTTCTTACGGTCATCGCCTTTTATCAGCAGGGTAACTACTTCATTGGGATGCGCGCCGCCCATGTCTATCAGGGTTAAGCCGGCGCCGCTTAAAAATTTACCGCCGTATATTTTATCGCAAATGGTTACGTTTTCGCCAATGTGTTTGGCGGCGTCTTTAACAGCGATGGTGGTTTGCGCAAAGGCTGCTGCCGATGCGAAAGTGATGAAAAGGGCTATGATCAGTTTCTTCATGTTAATTTTATGTGATTGATAAATATAGGCCATTTTAGCCAAAAGGCAAATCTATAACGGGAGTTTTTGCGGTTAGGTATATTTGCTTTATCTTTCCATTTATAATTATATATCATCTGTGTTAGTTAAAACTTTCGGAAGCGCCGTTTACGGCATACAGGCCACTACCATAACCATTGAAGTGAATGTGAGCAGCGGTAAGCTGGCTTATTTGATCGTCGGCCTGCCCGACAATGCCGTGCGTGAATCGATGCAGCGGGTGGAAACCGCGTTGACCACCAACGGCTACCGCATGCCGCGGCAGCGCATTGTGGTAAACATGGCCCCGGCCGATATCCGCAAGGAAGGCTCGGCTTACGATCTGCCTATAGCTATCGGCATTATGGCTTCGTTTAACCAGGTGACTGCCGATGAACTGGATAAATATATGATCATGGGTGAGCTTTCGCTGGATGGTAGCTTGCAGCCTATTCGCGGGGCCCTGCCTATTGCCATACAGGCGCGCAAGGAAGGTTTTAAGGGTTTCATCCTGCCCAAACAAAACGCCCGCGAGGCGGCCATAGTAAGTGACCTGGAAGTTTATGGCGTGGAAAGTATAACCGAGGTGGTGGATTTTTTTAATGGCAAAGCGGTGCTGCGCCCAACCATTGTAAACACCCGGGAGGAATTTTTTGACAGCATTAATAATTACGACAGCGACTTTAGCGAGGTACGCGGACAGGAGAATATTAAACGCGCTTTGGAGATAGCCGCCGCGGGCGGACATAACGTGATACTGATCGGACCGCCGGGGGCGGGCAAAACCATGCTGGCACGCAGGCTGCCATCGATATTGCCGCCGCTGAGTTTGCAGGAATCGTTAGAAACCACCAAGATACACTCGGTAGCAGGCAAGCTGGCCACCAGCGATGCCTTGGTTACCGTGCGCCCCTTCCGCGCGCCGCACCATACCATTAGCGATGTGGCTTTGGTAGGCGGCGGCAGTAACCCTCAGCCCGGCGAAATTTCGCTGGCGCATAACGGGGTATTGTTCCTGGATGAGCTGCCAGAGTTTAAACGTACCGTTCTGGAGGTAATGCGGCAGCCTTTGGAGGAGCGGAAAGTGACAGTAAGTCGTGCCAGGTTATCTGTTGAGTATCCCTCGTCGCTGATGCTTATAGCCTCTATGAATCCCTGCCCTTGCGGGTATTACAACCATCCCGAAAAGGACTGCGTATGCCCGCCGGGCGTAGTGCAAAAATACCTTAGCAAAATTTCAGGGCCACTGCTTGACCGTATTGACCTACATGTGGAAGTTACTCCCGTAAACTTTACCGAACTGTCGTCAGACCGCCCTGCCGAAAAAAGTGAGTTGATACGCGAGCGGGTAATTAAGGCCCGCGAGATACAAATTGCCCGCTTTGGCACTACGCAGGAAGGCCTGCACAGCAATGCCCAAATGAGTACCAAAATGGTACGCGAACTTTGCCAGATAAGCACCGCCGGACAAACCTTGCTGAAAAAAGCGATGGAGAAATTAGGGCTGAGCGCAAGGGCTTATGATCGTATTCTGAAAGTATCGCGCACCATTGCCGACCTTGCCGGAAGCGAAGAAATTTTGCTGGAGCATTTAGCTGAGGCTATTCATTACAGGAGTTTGGATAGGGAGAATTGGGCGGGGTGATGAGCGTTGCAAACGCTAACCCATATTAAGCGGCTCGTTGTAAACGAGCGCAAGTGAGATTCTAACTTGCAGCCCATAAGTTAAATTAAAACTTGACCCTATACTCATAACATTTAGGCTGCACTAAACTCACGACAGCTTCACGACTATTATAAATCCATAAATGTCGGGTTAATGTCGGCTATAAATACAGCGTTATTGGTAGTAAATTAATGGTTTTAATAATAACATTGCCTCAGAATTTTACAGCACATGCAACAACCAGGCTTAGGTAAAAAGATTGCCAAACTTAGAAAAGAGAGGGGGTTAACGCAGGAAGAACTTGTTGAAAAATGCAACTTAAGCGTACGTACCCTGCAACGGATAGAGGCCGGGGAAGTTACGCCGCGGAGCTATACCATCAGGTTGATATTTGCTGCCCTCGGCCACGAAGTTTATAAATCATCACCAGGTGTGGCTAATTGGTTTGGTACGGCTGCGGATATGATGCGAGATCAGATCCTGAAATTCTACGGTTACGTTATCGATCTGTTTAATTTAAAAACCAACGCAATGAAAAAATTAACAATTTTATCTATCTCCTTTTTAACGCTTTGCACCATAATATTTTCGGCTTGCCTGTCTACCCGGAGGGCCGCTACAGTACAACCCAACCTGCTTGGTACCTGGCAATTATTAAAGGACGGGGTACCCGATACCACCTATGACAATCAGCCCGGACAGATCAGGTATAAAACAATAACGCCCGGCAAATTTGTGGTGACTGACATGAAATTGAAGCAAGGCATTATGTATGCTGCATTTTATGGTTCGTTAACTGTTGATAAGGATACTTACACCGAATTAATTGAAGCTACCGGCGGCGGCGGTTATGCCCGTTACATGGACGGCAGAAAAGGATTATTTAAATATAGCATTACCGATTCATTGCTGACCATTAACGGCGTCAACAATAATTACAATGAAGTTTGGAAACGGGTAAGGTAAATGCCCGTGGAGATAACACCGACCACAAGTTAGATCGCGCTCCCACAAGTTAGCTGTACTGCAAATCGAAAACCAATGAAACAACAGCCGGAAGCAGTCTCCCGGCTGTTTTTTTAATCTATCCAAACCGGCTTTCTATTAAAGCCTATATGGTAGGTTGTTTTTATCAGTGTAACCTGTTCGTCTCCTACCTGTTTAACAGCAAGCCTAACGTCTTTTCCGATGATTTTTCCTTTCGGCATATTGGTCAACATTCTGTTTAAGAGCGCTACCTGTTCCTCGTTTTCTTTGTCACTATTAGTATTGTCCCCATCAATATTTCCTATACTGATCGTTTTTACATATGCTACGTCGATTAAGTCCATATTACTGCTCTTTTAAAATATTTTATTTATAAGATATCCCAACCTTTTTTAGCTAAAAACTCCGGCGTAAGCAGGCTTAGCAGGGCGCTGCCTATCATGGGTGTCATTTGCTGTACAACTAATTGCGGGTTGTTTTGTTTGTCGATGATGTTGGTATAGCTTTTATCGAGTTTGCTGTCAGATACCATACTGTTGATAATGGATTGCGATAGCGGGTGCATGGCCGAAGTACCCATCAGGTAGGCATAGCTGGTAACATGCTGGTATACCAGTTGAATGAGGAACAGGAATACGTTCTCCACTTCGGCAATGATAGATTCGAGTACCACGAAGAGCTTTTCTATCCACTCTTTACTGGCGGGCAACATGGCCAGTTTGGCGCGCAGCTTATCCATAAACTGATCGATGGTTTCTTCACCAACAAATTCTTTCAGTAATAAATTAATACCATCAACAATTAATGCGGCTATCATTTTGGGTACTTTCAGTATAATGAACAATTCTTCGGCACCCATATCAACCAAAAACTGCAGTAACGACGCGGCTGATGGATTAGCGGCGCTTACAATATTGATCTGCCCCGGCAAGGGTGATACCTGCGGCATGAGCTGGGTATAAAAGCCTCCTTCGGGATATGGCCTGGTACCCTGGTAACTTTGCTCGAGCACTAAACCTACCAGGCCCTGGAACAAGGCACCGGGTTTAAGGAAGGGATAATACAAAAAGGGCACCAGCTCCACCAAGTCGGGCTGCCAGCCATGCGGAACGGGATCAAGCTTGTTCCAGAAACGGATGGTACGTGTGCCCATTACTTTATTATGATGATCGGAAAAAGCTTTATTGCCCGGACTTGCACCCGCGGTAGGCATGGCAGATACAATAACGCTGCTGGTAGGGTTCCACTCATGGCCGGTTTCGGCAATATACAAACCCAATACCGACGACATGGCCCCGCCCAGGCTATGGCCCGTAACCACCAGTTGTGTTTGCAGGGTTGAGGCGGAAAAGGTTGATTTTAACCATTCCATTAAGGTTTGCAGTTGCTGGCCCACCGCTGCCGATTGCATGGAAAGCAAATGATTAAGGCCCAGGTATGAGCCGTTCGAAATTCTTGGCGCGTCGGCGGGCACTTCTACAGGTGTCAGCATATCGGCCCATGGCACCATGGTACGCACATCAAAATCTTCAACAAACCAGCCGTATTTAGAAATAGGGTTGGTGGCCGATGTAGCTACAACATATTGGTTATCGGCTGCATTATAGGCTACATATAAAGCGTTGGATACGATTGCCTTGTCGGGATTGGCGGCATCGCTGCCATACGAGCCCACTACCGGGCCCCATACTACCTGCCATGTGCCCATTAAACGCTGCACATCGGGGTTACTGAGTATAGTATTGAGCATACTGCTAAGTTCTGCCTGCAACTGCGCATCCGGCGCTTTTTTATCGCTTACCAGGTTGGCGAACATATTTAAGGTAAATACGCTCTGCACAAAATTAAAAACGGGTTTTTGGTTCATCATACAGGGTAAATTATTGTGATATGGTTTAGGTTTGATCGCAACATAAATAATATCCTAAGATAATATATATACAATGTTTAATGTACCCGAAATAACTATTTTCAGTGTTTTCACGGTATTAATCAGGTATTTATACGTTTCAAAAGTTACCTTCTTTATGTTACGGAGTCTGCCGACCACGACAAGCCGATCCGGGTTTCACTATGGTTCGACAAGCTCACCATGACAACTCACTTATCACGCCGTTGCGTTATGCTCACCGTCGTGCAGGGTAATGAGGGCGGTTTGCACTTCGGCTATTATTTTGGCTTTAATCACATTTTTACCTGGGCATTTGTGGGTTGTTTTGGGGTCTTCTTTGTGCAGGCGGATGGTTGCCGGGTCGATGCCTAATGTGCTGCATAAAATACTGAGGGCGGCTACCGCGTTTTTATGTACGGCCAGGCCGCGGCCGCTGTTAAAGGGTTCGGTTTCATAATCGCCCAGCATCTCTACGCCTAATGATACGGCGTTCCACGATGGAGAGTGTACGCCGGGCGTGGTTAGGGGTGTAAATACCCATATCTGGTGATCGTCTACAAACAGGTGCGGGCCGGCGCTCCAATGCTGATCGTCGCGGTAGTAGCTCACCAGGTCTTGTATGTTTGACTTCGACAAGCCTTTTGGCCTGTCGGCAAGTTTGGGCACGCCGGTATTATGGAGTACAATGAATGACGGGCGCCAGGTTGGCCAGTGTAAGGTTTGGCAATAGGCGGCAAATTCGTGGGGCTGAAAGCTTTGCCCGATGATGGGTTTCCAGGTTGGCATAAAATAAGGTTTTAGGGGTAATAAATTGCTTAAAAACAATGCCATTGCGGCATTTATATACGATCACCCGGGGAGAATGATCATGTATAAAGATACGAAAAATAACGCGGATAACCGAGGTTGAATGGTGCTTTTCGGAAGGTTTATTTGCCCTGATCTTTTTGGAAATATCATGACTTTTCACTATATTGTAGGGTGGTGAATGACAGAATGATTGATTGTTTTGCAAGGCCCATGGAGCAGAGCGCAAAGCGTAGATATTGCCTGGAATTACGAATTTGATAATGGTGGGTGTGAAATATACCGACAAATACCCACCAAAACCACCCAATACCTACCTCTTTTTTGAGTTTGGATTGCAAAAATGGCAAAAACGAATGATTGAATGCCGGACATTTGCACCTGTCTGCCGACAGGCAGGCATCAGCACATTTACGCATTTGCACATTAACAGGGTAGCGGGGCATGTAAACCACAGGTCATAAAAATGTTAAAGGATGGATATGGGGTGCGGGTTTGAAACTATTGCTTTAAATTAGTCGTTAATTAGAATTGAAAGGACATTATGCGCGGATACGGGTTTTCTAAATTTATAGCACAGCAAATAAAAAAAGGCGGTTTTGACGAGTTGTTGAAGCTGTTTATGGAGTTGCTGAACTATACCGCAGGTGATGCCGGGGAAGCGCTGCAATGGCTCAATGAACTTGATAAACAATACAAACTCACCAACGACGAATATGGCATTGGCGATTTTGTGGATGAGCTGAAGCAAAAAGGCTACCTTAAAGAAGATGAGCAAAGCGGCGAGGTGAACATCACGGCCAAAACAGAGCAGAGCATTAGGCAGTCGGCCCTGGAAGAGATATTCGGCAAGCTGAAAAAATCGGGCAAGGGCAACCACCGCACACCGCAAAGCGGGCAGGGCGATGAGAAGAACTCCGAGCGCCGGGAGTTCCAGTTTGGGGATAGTTTGGACCAGATAGACATGACGCAGAGCGTGCATAACGCGCAGATAAACCATGGCATAGATGATTTCCATTTAACTGAGCGCGACCTGGAAGTAGAGGAAATGGATTTTAAAACCCTGACCTCGACCGTGCTGATGATCGATATTTCGCACTCGATGATACTATATGGCGAGGACCGTATCACACCGGCAAAAAAAGTAGCCATGGCACTGGCCGAACTCATCAAAACCAAGTACCCTAAAGATACCCTGGATATTGTGGTGTTTGGCAACGATGCCTGGCCCATAACGTTAAAGGACCTGCCTTATTTACAAGTTGGCCCTTATCATACCAATACCTACGCGGGTTTGGAGCTGGCAACTGATATTTTACGCCGCCGCAAAACGCATAACAAGCAGATCTTCATGATCACCGATGGCAAACCAACCTGCCTGAAGGAAGGGACAAAATATTATAAGAACAGCATCGGGCTCGACCGTAAGGTAGTGAACAAAACATTGAACATGGCGGCACAATGCAAGCGCTTAAAAATACCGATCACCACGTTTATGATCGCTAAGGACCCATACCTGCAGCAGTTTGTACGCACCTTTACTGAAACCAACGGCGGCAAGGCGTTTTACAGCTCACTAAACGGTTTAGGTGAATATATTTTTGAGGATTATATACGTAACCGGAGGAGAACGGTGAGGTAAGCCTTGAGTCGGGAGTTCTGAGTCAGAAGTCTTGAGTCAAAAAATACAAAACATTAATAATAAACTATCCGGACTTTGGACTAAGGACTCCGGACTAATTACTTAGAATGAGTATACCAACTATAAAAACATTAGGCGAATTAAAAAAGAGCGGGTACGTTAGCCGGTCGGTTAAGGATGAGCTGCGGGATAATTTAATTGAGCAGTTACAAAAACAGGAAGGTGGCTTTGAAGGCATTATCGGTTATGAGGATACTGTTATACCCGATCTGCAAACGGCTATTTTATCGCGCCATAACATTTTGCTGTTAGGCTTACGCGGACAGGCAAAAACCCGTATAGCACGCTTGCTGGTTAATTTGCTCGACGAGTATGTGCCTTATATTGAAGGCTCTGAACTGTATGACGATCCGCTGAACCCAATATCATGGTTCGGGCATCACGAGGTTACCGCTAAGGGCGATGCTACCCCGATAGCCTGGCTGCACCGCAACGAGCGCTACACCGAAAAACTGGCTACACCCGATGTTACTGTAGCCGACCTGATTGGCGATGTTGACCCGATAAAGGCGGCCACTTTAAAACTCACCTATTCGGATGAGCGGGTATTGCATTTCGGTTTGATACCAAGAGCGCACCGCGGCATCTTCGTGATCAACGAGCTGCCCGATCTGCAGGCACGCATTCAGGTATCATTGTTCAATATCCTGCAGGAAAAAGATATACAGATACGCGGCTTTAAGCTGCGATTGCCACTGGATATCCAGTTCGTGTTCACAGCTAACCCAGAGGATTATACCAACCGCGGCTCGATAGTAACACCGTTGAAGGACCGTATTGAGAGCCAGATATTAACTCACTACCCTCGCTCGGTAGAAATTTCGCGAAAGATCACACAGCAGGAAGCATCCTTGAGCCCTTCGCAACGTACAAATGTTGAGGCGGACGGTTTGGTGAAGAACTTGATAGAGCAAATAGCCTTTGAGGCGCGCAACTCGGAGTATATCGATAAAAAATCGGGCGTATCGGCCAGGTTGACCATTTCGGCTTATGAGAACCTCATCAGCAACGCGGAGCGCAGGATGATCATCAACAAAGAGAAGAATACCTTTGTACGTATCTCTGATTTCCTGGGTGTTATCCCGGCTATAACCGGTAAAATTGAGCTGGTTTATGAGGGCGAGTTGGAAGGTCCTGCAAAGGTGGCTAACATACTGGTCGGCAAAGCCATTAAAACGCTGCTGCTGCAATATTTCCCTGATCCCGAAAAGGCGAAGAAATCGAAGAAAGTAAACCCGTATAAAGAGATCATCGAGTGGTTCGAAAACGGGAACATGCTGTCGCTGATAGACGGCCTACCCTTGCAGGAATATAAAAAGCTGCTCAACTCGATAAGCGGACTGAAAGATTTTGTTAAAACTTTCCATCCCAAACTGGCAGAAAACCAGCAATTATTACTGATGGAATTTGTGCTGCATGGTTTGGCAGAGTTTTCGCAGTTAAATAAGGGATTTTTGGATAACGGCTTCGCCTTTTCGGATATGTTTAACAGCTTGTTCAACATGGAACCCGATGAAGACCTGGATGATGACCGCTACTAAACAAAACTTATTTAATGACGCAGATCATCACCATTATACTCATCGCGGCCGGCTTAATAGCAGCCGATTTTTATATCATCAGCGGTATACGCGGTGCATCGCATAAATGGAAATTCCCACATAAAAAATCGTTTACACGATGGTATTGGGGCATTTCTATCTTTTTGATAGCGGGGCTTTTTGCCAGTATTTATGTAAAAATGGGCATTGGCATTAAGGGCGCTCTGCTCATGATATTCTTTATTGTGCTGGCTGCCAAAATTTTGTTTTTGCCCTTTATTTTTGTCGACGACATACGCCGGCTGCTGCTTTACAAAGCACGGAAACATAAGAAGCCGGAGCCCGAGTTCCCGGCGAGCCACCCTAAGCCCGACAGTATCCCGCGCTCGGAGTTTTTAATGAAAGCTGGCTTATTGGCAGGTTCGCTGCCCATGGTGTCATTGGGTTACGGCATTGTTTCGGGTGCTTATGATTATAAGATAAAACGCCGCACCCTGTACCTGCCCAATTTGCCTAAAGCGTTCGACGGCATTACCTTAGGGCAGCTTTCAGACATCCACTCGGGCAGTTTTTATAACCAGAAAGCCGTGCGCGGCGGGGTGGAAATGCTGTTGAAGGAAAAGCCCGATTTTATATTCTTTACCGGCGACCTGGTGAACAACGTAGCCAGCGAAATGCGCGATTACCAGGACATATTCGCTAAGGTGAAGGCGCCGCTTGGCGTTTACTCGTCACTGGGTAACCATGATTATGGCGACTATGCCCATTGGCCGAGCGAAGCGGATAAAAGAAAAAACCTGGATGATTTGAAAGCCACACATAAAAATATGGGCTGGGACCTGATACTGAATAGCAACCGCCGCCTTAAAGTTGATGGCGAAGAGATAGGGATACTTGGCGTGGAAAACTGGGGCAGCTTAAGCCGTTTCCCTAAATATGGCCGGGTTGACCTTGCCGTACAAAACACGCAGGACTTGCCGGTGAAACTGCTCCTGTCGCACGACCCATCGCACTGGCGGGCGCAGGTGTTAGACTATAAAGATATTGATGTAATGTTTTCGGGGCATACCCATGGCATGCAGTTTGGCATACAAAACAGGCATTTTCAGTGGAGCCCGATACAGTATGTGTATAAAGAGTGGGCCGGCTTTTACCGCGAGGGTAACCAGCAATTGTATGTAAATACAGGCTACGGGTTTTTAGGTTACCCCGGGCGGATTGGAATATTGCCCGAAATAACGATATTTACACTCAAAGCCTCGGCAGATCCTGCATTGAAGGGTAAAGTATCCTAACCCAACCAACGCAGTTATTTGGCAAGAGCAGGCAGCCGCCCATGAGAAAACTGTTTCAGTCTGTTATTGATCCCGTATTGTTCAGCAATATTTTTATGTCGCTGTGCGCGGTTACGCAGGCCCTGGTAACACTGCAGCTTATCGGCGCCAGGCCAACCTACCCGCTGCTGATATTGCTGTTTACATCAACGCTGTTCATTTATAACATCAGCATATTTTTGAGCAAGCCCAAGCGGCCGGCCAGGTCGCCTTTCAGGCGGATGCGATGGTTCTTTTACTATTATAAGGCGATGGTAGTTATCACGGCGGCATGCGCCGTATCGTTAGTACCGCTGTTTTTTTTGATATCCGAAAGATCGCGTCTGCTGCTCATTTTGTTGTCGGTGTTATCTGTTGGTTATAGTTTGCCCATATTTAAAAAAGGCAATAAGCGATTTGGGTTGAGGAATGTACCCGGCATTAAATCGTTAATGATCACCCTGGTTTGGGTGATGAGCTGCGTGGTACTGCCTATTTTTGAGAGCGAGCACTGGCAGCAAATACGGGTATCGGTAAGTGATGAAGCGATATTGATAGCCAAGCGGGCCCTGTTCATTTTCGCGCTTACTATTCCTTTTGATATCCGCGACCTTTTCCAGGATTCGACCGCGGGGACCAAAACTATCCCTGTTATTTTTGGGGAGAAAAAGGCTTACCTGTTTTGCCAGGCGCTTTTGGCAGGATATATGGTGCTGCTGTTCCTGTTTAAAGGGAACGGCTTTAACCATGACTTTTTCGCGCTAAGCTTAACCGCCATTTTAATGGGCTGGCTCATTTTTAAATCGGAATGGGAGAAGGATGAGTACTACTACTTTTTTTACATGGATGGCGTGCTGATACTGCAATACGTGTTTTTGGTGGCCTTTAGCTTTATATAGCGATGGCTTCCAACTACGATAATTCGGCCGGGTTTTACGATGGATTATCACGGATGATATTTGGGAAGGCATTGGTAAAGGCGCAGGTTTACCTGCTTCAATTTATCCCGGCGAACTCGAAAATACTCATCGTTGGCGGCGGCACCGGTTGGATATTGGAAGAGATAGCCATGTTGCACCCTACAGGTTTGGCTATTACTTATGTAGAAATATCTGCAAACATGCTGGCGCTTTCGCGGAAGAGGGATGCAGGCAATAACCGGGTTACTTTTATTAACGATGCCATAGAGGGTGTAGCAATGGATGAGGATTATGATGTTATCATCACCGCTTTCCTGTTTGATAACTTTACCCAGGATGCTTTGCCCGCGGCTTTTGAACATATCCACCGGGCATTGAAACCAAAGGGCCTGTGGCTTTGTACCGACTTCCGGGTGACAGGCGCTTTGTGGCAGCGGGTGCTGTTAAAATCGATGTATTTGTTCTTTAAGCTCCTTTGCGGGATAGATACCACTACCTTACCTGATATTGAAGGGCAATTTGTCAAGCATCAGTACAAAACAAAGTCAGCAAAGGCTTTCTTCGCTGACTTTATTATCTCGACGCTGTACCAAAAGTCTTGACTATTCGCTGCTGAACTTATAGCCTATACCCCTTACCGTTTGCAGGTAAAGCGGCGAATCGGGGTTGTTCTCTATCTTTTTGCGCAGGCGAACGATGTGCATATCCAGTGTGCGGGTGTTAACATCGGCATTGTAGCCCCAAACCTCCATCATCAGCTCATCGCGGTTAATAACCTTGTTCTCGTTCTTTAAAAAGTAAAGCAGTATGCGGTTTTCCAGTATAGTGAGCTCAATGCGTTTACCATCGCGCAGCAGCGTATGCGTGTTGGGGTGATGCTCCATATTGGCAAACTTATATATCTCGGCTTTCTCGCTGTTCAGGGTAAACTTGATCTTGTTGTCAATCATCGCAACAAGCACATCCATATTAAATGGCTTGGTGATATAGTCGGATACGCCAAACTGGTAGGCTTCAATCTTATCAATATCCTGCGCTTTGGCGGTCATCATAATAACCAGTTTATCAAAACCCTTATCGCGGATAGCGCTGCACACTTCGGAGCCTTGTTTGCCGGGCAGCATCCAGTCGAGCAGAACAATATCAGGCTTTTCATCCAGTATCATTTTTTCGGCGGTTTCGCCGTCGGCAGCTTCCAACACTTTATAGCCTTCCAGCTCTAAGCGTTCGGCTACTAAAAACCGCAGGTTCTCATCATCTTCAACTAAAGCAATTTTAATTTCCTTGTTCATTATCCGTTTAATTAATGGGTAATACTATTCTAAATTCCGATCCCTGGTTCACCTTACTTTTTACGCTGATCTCGCCGTTCATAAAATTAACCAGTTCTTTGCAAAAAGCCAAACCGAGGCCAACACTTCCGTTCTGATTATACTGGCTCTGTATGCGGTAAAACTTCTTAAATATGTTATCTATTTCACTTTTTGGTATCCCGATACCTTTATCGGTAAACAGGAATACGATATCCTTTTTTAAGCAATCAATATCAATACTCAACTCTTTACGGTCAGGCGGCGAATACTTATAGGCGTTCTCTATCATATTCTGAAAAATACTGCCCAACAGCACCGGGTCCGACTCAAAATAACACTCGTTGTGTATCCGGTAAGTGAGGTTGAAGTTAGGGTACTTAATTTTAAAGGTATTGATATATTTCTGAACAAACTCGCCGAGCTTAATTTCTTCCTTCTTTATTTGTATCGATTTGTTTTCGAGCTGGGTGAATGAGAGCAACCTGTTCATCAGGTTATTGAGCTTGTCGGCCTCTTCATCCAAAATTTTACCATAATGCTTTTGCTGCCTTTCGCTAAGCGCCGTTTCGGCATTGCGCAGGTTTGAACCCGCTATTTTTATTACGCTTACCGGCGTTTTAAACTCGTGGGTAAAGTTGTTGATGAAATCGTACTGTAGTTTAAACAGCTTTTGGTTTACATTAAGGTTACGATAGATGAGCCAGCCAATACAAACCACAAAAAGGTATACAATAATAACTGCCGCGGCTATCGGTAAAAACCTACGCACTACCTCGGCAGTGACAAATGATTTATCCGATTCGAAATACAGCTTATAGCCTGAAAATGCTCCCGGCAAGGCAATCTCGGTATACACCCGCTCGCCCTCATCGCTTTCAAGCGGGTCGAAGATGATGGGTTTGATACTGATGTGCTGGTATAACTCGGGCCGTGTATTTTTGATGGTGATCTTGTACGGATCGAGGTGAAAGGTCATCATATCATGCTGGTAAACCGATAATGGTGATGAGGCTGATATGTCTTTATATATTTTCAGCTCTTCGGGCCGGGGTATATTAACATAGCTTATTTTGTTGGGCTTAACATCGTACGATGTGCTATAGGTTTCCTCGGGACCATAAACCCTGGCGGTATCGGCGGCTTTAATAAAGCTGCGCATCTTTGTTTCCATCAGTTTAAAGTCCTGGTTATTTTTTGCATCTACATCGGCATCGTAACTTGTTGTTTTATGCTGATGGCTAAAGATGTAAATATTGCTGATGGCTATTTTAATATTACCGCGTTCTGCAGCGTTCTTTTCATTACGGTTACTGATGGTAAAATGATAAAAGTCGATATGCTTAACAAATGGATAATTGGCAAATACAGAGTCGGCATACTCTGAGGCCGATTTTTGATTTAAGAATCCCTGGTAGGCGTTTATTTCGGGTATTTTTTTCTGAAAGAAGTTGTTATACGGTCGCATGGTACGTTCAAGCACGCCTATGGTGCGGGTAGAAAACTCGCTTTCAACGTACTTACGGGTAAGGCCGAAGGTTATTAACAGCGCAGCCACCAATATTCCGGATATCAGCACAATGAACGCGATGATCAGGAAAAAGCTTTTGCGATATTTATATTGCTGTTTGGTCACAGCCATTATTTTTTACCCAGGTTGGCGTCTAAAAACTTTTCCAGCTCGGTATACATAGCCAGCCTGTCCTTACCGGGGTTCATTCTTTTGCGGCCACTATGTCCGTTCTTATCGCGGGTGCTGTATATTACAGGCACGCCGTTCTTTTTAAGGTCGCTTACAAAGCGGTTCACATCATTGATATTGTTGTCTCTGAAACCCTGGCTTATAAATAGCGGATCTTTGATCTTATTCACATTAAAAATGGGCGAAATGGTTCTGAACATGTCTACATCGGTTTCGGGGTTGCCTATCTTTTCGTATAACATGCTCAGCTGTGGTTTCAAAAAGGGAGGTACATCCTTAACAAAAGAAAACAGGTTGATCAATGGCGATTGCACCGCGGCGCAGGCATACAGGTTAGGATGGAAAGACACGCCGTACAAGGCCGAGAAGCCGCCAAAGCGGCTGCCAAAAAGTGCTATTTTTTTAGGATTAGCAATTTTCTGATCAATAAGCCATTGAACGCCGTCGGTAATATCCTGCTGCATCTTGCCGCCTAACTGCTTAAAGCCGGCACTATAAAATGCCTTGCCGTAACCTGTAGAACCGCGATAGTTTACCTGGAAAACAGCGTAACCGCGGTTAGCTAAAAACTGCACCTCGGCGCTATAACCCCAATTGTTACGGTACCAGATATCGCTATGCGGTATCACCACCACCGGCAGGTTTTCCGTTTTACCCTGTGGGAGCGTTAAATATCCGTTTATCAGCATGCCGTCGCCCGCTTTAAACTGTATGGGCTTCATTTCGCACAGGTGAGCCGGGTTAATACCCGGATTCATATCGCTTAGCTTTATTAGCTTTTTTGTTTTAATGGCATACAGGTAAGTTGAGCCGGGGTTGCGATCGCTTGATGTGGTTATCAAAAATTGATGCTCCAGGGTATCACGGTCATATATCCTTATCTCGGTACCGGGTAGCTTATGTTCCAGGTCGGCATAAATGGCTTTAATGGTGTCATTCAAAAAATGCCTGCGGGGTTTGGCCTCCTGCCAGGTTACCATTTCGAGCCGCTTTTTAACTTTCGAATAACTAACTTCATCAATATCAGCTTTGTCGCTGGCAAATATAACCCGCTCTTCTTTACCGGTTGCGGCGTTAAATTCTACAAGAGCCGTTTTATCACGGTTAACGTTAGACCGCGCATAGAAGTGATTGTTGTTGCTTGTAAAAGCTATAGGCTCAACCAGGTTCTTAAAATTATTGCTCAGTATGGGTTTAAAGGCAGAGCTTTCATTTTGCCTGTAAAGTATGGTTTCATTTACGCCATCCGATGTTTTTTCGAGCCTGATATCGCCATTTGCATCGGTATAGAACTGGGTAACATTACCCGGGTTCTTTACATACATTTTCAGTTCCCCTGTTTTGGTATTGATGCGATAAATATCGAATGTAGTAGAATCGCGCAGGTTCATACTGAATGTTAATATATCAGGATGCGCAATATTGCGGTTCAATAACCGCCAGCTAACCTTTCCTAAAGAAAGCAGGGTACGTATTTGAAAAGTGCCGGCATCCACAGCGAACAATTGAAATGTATTAGCCTTCCAGTCGTTTTTGGGGATGATGATCTGATTGTTGTATGTCCAGAAATGATCGCGGATACCAAAATCATTAAAAGAGGCGGCCACCTGCTCCTTGCCGGTTGCCAGGTTTTTAAGGTAGATGTTTTGAGTTAACGAATCGCGCTTGAGGTATGAAATGTATTTACCATCGGGCGAGATATGAAAGCCCCTCACCTGCGAATCAAAAAATGCCTTAACAGGGATAAGCGGCTGTTTTTTATGGCATGAAAACGCAGATAAAACAAGTACTATATAGATGATATTTTTAAAGCGGCTTAACATTTCGGTCAGTTATCCTCCGTTTACATAGAATAGGTCAAGGTATAAAAAGGTAGCTTAATTAAAGGCAATGTCACTACAATTTTACCCTGTTAAATTAATGAATTATACTGATACAAGCATACAAATAAATAGCGTTAAATAGTTATTTTTGGATATGAAGAGGTTATTAGCTTTAATAATTTTATTGGTTTGTGTATTGGACGTAAACGCCCAGACCGAAGACCTGCAGCTTGCCCAGCAGTTTACCACCAATGGGGAGTTGCAAAAAGCCTCGGAAATTTACGCCAAATTATATAAGCAAAACAGCGAGGCCTTTTATAGCTTTTATCTGCGCAACCTGCTGAGCCTTAAAAAATATGATGAGGCCGAAAGCATCACCAAAAAAATGGCGAGGCAGCACCCTAAAGATTTTCAGTTCCCCATTAACCTGGCGCGCATTTACCACGAGCGTGGCAGCCAGGACAAAGCCGACAACATTTATAACGATATTATAAAGAACCTGCCTGCCGACCAGGGTGAGATAAGCAGCATCGCTACGCAGTTTTACCAGTCGGAAAACCTTGATCTCGCCATCCGCGTTTTTGAACAGGGTCGAAAGATATTACACAGCGATCAGTTGTTCAGTTCAGAACTGATCAGCCTGTACCGGTACAGGCGCGATAAGGTGAATATGGTGAACGAATACATTAACCTGCTGCAAACAAACCCGGAGTATATTTTCCAGGCTAAATCAGCATTATCGGCAACGTTTGATAATCCGCAGGACTATAACATGCTTAAAGCCGCATTGTTAAAAGTAATGCAGCTTAAACCCCAGTTAACCATTTTTGCCGACCTGCTTACCTGGCAGTTTTTGCAGCAAAAACAGTTTGACATGGCCATGAACCAGGCATTAGCTTTAAGCAGGCGCTTAAACGATGGCGGCAACAGCGTATACGAACTCTGCCAAACCCTGGCAGCCAACCAGGCGTATGATGAGGCGATACGCGGTTACGAATACATTGTAAGCAAGGGTAAAGAGCAGGAGTTATATATCCCGGCTAAAATTGAGATGATCAACACCAAAAACCTGAAGATCACCTCGGGTAAATACACACAAGCCGACCTGCTCGATCTCGAAAAAAACTACCTCGACCTTTTACAGGAGTTTGGCCGCACCAGCAGCACTGCCTTCGCGATGCAAAAACTGGCTAAGCTACAGGCCTTTAAACTGCATAAAACACTGGATGCCCAAAACCTGCTGGAGCAAACACTAAGTATACCCGGCCTGCGGCCAAATATACTGGCCGATTGCAAGCTCGACCTGGGCGATGTTTACCTTTTAAATGGCAAACCATGGGAAGCTACCCTGATCTATAGCCAGGTTGAAAAGGATTTCCCTGGAACAAATACGGGGCAGGATGCTACTTACCGTAACGCCAAGCTGGCCTATTATACCGGCGATTTTGTATGGGCCAAGGGCCAGCTGGATGTATTAAAAGCGGCCACATCGCAGCTTATAGCTAACGACGCGCTTAATCTTTCGCTTTTAATAAGCGACCATACCGCCTTTGATAGTACCGGCAACGCGCTTAAAATGTATGCCCGGGCCGATCTGTTAATATTTAAGGAAGATCCCGATAAGGCGGTTGTTACTTTGGATAGTATTGATAAAGTTTATCCGCAAAACACGTTAAGCAATGATATACTGATGGCCAAAGCACGCATCCTGATCCAAAAAAATGATTACCAAGGCGCTGTTACCGCGCTTAAAAAAATAGCCGAAGACCATAAGTTTGACCTTTGGGCAGACGACGCGGTGTTTATGCTGGGCGATATTTACGATAAGCACCTTGACGATAAAAAGCAGGCGCAAATGTACTATCAGAAAATAATTACCGATTATGCTTCGAGCCTTTGGTTAAACGAGGCGCGTAAACGTTTCAGAACTTTACGGGGCGACGTTACCCCCGCTTCGTAAATATTCGGTATTTTTGCCGCATGATCATTTTAAACGAAACCATTATTATTGATGAAAGCATCAACACCGAATGGTTAAACTGGATGAAAGCGGTACATATCCCCGCGGTTATGGCTACCGGGCATTTTAATTCTTATCAAATACTTCATGTTTTAAGTTCGCCAAACGAGGGTATTACTTACTGTGTGCAGTATACTGCAGATAATATGGAACAGTATAACGCGTATCAGGGCAAGTATGCTACCCAGCTTAAAAATAACCATTTCAAGCAGTTTGAGAATAAATTTGTACAGTTTGAAAGCATTATGCAACTTGTGAGCTGATATGAAAGTTACAACCACACCTATTGAAGGACTATTAATAATAGAGCCAAGGATTTTTAATGATGACCGCGGTTATTTTTACGAAAGCTATAATCAAAAAAAATACAGCGACGCTGGTATTGATGTAACTTTTGTACAGGATAACATGTCGTGCTCATCAAAAGGCACTATGAGAGGTTTGCATGCCCAGGCGCCGCCATTCGGGCAAGGTAAACTGGTTAGGGTAACACAAGGCAGCGTAATTGATGTTGCTGTGGATATCCGCAAAGCTTCGCCTACTTACGGGCAGCATTATGCTATTGAGCTGAGTGCCAAAAACCATTTGCAATTCTGGGTACCCGAAGGCTTTTTACATGGCTTTCTTACTTTAGAAGACGATACTATTTTTACTTATAAGGTAACTAATTTTTACGATAAGGATTCAGAAATAGGCGTTAAGATAACTGACCCTGCTTTAGGTTTTGTTTGGCCGGATTATGCACAAAACATTATCCTGTCGCCGAAAGACGAGGTATTGCCCGATTTCAAATCATTCGTTAGCCCGTTCTAATCAACACGCAAATCTTTAGGCATACGGCCATATAGCAGGTAGCGCGACCAGTTATTGTTACCATTCTGTTTGGCTGCTGCCGATGCTGCATTCCAATCGTACGTGCATAATACCTGCTCAATATTAATAGCATCGCCATCTGCGTGTACAATAGCATATTTGGCATGCGGTGTGTTCGATTCCATTGCGAAGTGGTATTCGCCTTTGCCTAAATAAGCAGGCAGGCCAACGCTTCCGGGGTTAAGAATGATCTTGTTATCAGATAGGTAAATCACCCGGTTTACATGCGAGTGGCCGCACAGTATAATCCGTTCTTTAATACCTGTGGTTTTTGCCATCAGTTCCTCATCGTTGTAAACAAATACGCCATTTTCGGTTACTTTTTCTAATAGGTACTCATTATCGCTTTCGGGCGTTCCGTGGCAAACAAAAAATAGGTCATCAATAGTTAGGGTTTGAGGCAGACCTTTTAACCAGGTAATGGTTTCGGCAGATAACTCCGCCTTTACACGCTCCATGTTTTCCTTTTCGGATGGTTTATCCAGGCTCTCCAGTATTTCCCTGTCGGTATTCCCACTAATGTAATACATCGGGGTTTGCCTGATCAGCTTAACGGTTTCTTCCGCTTCAAGCGCACCAAAACAATGGTCGCCCAGGTTAATAATAGTATCTATCCGGCGCGACCGGATATCCTGCAATACCGCCTGTAATGCACGCAGGTTGCCGTGTATGTCTGAAATAATGGCGTAGCTTTTCATGATGATCAATTTAACAGGTAACAAAAAAGCCCCTGTTTTTGTGCAGGAGCTTTGTGTTTTTATTTTGAAATGAGGTTATACAACTCGTCCAGTTTGGGGGTGAGCACAATTTCTATCCTCCTGTTTTTGGCATAAGCCTCGGCGGTGGTTCCGGGGTCGATAGGCTGAAATTCACCCTTGCCGGTGGCAGTAAGACGGGCTGGAGTTATCTTTTCAACTTCGGTTAGATAACGCGTTACCGATGTGGCGCGTAGCACGCTCAAATCCCAGTTATCTTTTATCTGGCCCAGATTGGCTATCTTTTGCTTATCCGTGTGGCCTTCAACAGATATATTAATATCTGCTTCTTTATTCAATACGATAGCCAGTTGTTTCAAAGCGGCTTTACCTTTCTCATCAATCACGATACTGCCCGACGGGAACAACAGTTTATCCGTTAACGATACATACACCTTCCCGTTGCGGATATCAACACTCAAGCCACTTTGCTGAAAGCCCAGCAATGCCTTTTGCAATTTTTCTTTCAAAGCGTTGGTCGCTTCATCGCGTTTACGCAAAATCTCTTCCACCTCTTTTAAACGGGCCTCGCGTTTCTTTAGATCGCCCGATAGCTGGTTTACTTTGCTTGTACTTGCCACATAGGTATTGTTCAAATCATTGTATTTGTTATTCAGGTCGTCGTATTTCCCGTTCAATACCACAATATTGCCTTGCAGGTCGGCTATCTGGCGGTGCAGGCGCGCGGTGTCTGCCTGCAAACGGGCCACTTGTTCTTCTAAAGTAACCGTGCGGTTCTTTAAAGAATCCTGTGTAGCAAGCAGGGCCTTGTATTTTTTGGTAGATAATATCTGGCAGGAGTGCAGTGTGGCGCAAAGCGCGGCTAATAGAAAGAGGTGCTTAAATTTCATATATCGGTATATAATTGTGATAGTTTATTAACGGGGTTTGACGTTAAAGTTAAACAATTGCGTTATTTAAAAATATGGTTAGCGGATAAATATTGGCCAGTACCCCGGCTATCCTTTTAGGAGCATCCTTTTTCATTATATCCGCATCGGATAGCCTGTGCAGGGCGGCAAAGCTTTTCAGTTTAAGCAGGCTGATATTTTCGTTATCCGCTGCATAATCACGCGGCAGACTTTTCAGTTGCTCCTGGTCCCTGAACTCGCCGAATAGCTTTTTGAAGTTGGGCGCATCGATGATCTTTTTCAGGTCATCGGCATTATAATCTATTTCCTGCCTTATCAGTTTCAGGTGCGCGGCTTCGGGCATCCAGTACCCACCGCCGGCTAAACAACGGCCGGGTTGTACCTGTACATAAAAGCCTATGTTTTCGGTTTTGGTATCGGCTAAGAGTTTACCTATGCCAAAGTTATTTTTATACGGGGTTTTATCGGTGCTGAAACGGATATCGCGGTATATGCGCATTACGCATTTTTTGGGATCAATATCAGTTGACAGGGCCGGGTTAATAGCTTTTAACTCGCGGATAATGGCGGCGGTAAAATCTATAACGTTTTCCTTTGCTTCTTCAAAAGAAGCTTTATTATCGGCAAACCATTCGCGGTTATTGTTTTCGGCCAGGGCTTTTAAAAAATCAAGTGTGGCTTGTTTTATCATCAGTATCTAAATGGGGTTGATAATGTACCTTAGGTGATAACCAATATAGTAAAAACACGCGTGAATAGCGAAATGTTATGGGCGACAATAAAAAGCATCCGCCTAAAATAATGGCGATATACATCCATGGCGAATCGGTGTTATGGGTGATCTGGTAGGTTGCTGCCCAAAGTATGCCGCCATACATTACATTTAACGCATAGCTTACATACATGGCCGCATAAAAGTAGCCCGGCTCTATCTCGAACTTCATGCCGCAATGCGGGCAGTTCTCGTTTATCTTATTCGTCGCGAAACTATAAAATCCACCTTTAAACATATCGCCACGGCGGCAGCGGGGACATTTACAATGGAGCATAGCCCATGATTTTGGCGTTTCGGGCATAGGTGTTGTTTATATCCGGATTAACCGGAAAACTTTAATTTAGATGGATCCGGGTAGTGCGCATATTGAGGTTGACGTTTTTACGGCGATATTTTTTATACCATAAAAAGCCAACAGCGGCTACCGCAATGTAAGGAGCGGCAAGCAGGTACATGATACCATTGTTTAAACCACCGGTGGTATGGTGTCCGGTTTTAGCATTGGTTTCAACATTGGTTGAACAAACCGAGCATTGCGCCAATGCGGGTACAGCACCCGAAATGGTAATGGCAAACACGGCAAAAAATATGAATATCCTCAAACTTTTCATATTACAAATTTAAGCTAAAAATTATAATAAGGCGATATCATTAAGTACACAATTACACCAGTAACTGTAACATATAACCAGATGGGGAACGTCCAGCGCACCAGTTTTCTGTGCTTTTCCACCTGCATTTGCAAGCCCCGGTAAAAGCTAAGCAGTATTAAAGGCAAAACAGTAGCAGCCAGTACGATGTGGGTGATCAGGATGAAAAAGTACACATACCTTACGGCACCAGCAGCCTGAGCTTCTGTTGCTGATATTAAACCGTTACCGTCCAGATCGCCAAACTTAGTTTCGGGCGCCAGGTAATGAAAACCGATATATGATACCAGGAACAATGATGATAACACGAACGTTAGTATATTGATACGTTTGTGCATGGTAATGTTATCCTGCTTAATAAAGTACAGCGATACCAGCAATAACACACTGCAGGTACCATTTAAAATCGCATTTAGCTTTGGCAGGAAATATAATACCGATGGCACAACTGCCGGCTTGGGTATAATTTTCATACTAAGTACTACTACAACCACAAATACAAAAACGGATATACCGGCAATAAAACGAAAAATGAATTTATCTGTCATAAAAAAAACTGTCAATTAATATTACATCTCGGGCGCTTTGATCTTGCGCAGCTCTTCGGCTATCTGAACTTTCAGTTCATCATTCAGGCGCTGCATATCGGTTAGCGAGGTGCCCGAGTAGTAACCTCTTATTCGCCTGTCGGCATCTACCAAAATCACTTTATCGTTATAAATAAAATCGCCGCTACCGCTTTTAAAAGCATTCACCAGTAAGCCGTTCCGGGCAAGGTTGTAAATAACGCTGCTGTCTCCGGTTAAAAACTTCCAGTGGTTACTATCTGCCTTTAAATGTTGGCTATAAGCCTTCAGTACAGCAACATCATCACGCAGTGGATCGATAGTAATTGAAACAAAGCGTACTATTTTGTTCCTGGTATAATCCCGCGCGACGGAATCAATATTCACATTCACTTTTTCGCACAATTGCGGGCAATGCGTATAGAAAAAGTTTATTACCAATACCTTGCCTTCCAGGGTGGCAAAATTAACTTTTTTTCCATCCTGATCTGTCAGTTCAAAATCAGGAATTTTATGGAAAATGGTATCGTAAATAACCTGCCCATGAAACTTATGGAAAGTTTTAGCAACCGCTTTTGGCCCGTAAACAGGTAGGGGTTTGTAGCGGTTTTTCCCTTTAACGGTTAGCAAATAATATAAAAATCCCGGTACCGCTAAGATGAGTACCAGGATCATTAATTTTTTCGATCCGGCTAAAGCCGATGTTGGTTTCATTTATTAGACCTATCTGCCCCAAACATTAAACCAGTGATGGCTTTCGTTAGTTAATACCAAAATTAAACCAATGATAAACAATATAGGGATTACCAAAGTATAGATCATGGCTACCTTTTCGAACTTTAAGTGCATAAAGTATGCTACGATGAAGAAGGCTTTGGCCAAGGTTAATACAATGTATATCGGGTTAGCTGAATGATAGGTTAAATAGCCTTTAGGTACCAGGTATAAAGCGATGATGAACTCGATAACAGTAATGCCCAATAGAACAGCGAACACGATCCAGATTTTGGATTTGGTCATTGTTTCTTCGTGAGCTTCGCCTTCGGCGTGTGTATGTGATGTTTCTGATGACATGATTAAAATCAGATTAAATAAGTTAAACTAAATAGAAGAATGTAAATACAAATACCCAAACCAGGTCTACAAAGTGCCAGTAAAGACCTACTTTTTCAACCATGAGGTAGCTACCGCGCTTTTGGTAAGTACCTGCTAATACGTTGATAAGGATAATGATATTGATGATAACCCCGCTAAATACGTGGAAACCATGGAAACCTGTTATGGTAAAGAATAGATTAGCGAACTGCTGTGTATATGCGCCCGAAACAATGCCCCCGTCTGTAAAAAATTCTTTCAGTTTTTCGGCATCCGGAATGCTTCCCCACCAAAAACCCTCGTGGTGCAGGTGTTGCCACTCTAAAGCCTGGCATCCCAGGAACATAAAGCCGCCAATAATGGTTGCTACCATCCACCAGGCTACTTCTTTTTTCGCGTCGCGATGACCGGCTTCAACAGCCAATACCATCGTAACCGAACTCATGATGAGGATAAAGGTCATGATACCCACAAATACGAGCGGATAACCTGCATCAACAACGCCGGGTACCGACTGGAATATTTTATCGGCAGCGGGCCATGCATTTGAGCTGAAACGCAGTGCGCCATAAGATATTAATAACGACGAAAAGGTAAAGGCATCTGATAACAGGAAAAACCACATCATCAATTTTCCGTACTCCACGTTAAACGGAGACCTTCCACCAGCCCATGCTGTGGTTTTAACTTCGTCAATTTCAGAAACTGCTGTACTACTCATTGCAATTAATTTGTAATTTTTATTATTGGTTCAAAAGTAAAAAAACATAGAGATAAATCCATATAATATCAATAAAATGCCAAAATATACCGGCAAATTCCATACGGAACAGGTTTTTAACCTGGGGGATGTTTTTATAACTGCCTGAAAGCGCATGGAATAGTAAGCCAAGGCCTCCTAATATGTGCAGCAGGTGCATCCCGGTGAATACATAAATGAAGCTTTGCGAGGCATTTGGGTTGGTAAAGTACACACCCATTTGTACCAAAACACTCCAGGCGTACACCTGGATTGCGAAGAACGCGATACCCAGCAAAGCGGTCAGCCATAAAAACAGGCGCTGCTTTTCGAATTGCAGTTGTTTAGCCGCGCGCGATGCGAGAAACAGGGTAACACTGCTGATAATGATTACCGCGGTGCTGTACATAAAAGCGTGTGGCAGGGCGATCCGGATGCCTTTGCCTGCACCGCCCGAGTAAACGATAAAACCGCTTGTAAGCGCCGCAAAAAACATAAATGAGGTGAATATAAACAACCACATATTGAATTTTTTGGGAGCCAGGTTAAGTTTATCTTCTTGTTGTAACTGAGCCATCATCATTATTTATTGTTTATAAAATCGAACAATAGAACTAACTGTACCAGCGGCAGGTAAAAGAACGAGCCATACATCAGATTTTTTGCCGATTGGATTTCCAAAGTCCGCATTAAATTAAACGCGAAGTATAAAAATATTAAACTGCTTACCAGCGATACCGCGCCTATAACATAACCGCCAAAACCCATAATAGTTGGCAGTAAGCTAACCGGTACTAAAACTACGGTAATTATAAAGGTTATTATAGCGCTAACCAGGTTTCTTTTGCCGGTAGGCAATAAGCGAAAACCAGCCAGTTTATAATCATCGTCCAATACCCAGGCAATGGCCCAAAAATGCGGGAACTGCCATACAAACTGTATCCCGAATAATACCAAAGCTATCTCATCTATCTGCGGGTGTGCGGCAACATAACCAATTAAAGGTGGCAAGGCACCCGGTATTGCCCCCACAAATACAGCTATAGGCGATTTGCGTTTTAGCGGTGTATAGGCAAAAGCATATAAAAATATAGAGAATATAGCTAAATATCCCGCTGTAGGATTTAAATTGAATAACATTACCGTTCCGGAAATGCCCATTAGCAAACCTAATACGAGTGCCTGCCCGGTCATCATACGGCCCGAGGGCAATGGCCTGTCGGCGGTGCGTTTCATGAGTTTGTCGAGATCCTTTTCTATCATCTCGTTAAAGCAATTGGCCGCCCCGGTAACCAGGAATCCACCGGCAATAAGCAGTCCCCAGCTTTTCCATTCGATGATGCCGTTTACCTTACTTCCTATTAAAAAAGAAATAGAAGCAGAGAATACCACCAGGAAGGTAAGTCTGAACTTTATCAGTTTTGAAAAATCGCTGAATTTCATGCCGCTTCCCCCCAAACTTTTGCGCTACGTTGTAAATTAAGCAGCAGGTAAAATTGCGCCCCAAAAATCAAGCTTGCCAATACAATATGTATGGCCTGCGCGTAAGGCGGCAAGCTTAAGTACGACAGGATCATACCGGTTACAATTTGCAGCATGATCATTAAAAAGCTAAAGCTCATTACCTGCTGTTGTATAGAATGCCTGTTAAAACCTTTACGTATCAAAGCATACAATATCACATTAACCGCCAAAACAGCTACTGCCATATCGCGGTGGTTATAAAATATGGTGCCGGCCTGGGTTAACCAGTTGCCCCTGCCCTGCCCCTGCATTCGTGCCGATATGGCATCTACCCTTTCGCGTACTTCGGTGCCAAAGGTTATTTGTAAAATACTGAGTAAAAGTGCTATTGCGGCCATCAGCAGGGCAAAGCCTTTTGCTTTTACAGGCACACCACCATCGGTAATTTTTGCCTGGTGATAGGTATAAATGGTAATTGCCAAAATGGCTAAAGCCAGCAGCATGTGCGTAGTTACTATCCAGGGCACCAAATTGGTTGATACCACTATCGCGCCAAGCCAGCCCTGGAAACCTACCAGTATTACATTAAATATGCTCAATAAGGCTATCCGTTTTTTTTGCTTAAAATAAGCGAATGAAAAAACGGCGGTTAGTATTAACAAAAAGCCCGATGTTACGCCTATTAAGCGGTTAACATATTCCGTCCAGGTTTTGGCGGCGTTAAAATCTTCAGGCACTAAAATTGACTTATCGTTGCGGATGCGCAGTGCAAGGTCGGTATAGCCAAAAACATCAAGCGTGTGGGCAAACTTCAGGTTTCGCTGCTCACGTTTGGCAACATATTTTTCTTTGTAGCCTGCCGGTATTTGTGAGGCATCGGTAGGAGGCACGTATTGGTCGAAGCACTTCGGCCAGTCGGGGCAGCCCATTCCCGAACCTGTGCTTCGTACTACCGCTCCTGCCAATATTAAAATAAAGAGCAGTAAGATAGTAAGCAGGTTAACTTTTTGAAAACGTTGTTTTTCGGGCGATATCTTCATTCAAATCGTTCCTAACAATTTGGGGTATCTGTTCAGGAATAAACTCCCTACAGATACCCCAAAGAAATCAGATCATTATAATATTACTTTACTTCTTCGCGGGGTGGATTTGCTTTTACCCATTCGTTATGGGCTGCTAATCCGGCCTCATTATCCTCAAAATCGTGCGCTAAGTTTGAGCTCATGGTTTGAGAGTGCGGTACCGTTTGCGGGATAAAATCCTCCTCGGCACCAGGCTTACTGTAATCATACGGCCAACGGTAAACAGTTGGTATTTCGCCCGGCCAGTTACCGTGCATATGCTCAACAGGGGCAGTCCACTCCAAAGTATTTGAGTTCCACGGGTTTTGTGTTGTTTTTTTACCCCAGAATATCGAATATATAAAGTTGAACAGGAATGCTACCTGTGCCAGGGCCGATAAGATAGCTGCCCATGTAATGAATACGTTTACGGATAACCAGCGTGCCATTGAAGGGAACTCGGTGAAGGCATAATACCTACGCGGTACACCATCCAGACCCATAAAGTGCATCGGGAAGAATACCAGGTAAGCGCCAATAAAGGTTAACCAGAAGTGCAGGTAGCCTAAGCGCTCGTCCATTAAACGGCCGAACATTTTAGGGAACCAGTGGTATACACCGGCCAACATACCAAATATAGCTGCCGAACCCATTACCAGGTGGAAGTGAGCCACAACAAAATAGGTATCGTGCAGGTTAATGTCCAAAGCGGCATTACCTAAAAATATACCGGTTAAACCACCCGAGATAAAGAAGGATACCAAACCGATAGCGAAAAGCATAGCCGGGGTAAAACGGATATTACCGCGCCACAGGGTAGCCAGGTAGTTAAACGTTTTTACCGCTGATGGTACCGCGATGATCAATGTAGTGATCATGAACACACCACCCAGGAACGGATTCATACCCGTAACAAACATGTGGTGCCCCCATACGATGAACGATAATACGGTGATACCTATTAACGAGTAAACCATGGCATGGTAACCAAAGATAGGTTTACGTGAGTTGGTAGAGATAATTTCTGACGAGATACCCAGTGCAGGCATAATTACAATGTAAACCTCAGGGTGACCCAGGAACCAGAACAAGTGCTGGAACAGGATAGGGCTACCACCTTCGTAAGGCATAACCTGGCCCTGTACCACAATTTCCGACAGGTAAAAGCTGGTACCAAAACTGCGATCAAATATCAAAAGAACCACACCGGCAACTAATACCGGGAATGCCAATACACCTAAAATAGCGGTCAAAAAGAAAGCCCAGATGGTTAAAGGCATTTTCCAAAGGTCCATACCTTTTGTACGCATGTTTAACACGGTACTTACGTAGTTGATACCACCCATTAACGATGATGCTACGAACAGCACCATACTAATGAGCCACAAGGTCATACCGGTACCTGAACCCGGCATCGCTTTTGGCAATGCGGATAGCGGCGGGTATATTGTCCATCCGGCACTTGCAGGGCCTTTTTGAACAAAGAACGAGGCTAACATGATCACGCTGGCCATAAAGAAGAACCAGTATGAAAGCATATTAAGGAACGGCGAAGCCATATCGCGGGCTCCTAATTGCAATGGTATTAACAGGTTACTGAAGGTACCGCTCAAACCCGCGGTTAACACAAAGAATACCATAATGGTACCGTGAATGGTAACTAACGACAGGTAAAACTCGGGCGATAACTTTCCGCCCGGTGCAAAACGGCCCAATAAAACTTCCAATAAAGGGAATGTTTTTTCGGGATATGCTAACTGGATACGGAACAGGATAGACAAGATCATCGCGATAACCGCCATAGTAATACCTGTGATAAGGAATTGCTTAGCGATCATTTTATGATCCTGGCTAAATATATATTTAGTTATAAATGTATCGTGATGATGTTCGTGGTCGTGATCATGACTTTCAACTCCATGACCGTGAACTGCTAATGTTGACATAATCGCTATTTTGGTATATTAATTATTTAATGCTAATTTGTTTTGACCCAACGCCTTTGGCTCATCAGCCATTTTTAATTCCTTCTTCAACGCGTCATTCAAATAAGGTTTTTGGGCAGCAACCCAGGTGCGGTATTCAGCATCCGAAACTACACGTACAACTTTCTGCATATTATAGTGGCCGCCACCGCAAATTTTGTTGCAATACAGCAGGTATTCAAATTTAGGGTCATCCTGTTTTGCACGCATCTCCATCGTAGTAATGGTTGGCGTAAATTTGAAATACGTAGGCAAGCCCGGCACAGCATTTATCTGCACACGGAAGTGCGGCATATAAACACTATGTATAACATCCTGCGCAATAATGTTCAACCTTACAGGCTTATTAACAGGCAAATAAATGGTATCGGCCGATTGGTCATCAAGGCTGTGCTTATCCTGAAAGTTAACACCTATTATGTTAGTGCTGCTGGTCAGTTTATAATCTTTACCGCCTAACTTACCATCTTTGCCGGGGTAGCGTACTTCCCATGCAAACTGGTGGCCGGTAATGTCGATATCGATAGCCGGGGTATCACCTTTAACATCTAAGGAGTTGGTAACAGTTTTCCAGGTAAAGAAACCGGTGATAACCAATACGGTTAATACTATGGCCGGGATAACTGTCCATATTTTTTCGATAGTGTTGTTATGCGGATAAAAGTAAGCCCTGCGTTTATCAGAACCGCGGTATTTAAATGCAAACCCGAACAGGCAGATCTGGGTAAGAAAGAATACGGTAACGGTAATGATAAACGTTACCATAAACATATTGTCAAGCTTAACACCATGTATTGAAGCGGCTTCGGGCAATGTAAGTGTGCCTTGCTCAGTAAACTCCCAGTAAGCGCCGTATAAACCTACCACCAGGAATAGGATACAGACAACCGCCATTACATTGTTCCAGTTGATAGATTTTTTACCTTGTATTTGCGATGTAAGATCGTAAACACGCAGTATTTTACCTACAATGCCTACTATTGTTGCCAACAGTACAAATAGCAGCACGTAGTAACCTACGCTTATCCACATGCTTGTGCCACCATCGGTTGCCGGCGCAGCAGCTGGTGCCTGGGCCATTACGGCGGTTGTTGCAAATAGTAACATTGCCGCAACAGCCGTTGATAATGTTTTGAATTTAAATATATTTTTGAATGCCATTATATCGTTTTTTTGGTATTCTGATGTGTTATATACAACAATTAATTAAATATGATGGTGTAAGCTTTCTTCGAGGAAAGGGTGTTTTACAGGAAGCGTAGATTTGAACCTGCTTAATGCGGTTAACATCAGGAAGGTAAACAATCCGGCAAAACCTACAGCTATACCTACTTCTTCAATAAAGAAACCACGACCTTCGCCACCTACGGTACCAGGCATGATCATCATATAATAATCTAACCAGTGGCCGCACAGTAACAGTATGCAAACGTATTTTACACGCGGTATCATACGTTTATAATCTCTTGCCATCAGTAACAATACCGGGCATAAAAAGTTAATGATGATATTTAACCAGAACCACGGTTTAAACTCAGGCTCCCATCTTCTGTAAAAGTAAACAGCTTCTTCGGGTAAGTTAGCGTAGTAAATTAACAGGAACTGCGCGAACCATACGTATGTCCAGAAAATAGAGAAACCAAAAAGTAACTGGCCCATGCTATGGATATGGTTCTCGGTAATAAAGCTAAAGTAGCCTTGTTGTTTTAACAGGATAAGAACCAAAGTGATAGCTGCCAAACCGCTCACCCACATGGCGGCAAAGTTATACCAGCCAAACATGGTAGAGAACCAGCGCGCCTCTAAAGACATGATGGTATCGAAAGCGAATATTGGTGTTGTAAAACCAAATATCACCAAAAATATACATGCCATTTTAAAGCTTTTGTTGTAGTTGAACATACCACCCAGTTGATCTTCGTTATTTGAATATTTAGTTAACAGGTAACCAAATATGCTATATACGCCCAGGAATACGATCAGTCTTCCGAAAAAGAACGGGATGTTTAGGAAAGACGATTTACCTGCGATGATGGCATCGTAAGTTTCGCTTTTCGGATCGGTAACACCTTTAGCCGCCCATATTTTATATAAATAAGGTACTATTACTGATTTACCTTCTTCGTTAACTACGGTATGTGTAAAAGACAGGCCCGCTGCCGCGATAAGTATGAGTATAACGGCTGCAATTGGCAATACCTTAGCGAATGCCTGCGGCACACGAATAAGCGCTGCCGACCAGCCTGCCTGTGCAACGTATTGTACCGCGCAAAAGAAAACGCCGGCCATACAAACGCAGGCAAAGTAATAACCCATCAGCAACAGGTTTGAAAATGTACGCTCAGGATGCCCGATCAGGAAACCGTAAGCTACAGCTACTATACCTATAACAATACCGATCAAGCTCCAGGTTTTGGCTTTGCCGCCAAACTCGAACTTCTCGTCTAAATTAAAACTATTATGAGTTCCCATTAATATATCTGATCTTATAAAGTTTGTAAATGATGAACATACATTACTACTTTCCAACGCTCTTCAGGATTCAACTGCGAAGCGTAAGAACCCATTGCGCCTAAACCATAGGTAATAGTATGATAAATTTTTCCATCGGTTAAGTCTTTCATCGCACCACCACGTGACGACATACCTTTTGAGTATGAAGGCGGCGGCGGGAAACCATGCTTGGTTACTTCACCATCACCTTCACCTTTAGCACCATGGCATGGTGAGCAAAAGCTAACAAATAGCGCTTTCCCATCGGCAAGGTTCTTTTCGGTTACGGCCATCATGGTCTTTAGTTCGGCACCGGCTTTTTCGTATCCTTCGTTGTTGTTAGGATAATCGAATCTTACAAAACCAACCGGGGTGGTATTTTTAGGCGGCAACTGCGCTGTTTTTCCATCTTTAAAGTTGGAATTTTTCTGATCCGGATCGTATGCAATATGTTCATACATATTAGGGGCATACTGCCATCCCGTGCTGCGTTTATCCTTACATGAAGTAACGAATAACGAAACGGTAACAGTAATAACCGCTGCACCCAATATTTTAAATTTATTCATAGCTAACATATTTTCTGTCGTTATGCTTAATTTCTACAGCACCTGCTTCTTTTAAAATTTTAGTAATGTCTTCGTGTGGGGTATTGCCTTTTGCATCTATCGCGATGATAAATCTGTCGTCTGTCGCTCTCAGGTCCATTACCCTTGGCGTGCGGCCCGGGAACAGGTGTGTAGCGTAGAAGAAGGTAGCAACCATACCAAAAGCGGTGAACAATACGGTCCACTCGAATGTGATCGGCACAAAATCGGGAATGGCAAAGTGTGGCTTACCGCCGATGTTATTAGGCCAGTCATACACCAGCATATAATATAACATGCTAAACGCAACCGTACCACCGGTACAGCCAAACATAAACGCTGCATAGCCCAGGCGCGAATCTTTTATACCCAGCTTAGCCTCGATGCCGTGGATAGGCATAGGGGAATAAACATCGTAAATAGGAACGCTGTTTTGTTGCAACTTATGGATCCCATCCATCATATAATCGGGATCATCAAAAAGGCCTAATATAAATTTTGTACTACTCATGTTTATATTTTTGCGTAATCTGCCATTTCAACACTATCAAACTTCTCTAACGATTCTTTATAGAATTGCGCTTGCTCAGGTTCAACGTGCCCACCGGCTAAAACTTTTTTCTTGGCTTGCTCACTCGAGCCTTTCAGCAATAATTTAACCTCGGCCATTGCCACTGATGGCAGCACGCGGATAAACAACAGGAACAGGGTAAAGAACACACCGATCGATCCGATGAAGATACTTACCTCAACCCAGGTTGGATAGAACATTGCCCAGCTTGAAGGGATATAATCGCGGTGAAGCGAGGTAACGATAATTACGAAACGCTCAAACCACATACCGATGTTTACCACGATTGACAGTACCCATGAGAACGGGATGCTGGTACGCCATTTTTTAACCCAGAATAACTGAGGCGAAATAACGTTACAGCTCATCATGCTCCAGTATGCCCACCAGTACGGACCGGTAGCACGGTTAATGAAAGCATATTGCTCATACTCAACACCAGAGTACCATGCGATGAAGAACTCGGTTAAGTAAGCCACACCCACGATAGAACCTGTTAAGATGATGATCTTGTTCATCGACTCGATGTGGAACATGGTGATGTAATTTTCTAATCCCAATACCTTACGTGCCACTAACAACAGCGTTTGCACCATGGCGAAACCTGAGAAGATAGCTCCCGCAACGAAGTATGGAGGGAAGATGGTGGTATGCCATCCCGGCTCTAACGATGTTGCAAAGTCCATGGATACGATGGTGTGTACCGAAAGTACCAGCGGGGTTGATATACCTGCCAGGATCAATGACACGGTTTCGAAACGTTGCCATGTTTTAACAGAACCTGTCCAGCCAAAAGAAAGAACAGAGTATATTTTTTGCATGGTACCTGTGGCACGGTCGCGGATAGTTGCGATATCAGGCAATAAACCTGTATACCAGAACACCAATGATACCGAGAAGTAAGTCGAGATCGCGAACACGTCCCAGATAAGCGGCGAGTTAAAGTTAACCCATAACGAACCATATTGGTTAGGTAATGGTAAGGAGTAAACTGCCATCCATGGGCGGCCCATGTGCGCTACAATGTATGTAGCGGCGCAAATAACAGCGAAGATGGTCATCGCTTCCGCGGAACGGTTAATAGAGTTACGCCAGTTTTGACGAAACAGCAATAATACCGCCGAGATGAGCGTTCCGGCGTGACCGATACCTACCCACCACACGAAACCGGTGATGTCCCAGGCCCAGCCTACCGTTTTATTTAAACCCCAGGCGCCTATACCAAACCAGAAGGTATAACTTACCGCAACTACCCAAAGCAATGCTCCGAGTGATGCTATGGTAAAGCCTATCCACCATGCTTTGGTTGGCTTATTTTCAACAGGGCGCAATACATCGTTAGTTATCTGGGCGTAGGTAATATTTTCGCCCGTAATTAACGGTTCCCTGATTATCGATTCGCTATGAGATGCCATATATATTTATCTCTTTGTATTGATGTATAAATTAAGCTTCAGTTTCTTTAACGTTCCTTACTTTAACCTGGTAACCAATACCCGGCTGTACGTTAAGTTCTTCTAATACGTAATATGTTCTTTCGCTCTTCAGCGCTTTTGCTACTTCAGATTCCGGATCGTTCACGTTACCGAATACGATAGCGTTGGTTGGGCAGGTTTGCTGACAAGCCACTTTCACATCGCCGTCTTTTAACGGGCGTTTTTCGATCTTAGCTTTCAGTTTACCGGCTTGGATACGCTGGATACACATTGAGCATTTTTCCATTACCCCGCGGAAACGTGTTACCACATCGGGGTTCAGTACTAATTGTGTATGCTCGTTGTTCAGGTAGTTATCAAAACGGCTGTCGTTCCAGTAGTTGAACCAGTTAAAGCGGCGCACTTTGTATGGGCAGTTGTTAGCGCAGTAACGTGTACCTATACAACGGTTGTAAGCCATGTGGTTCAAACCTTCGCTCGAGTGAACGGTTGCCAATACCGGGCAAACGGTTTCGCACGGAGCGTGATCGCAGTGCTGGCAAAGCATCGGCTGGTGAACTACCGATACGTTATCCAGGTTGCTCATATGGTCGGTATCCTTCATCAGGGTACCGATCTCTTTTTCTTTGGTTACTGCTTTCTCTCCGCCTTCGTTAAAGCTGTAGTAACGGTCAATACGGATCCAGTGCATCTCGCGACGACGGCGAACCTCGTCTTTACCTACAACAGGGATGTTGTTTTCGGCGTTACAAGCTACCACGCAGGCACCGCAACCGGTACAGGCGTTCAAATCGATAGCCATTACCCAGTTGTACTGAGGGCGCTCGTACTCATCCCATAAAGAGTAAACTTTATGCTCATGCTCGGTACGGTTACCTGAAGAAGCATCTTTTTTGTATTTCTCGAAGGTAGTTTCCTGTATTACAGTACGGCCTTCGTAAGAGTGGTGCGTTTGTGTTTGAGCCAGTTCTGATATCTCGCCTGTTTTCTCCAATGTAGCTACCGAAGTAGTTTGCATGGTTCCGTTACGGAAAGAATAGAAAGGGAAAGCGTTCTGACCTACGTTATTACCAACAGGGCCCGCTAAGGTGCGGCCATAACCTACGGCTATGGAAACAGTTCCCTGCGCTTGTCCGGGTTGGAACAATACCGGTAATGCTATTGAATAATCACCAACAGTTACTTTGATCACATCGCCTTCTTTAAAACCTTTTTTCTCACCAAATTTTGGTGCGATGGCCACAAAGTTTTCCCAGGTAACTTTCGATACCGGATCAGGCAATTCCTGCAACCATGGGTTGTTGGCTTTTTTACCATCGCGCATTACCGAGCTTTGGTAAACCTGCAGTTCCACTTTATCGCCGCTGGCGGCAATAGCCGAACTTTGTTTTAATATGGTTTGGGCAACACTACTCAGGTCCTTTGCAAAGGTATAGCCTGATGCCGCTTTGGCAGCAATCTGTACAGAGCCTGTCTGCAATAAAGTTTCCCAGCCTTTTTGGCCCGATAAGCCGCCTTTTGCCAGTAATTCTTTATCCCAGGTGTTACGCACATAAGTATAGTAATCTTTAACAGGCGCGTCGCTCCATATCAATAAGCTTTGCTCTGCCTGGCGGGTATTATAAACCGGGTTAATGGCCGGTTGTATTACAGTGTAGTAACCTTCAATTACATTCTCATCGCCCCACGACTCTAAATAGTGGTGGTTTGGCGCGATAACATTACACAATGAAGAAGTTTCATCGCCAAGGGTTGATACACCTTCGCCGTTGCTACCGTGATCAGAGAAAGATACTTTCAGTTTTACTTTAGCTAAAGCATCTTTAAAGTCTTTGCTTGAATAATAATCATAAGCAGGGTTAGCATTCAGGAAGAATACCGCGCCAACTTCGCCGCTTTTCATTTCGGTAACAAAGTCGTAAAACTCTTTATCGTTACCCGCGTATTGTTTAGACGGGTTATCCAGATCGATAGTTGAGCCATAGCTACCCAGTAATGAGTTGATGGCATTTACTAAAGTTTGTACAGCAACATCGTTTGAGCCGGCAACAACCAGGGCCCTGCCTTTAGCAGCTACCAATTCTTTAGCAGCTATCATGATCGATTTCTCGGCAGCGTCGTTGGTTAGCTTGGTAGTTCCTGGTAAAGTAGTACCTGCAATAGCATTGTATAAGTTGATCAGGGCAACACCTTCTTCCGATGGTTTAAGCGGGATGCGAACATCGGCGTTGGTGCCGGTTAAGCTCATTCCGCTTTCAAACTGGATATGCCTCGACATTTTTTTGTTTTCCAACGATTTAGCGTTACGGTTGGTAACGTATTGTTTCATAAACTCGGCTTGCGAGATCCATGAACCTAAAAAGTCGGCGCCGAAGCTTACAATAACATCGGCGTTATCAAAACGGTAGTGCGGCAATACCGCTTTACCAAAGCTGTTTTGATTAGCTTGTATGATACCTGTATAAGATACGGCATCGTAATTAATGTGTTTTGTTGTAGGGAAAGCCTTTATAAAATCGGCAATAACGGCCAACGTTGAAGGGCTGTGTACGGTTGACGATACGATGCGTATTTGTTTACCGCTTGCTTTTACTGCAGCCAACTGCGATTTAACGAACGAATCGATAGCATCCCATGAGCTTTCAGCACCATCACTTACCGGGCCCTTTAAACGATTTACATCGTATAGCTCCAATACAGATGCCTGTGCCTGCGCGTTAACACCACCTTTTGATAAAAGATCGGTTGGGTTACCTTCTATTTTAATAGGGCGACCTTCGCGGGTTTTAACCAAAATAGCATGCCCGTCGTAACTTGAGGTATAGTAGTTAGGTATACCCGGGGTAATTTCTTCGGGTTTTATTAAGTATGGGATAGATTTATGAACCGGAACTTTTTCGCAGGCTGCAAGTGATACCGCGCCAACGCCAAAACCTAATGCCTTTAAGAAATTACGGCGGGGAGTTTTGGTCATTAAACCTGTTCCGCTCAATATTTCTTCGATAGGTATCGGCTCAGCAAACTCGTTTTTGTTTAATTCAACAAATTCGGGGCTGTTGTTCAGCTCTTCTAAACCTTTCCAGTATTTTTTGTTGCTTTCCATTTAAGCTATATAAACTGTGTTGTGTTTAAATTATATTAATAATGACATTTACCGCACTCGATACCACCCAATGATGCCGCGGTAACTTTTTCACCGCGTTTTATCATATCGTGTACCTGTATCATTTTATCATAGTACGCGTTGCCTTTGTAATTAACCTCGGTACGTTTGTGGCACTGGATACACCATTTCATGGTTAAAGGCGAGTATTGGTAAACCTCTTGCATGGTTTCAACCGGGCCGTGGCAGGTTTGGCATTTTAAGCCGCCAACCTTGGTGTGCTGCGAGTGGTTAAAGTAAGCCAGGTCGGGCAGGTTGTGGATACGGATCCATTGTACAGGCCTTGCCTTGGTGCTATCGTATTTTTGTGTTTTGGTATCGTAACCTAAAGCGTCATATATCTTAGCTATCTCGGTAGATGGTGTTTTAGCATCCATGCGCCTGTCGATAGTTTTGTGGCAGTTCATACACACGTTTAACGATGGTATGGTTGCATTCTTAGATTTGTATGCACCCGCGTGGCAGTACTGGCACTCAATTTTCATTACGCCGGCATGCAGATCATGCGGGAACTTGATAGGCTGTACCGGTTGGTAACCAGTGTGTACGTTGGTATTCCACAAGGTAACCCATTGCCATGAGCTGGCGCATATTACCGCGCACAGGATAAAGAAACCTACTAATTTTTTGTTTTTAAGCAGTTTTTTAAACTCGGCTTTGCGTGCAAGGGCCGCAGTATCAACTACCTCGATATCCTCTACAGGCAAGCCTTTCCTGGCTAATAACAGGCGCTCTAAAGTACCTATTACCTTATTTAATATCAGGATAACCAAAAACGCGATAATGATAACGGCAATTAAACCGAAGATAACCAGGTTACTCGGGCCAGAGTCGGCCGCGGCAGCACCCGGGGTTGCCGGCTTAACTTCGCTTAGCTTTTTGTTTTCGGCACGAACATAAGCCAGAACGTTAGCTACATCACCATCGCTTAAGTTGGCGAACACCGTCATGTTGGCTTGCTGGTACTCGTTATAGATCTTAACGGCCTTTGGATCATTAGCGGCGATAAGCGCTTTGTTGTTCTGGATCCATTTGGTTAACCATTTGTCATCCGTATCAGCCGTAACGATAGGCCCCAGGGCGGGACCAGTCATCCGTTGATCTATTTTGTGACACGCGGTACAGTTGGCTTTAAATATACCTTCGCCTTTTGCGGCATCTCCCTGCGCACGTACCGAAAATCCAAGTAACGCGAAACCCGCAACGAGCAGTACAGACCTGGAAAATTGTTTAAAAATCAATGAGATATTTCTCATAAAGTATATGTATGCTGAATAGTGTTTAGTTAACAGATATTATTAAAAATTGCGAAATTGATAACAACCCCTCTTTTACAGACCACAAAAGTATAATTTATTAGACAACCGCTGACAAATAAATGACAGTTATATATAATTTATAATCATTCTAAACAATGATAAAAAACACTTTTTATTTGTTAAAAACGCACTTTTTATTCGGGGTTTAATGTGATTGTGATCACAATTATACAGACTGGCACAAAAATGTAACGGCAAATATTTGTTTGTTAATTACTGTTTTAGTAACCATGCAAATATTAAAGGCGCAACAATTGTGGCATCAGACTCAACGATGAACTTTGGAGTGTTTACGTCCAGTTTTCCCCAGGTTATCTTCTCGTTCGGCACCGCGCCGGAGTATGAACCGTAAGATGTTGTGCTGTCGCTGATCTGGCAGAAATAGCTCCAGAAAGGTATCTCGGGCATTTCCATATCCTGGTAAAGCATAGGCACTACGCATATCGGGAAATCGCCGGCTATACCGCCGCCTATCTGGAAGAAGCCAATGCCTTTGCCGCCTGCGTTTTCAGGGTACCAACCGGCCAGCCAGGCCATATATTCGATACCGCTTTTCATGGTGGATGCCTTGATCTCGCCTTTAATAACGTATGATGCGAAGATGTTGCCCATTGTACTGTCTTCCCAGCCCGGTACTACGATGGGCAGGTTCTTTTCGGCAGCGGCCAGCATCCATGAGTTTTTAGGATCTATCTCATAATACTGCTCCAGCACACCGCTCAACAGCATTTTGTACATGTATTCGTGCGGGAAGTAGCGCTCGCCGGCAGTATCGGCATCTTTCCATATTTTATGGATATGCTTTTGTAAACGGCGGAAAGCCTCTTCTTCGGGGATACAGGTATCGGTAACGCGGTTATAGTGGTTCTCTAACAGGTCCCACTCGTCCTGCGGGCTCAGGTCGCGGTAGTTGGGCACGCGTTTATAGTGCGAGTGCGCCACCAGGTTCATAATATCTTCTTCGAGGTTAGCGCCTGTGCAGCTGATGATCTGGATCTTGTCCTGGCGGATCATTTCGGCCAGGCTGATACCTAATTCGGCCGTGCTCATGGCGCCGCCAAGGGTAACCATCATTTTGCCGCCTTCAAGCAGGTGGGTTTCATAACCTTTTGCCGCATCCATTAATGCCGCGGCATTAAAGTGCAGGTAATTTTTTTCTATGAATTGGGATATCGGTCCGCGGGTAGTGCTCATGGTGTTTGATTTTTGATGGGTGCAAAAGTAAATTTTTAATATCGGATTTCGAATTTTCGATTTCGGATTTTCTGCATCACGTCATTGCGAGCGGGCGTGGCAATCACTGAGAAAGGTATCGAACTATTACGACTACGATAAAGCATCATCTATGTCGCTCATAGCCGCGACGGGCTTAGTTACTTTTTGTCGCCACAAAAAGTAACCAAAAAAGGCT